>Ga0066685_10000766_pt1 | contig 12344 bp, 9 predicted proteins | sample GraSoiAngelo_134_FD_62305 | JGI IMG/M metagenome (GOLD analysis project Ga0066685, IMG submission 62305) | Grasslands soil microbial communities from the Angelo Coastal Reserve, California, USA - 14_0929_05_30cm | ecosystem: Environmental > Terrestrial > Soil > Grasslands | place: USA...
CATGATGGTCTTCCCCATGCATCTCCGTCAGTGGGGATTCAAAGTCGGTCGAAACCTTCCTAAACAGCAGCCGCAGGCGGTCGACCGCGTCTCTGTCCAAGACCCACTTATCGATACTTGGTGATGAAGACCAAATGAACATGCCATCGAGAAACACAATGCCTGCCACGATTGAGTTCTTTACTGATCCCCATGGACCAAAATATATTAAGACCATGTTGAGACGGCAAGCCTACCGGTTCGAACTCCGGCCGAGCGGCCAGCAACTCCGCAACCTGCGGCAGTTCGCGGGGTCCTGCCGTTTCGTCTACAACAAGGCCTTAGCACTCAACACCGCACGCTACAACAAGAAAGAGAAACGCTTGGGCTATGCCGGACTGTGCGCCCTGTTGCCCAACTGGAAGAAGGAGCATCCGTTCCTGTCCGAGGTGCCCGCGCAAGCCTTGCAGCAAACCTTAAAGAACCTGGAGCGCGGCTACACCAACTTCTTCGAGAAGCGCTCGGAGTTCCCAAAGTTCAAGAAGAAAGGTCAACGCGAGAGTTTCCGGGTTCCGCAAAGCTTCGGTAACGGGCGGATCAAACTGCCGAAGATCGGTTGGCTGGGCTACCGCAAATCGCAGGAGGTGTTGGGTGAGGCTAAGAATGTCACCATCAGCGAGTCCTGCGGGAAGTGGTTCGTAGCCGTACAAACGGAGCGTGAAGTGGAAACCCCGTTGCACCGGTCAACCTCGGTGGTGGGACTGGATTGGGGAGTGGTTCGCTTGTATACCCTGTCGAACGGCGAATACCGAGAGCAGTGCCAGCCGCTCAAGAGGTGCTTGCCTAAGTTGGCGAAGTTACAGCGCCGTATGGCGCAGAAGATCAAGTTTTCGCACAACTGGAAGAAAGCGAAAGCCGGTATCGCTAGGTTGCACCAGCGCATTGCCAACATCAGAAAAGAGTTTCTACATCGGTCCTCGAACGAGATCAGCAAAAACCACGCGGTCGTGTTTGTCGAGGACCTGCAAGTAAGGAAAATGTGCAAGTCCAGCAAAGGCACGAAGGACCAGCCGGGGAAGCAGGTGGCCCAGAAGTCTGGGCTCAACCGCGCGATCCTGGACGGGAGTCCGTTCGAGCTGCGCCGTCAACTGCAGTACAAGACCGAGTGGAGGGGTGGTCTTTTCTACGCCGTGCCGCCGCAGAATACCAGCCGCACCTGCCCGGTAGTATGGGGAGGATGCGGTCAGGTATCGGCAGATAACCGCAAGACCCAGGCGAAGTTCGTATGCCTGAAATGCGGGCTGTCAGCCAATGCGGATTTCATCAGTGCGGTAAATATCCGAGAGGCGGGACTCGCCTCGCTAGCCTGTTCGCAACCTTCGCATGCAGTAAGTGCGTCGTGGCAGGAACCCGCCGAAGGTATCCATCGCTTAGGCGTGGAACCCGTAGGAATCCCCGGACTTTAGGCCGGGGAGGAGGTCAAAAACATTCGATGGATGACTCTCGGAAACGCTCCGCCGCTGTTACTGTCGCAGCGGTCCTGGCCATCTTGGGCAGCCTCTTCCTTCTGCTGTGCTGTGCAGTCGTATTTTTCGGAATGCTGCTGGTCAAGCTGCCCAGCACCACGCCCGAAGTGCCCCCATTTATGAGAGACGGCTTGCTGGCCACTCAAGGACTTATGATGTGTCTGTCCCTCTTTGGTATGGCTACCGGCATTGGGCTGTTCTATCTTCGCCAATGGGCGCGTATCTCCATCCTGATTTGGGGAGGGATGTCGGTCTTCGTCGGTCTGCTGGGGATCTCCATTGTATTTCTGATGTCGCTTTCTCCCACACCGCCGGCTCTTGATTTGTCCCCGGAGGGCATACAAGCGGTACGCTGGATTTTGCTTACCGTTTACGGCATGCCGCTGCCGATTGGCATCTGGTGGCTGGTGCTCTTCAACCGCCAGACCGTCAAGACCCAGTTTGGGGGCCCGACCGTTGCTGTTGCCGTAGATCTTCCTCAGAAGCCAGCATGCCCTCTGGCCATCTCCGTGCTCGCCTGGTTTTATATCACTTCGATATTGAACCTGCTCTTCCTTCCCTTTCTTCCCTTCCGCGTGCCGATTTTCGTGTTCGGGCGCGTTCTCCTCGGAAGCGTGGGTTCAACAGTTCTGATACTGAGTTGCGTGGCTTTTTTCCTCGCCGGCATCGGCCTCTTGAAGCTTAAGCCGTGGAGTTACTCGCTGACCCTCGGCCTCCAGCTCTTTTGGCTGGCGAGCACGGTGGTAACCGTGCTAAGCCCAAACTACAACTCAGCGATGGATTCTTTTATGAAGGAAATGCAGGCGACGCTCCATCTGCCTGAAACACAATTCTCTCTCGCAAACTTCAGCCATCATTACGGCTGGACTGTATTTCTGGCAATCCCATTCGCCGGCGCAGTTCTCGGCTTGCTGGTTTACTATCGGCCGCGTTTCCTCGAAGCGGCCTCCAGGGCCGCGTCTCTATCCTGACAGCTCTCTTCTGAAATGCTTTGTGGACAAGGGAATCTCAATTCACTCGGGCATCAAACTCGTAGTTCGCGGCGCGTCTTTCCCGATAGGACACATGGGCTAGCAGGGGATTCTCGCCCTGCGGTGCGCTATCCAGTGTGATATCCTTAAGAGACGGCTCCTGGCGGGCTGCCTTAGAAGCCATCGTTATCAGCGCGCCGCCTCATACCTATGATTGAGCCGCACTCCCCCCGGGGTAGGGGGGAGTTCATTGATTAGCGGAGGCCTGGGACAAGAATGTCTACACTTATAGAGGTTCCACCGGTAAAGCATAAGCGCGAAGTGCTTGATCAGGCGGTCATCCGTTTCGCGGGCGACTCCGGCGACGGCATGCAGATCACCGGTAACCAGTTTACAAATACCGCGGCGCTTTACGGCAATGACATTGCTACGTTTCCGGACTATCCGGCAGAAATTCGCGCCCCTGCCGGGACGATTCCTGGCGTCAGTGGCTTTCAGCTGCACTTTTCCTCCAATGAGGTCTACACACCGGGCGACGCCATCGACGTGCTAATCGCTATGAATCCGGCCGCGCTTAAGGTAAACGTCGCTGACCTAAAGGCCAATGGGATCCTGATTGTCAACAGCGACAGTTTCAAGGAGAACGATCTGCGCAAAGCGCAGATGACCTCGAATCCGCTGGAAGATCATTCCCTCGATAAATTCCGGTTGTTTTCTGTGGAGCTGGAGCGTCTGACGCGGCGTTCCCTGGAGCATTTGGGCCTCGACGCCAAGTCCATGGATCGCTGCAAAAACTTCTTCGCGCTGGGCATGTGTTACTGGCTCTATAACCGTTCGATGGAGCCGACCGTCCGGTGGATTGAGGACAAGTTCAAGAACAAACCGCTGCTCGTGGAGGCCAACAAGCTCACGTTGAAGGGCGGGTATTCCTACTGCGAGGCGACCGAGGCATTTCAGATCAGCTATGAGATTCCGCCGGCGCAGCTTACCCCGGGACTCTACCGCAGCATGAGCGGCAACCAGGCTCTGGCGCTGGGATTTGTTACTGCCGCGCAGAAGTCCGGACTTACGCTCTTTCAAGGCAGTTACCCCATTACCCCGGCTTCGGATATTTTGCACGAGCTCTCCCAGTACAAGGATTTTGGGGTGATGACATTTCAGGCCGAAGACGAGATCGCGGCCATCACGTCGGCGATCGGCGCAGCCTACGCCGGCGCATTGGCCATCACAACGACGTCCGGCCCGGGCATGGCCCTGAAAACGGAGGCGCTGGGCCTGGCTGTCGCGGTGGAGATCCCGCTGGTCATTTGCGACATCCAGCGCGGTGGCCCGTCAACCGGCCTGCCGACCAAGACAGAGCAGGCCGACCTGCTGCAGGCGCTTTTTGGCCGCAACTCTGAAGCCCCGATTCCGGTGCTGGCTGCGTCAACGCCGGCCGATTGCTTCTGGGTGGCGATCGAGGCCTGCCGCATCGCCGTTAAGTATATGGTGCCGGTAATCATCCTCTCGGACGGTTACCTTGCAAATGGCGCGGAGCCTTGGCGAATACCGAAGTTGAGCGATATTCCGGAAATCCCGGTGAAATTCGCAACCGATCCGATTGGCTTTCTGCCTTATAAACGTGATCCGCATACCCTGGCGCGCCCCTGGGCTGTTCCGGGAACTCCCGGGCTCGAGCATCGCATCGGGGGCCTCGAGAAACAGGACCCCACGGGAAACATCAACTACGAGCCGCTGAACCACGAAAATATGGTGCGCATCCGAGCAGCCAAGGTCGCCGCGGTCGTGCAGGACATTCCCAATGTGCTCCCCGCCGGCGATCCCGAAGGCGACCTGCTGATTGTTGCTTGGGGCTCGACCTGCGGATCAATTACCGCGGCCTTAAAGGCGCAACGCGCCAAAGGACGCAGGATCGGCCATTTGCATCTGCGGCACCTCAATCCGCTCCCATCGAATGTCGGTGACATTCTCAAACGCTACAAAAGAGTGCTTGTGCCGGAACTGAACATGGGTCAGCTTTTGTGGGTTCTGCGAGCAAAATTCCTAGTGGATGCGGTGGGTCTGAACAAGATTCAAGGTCGGCCGTTCAAGCAGGCTGAGCTGGAACAGAAAATCGAAGAGATGTTGGGACTCTAGGAGAACCGAACGATGAGCACAGCCACACTGCCACCGACTCTCACAAAAAAGGATTTTCAAACCGATCAGGAAGTGCGCTGGTGCCCTGGCTGCGGAGACTACGCGATCCTTTCCGCCGTGCAGTCCGTTTTCCCGGAACTAGGCATCAAGAAGGAGAATTTTGTCATCGTCTCCGGCATCGGCTGTTCCAGCCGCTTCCCGTATTATATGAACACCTTTGGCTTCCACACCATTCACGGCCGCGCACCCGCAGTAGCCACGGGCATCAAGGCGATCCGCCCCGAACTGGAAGTGTGGGTGGCTACCGGCGACGGTGACGCGCTTTCGATCGGTGGGAATCATACGATTCATATGCTGCGGCGCAACGTAGGGATCAAGGTCCTGCTGTTCAATAATAAAATCTACGGATTGACGAAAGGCCAGTACTCGCCGACCTCCGAGTTCAGCAAGAAGACGAAATCAACGCCGTTCGGGTCGGTGGACCGGCCCTTCAATCCAATGTCGCTGGCAATCGGATCGGAAGCAACTTTTGTGGCGCGCTCCGTCGATGTTTTCCAGGGGCACCTGAAAGAAACGCTGAAACACGCCGCGACCCACAAGGGCTCCGCGTTCGTAGAGATTCTCCAGAACTGCAACATCTTCAACGATGGGGCATGGTTCTCCTTGACCGAACGCGACGCGCGTAGCGAGCACGTGATGCAGCTCGAGCACGGCAAGCCTCTGGTATTCGGCAAGAACCACGACAAGGGCATCCGCAGGAAATCCGATGGCGACATCGAGGTCGTCCAGCTCGGCAACGGCATCACGGAGAGCGATCTAGTGATTCATGACGCGCACCACCCGCGAGCCTCCTACGCCTTTCTCCTCTCGCACATGGAGCACCGGCCGGGCTTCCCCACGCCGATCGGAGTTTTTCGCGCTTGGGACGATCTCCCCCGCTACGAAGACGTGATGAACCAGCAGATCAAGGACGTCATTGCCAAGCGCGGTCCCGGCGATCTCGCCAAGCTGCTTCGGGCGGGCGACACTTGGGAAGTAAAGTAGGCTTGGCTTTCCTGAAAACCTAGCTTTCTCACGAAAAACCGAAAAGCGGCGCGATCCGGGCGGTCACCGTGGTCAATTGCTTGTGAGCGCTCGGCCTGGCGTCTGCGCTTTAGATTCTTCTCCCCCGAGAAGCCGCTGAAGGTCCCGTTCTATCCTGCAAGTCCTTTACTTTCAGCCCTCCAAGAAACAACCTGCGACGATCACACTGTTCTTTTCTGGGGCAGCGATGGCGCTGCTCGCCGTGCCTCCGGTGTACCAGGCGCTCGCGCTTTCTGCGCTGCTCGGCTGGCCCGTCCCGATGTTCAGGTACTTGTACGACAGCATGCACAAGCGCAACTTCTGGATGACCCTAAAAACCCAGAGACGACACGACCTGCGTCACCGGAGTGTGGACAGTAGCGGCTTCGAACTTCGGCCTGTCCTTCTATTTTTTGGAGGATCGCTCAGGACCATAGCCAAGCGCCATGGCCCGATCAAGGGAGAGGGCTTCCAGGCAGCCATGTGGCGCCTCGAAGTGGATGAAACGGAGCCTTTGCCATTGGCCAGCTGCAGCGCGGCGCTGTTTCATAGATTCTCTCGCGGGCTATGTCCTTTCCGGGATTCTGTCCATTTCCTGAAAATTGAATTGTGAAACCTTCGACGATTTGTTACATCCAATAAAGCCTAGGCGCGGAACACTCCCCCCATGGAAGACCTTTCAAAAATCGGATCTTTTGCATTGTTGGGTGACGCTGACCTCGTCCCGCAGAGCCTGTTTCTGTCTCACCCGGAACAGGCCAATACTCTCACGCTACTCTACGAAGTCAGCCGCGAAATCACATCCATCCTTGACCGTGAAGAGCTCCTTCGCCGCGTCGCCGAGCGCATCAAGAAGATCGTAAAGTATCACGTGTTCAGCGTCATGCTTTGGAACGAGCAGACCCAGCACTTAGAAACCGCTTTCGCCATGTGCTGCGGTGATTCCCTTCCGCTGCGTATGCGCGTCCCTCTGAACATAGGGCTCACTGGAACTGCCGCGGGCGAGCGGCGTGTCCTGAGAATCAATGACGTAACGGACGATTCGCGGTACATTCGCTGCGAGAGCGGCGTTACGGTCCGTTCCGAACTCGTTGTGCCGCTTCTATTGCGCGACCGCCTCATCGGAGTTCTCGATCTCGAAAGCTCGGAGCCTCACGCGTTCACTCTGGAACACGAACGCATGCTTTCCACGCTTGGCTCGTATGTCGCGGTCGCACTCGAAAACGCCCGCCTCTACCAGGAGGCCCGCCAGAGCGAACAGCGAATGCGCAGCGAGCTGGACACCGCGAGGGAGATCCAGCGGCAGCTCCTTCCCACCGGTGCGCGCGAAGTACCAGGCCTCGACTTGGCAGCCGGTTATGTTCCTGCACGCGAATTAGGAGGAGACTTCTACGACTTTCTGCCCTATGGACGGGGCCGTCTGGGCTTCATGGTCGGCGATGTTTCCGGCAAGGGGACGGCAGCGGCGCTGTATGGTTCCCTGGCGATCGGCACCGTTCGAGAAATCGTCGTCGACCACGCCTGCGAGCCGGCCAGCATGCTTGCTCTTCTGAACCAGCGACTAGTTGCCGCGCGGCTTGATTCGCGATTCATCGCCATGCTGTTCGCCGTTTACGAGGCATCGACTCGGAAGCTTACGCTGGCCAACGCTGGCGGACCGTATCCCCTTCTGGTCCGCAAAGGTGAGGTGCAGGCCATCCGCCTGGAAGGCGTGCCGCTCGGCCTCATTCCCGATACCCAATATGATGAGACGACCATCGACTTGGAGCCGGGAGACGTCGTTCTTTTCGCTTCGGATGGCATCCTGGAATCCGAGAATGCTGCTCAGGAAGAGTTCGGTCCGGAACGATTGAAGGAAATTCTCTCCGCTATTTCTCAGTGGGATTCGGCTCAGGCGATTACCGAGCAAATCCTGGCGGCCACGGACGGCCACAGCGGGGCAGGCCTTGCTCCGCATGACGACCGCACCTTGGTCGTTCTGCGAGTGACGAACGAGACAGCCTCAGACTTTTCAAAACTGCCCATCATTTACTGACCATCGCGGCGGAATTCCCCAACCATTTCGGTCCAGGCACGGCGCGCTGTTAGGTATCCCGGCAACTCCTCGACGGTCAGCTCTCTGCGGGCCATCCCTTGACCTCCATCAGATGGGGGAAAGGACTTTCACTTTCAGGCTATCAAGCATGCTCGGCACGGCAAAAGAAACGCCACGGAGATGCTCAAGAAAAGACAGTAATGGAAGAACTTAGGTTGAGTTAGTTGCCTGTGTTGATGGCCAAGGCGTGTCCGGAGTCCGCAAAATAATTCTGTTCCCGGAGCTTTCGGTAGATCCGGCCGGCAACAACAGCCGCAGTAGGACCCTTCACGCTGCGCGTGTTTCCACGCAGGAGAACCACGAATGCGATTTTCGCGTGCGCATCGTCGGCGTAGGTGATGAACCAGCCGATTCTCGAAGGCGTCGTATGGTCGTCGCAAGTTCCCGTTTTGCCAAGGGGCATCTCGTCACCGCCGCGGTCGAAACTCGACTTGCCGGTGCCATACAGGACTGCGGCGAGCATGCCTTCGCGGATCTCCGGGAGAATCGGGCCGATGTTCAGTTCGCGCTTCACGCGCGGCGTGAAATTTTCAACTTCATCCTGGCTGTGGGGGTACTGCAAATAGTAAAGAGTCCCGCCATTGGCGAACGCCGCAGAGAGCGCCGCGAGTTGCAGCGGGGTGACCTGAATCCCTTCGCCAAAACTGGACATCCGCGCGACTCCGCCATAGGCAGGCGGCACGGTCGGAAACGAACCCGGATGTTCATCCGGCAGATTGTACCCCGCAAGTTCTCCCAGGCCGAGAAGACGGCCGTACTTGGAAACCGTCTCGAATCCCATGCGAGACCCGAGCTGCTCAAAAAAAACATTATTCGAGTGCGCCATCGCTTCCGTCAAGTTCATGTACTTGCGGCGCCCAACCTTGAGCATAGTGTCACGGGTGATGACATTTTCTTCCAGGGCGGCAAGTGCGATGGTCGGCTTGATCGTGGAGCAAGGAATGTAGCCTTCGCCAAAGGCAATTTTTTGATTCACAACCGTGAGGATGCGTCCGGTGTTCGGATCTACAGCGACCACCGCCCCATTGTAACGGCCGAGAGCGGAGACCGCAGCTGCGCGAACAATGGGATCATCGTAGGCGCCATCGTCGGTGCTGGAAGAATCCGCAAACGTAGGGACTCCGCGATACCGGGTAGCATATCTCCGAGTGCGCTTTGCCGGCGTTCCCGCACGCGGCGCCGCAGGCAGAGGTAAGGCGAAGACCGCCGACAGTAGTATTGCGAGAGTGGCTTTTCCGAACTGCTTCACCGTTTCCACCTTTTGAGGGTGACCGCATTACCGGTTAATCCACCCTGGCCTGCCCCTAACTGAGAAACTACTGGGGTCAGAGTTTTACCTTACGCTGGCCCTAGGGTCAACAAACATTCACAAAGACTGTTCGTTGGCGCTACCAGCTGCTTGCTACCGGTCAAGGACTACAGAGTAGTGATTGCATCCCACCGGCCATCCGCCATACCGAGCGTTTGATGCCACCGAGCGCCGGCCCGCCAGGGAGTCTCTGTACCCAAGAGAAACCATTTCTCTCAGGATGAGACACATTTTAGAGTTTGCACCCTCCTCAAGCAATAGCTCACTAGCCCCAGTACGAGGGTATGTGCCTTGTTTTGAATAGCTGACCGTCAGGTCAGGAGCCTGAACCTTCGTCCAGCGAGGGTGGCAGTGCGCGCGTGGAAGTGCCGTTGTCCGGCAGCATCCAGAAACGGCCGGGTACCACTCAGGTCGTGCAGGCGATCTTCTTCCAGGAGGCGCCGCACCTCAGCGGCGTCGCCCGGGGGTACCCTGGTGGTAGCCAGCCATCGCTCCAGTTCCGGGCAAAGATCTTCAAACGTCGAGAGGCTATCGGTTTCCAGTCCCGCCTCGCGGAAAAGATGCAATAGCTCGCTGATCGGAAGCGTTCGAACATGCGAAGGATCGCGTAATTTCTCCCAACGGTCCTGATAGGCGGCTCGCTCGGAATGTTCGCTTCCATAAATATCCTCAACGAGAACCGTACCGCCGAGACGGCACACGCGCGCCATTTCTCGGACAACTTTCGCGGGATTCTGCATGTGATGAAGCGCGAGACGGGTCACTACAACGTCAAACTCTTCCTTTTCGAAGGGAAGGTTTTGCACATCCCCAATTCGAAACGATACGTTTGGTACCCCGCGCTTCTTGGTGCGCTCTTCGCCAATGGCCAGCATCGCGGCCGTCAAATCAACGCCAATCACGTCCCGTGCGGCCCGCGCAAATGCTTCCGCGATATAACCCGGCCCGGTGGCGATATCGAGCACGCGTTCGTTCCCCGTCAACCGCGCCGCGGCCACCAGGCGGCGAATCCGCTGTTTGTCGGTTACCCACGGATTAGCTGCGAACGCTTTCGCCTGCGCCGTAAATGACTCACGGACTATCTCATTGTGGTGTGCCATGGATCGACTTTCCCAAAGAGTGGACAGAAATGCAATCGTGGCAGACACTTGGCGCATATCGTGGATGCTCGAATGAAAAAGTGGATCATCGGCATACTCATTATTGTGGCGACCGCCGGCTGCCATTCGCGGGAATCGAAGCCGTTTCCGAATGCGTCCTCCATCAAACGCTTGGATGGCAGCGCCATCACGCCGAGCGAAATTGATGAAACCGTGTCACGACTGATGCACGCCGCCAAAGTCACGGGGGCGGGCATTACGATTCTCAATGGCGGAAAAATCGTTTATCTAAAGACCTATGGCTTTCGCGATCTACGGAAGAGCAGTCCTTTAACACCGGATTCGGTGATGAGTGCGGCGTCCTTCACCAAGGTCGCCTTTGCTTATCTGGTTTTGCAACTCGTCGAGGAGGGCATATTTGCTCTCGACAAGCCCGTTTACCAATACCTGCCGAAGCCTCTGCCCGAATATAGCCACTATAGCGACCTGGATGGCGATCCGCGCTACAAGAAAATCACGACCCGGATGTTGCTCGATCACACGAGTGGATTTCCGAATTGGCGCAGATTCAACGACGACAAGAAGCTGCATATCCATTTTGAGCCTGGCTCGCGCTTTGCCTATTCGGGTGAAGGCATCGCTCTCCTTCAGTTGATCGTCGAGACCGTCACGAAGAGACCCCTTGCGGATCTAATGCGAGAACGAGTCTTCCAGCCGCTCGCTATGACGCGAACCAGCATGGTCTGGAGTTGGCGCTTCGAAGGTGATCACGCGAATGGATACGACGAGCAGGAGAATTCCCTCGGACCGCAACGGCGATGGAAGGCTGACTCGGCGGGCTCGATGCTAACGACGCCGGCCGACTTTGCGTTGTTCGTGCAGGCCATCCTAGAGGGACAAAGGCTCCGCAAGGAAAGCAGAGAGCTCATGCTGAGTCCGCAGATCCAGATTCTCTCAAAGCACGAATTCCCGCCGCTCTCAACCGAAACCACAGATGAAAACAAGCCCATCCGCCTGAGTTACGGCCTGGCATGGGGTTTGTATTGGACACCGTACGGCAAAGCCTTCTTCAAAGAAGGCCACGACGACGGCTGGCGGAATTACACGGTGTGCTTCGACGACGCGAAGATCGGCATGGTGATCATGACGAACAGTTCCAACGGCGAGGGCATTTACAAGGAATTGCTGGAAACTCTGCTGAAAAATACCTATACACCGATCGAATGGGAGGGCTTCACGCCGTACAACGCCCCGCGGTGAAAAAAAACAGGGGCGGGGCACGACGTGACCTACCCCTAAAACTAAAGCCCGCAGGCCGAACCCAATAGCGCTGCACGGCTAGCGTGTGGGGCGGGCCTTGGAGGCGTCTGCGCTCGCAGTTGCCGCCGAGGCCTTCACCGGCGGCTTCTCCGATTGTGCCGGAGCCGCGTGGCCGTTCGTTCCGGCCCCCGCCGCGTGCGAATTGCCCGGCACCGGGATTTCGAGCTTCTTGCGCAGAACGTTTTCCAGTTTGTCCCGAATATCCTTGTTTTCTCTGAGGAAGACACGCGCGTTCTCGCGGCCCTGGCCCATACGCTCGCCGCCAAAGCTGATCCACGTGCCGCTCTTTTCGAGCACGCCCTTTTCAACGCCCAAATCGATCAAGTCGCCTTCGCGCGAGATGCCTTCACCGTAGACGATGTCGAATTCCGCTTCGCGGAAGGGCGCGGCGACTTTGTTCTTCACTACTTTCGCGCGCGTACGCGAGCCGACCACTTTGTCGCCTTCCTTGATGGCCTGAATGCGCCGGATATCCACGCGCATGGAAGCGTAAAATTTTAGCGCCCGGCCGCCCGTGGTGGTCTCCGGGTTGCCGAACATGACGCCGATTTTCTCGCGGATCTGGTTGATGAAAATCAGGCAGGTGCGCGATTTCGAAACGATGCCGGTGAGTTTGCGCAGCGCTTGCGACATCAGGCGCGCCTGGAGGCCCATTTGCGGGTCGCCCATGTCGCCTTCGAGTTCGGCCTTCGGAACCAGCGCCGCCACGGAGTCCACGACGACGATGTCCACCCCGCCGGAGCGAATCAGCGTTTCTGCGATTTCGAGCGCCTGCTCGCCGTTGTCGGGCTGCGAGACCAGCAGGTTATCCACGTCCACGCCGAGCTTCCGCGCATAGACCGGATC
>Ga0066685_10000773_pt1 | contig 12321 bp, 8 predicted proteins | sample GraSoiAngelo_134_FD_62305 | JGI IMG/M metagenome (GOLD analysis project Ga0066685, IMG submission 62305) | Grasslands soil microbial communities from the Angelo Coastal Reserve, California, USA - 14_0929_05_30cm | ecosystem: Environmental > Terrestrial > Soil > Grasslands | place: USA...
AAAAAATCAGTGTATGAACCTAACCCAAAAAAAGCTTGGACCATTGTTCTTTGCCCTCGCAGTGCTCACCGCAACTGCGATATTGTTATTAACCGATAAAAAACCCAAGTATGACGAATACGACAGGTTGATGTGGTAAGGGAAAAGGGTTACGAAAAATTATAGATGTGGCAATTCGCAGGCATCATCTCTATTAATTCATGAAGCGAGGGCTAGAATCGGTTACGTCCTACCGGCGCCACCAATCATCTTCATCGTCGTCCTCTTCGTTATTAAAATCATCGGAGCCGTAGTCATAAGGATTTCCGTTTTCATCATCATAGTTTTTATCAAGATGATATGGGTAATATTTCATCCACTCACTACCATATTTTCGTTTGAGGTGCTTGATCTCGATTTCCAGTTCTCTTGCCCGCTCCTCGTCAGGAGTTAATTCTTCATCAATCATATCTTTAAACAGCTCTGCATAAAACGCACACTGGCAGTATTCACCCAGAGCGCATTTACCGTGTTCCGTGCCGGGTCGGCAAAGCTCGAAGAACCCCATGTGCCAGCGCTTCACTTTCGCGTGCTGATCAAAATTCTCGCGAATGGTTGCATACTGAATTCTTTCCGGCACCTGGGTCTGCAGCACGAATGACCAGTTATATTCATCCAGCATTTTTCTTAATGCATCCAGAAGACGATTGACTTGTTCATCACTTAACATTTCAGCGGGTGGCAGTTGCTCTTTATGTATGCCTGTCCATTCTTCAAGGCTACGAATGGGAGCGCTTTTGTTCTCCTCTTCATCAGGGATCCAATCCCATAACTGCAATTCCTTTTCAGCGAATGGCCAACTTACGTTTTTAGTGGCGTAATCGATGTCGGAGAGCAGTTGCTCTACATAGTTTTCCATTGCGCAAATTTTCGAAGATAAATTTACTAATTGCCTTCAACCGATCTGGAATGGCGGTCCCATTTCTTTTTTGTGATCTGGTAGATTACTGATGCGCCCGGTCTCCCTTCTAAAACTGCGCCTTCTAAGGCAATAATTCGTTCGCCCCCTATTTTTTCAATGGCTCTTTGGGAACGGACATTCTTTTCGTCAATGTAGAAAAGGATGTTGTCAACAAATTGAAATGCCCATTCCATCATTAAGCGTTTCATTGAGCTGTTATAAAACCCTCCCCAATATTTGCGGGCTAAAAAAGTCCAACCAATTTCAATCGCATTTTTAGTTTCTTTAACGGCGTGAAACCTGGTACTGCCAATTATGTGCCCAATCTTTTTGTCTATTACTGCGAATGCCCCGGCCGATGTTATGGCGTCTTTAAAAAACAATTCAAACACATTGCGTTCGCAACGGTCTTTTGCCGGATGCTGCTCCCAAATAAGAGGGTCTGAAGCCACTTTGTACAGATCTTCAAAATCCTCGTCACTCAATGGTCTTAAAAGAATTAACTCATTTTCCAATTTCGGTTGCAGATCAAAAATCGTTTTGTTCATCGCTATCAAAATTACTTAATAGAATTTCCTTTGCTAAACCCAGGCAAGACGATCATAAGAAAAGATCAAGAAATTTTCGGAAGAAGGATTCTTAAAAAATCCGCGAGAAATTCAATGGGATTGTTAATGCCTTACAAATGGGAAAATAAAAAACCCCGTTCATCCTTCGACGTTGCTCAGGAGAACGGGGCTATTATTTTAACCCGGGAAAAGTTTATAAATGTGCTTCGATCTTTTTTACAAAATTTCCTTTCGGTTGTGCGCCTACCAATTTATCCACAACCTGGCCATTTTTGATAAACAAGATCGCGGGAATAGACGTAATTCCATAGTTCATGCTTACCTGCGGGTTATAGTCAACATTTACTTTACCAACGTTGATCTTACCAGCATAGTCTTTTGACAGGTCTTCTATTACCGGGCCGATTGCGCGACAAGGGCCACACCATTCTGCCCAAAAATCAACTACGGTCAGCTTATCGGATGCCAGTACTTCAGTCTGAAAATTTGAGTCGTTGAATTCTTTTGCCATATTACTGTTTTAATTTTTTAGCTATTTACATCAGGAGAACTGCAAATTTAACCCCAAAAATGATAACACGAAGTTATGACATTAATGTCGATTAACTTGTCACTTGCCCGACAGTAAATATACCAAGCCCTGCTAATCTGTCTACCTGCTATTTCTTAACATTTGTCAATAAAAAAAGTTCAATGAGCCTTCTCGTCGATAAACTTACTGGTGTTTGTGATCCTAATTTTGTCGCGGGGATGAGAAAGAATGCAGTCAGGGAGAGCACGAATTCTCTAAACGGTGGTTACCTGCACTTCAAACTCCGGCTTGCTTTCCAGGAACTCGGTCATCTCATCGTTCATTTCAAACCCATTGTCCATTGTAAGCAAACTAATTTTCAGATTGTTTTTTGGCTCATTCAATGTAAACCTCAATGTCGCCTTGCCCGGATGGTCCCGCACATTTTTATCAATAAAATCTACGACGTCATTTGTAACATCTTTGGGGTGGACTTCGATATGTACCTGCCTGGTCAAATTTCTTTTCAGTGTTTCGGCCAGTGAAACTGTGGTCACTTTAAATTCAAATTCGGGACGATTAAATCTTTGCCTGAAAAATCCAACCAGAAAAACTGTGCTCCCTTGTTGAAGGAAAGGCGAGAACCGGACGTAATCATCACTCCATAAAACAATTTCCGTTTTACCGGAATAATCTTCCAATACAAAATTGCCGTACTTATTTCCCTGCCTGGAAATTTTATGTTGTGCATCAGTTACCAAACCAAGTAATCTGAATTGCCGACCCGGGTTTGGTTGTTTAGAAATAATTTCCTTGAACTCATTAAAGTCAGCAATTGGCGTGATGCCATAGTGTTTCATTTCAAATTTGTGGTGATCTAATGGATGGCCACTTAAGAACATTCCCGTAATTTCCTTTTCATGGTTTAGTTGCACGATCAATTGCCAGGGAAGGCAATTGGGAAGTCGCGGCGGTGGAATTTCCATTGTTATTGGTAAATCGCCGAACAGGGTATTCGTAGCCGTTGCATTTTGTGTTTGTATCACTTGTCCATATCGAATGATGCGTTCCAGGCCAGAGACCGTTTCTTCTGGTGGTACATAAAAATATTGCGCCCGATGATGCTCAGAAAAACAGTCAAATCCGCCGGCATAAGCCAGACTTTCCAGGGTCTTTTTATTTACTGTACGTTGATTGATCCGCTTGATAAAATCGAAAATATTTTTGAATGATCCATTCTTTTTTCTCTCTTCAATAATGCTTTCAACTGCCGCTTCCCCAACGCCTTTTAATCCACCCAAACCAAAACGTATTTCTCCCGCTTTGTTGACAGCAAATCCTTTTAATGATTCATTGATATCTGGTCCCAGAACTTTTATGCCCATGCGTTTGCACTCTTCCATAAAGAAGGTGATCTTTTCAATGCTCCCTGCATGGTTTAGGACAGCCGCCATATATTCACCCGGATAATGGGATTTTAAATAGGCCGTTTGGTGTGCAACATAAGCGTAACACGTCGAATGTGCCTTGTTAAATGCGTATTGAGCGAATGCTTCCCAGTCGCTCCAAATCTTTTCTAATCTTTCCCTCGGATATAAATTCTTTGTTGCTCCCTCAATAAAAGTATCTTTCATTTTATCAAGAGTCTTCCTGTCTTTTTTTCCCATAGCCTTGCGCAAAACATCGGCCTGACCTTTCGTGAAGGCTGCGAGCCGTTGACTCAGCAGCATCACCTGTTCCTGGTAGACAGTAATACCATAAGTGTCCTTCAAGATCTCCTGCATCTCCGGTAAATCGTAAGTGATACTTTCGCGGCCGTGTTTGCGTTCGATGTAATTTGGAATATAAGCCATCGGGCCCGGTCGGTACAAAGCGTTCATCGCTATCAGGTCATTAAAAGAATCAGGTTTTAATTCTCGCAAATATTTTTGCATCCCCGGACTTTCAAACTGGAAAGTGCCGATGGTATCACCGCGCTGGTAAAGCTCAAATGTTTTCTTATCATCGAGTGGCAAGGCATCAAGATCAACCTCTATTCCATGATTCTCTCTAATAAGATCCAGGGCATCTTTCAAAATGGTGAGAGTTTTCAATCCGAGAAAGTCCATCTTGAGCACGCCAGCATCTTCGATCGTGCTGCCTTCGATTTGAGTAACCCAGAGATCGGAATCCTTTGCGGTGGCAACGGGAATCAACTCCGTCAGATCTTTTGGAGCGATAATAATTCCGGCTGCATGTATGCCCGTACTACGAACAGAGCCTTCGAGGCGCTCAGCTTCGTGAAGCACAGTCGCTTCCATCGTTTTACTGTTATAGATCTCCCGAAGCTTTTTAACGTTTTCGAGATCATCTGCCCCTAATCCTTCTTTTTCAATCAAGGATTTTTCACCATCCCTTGGAGTAAGAGGAGCTTGTAATAATCTTCTTAGTTCAATGCCTGGTCGTTCCGGCACCAGTTTAGCCAATGCGTTTGACTCGGGTAATGGAAGATCCATTACCCTGGCAACATCTTTAATGCTCATCTTAGCTGCCATTGTGCCGTAAGTGATGATCTGTGCTACCTGGTTTTTTCCATATTTCGCAATCACATAGTCAATTACTTTTTGCCGGCCCACATCATCGAAGTCTGTATCAATATCCGGCATCGATTTACGATCGGGATTTAAAAACCTTTCGAACAGCAAATTGTATTTTATGGGGTCAATATTCGTGATGCCGATACAATAAGCTACTACGGAACCTGCGGCCGAGCCACGTCCCGGCCCAACAAAGACTCCAATATCACGTCCAGCCCTGATAAAATCACTCACAATTAAAAAATACCCGGCGAAACCCATCGTCTTAATTGTGAATAATTCAAAGTCGATGCGCTCGCGCAATTCTTCCGTTACTTCACTGTAACGCTGTTTGGCTCCTTCGTAAGTAATATGCTTAAGATACTCCCACTGATTCAGATTACTGTCTTCATGAATTTGAAATTCCTTTGGAATTGGAAACGCGGGAAGAAGAATATCTCTTTTGAGATTCAGCAATTCCACCTTATCGATGATCTCGTTTGTATTGTCAATGGCTTCAGGAAGATCATCAAAATTCAGGCTCATCTCCTCAGTGGTCTTGAAATAGAACTGGTCATTGGGAAATGCAAAGCGTTTATTTTTCACGTGCACATCATCATCAGTAAATTCCCGCAAGGCAGGGGTTGAGAGTTTTTCACCCGTATTAATGCAGAGCAAAATATCATGAGCATTGAAATCAGATTGATCAACATAATGGGAATCATTGCTGGCAATTATTTTTACTCCGTATTTTTTAGCAAATTTTACCAACACGTCGTTTACCTTATTCTGTTCGGGCAAACCATGACGCTGCAGCTCTACGTAATAATCTTCGCCAAACAGGTCAAGCCACCACGTAAATTCTTTTTCAGCTTCTGTCTCGGTTTTTTTCAGGATGGCTTGAGGCACAAGAGCACCCAGGCAGCAAGTTGTAGCGATCAATCCTTCGTGATATTTTAATATCAGCTCTTTGTCAATGCGAGGATACTTGCTGTACATACCCTCAATAAATCCAAGAGAGGTCAGCTTTACCAAATTGCGGTAACCCTTTTCATTTTTTGCAAGAAGTATCTGATGATGGCGCGGGTCTTTTTCCTCCTTTGAAAAATTCTTTCTGTGCCTGTCTCCTGTAATATAAAATTCACACCCAACGATCGGTTTTACTTTTAAGTTGCCCTTTTCATCTTTATGTTTATAGGCCTCCGCGACAAACTCAAAAACACCAAACATATTTCCATGATCGCTGATGGCCAGGGCGGGCATGCCATCCGCAATAGCTTTTTTATAAAGTGATGGAATGGAGGCGGCTCCGTCTAAAAGGGAAAACTGCGTATGAACATGTAAGTGGGAAAATTTCATAGTTAAAGTCGGCGATCCTTTGATCCTTCTGTTTCAGCAATGTTAAAAAATTAAAGCCAATCAGCCTCCAAATGATATGAACAACGGCCATTCGCTTTTGTTTAAAAATTTTTACTTGATCCCGGTCATTTATCAATACAATTTTTGGTTATAAATATCGTTTGAATTGACGAGTTAACGGAAACCCTTTACATTTGCAAATCCACTACTGTCGAGCTTCCGGGCTATGTAAACATCCTAAAAGAAAACCGATATGTTAAAAACAGTTTTACCTGCGATTGCATTTATCCTGACTTTGGCCAGTTGCTCCAGCATGAAGCCGCTAATCCTCAATAAACAGGCTTCGGCTCCAACGAATACCCATGAAAAAAAGGAAATAAAATTCCTTGATATTTCCAGTGACGACAACGATAATTCTAAAATACAGCAATCGAAAAGGGAGACCCGCTCGTCAGGGGCACAATCTGTAAAAACAGAAAATTCCGATTATAGCAATTCATCGGCGAATGTGGAGAAGGCTTCTTCATTACAATTCAAATATGCACAGCTGATGAATACTGATGTGGAGCAGATACAGAATATACCGCTTTATCAAAGCATTGACGATTGGTATGGTACGCCATATAAGTATGGTGGTTCTACAAAATATGGAATTGACTGCTCAGCCTTCGTGCAATCTATATTTATTTCAGCTTTCGGAATAACACTTCCACGGACTGCGAGAGAGCAGTACAATGCAACCCGCCACATTTCAAGAACAGAATTACAGGAGGGTGATCTTTTATTTTTTAATACCCAGGGCGGCGTTTCTCACGTCGGCATCTATCTTCAGAACAATAAATTTGTTCATGCCTCGGTTGGAGGGGTTACGATCACTGATATGTTTGAACCCTATTATGTAAGACATTTTATAGCTGCCGGTAGGATCGATAGAAAAGCTTCAGCATTTCAAAGCTCAAAGGCTTCAGCAGGTAAATGATCCAGGTAAAATGCATTACTCTTCTAAGGCGTAAATCCCATTCTTTTCTTGATCGTGCTCCAAACTGGCGCGACGTCAGGTGAAAGCCTAAGGTAAATCGTTCCTGCGCCATAGAGAATGCAGATGACGATACTTCGCACAATCAGCCCGATAAATCCATGAATGTTTAAAAATGCAAAATAGCAAATCATGAAACACGCTCCCGCCAGGACCAGGGTGTACACTGATTGTAACGTAAATGGAAACAGGTGGAATTTCTTCCAGAGAAAAATAATACGGATAGAATTATAGATGGTGATGGAAATGAGACCTGCAAACGCCGTCCCGACGATATCGTATTGTTTTGTCAGGATATAATTCAAAGGAAGCATGAGTGATAATAAGATCATCCCGCTAACCATTTCGAAGCGCCAGTAAGTTGATGTACCAATGATCTGCGCATTGACACCGGTCCCCATGTCGACAATTTTCGTTGCCCCCAGCAGGATAAAAACATAAAACCCGTTCAGGTAACTTTCTTTTAAATGGAAACTGTTTACGGCATCAATGAAATTTATCACGATCAAAACATACAGGCCGCAGGAAAAGATCAGCTGGTTTATCGACGATCGCTGGTATATGCGTTGGATCGTTGCGATTCTTTTATCCTTCCAGGCCTTAGACAAATGCGCAACGGAGGCGGAAATGATCCCCCTTTGCGGAGCCTGAATTATGCTCGAGATATTTTGCGCTACTGAATACACCGCCAGCTTCGCCAGCGCGTCGGTGAGCACGGCACCGATGACGAGGGAATCGAAAACTTGCGAAATGATCACAATAAGCGAACCTGCATAAATGAAAGAGCACAGCTTCAATATATTTTTGAAAAATCTTCTTGTCACCTTGCTCAAGCGAAATGTAAAATGAATCTTTTTTGTCAATACCAGGTATAAAAAAAGCATCAAGGCAATGCCGGGGTAGCTAAATGAAAAGCATTTAATGAACAGATCAAAGTCACGAATAACGCCGAAGAGAAAAAGCAAAATAATTATGGTGGTAAACAACCGCCACTGAACTTCGCGGAGAAAATTGGTAAGGATGGACCTGTGCCATTGCCACGCATAGGCCTCCAATACCGTATAGATCGTTAAACCGAAACCAAGAACAAAAATCCAGTTGTAATAGGTGACTACTTCGGGCGAATGCTCAATATATTTTCTGAAAACTAATCCTTTGAAGATAATTCCTGCGACAATCACAAACAGGTAGCCAATCGTGCTCACCGTCAAGGCCCATGTTATCATATCATTTTTTTTCACGGGCAAATGATCATGGTAATACGGAAAAAATTTGTAGATGTATGCCGGCATGGCCAGGTTAGCAAAGGCCATCATGCTGGTTGCGATCGCAATGAATGCATTGTACAATCCAAATTGCTGATCGGTGAATAATCCCTGCTTTGTGAATAGATAAATATTTAAGAGGCCGACAGCAAAGCCGATATAAATCACGACAGAAGAAATAATGCTTTGCCGGCGAATAGTGCTCATGCTTTATGAGGCTGATCCTTCCATGGCGACCAGTTATGCAAATATGTCGCGATTAGTCGGGATGTTAATAAAAACAGCGCAGAAGGTTTTACACATTTGCACATGGTGAACCGGACAAACTCTACAATTTTTTGACTGAGATGTAAAAATTTTTGTCAATTAAGAAATTGGCCTTCAATTCCGAAGTTGCCTTAATTTGTTTCCATTCGGTTGCTGGCCTTAGCCATTCCTTGGGGCTCTCAATTCTAACAGGCATATCAAAACCATCGACGCAATTTGTCCAACGGTAAGAAATTTTATCGCCCTCGATCTTGTATTCGAGAACAGGAATTTTTGTTGTTCTTAAATACTGGTCGAAAAACTTGGAGAAATCCTTACCCGATTTTTTGATGATGTAGTTTTCGATATCCTTTGAATCAACTGTTTTGTGATAGAATGTTTCATTCAAACCTCTTAAAATTTTTCGGAACAAGGTATCGTCGTCAATGATCTGCCTGACCATATGCACGATATTGTTTCCTTTGTTGTACATATCGACACTGCCTTCCTTGTTTACCCCATAAGGGCCGATAATAGGCCGGTCATTCCTGATAGTTCTTCTCAATCCCTGGGTATAGGCATCGGCCGCATCCCTACCATACTGACATTGCACAAAGAGAGTTTCCGTGTAATCAGTGATGCCTTCATGCACCCACATGTCGGCAATATCATTCGATGTAATATTGTTTGCAAACCATTCATGGCCACTTTCATGCACTATAATGTAGTCCCAATTTTTTCCCCAGCCAGTACCGGAAATATCTCGACCCAGGTATCCATTCATAAATTTATTTCCATAGGCAACGGCGCTTTGATGCTCCATGCCCAGATGTGAAGTTTCCACCAGTTTATAACCGTCCTCATAAAAAGGGTAGGGACCCATCCAGAATTCGAAACACTTGAGCATTGTTTTTACTATAGTGAATTGTTGTTTCGCTTTTTCAAGATCATAATCAAGCACCCAATAGTCACAATCCAACTTTCCTTTTTCCCCGTAATAATCTTCATGCCAGGTTACATATTTTCCTATGTACGGAATGATGTCATAGTTGTTGATCGGAGCTTTTACTTCCCAGGTCCAGGTGGTTGTTCCATTGTTATTCGATTTCTTTTCTTTCAATCTTCCATTGCCTACTGCAACCAACGAATCAGCAGCATCAATGCTCAACGTCGCGCCATTATCCGGTTCATCGCTTTGATGATCTTTGCAAGGATACCAAACGCTGGCGCCAATTCCCTGGCAGGCCACGGTCATCCAGGGTCTTCCCCGCTCATCTTTGGTGAAGATCCAGCCCCCGTCCCATGGCGGATTTCTTGCTATTCGCGGATTACCGTGATAGATCAATTTAATTGAATGAACCGAATTTTTTGCGGCCTTCGGCAATGGGATATGCCACACGTTCCCCTCATTGTAATAAGGTTTTCGTGGATAATTGATGTACAATTTTGTGTCATAATAAATAGAATCAATTTTTAAAGGCTGTTGCAGATCGATCTGCATGTAATCAGAATACTTATCCCTGGTGATCCTATATTGAATGGTTGTTTCGCCGGCGATGGATCTGTTACTATAGTCAGGTGTAACATGCAGGTCATAATGCAAAACGTCCCACCATTCTCTTTCGGGACCGATGCTCCCACGCAACGTATCCTGGTGAGTAAATTGCTGTTTTGGATTCAATAGCTGGGCGTCGGAATGAATAATTAATAATGAATAATTAATAATTATAAGTGAAAATATTTTCTTCATGCGTTTCATGTTAAGAAGACTTAGCTAAATTAGGCTCTGATATTGTATTTCATGAGCCACTTAACAAAAATTTCTCGTTTCTTATGCCTTGTACCTTGTGCCTTGTACCTTTTTGCATGTACAGGAAAAAATCAATCGAATAAAAACATTTTTCATTACAATGAACAAACCGGTATTGCTTCCCTGGATCCTGCGTTCGCAAAAAATCAATCGATCATGTGGGCAGTGCACCAGCTGTATAATACGCTCGTGGAAATTGACAACAATTTGCACATAGTTCCTTCTCTTGCAAAAAGCTGGGAGATCTCGGTTGATAGACTCACATACACATTTCACTTGCGGAATGATGTTTTTTTTCATGACGACGAAGTTTTCGCCAGCGGTAAAGGCAGACGGCTCACTGCCGGCGACGTTGTGTATAGCTTGGATCGTATTGTTGATAAAAGAACTGCTAGCCCTGGCGGATGGATCTTCAATGGAAAAATTGACTCAGCGAATGGTTTTACAGCGATCGACGACACCACTTTTCAGCTAAAATTAATTCGCCCTTACATTCCGATCCTGGGTATCCTTTCCATGCAATACTGTTCCATTGTTCCAAAAGAAGCTGTTGAAAAATATCGAACTGAGTTTCGTCAGCACCCTGTGGGTACCGGACCCTTTGCTTTCGTTGCCTGGGAAGAAGGACAGGCACTCATTTTGAAAAAAAATAAACATTATTTTGAGAAGGACAGTGTCGGTAACCGCCTGCCATATCTTGATGGGGTTAAAATAAGTTTTTACGATAGCAAGGCCACGGAGTTCTTGTTGTTCCGTCAAAAGCAACTTGATTTTATCAATGATATTGAATCGTCATTCAAAGACGAAGTGCTGACTAAGAAAGCAGAGTTAAGAAAAAACTGGAACGGTAAGATCGTTTTACAAACACATCCATATTTAAATATTGAATATCTCGGTATCCTGGTTGATTCGTCAAACGATTTGGTAAGAAATTCCCCTATGCGGTTAAAAAAAATCAGGCAGGCAATTAATTATGGTTTTGACCGAAGGAAAATGATATTGTACCTGCGCAATTCCCTCGGGATTCCCGGGGAGTCCGGATTTGTGCCGCCGGGCCTACCTTCATTTGATTCGTCAAAAGTGAAAGGATATCATTTTGATCCCGCGAAATGCAAACAACTTTTGAGTGAGGCCGGTTTCCCGGATGGCAAAGGATTACCTGTAATTAAATTGCTGACCATTCCAATTTATTCCGATCTCGCCGAGTTTATTGCCAAACAACTGGAGGAGGCTGGCATTCCCGTGCAGGTAGACGTAGTCCAAAAGTCTTTGTTACTCGAGTTAACATCGAGTTCCAGGGCACTATTTTTTCGGGGAAGTTGGATTGCTGATTATCCCGACGCAGAGAATTATCTTTCGGTTTTTTATTCTAAGAATCCTGCACCGCCAAATTATACGAGGTATAAGAATCCTGTTTTTGATGCCTTGTTTGAAAAAGCTTTGGCAGAGACAAATGACACGTTGCGTTACGGACTTTACCAGCAGGCAGACCAGGTGGTGATCAACGATGCGCCAGTCGTGCCGCTGTGGTATGACGAAGTCATTCATTTGGTACAACCAAATGTCAAGGGCTTCGAACCAAATTCGCTGAATCTTCTTGAGCTTCGGAGGGTTGACATGAGGTAGGGGGATGAGGTAGGAGGTATGAGGTAGGAGGTAGGAGGGCGATGGGGAGGTTGGAGTCCCCACCTCTTACTTCCTACATCTTACTTCTTACTTCCTACTTCCGACTTGCTTCAATTTCTCCTTAAACACTTTTCTGAATTTTTCCAGCTTGGGCCTGATCACGAAAGAGCAGTAAGGGTTTTTGTCCTTGTTGTATTCATAATAATCATGGTGATAATTTTCGGCTGGGTAGAATTTTTTCAAAGGAGCAATTTCCGTAACGATCGGTTTATCCCAGGCACCACTTCTGTCTAATTCTGTTTTATATTTTTCAGCGAGTCTTTTTTGCTCATCGTTATGATAGAATATGACGCTCCGGTATTGTGTCCCGACGTCATTCCCCTGCCTGTTCAAGCTGGTTGGAT
>Ga0066685_10000775_pt1 | contig 12314 bp, 11 predicted proteins | sample GraSoiAngelo_134_FD_62305 | JGI IMG/M metagenome (GOLD analysis project Ga0066685, IMG submission 62305) | Grasslands soil microbial communities from the Angelo Coastal Reserve, California, USA - 14_0929_05_30cm | ecosystem: Environmental > Terrestrial > Soil > Grasslands | place: USA...
CATCGAAGCGGCCGCCGGGACCGGAAAGACCACGGAGCTGGTCCATCGCATCGTCGCGGTGCTCGCGCGCGGAGTGACGACCGTGGACCGTATCGTGGCCATGACCTTCACGGAAAAGGCCGCGGGGGAGATCAAGCTCCGGATCCGCGCGGGGCTCGAGCTCGCGCGCAAGAATGCACCGGGCGACAGCGACGAATACCCGAGGCTCGAGCACGCGATCGCGCACCTCGAGGAAGCCTGGGTGGGCACGATCCACGGGTTCTGCGCGGAGATCCTCCGCGAGCGCGCCGTGGAGGCCGGTGTCGACCCCGCCTTTCAAGTCCTCACCGAGCGTCATTCGGAAGAGATGTTTGGGCGCGCCTTCCGGGGTTGGTTCGAGCGTGTGTTGGAGAGTCCGCCACCTGGGATCCGGCGGAGCCTAAGGCGCAAGACCCAGCGTCGAAGGGAGGGGCCGATCGAGCGTTTGCGGGTCGCGGCGTGGCGGCTCTCCGAATGGCGTGACCTCGACACGCGGTGGAGGCAGGAGCCGTTCGAGCGTGATGCCGAGCTTGGAAAGGTTCTGGACCGGCTTCACGATCTCGCCGACCTGAGCGCGCAACCCTCCGATCCCAAGGATCCCCTGTACCTCGACCTCGAGCCGGCGCGCACCCTGAGCCGCGATCTCCGCGCCGTGAAAGCCGCCGGTGACCAGGATCGCGATCAAGACGAGGCCGAGATCGTCGCGCTCCCTCGCCAGTACGTGGCTGAAAGGGTGACATTCGCCAAGGCGCGGCGTGGCCGAACGACGCGCTACAGCGAGACGGTCGACCGATCCACGGTCCTGAACGCCCACGGGGAATTGATCGAAGCCATCGAATCGTTCACCCGCCGCGCGAACGCCGACCTCGCCACCCTGCTTCAAGCCGAGCTCAAGGGGGCGCTGGAAGCTTACGACGCGATGAAGCGCCGTCATGGCAGGCTCGACTTCGTCGACCTGCTCGTGCGGGCTCGAGATCTCGTGCTCCGAAAGGACATTCGAGTCGAGTTTCAGGAGCGCTTCTCGCACTACTTCATCGACGAGTTTCAGGACACGGACCTCCTTCAAGCCGAGATCCTGCTCCTGCTCGTCTCGGCCGATCCCAACGAGACGCGCTGGGAGCGCGTGCGCGCGAGGCCGGGATGCCTTTTCGTGGTCGGCGACCCGAAGCAGGCGATCTACCGATTCCGCCGGGCCGACCTGGGCGTCTACGAGCGGGTGAAAGAACAGCTCGCGGGCGCGGGGGCGCTCGTCCTTCGTTTGACGTCTAGCTTTCGCGCGGTTCCGGACCTGCAGGCGGCGGTGAACCGCGCCTTCGTGTCGCGACTGGACGGCGATCTCGATACCCAGCAGGCCGCGTACGTACCTCTCACTCCCGTGCGACCGGCCCTCGAGCAACAGCCCGCGCTCATCGCGCTGCCGATTCCGGGGACACGCGGTGAGCAGCGAATCAACGTGGACCTGCTTTCAAACGAGCTGCCGCCCGCGATCGGCTCCTTCCTGGACTGGCTCCTTCACGAGAGCGGCTGGACCGTCACCGAACGCGATCGCACGGGACCCGTGCCGGTGGAGGCGCGCCACGTCTGTATTCTGTTCCGTCGCTTCTCAGAGGAGATCACACGGCCCTACGTCGCCGAGCTGGACGCGCGCCGCATACGCCATCTCCTGGTCGGCGGACGATCCTTCCACGCGCGCAGCGAGGTGGAGGCGATGCGCACCGCGCTCACCGCGATCGAGTGGCCGGATGATGAGCTCTCGATCTTCGCGACGCTCCACGGACCTCTCTTCGCGATCGGCGACGAGGAGATCCTCGAGTACCGGCACCGGTATGGCCGTTTGCATCCGTTCCGGCTTCCGGGCGATTCGATTCCCGAGCGGCTCGAGGCGATCACCGGCGCCCTGGGTCTCTTGGCGGACCTGCATCGGAGCCGCAACGCACGGCCGGTCGCGGATACGATCCACGGGCTGCTCGAGAGCACGCGGGCCCACGCGGGCTTCGCGTTCCAGCCTTCCGGAGAACAGGTTCTCGCGAACGTGCTCCACTTGACCGAATGCGCGCGCGCTCACGAGCGCGCCGGAGGACTTTCCTTCCGGAGCCTCGTGGCCCGGCTGGACGCGGATGCCGCGTCCAACGCGCGGGAAGAGGCTCCGATTCTCGAGGAAGGCAGCGAAGGCGTTCGGTTGATGACGGTGCACAAGGCAAAAGGCCTGGAATTCCCCGTGGTCATCCTGGCCGACTACACCGCGTCGATGACCTGGCAGAACATGGAGCGGCACGTCGACTCGAGGCGCCGCCTGACCGCGCTCACGCTGGCGGAGTGCGTTCCGTGGGAGCTTCACCAGCACCAGGACACGGAACAGCGCCGGGAGCTGGCCGAGGCACAGCGGCTCACCTACGTGGCAGCAACCCGCGCCCGCGATCTCCTCGTGGTGCCGGCGGTCGCGGAGCAACGCTGGGGAGAAGGCAAGCGAACCACGGACGGGAAATGGCTGTACATGCCGTGGTGGCTCTCCCCGTTGAACGACGCGATCTATCCCGATCCGGGAACACGACCCGAGCAACCGATCGGCCGCCCCGACTTCGCGGCGATCCAGGATCGCGATGCGTCGTCGGGCGGAATCGCACCCGGCCGCTACGCGATGGGTGGCTACGACGTCGTGTGGTGGCCCACCGTGCGGACGGAGCGCCGGCGCCCCGTGGGAGTGCTCCATCAGGAATTGCTGGACCCCGCCGTAGATCCCACCCTCGTGAAGGAGGACGAACGGCGGCATCGCGAGTGGGAAGCGCGCCGGAACGGCCTCATCGAGCGGGCCTCGGTGCCCCGTATCCTGCCCGTGCCGGCGACGACACGAGCACGGGGAGCCCCGTCATCGAAAGTCCGGGAGCAGCCCGAGGTCGCGGAACACACCCTGCCGCGGGCGCCGGGTCGCCCTACCGGAGTTCGATTTGGATCCCTGGTCCACGCGGTGCTCGCGACGATTCCTCTCGATGCGGATGTCCCTGGGATCTCGCGTACCTGCACCTTGCAGGGACGCATCCTCGGCGCGACCGATGCGGAGCGAGAAGGAGCCGAGAATGTGACGAAAGCGGTGCTCGGCTCGGAGATCCTCGAGCGGGCGCGCGCGGCCGCCCACTCGGGCCGTTGCCGTCGTGAAGTCGCGATCACGATCCAGGATGACGACGGAGCGATTGTCGAGGGCCAGGCCGACCTGGCCTTCGAGGAGAACGATGGCTGGACGGTCGTGGACTTCAAGACCGGCGCGGATCTTGATCCGGGCCCGGAGCACCACCGCCGACAGGTCGCCCTCTACGCGCGTGCTGTTGCCGCGGCGACCGGGCGACCCGCCCGGGGATGGATCGTCCACATCTAGGGCGAATGCGCAGGGCGAATGCGCGCGGAATGAATCCCCTGCCTACCCCGGGAAAATCTGCGGGGGAGGCGGCCGCTTCGGCGGCCCCGGCTGCTCGGGCTCAGGATCGGGGGCCAGGGCCGGATGGGGGATCCTCGGAGGCACGGGTCGGGAAGGGTCGGCGGCGGGAGACTGCCGCGACCCCGATGAAACCGAACCAGCGACCGGCGCCGACGCCTCCGCCGGCCTTCTCGTCGCCTGCACGGGCCTCGCGGGCACGGCCCGCATCGTCATCGGACGGTCGAAATACCGCTTCAAGAAGATCGCGCCGACCCCGAGCATCCACAGCTCAATAGGCAGCCCCACGCCGTAGCGCATCGCGGGCCATTGCATGGGCTGGCTCGCGGCGCCGGTCGCGGTGGAGCTCAAGAAATCCAGGATGTAGACCAAGGCCCCAACGAGCGCGACGAGCGCGCCCCCCCACCCCAGCCAGAGGGGGAAGAGGTCGCGCTTCACCCCCGCGACGCCGGAGAACGCCACCGCGCCGAAGAACAGCAACGCCCCCGCCACGAGGGCGCCGACCTTCCAAAACCAGATCGTCGAAAAGAGCATCGTGGCGCCGCCCGGATCCACGCCGTAGAGATTCGCGAAGAAGCGATACGCGTAAAGCTCGGCGCAAAGAAAGGTGACCCAGATCCCGCCGCCCAGGACCGCGCACGTCGAAACGACCGATGCCGACCCCGAGGAGCCCTTCATGTGGAGGAGAAAGGCCAGCGCGCAGAAGGCGATCGCCGCGACCGCGAACCCGGCCGCCATGACGGCGTGGACCTGCATCCAGGCGTCACCGCGAGCGCTCGTGATCACCTGAAGCACGGCGCTGGTCCGGTTCACGTCCGGGAAGACCGGATGCACCAGCATCGTCGTCGCCAGAACGACCGATGCGATCACGAACGCGAACCCCGCGGTCCGCTCGATCGAGTGGATCCGTTCTTCCATCACATCGGCCATCCGAGGCCTCCTTCCTTCTCGCGGGTCACGCCCCCGCGGGCGTTCCAACCTACGGCGTCGATGACGGCGTGGCGGGCGCTGGCGTCCTCGGGGCGTCCCACGCGGACGGCGGCGGAAGCTCGATAATGGAGCCCTTTACGGCGGCGCCGGGCGCAACCCGATCGGGCATCTTGTGCATGACCGGCGTCAGCGCCTTCAAGTACTTGGCGATCGCCATCGCATCCTCATCCGTGAGCGCCGCGAAATCGGGCCACGGCATCGGCGGGAGCAGCATGCTCCCGTCCGGCCGCTTGCCCGTCTTGATCGCGGTGACGATGTCGGCCTCGCTCCAGGCGCCGATCCCGGTGTGGGGCTCCGGGGTGAGGTTCCGCGCATAGGACACGCCCCACGGTCCCTTCCACCCCAGCTCGCTTCCGGACAGCCTGCGCGTCGTATCCGGGGCGCCGTAGAAGTATCCCGGCGTGTGGCAGTCGTTGCAGCCGGTGACCGTGGCCAGATAGTACCCGCGCGCGATCTGGTCGGCCCCGGAAAGAGGCGCCGGCGCCGGCGTTTCATGGGCGCAGGAAAGAAGGGCAAAGCTGGTGGCAAGCAAAAGTGGGAGGAGAAGGGTCACCGAGGGGATCCTCCGCATGGTTCGATCTCCTTGCCAGGTGAAGTGGGTCCGTCCCGACAGACGCGCGGACGATACATGAGCCCGCCTCGGGCGCGCAAGATCATCCCCGGCCGGCCCGGGCTCCTGCTTCGTTGACCCTCCGATAGGGCCATGGTACGGTCCGGATTCGTGACGCCAGAGCTCGACACGCGTTGGTTCGACCCGGCCCGCTTGAACGTCCTCATTGGGATTCTCCTCTTCACCGCGTTTCTCGTCGTCAACATCTTCCGCGCTAGAGCAAAAGGGACTCTCTATGTCCGTCCCATCGCAGGGTTGAAGGCTCTCGACGAGGCGATCGGGCGCGCGACCGAGATGGGACGCCCGGTGCTCTACGTCCCTGGGCTGAGCGACATGAGCGAGGTCGGCACCTTCGCCGCGATCACGATCTGCGCCCGGCTCGCGTACCGCGTCGCGGAGATGGGTTGCGACATCGACGTGCCCTGCTACGACCCGGTCGTGATGACCGTCCTGGACGGCGCGGTTCGGGAGGCCTACTCCAAGGCGGGCAAGCCGGACGCCTTTCGCCCCGGCTGCGTTCACTACGTGAGCGCGCAACAGATGGCGTACGTCGCCGCGGTGAACGGCTTCATGCTCCGCGAGCTGCCCGCGGCGAACATCTACATGGGATCCTTCTACGCGGAATCCCTGCTCCTGGCGGAAACAGGCGCCAGAACCGGAGCCATCCAGATCGCGGGCACCGACAAGGTGACCCAGCTTCCCTTCTTCGTGTGCGCGTGCGACTACACGCTTCTCGGCGAGGAGCTTTTCGCCGCGAGCGCGTACTTGGGGCGCGAGCCGATCCAGCTCGCCACCGTGATCGCGCAGGACTGGGCCAAGGCGCTCGCCGCGGCCGCGATCGTGGGAGCGCTGGTCCTCTCGGCACTGGGACACCCTGCGCTCCAGACGTGGTTGAAGGTCGCGTGACCCTGGCGCGGGCACGCTGATGAGGCGGGGCCCGCTCCTCCTCACGTTTCTCTCGGGCGCGGCCATCGCCGCGCTCTTTTTCATCCCGCACTACAAGGCCCAAGCGGCCAACTCCATGCTCCTCGAGTGGACGCTCGTGGTCTACGCCTTCGCGCTCATCCTGGGCTCGATCTCCCTCTGGAACAGCCATGCGCGGAAGGTGAGGAACCGCGCCGAGGGCTGGGGCTTCAGCGTGGTGACCCTCGTCTCGCTGCTCGCGATCACCGCCCTTGGCGTATGGAAGGGGGTCGGCGAGGGAACGCCCGTGGATTGGATCTACAACACGGTGAACTCGCCGCTCGCCTCCACCATGTTCGCGCTCCTGGCGTTCGTCATCGCCTCGGCCGCGTTCCGCGCCTTCCGCGCGAGGAGCGTCGAGGCGACCCTCCTTCTCGTCACCGCGATCGTGATGATGATCGGCAGGGTCTCGATCGGCGAGCTGATCTCGCACCGGCTGCCCGGGATCACCGAATGGCTTCTCGACGTGCCGAACCTCGCCGCCAAGCGCGCGATCGCGATCGGCGTCGGCTTGGGCGCCGTTTCGACCGCGCTCAAAATCATTCTCGGAATCGAGCGGAGCTACCTTGGGAGATCCTGAGCCATGACCTGGGTGCGGCAGCTCCTCGCGATCGACCGGCGCATCATCTTCCTCCTCGTCGGGGCCGGGGCCGCGCTACCGCTCCTGTTCCCCCTGAATCTTCCGGTGGCCGTGACCCCGCGCGTGAGGGCCGCCTACGACGCGATCGACGCACTTCCCCCGGGATCGAAGGTTCTCCTCTCGATGGACTACGAGCCCGACATCATGGCGGAGCTCTTTCCGATGTCGGTCGCCGTCCTGGGCCACTGTTTTCGGAAACACGTCCAGGTCATCGCGATGACCCTCTATCCCGCCGGGACCGGCCTCGGGGAGCGGGCGATCTCGACCGCGGCGAAGGCGGAAGGGGCCATCCTCAATCGCGACTACGCGTGGCTCGGCTACAAGTCCGGCTTCCAGGTCGTGATGATCGGCATCGGGGAAAATCTTCGAGGCATGTACCCGGTCGACTTCTACGGAACCCCCCTCGATTCGATCCCCGTGACGAGGCACGTCAACTCCTACGCGCAGCTCCAGATGGTGATCAACCTCAGCGGCTCCTCGGCCGCGGACTACTGGATCCAGTTCGCCCAGGGCCGCTACCACGCGCCGCTCGTGATCGGGTGCACCGCGGTCATGGCGACCGACTACTATCCTTACCTTTCGTCGAAGCAGCTCTTGGGGCTCATCGGCGGCATGAAGGGCGCCGCCGAGTACGAGCGCCTGATCGACACCTTCGGCGACGCGCGGCGCGGCATGGACGCCCAGAGCCTCGTGCACCTGATCGTGGTCGGGCTCGTGATCGTCGGAAACGCGGCGCTCTTCATCAGCAAGCGCTCGGGCGGAGACGGCGGCGGGCCGGCATCGGGGAGCATGACCCGATGACCCTGCAGACCTGGATCGCGGCGTTCCTCACGCTCTGCGTGTTCTCGTTTCTCTACAAGGACAACCCGTTCTACCGTTTCGCGGAGCACCTGTTCGTCGGGGCCGCGGCGGGGTATCTCCTGGCCGTCCAGTGGCAGAACGTTCTCATCCCGAACGTGTGGACGCCGCTCCTTCATGACCACAAGCTTGTGGTGCTGATCCCGCTCGCGCTCGGTCTCATGATGCTCGCCCGCGCATGGGACAAAGGGGCGGGGATCGCCCGTTGGTCACTCGCCTTCTACGTCGGGATCTATTCCGGGGTCGCGATCCCGGGATACATGCAGGCCCAGATCTTCGCCCAGCTCGCCGACGCTGCGAAGCCCTTCGCCCCGGGGTGGGGAGCGGTGAACTCGGCCTTGGTTTTGGTGGGGCTCCTCACGGTGCTGGCCTACTTCTTCTTCTCGGCGCCGCATAAGGGCGTGCACGGCGCGGGGGCAAGGGTGGGAATCTACTTCCTCATGGTGGCCTTCGGCGCGAGCTTCGGCTACACGGTCATGGCGCGCGTGTCGCTCCTCATCGCTCGTGTCCAGTTCCTGCTCCGGGACTGGCTCCACGTGCTCCCGGGACCCTAGTCTCGGGCGTCAGCGCGGTGAACGCCGCTTCCAGCGCGGCGTGCTCGCCTACCAGGACGAGGATGTCCCCGGGGCGGAACTCGAAGTCCGGCTCCGGCGTCAGGTAGTGCGTTCCCTCCCGTACCACCGCGATGACGAGCGCCCGCGTCCTGCCGCGTAGATCGAGCTGATGCAGGGTCCGCCCCACCGCCGGTGACTCAGGGGCGAGGTAGAACGTGTCGGTCGTCGCGCCTTCGATCATCCGCGAGACGGAGTCGATGAGCGTGACGCGATGACCAGATCGCGAAGGACCGAGGACTCGCTCACGTGTTCCGGGAGCTCAACGCGTGCAGGGCCTCCCGGAGCTTCTCGATCTCCTCACGTGTGTTGTAGTGGCACAGGCTGACGCGCGCAAGACCGGTCTTGGGGTCGATGCCGCTCGCCTCGAGAAGCCGCGGGGCGTAGAGATGTCCGTCGCGCGCCTGAATTCCCCTCGACGCGAGATGCTCGACGATGCGGGCGGGATCGAATCCCGAGATCGCGAAGCTCACCGTGGGAACACGCGCCTCGGCGCGGCCCGGGTCGGACTCGCCGAGGATGGTGAGACCGCGGACATCGGCCAGCGCGGTCAGCAACGCCTCCGAAAGGCCGCGTTCATCCGACCGGATCCGGTCCATCGCGCTAGGAAGCGATCCCTCCGCGTCCAGGGAGGCCAGATATCGCATGGCGCCGAGCATCCCGGCAATGCCTTCGTACGTTTGCGTGCCGGCTTCGAACGCGTAGGGCGGATCCGCGGGGATGAAGAATTCGCGCGCGGGCTTGAGCTCGCGGAGCGCGTCGAGTCGCCCCCAGAGGAATCCCATATGCGGCCCGAAGATCTTGTAGCCGGAAAACGCGAGGAAATCGGCTCCCAGCTCCTGCACATCGATGCGGCCGTGGGGGGCGAAATGGACCGCATCGACGAACGTGGTCGCACCCGCCTTGCGGGCGAGCCGGGACGCGGCGGCTACGTCGACGACGCCGCCGGTCGCGTTCGAAGCGAGCGGCATCGCGACCAGCCGGACGCGGCCGCTTCGTAGAAGCTCCTCCAGATCCCCCGTCTCGAGCCGCGCGCCCGGGTTCCTGATCTTCCAGAAGCGGGCCTTCACTCCAGAAGCCTCGAGCCTGAGCCACGGCCCGATGTTGGCCTCGTGGTCCAGCTCGGTGACGACGACCTCGTCCCCCGCCCGGAGTTTCGGGCGCGTGCATTCCGCGATCATGCGGATCAGGGACGTGGAGTTCAGGCCGAAGGAGATCTCTTGGGGCGACTCGGCGTTCAGGAAGGAAGCGACCCGTTCGCGCGCTTCCCCCAGCATCGCCTCGACGGCCTGCGATCTATCATAGCGGCCGCCTCGCTGGACGTTTCGGCGGAGCAGGTGCTCCCGGATCGCGTCGAGAACTTCTTCCGGGACCTGCGCCCCGGCCGCGTTGTCGAAGAACACGGTGCCCGGCGCATCGCGGAGCGCTGGGAATCGCGATCGCGCGCCATCGGAGAGCGGCCGCTGCTCGATCCTGAGCCCCGGTTCAGACGCCAAGGAGGATGTCCTCTCCCTCGACCTTCACTTCAAAGGTGCGGACTCCGACCACTTCGGATTCGGGGTTCTTGCCTGTCCTGACATTGAACTGCCACCCGTGCCACGGGCATGTCACGATCTCCCCCTCCAACAGTCCCTCTCCCAGCTCGCCCCCCATGTGCGGGCAGGTCCCCTTGATCGCGTAGTACGTCCCTGCGCAGTTGAAGATCGCGACTCGGGTTCCCTTCACGACCACGACCATGCCTTTACCGGATTCGAGATCGTGGACGGTCGCCACCTTGACGAATTGCATGGTCACCGGGGAACCCTCTGGAGAAAGAAAAACCGGCGTCCCGTGGGAGGGACGCCGGATCGGGTGTGCCTATCCGTGAAGAGCGGCGCCTAGTGGCTCCCGCAGCCTCCACCTTCGCCGCCACAACCGCACCCACCGCCGCCGCCGGACGAGGATTCCTGGCCTTCCGCGGTCGCGAATGAGTTCCCGCAGCCGCAACTCTTCACGGCGTTTGGATTGTTGATCTTGAATCCGCCTCCGGAGAGCGAATCGTCGAAATCGATGGAGGCACCCTTGAGATACTCGTAGCTCGCCAGATCCACGATTACCTTCACGCCCTGGATCTCGAAAATCTGGTCCTCGGCGCTTGCCGGCTCGTCGCAGATCTCCATGCCGTAGGAAAGACCGGAACAACCGCCTCCGGCCACAAAAACACGCACGCCTTGGTACGTGCCACCGTTCTGCTCCATGATGGCCCTGATTTCGGCAGCCGCTTTTTCAGTCAAATTAACCATTTCCGGGTGGTTCCTCCTGGAAATCAAGTGTACGGGGCGTTCTACCCTATGTCAATTTTGATTACCCCGGCGCGCCAAGGATTCGCACCATCGCACGGGAATGGTCGATTCGCGCCACGCGGCGGAATCGCTACCGCCGCCGCACGGCCAAGCCGGGTGGCCGATCGGGGCGGCGCCCGATCTGGACGATGCGCAGCAGATTGGTCCCGCCGGCGTGCGTTGTGGTCCCCGCAACCGCCACGACCCAATCATCACGACGGACCAGCTTTTCCTCGAGCAGGCGGCGCATGCCCAGCTCCACCATGCCTTCCGCGGTTCGCCAGTGCGGTACCCGGACGGAGGTGACGCCCCACCAGAGCGTGAGGCGCCGGCAGGTGGATTCCAGCGGCGTGAGCGCAATGATCGGGGCGGCCGGCCTGGCTTTGCTCGCGAGCCGGGCGGAGTAGCCGGTGTGGGTGAAGACCGCGAGCACCTTCGCACGCAGCTCGTGTGCCGCCTGATACGCGGTGTGCGCGAGCGCGTGCGTGGGAGAGGCGAGCGCGCTCGTGTTATCCCCTGTCCGCCGGCGCAGCATCGGCAGGGTCACTTCCTCGGCCTCCGACGCGATCCGGCCCATGGTCCGGACGGCGCGCTCGGGGTACCGCCCGACCGCGGTCTCGGCGCTGAGCATGACCGCATCGGTTCCGTCGAAGATTGCGTTCGCGACGTCGGAGGCTTCGGCCCGGGTCGGCCGGGGGGAAACCACCATGGACTCGAGCATCTGCGTCGCCGTGATCACGAGCACCTCGCGCGCGTTCGCGCGCTGGATGATCCGCTTTTGTAGGATCGGGACCCGCTCGGGCGGATACTCCACGCCCAGATCGCCCCGGGCCACCATCACGCCGTCCGCGGAGCCGAGGATCGACTCCAGATTTTCGATCGCTTCACGTCGCTCGATTTTCGCGATCACGACCGGGGGGTGCTGCGCCCGGCGCAGCAGCCGGCGGAGCTTCAGGATATCGTCCGCGCTGCGCACGAAGGAGAGCGCTACGTAATCGATCCCCATCTTGAGCCCGAACGCGAGATCGCCGCGATCCTTCGCCGTGAGCGAATCGGCGCTCAGCTTGACCCCGGGGAAATTCAGACCCTTGTGATCCCCGAGCTGCCCTCCGATCACGATCTTGCAGCGAAGGCCGCGGCGCTCTTTTCTCAGCACGCGAAGCTCGAGCTGGCCGTCGTCGAGGAGGACGCGGTCCCCTACGGCGACGTCCCGCATGAGGCCGGAGTAGACCGCCGGGATGCGACCGGGCCCCCCCTTCACGCGCCGATTCGTGAGGAGGGTTTGCTCTCCAGCCTTGAGCCACACGAACCCGCCCCGGAATTCCCCGACGCGAAGCTTGGGACCCTGGAGATCGAGGAGCAGACCGACGAAGCGCCCGACGTGGGTGGCCGCTCTTCGGATGCGGCGGATGGCGCGGGCATGCGATGCCCGGCTGCCGTGGGAAAAATTGAGCCGCGCAACGTCCATGCCCGCGCGGATCATCCGCGCGAGCACCACCTCTTCGGCCGAGCTCGGGCCTACGGTCGCAATGATCTTCGTGCGGCGCACTAGAGGGCGAGCGTAGCCATCACCTCTTCGGCGTGCCCCTCCACCTTGACCCGCCGAAACACGTGCTCCACCTTGCCGTCGCGGTCGATCACGAACGTGGTGCGCTCGATTCCCCAGAAGCTCCTGCCGTAGAGGCTCTTCTCCTTGTACGTGCCGTATTGGCGGGAGACGGCGGCATCCTTGTCCGAAAGAAGCGGAAACGGGAGGTTGTACTTTTGCGCGAAGCGCTCGTGGCTCAATTCATCGTCGAGGCTGACGCCCAGGACGATCGCGTCCTTGGACTCGATGCGCGGGAACGAGTCGCGGAAGCCGCAGGCTTCCATGGTG
>Ga0066685_10000777_pt1 | contig 12302 bp, 8 predicted proteins | sample GraSoiAngelo_134_FD_62305 | JGI IMG/M metagenome (GOLD analysis project Ga0066685, IMG submission 62305) | Grasslands soil microbial communities from the Angelo Coastal Reserve, California, USA - 14_0929_05_30cm | ecosystem: Environmental > Terrestrial > Soil > Grasslands | place: USA...
AAAAAGACTTTACCGATAGGGACTTCAACAAGCGGTCCTGTGTGGAATGCGTTGAAATCCTTGTTTCCCATGCCGATCACATCCCACCCGGCGTAGATACGATGGCCGCCGTTGGTCTTGAACGCTGATACCTTTCCTCGCAGGCGACCCCAGAAAAAGTCATCGAGAGTGCTGTAGGAGATGATGCCGTGAAAACTGCCTCGCTCATGCCAATAAAAAGTTTCGCCTTGAAGAAATGCTCCGACCTCATCGCTCGTCGTTCTCCCTCCGTTTACGACATCTTCATGCTTCTCTCGGAACTGGGGTCCGGCCAAGACCGACACATTCCATGGATCGAACCGTTGTCGCAATCCCACCGACGGAGTGATCGAATCCACACGCGCATTCAACAGATTTCCGTCCGACCTGAAGGAATAGCGTAATGTGGCGGCATAGAGCTGAGCAAACAGGTCCAGATCCTTCTGTATGCTCGTGAGCGGGGTTTGGAGTCCCAGGAACCCATAATACTGGCCCCTATCGTCCAGTTCAAAGCCGGTGAAGGCGTCGCGAGTCATGCCCGCGCTCGGCCAGAGAGTGAGAAACACAAGGAGCGATAGGACGTATACGAGGCGATGTGACATGATAGCTCCGCGTGTTAGCGAGTCAGACCTCGTTGAGCCCACTCAGGTGTGCTCCCAGGCCCGAAGAATCAACGCACGCCAGTTTGCTTCGCCTTCAACAACATCGCAGACACGAAAGCGAATCAGCGTTTTACCGGCTCGTTGGGCGGTTGACATGGCTTGAACCCGGAGCGTGACGGGAGTGATGCCGTCAAAATGCATCAGGCACACCGCGTTGGCGGCAAGTTTGGGAGCTTCCGAAAAGAACACTGAAAGTCCCGTATAGGAAACATCGAAGGTTATCCCGATCAGCTTTCCTTCTTCCCAAGTCAGGCGGCAGGCTTTCTGAAGCAGTACCCGGGGAGATCGACGTCGGAAAGGAGTCGCTTGGGCCCGAGTCCGCTTAAAGACGCTCGAGAGGGCACGGAAACTTTGGACCATTCCCGGCATTGTGGTCGAGGATTCCCGCCAACTATCTGGCTGCGCAAACAACTGTACAATCAGATTTTCTGCGGCCGCTTCATCGAGGTCCACAAACTGCATGCCCACCTCGACGAGTCCTGAGGGTTTACGCTCCTGACGGGCGATGCGCCCTTTTAAACGAAATCGCTCGCCGCTGTGAGCTTCCAACGTGATCGTCGCCATGTCGTCGATGGAGAACATCGGTTCATTCAAATAGACCGACATGCCGCCCTCGTTCAGGTCATGCGTGGTCGCTTTCATGGTCGTGACACCGGCAAAAATCTGGCACTGGAATCGGCGGTCAAGACGGACGGTTTGGCGAAGCTGTGGATGCTCCATAGCCGAACGGATCGCCACGATTAAAAGAAGCACATTGACGCTGGCCCAGAACAGATTGATGGCGAGACCTCTGGTTTCTGTCGGTCCTATCCAGGTCAGAATTCCTGTGCTAATGGCGGCCGCCGTCAACCCTAAAAGCATGAGATGTGGCAGCACAAACAGAGTCCGCTGGAGTTCGCTTTCTTCGGCTTGCACGCCTTTAGGAGTGATCTCGAAGGGACGACTTTTTCTGGGATTCATCAGGGTCTTCAAGACAGCCCGACTCAGCGCAAAACAGGTGGCGACCTCGTAGATGTCGGACCAGAAGGCATTGCGGGTGCCCTGGCTGACCGTCCGCATCAACATCACCGAGGCCAGGTAATAGGCGAAGAAGAAATGGACGAGCACGAGCGGGTCCGCGCGCACGGGCGACAGACCGAAAAATAACCCCCCCAAGGGCGCCACCAAACACACGACCCGGGGCAGGCCAAGGAAGAAATAAAAGATCGATCCCATATAATCAATCCGTTGGGACCATGTCAGTCTTCGCTGCGTCAAGGGATTGTCATGGAAGAGCATCTGGACTGTACCGATCGCCCACCGACTTCGTTGCTTTAAATGGCCTCGAAAGGTCTCGGGCATAAGTCCCGCCGATAACACTTTATTCAGGTAACAGGACTTATAGCCTCTGGCATGCAAGACCAGGCTCGTGTGCAAGTCTTCGGTGATTGTGTCCGTCTGCATCCCTCCGACCTCTTCCAGATGACGCCGGCGGAACACTCCGCAGCTGCCGGCAAAAAAGGCACTATTATGCGTATCCCGTCCCGGCTGGATTAAACGAAAGAACAGCGCCTGCTCATTCTTGAGCTCTCGTTCCAAACGAAGATTTTTCTGAAAGACATCGGGGTTGTAAAAGTGATGCGGCGTCTGAACAAATGCCATCTGCTCGTCTTTGAAAAAACCGAGGGTCTCCTTTAAGAAGGTCCGGACAGGCACATGGTCCACATCAAAGACGGCCACAAACTCACCGGACGTCAATCCCAGTGCGTGATTGACATTTCCTGCCTTTGCATAGCGGCGATCGGAACGACGGAGATAGCCGCACTTCAAGGCGGACGCCAAGGCTCTGGTTTCTTCTTTGTTCCCATCATCCAGAACATAGACTCTGAATTTATCTTTGGGATAATCCTGCGCCAAACATCCCACGACGGTGCGTTTCAGAACATCAAGTGGTTCATCCACCACCGTGACGAACATATCTACCGTTGGGAATCGCCTGAGCTCGACCGAAAGCTTTTTGGAGGGTGACCAGACCTGAAAGGTAAAGAAACAAAACTGGATAAGCCCGTACACTTCCGCCAGATAGACCGTCCAACTCAATACATTGCTCGCGAGATCCGCGGTATTCAGTGTGTAGAGTCCACGCCATACTATGTATCTAACGCACAAAAAGAGGCAGAGCCCTAAAAGGACGCGGTGACCTTTGCCGTTTTTGGTTAGGACTGCAACAACGAGGAGGAGGATTATTGTGAGAGGGAGAGAGACGGCAGGACTATAAAAGACGTCAGTCAAATACATCGTTGTGTAAAAAGTCGCCACAGAGCAACACGTCCAATAACACTCCTGGACAGCTAGGAAGCTTACGTAACTCTAAAGATTAATAAGAAATCAGGGAGGGAATCAAGCTTTCCTTCCACTCAGGATAGGAAACAACAGGTAAAGTTAAGACAGGAATAGACAGGCGAGGCTCCATTTTATAGATTCAACGACCGACTTGACGGACTTCTTGAAAGACCTGTATAAAGTCCGATACTTCCTCTTGCCTCATTCACATCCTGCGCCCGTAGCTCAATGGATAGAGCATCAGACTACGGATCTGAGGGTTGGGAGTTCGACTCTCTCCGGGCGCACCACTCCGCAAATGAAAGTTTGGAAACTTCTATCTCGTGACCCCAGCTACCTGGCGGGCTGACGTGTCACACGAGTGGGGTCAAGGAGGTGAAATGAAAAGACGGATGATGCTCACATCATGTCTGGTCGCGATTCTGTTGATCGTTGCAGCGGGAATGCCGCTGAGAAGCAGGACGAGCATCGGAGTGTAACGGATCTCGAACGAGCTTTGGTGGCTGGGAAAGAGAGCCTTCGCATCATTCATGGCGGTTTCATTCGTACAAGAAGTGTGCCGGCAACAATCGACGGTCGGCGGGGAACGACGGATCACGCGCCGCTTTGTTGGATCAGCTTGGCAACCAGGCCCGTCCACCCGGTCTGATGGCTTGCACCGATCCCGGTCCCGTTGTCGCCGTTGAAGTATTCATAGAATAGGACGAGGTCGCGCCAGTGCGGATCGTCCTGAAACCGCTCCGTCGGGCCGTAGACCGGCCGTTCTCCTCGGAGACCCCGGGCAAAAATACTCGACAGCCGCCGGGACAATTCTCCCGCGACTTCCCACAACGTCATCATCCGGCCGGACCCGGTCGGGCATTCCACCGTATAGCCGTCGCCGAGGTAGTGATGGAATTTTTGCAGCGACTCGATGATCAGATAGTTGACGGGGAACCAGATCGGCCCTCGCCAGTTGGAGTTGCCGCCGAACAGGCCGGTGCCGGATTCCGCCGGCTCGTAATCCACACGATGCTCCATCCCATTTACATGGATCGTATAGGGATGGTCGCGGTGGTACTGCGACAGCGCCCGGATGCCGTACGGGGAGAGAAATTCCTCCTCGTCCAGCAGGACCTTTAAGATGCGGCGAAGCCGATCAGGGTCCGCGATCGCAAGCAGCCGGCGCTCGCCGCGCCCCGGACTTTCCATGGAGGCGACGTTGTCGGTCAGGTCATGCCGGTTGTTGATGAACCACTCCATGCGGCGCTTGAACCCGGGGAGCTTGTCCACGATTTCCGGCTCCAGCGTCTCGACGGCAAACAATGGAATGAGGCCCACCATCGAACGCAGCTTCATGGGGAACGGATCGCGATCCCGCAGATGCAGCACGTCGTAGTAAAAGCCGTCCTCTTCGTGCCACATCCGCACGCCGTCCTCGCCGAGATTATTCATCGCATGCGCGATGTACAGGAAGTGCTCCCAAAACTTGCTCGCGACATCTTCATAAGCGGGATCTTCCCGCGCCAGTTCGAGCGCGATCGTGAGGAGGTTCAGGGTATACATCGCCATCCAGCTTGTCCCGTCCGACTGCTCGATATGCCCGCCGGTCGGCAACGGCGAACTCCGGTCGAACACGCCGATATTGTCCAGCCCTAGGAACCCGCCTTGAAAGATGTTCTTGCCCTCGGTATCCTTGCGGTTCACCCACCATGTGAAGTTCAGCAGGAGCTTGTGAAAGACCTGTTGGAGAAACCGGCGATCGCCTTTGCCGCGCCGCTTTTCCTCGATCTTGTATACGCGCCACGCGGCCCACGCATGTACCGGGGGGTTCACGTCGCCCAATGCCCATTCGTACGCGGGCAGTTGACCGTTGGGATGCATGTACCATTCGCGCAGCATCAGCACGAGCTGTTCCTTGGCGAAGACCGGGTCCACCAGCGCCAGGGGGACACAGTGGAACGCAAGGTCCCAGGCGGCGTACCAGGGGTACTCCCACTTGTCCGGCATCGAGATGACGTCGGCGTTGTACAGATGCCCCCATTCATGATTGCGGCCCTTCTTCCGTTCGCGCGGCGGCGGCGGCATGGCGGAATCGCCGTTGAGCCATTCCTCGACGATATAATGATAGAACTGCTTCGACCACAGGAGACCGGCAAATGACTGGCGCATGACGTTGCGGGCATCCTCCGACAGGTCTTTGGGAATCACGCCCTTGTAAAATTCGTCCGCCTCGCGCCGGCGCTTTGCAAACGTCACATCGAAGCCCTTGCCGAGGGTCGTTTCGACATCCGCCGCATTCGTGAACCGTAAGCGCACGATGGTGCTTTCCCCCGGCTTGATGGTGAGGATGTAATGGGCCGCCGCCTTCGTCCCTTTCTTCCCAGGATTCACGGCCTCCTTGTTGCCGTTGACGATATAATTGCCGATGCCATCCTTCACATAGGGGGAGGCATTCGGCGTGCCGTAAAGCCGTTGCACATTCGTGTCATTCTCGGTGAAGAGCAGCTCGGGCTCACCTTCACAGACCAACCGCCGCCTGCCGTAATACTCATGATCCAGTTGCACCACACTCATGCCGTCGAATGATCCTGCATGGCACAGCGACGGCCGCTTGGTCTCATTCCTCCATGACCAGGTGTTCCGAAACCAGATCGTCGGCAGCAGGCTGAGCTGCGCAGTCTCCGGTCCCCGATTGGCCACCCGGATTTGGATCAGCACATCCTCCGGGGACGCCTTGGCATATTCCACGAACACGTCGAAGTAGCGGTCATGTTCGAACACGCCGGTATCCATCAGCTCATATTCCGGCGCGTGCTTGTTACGGCGACGGTTCTCCTGCACGAGTTGCCGGTAGGGAAATGCCTCTTGTGGATATTTGTAGAGATACTTCATGTAGGAATGGGTGGGCGTCGAATCGAGATAAAAATAGTATTCCTTGACGTCCTCACCGTGATTCCCTTCTATACCGCTCAAGCCGAAGGCGCGCTCTTTCAGGATGGGATCGCGGCCGTTCCAGAGGGCCACCGCAAAGCAGATCATTTGGTGGCGGTCGCAAATGCCGGCAAGGCCGTCTTCATTCCAGCGATACGCCTTCGAGCGCGCCTCGCCATGGGGAAAATACTCCCAGGCGGTGCCATGCGGACTGTAGTCCTCACGCACGGTCCCCCAGGCCCGCTCGCTCAGGTACGGGCCCCAGCGCTTCCAATGTTTTTGGCGCCGGGCATCCTCTTCAAGACGCAGAGTTTCCGGATCAGTCCGCTTCTTTTGTGTCTTCGGAGACCTTTGCGCCTTTCGCGCCATTGCCTTCCTCACTTTGCGAGTATGACGTCGAGCAGACGGAGGAGCTCTCCTACCGACCAGGCCTGAAAGGGACACCCTCGCGGCGTCTGCCCTTCACCATCGGCAATCTCCGAGACATGGCCGAGTCCGGCTTGATCGAGATGACGCAGCATCGGTTCGATGAAACGCCTGCGGGCCTCCAGTTTAGCGTCTCCGCCGCCGCCGTGCACGCGCAGCCACGCTTCCACGAAGGGCCCAAGCAGCCAGGGCCAGACCGTTCCTTGATGATACGCCGAATCGCGCTCGAGGACACCTCTCTCATATCTAGGCGCGTAGTTCGGCTCTTCGGGTGCCAGGGTACGGAGACCGAGCGGAGTCAATAACCGCGCCTCGACCGCCTCCACGATACGCCGCGCCTGTTCTCCTTCGAGAATGGCGACCGGCAATCCGCCCACGGCAAAAATCTGATTCGGCCGGAAGGCGGCATCATTCACGCCCGGACAATGATCTACATCCACCACATCGAATAGACAGCCGCCTTCGGCATTCCAGAAACGTTCAGCGAATGCCTTGCGCCCGCGCGCAAGCCCCCGCTCCCACCGTTGCGAGAACTTGCTGCCAACCCACAGCGCATTCAGCCACAGGGCCTGGACCTCCACCGGTTTCCCGATTCGAGGGGTCACGACCCAGTCGCCGACCTTGGCGTCCATCCATGTGACCTGAAGGCCCGGCACTCCCGCAGCGAGCAACCCATCATCATCCGCCCGAATGCCGAACCGAGTTCCCCGCACATAGCCGGCCAGAATTTCCTCCACGGCGCCTTGGAGCCGCTTTCGGTTGGCAGGAGACAGTCTCGCCTTCGTCGCAGTCATGCTCTTGAGGAAATCATGGACCGCGATCACGTACCACAGCGACGCATCCACGGAATTGAATTCCGGTGTTCCCCCGTGATCCAGGAACCGGTTGGGCAACATCCCTTCCGAGACCAGACTCGACCACTTGAGGAGAATATCCTGCGCGTCGTGCAGATGGCCGGTCGCCAGACACAGCCCGCGCAACGCGATGAACGTGTCGCGGCCCCAATCCGTGAACCACGGATAGCCGGCGATGATGGTCTTTCCTTTGTCCCGATTGACCACATACGCATCCGCGGCCCGGTGCAGGCGCGAGGGAAACGTCTTGCGACGCCGCTCTTCCTGGTCGCGGAGCGTCTTCACCCAGGCATGTGCGGAGAGACGGGTCGACCCCGTGGGACGCGCGTGTGCGTCAATCGTAAAGATCAGATTCGCCTCTCCGCGCGAAAGATTCCAACGAAAGAAGCCCGGCGAGGCAAGATCTTCCACATGGTCCAATCCCCGCGCGCGCTCCTCCACATACAGGAAACTGCGATACCACTCTGGCTGATGGTGATAGTCGCCGTTCGTGACCGCAACGATCGCCGGCACGCCCGCATAGGGCTGCCATGTCACGTGCTCGCCTTCATGATAGGCGTCAAAGCTGAACTCCGGGTTGGCTTGGTGGAGCGCATGATAATCGCGGCCGGACAGGAACGGACGGACGGACAGCATGACCCCCTTGCGACGCCCGGCGAGCCGCCAGGTCATAACGACCAGAGGATGGCCGTGCCGCACAAAAATCTCGTGCTCGACATGCGTCCCGTCGGCCAGTTCGAAGCGCCAACGGGGCCACGGCTCACTTTCAAATGCGGCGATGCGCGAGGCGCCGTCGGGATAGATCACATTGGGGATATACATCTGTGAGGAGAGGGCGAAGGTGCCGGCCGGCGTTTCGACGGCGGCATCGCAGCCGTTCACAAGGACAAAACGATCCGTCGGGGGCCGCATCGCCGCCAGCAGCAATGCGTGATACCGTCTGGTCCGGATCCCGTCGGCCGCTCCCGAGGCGAATCCTCCGAGGCCGTCGGTTTCAAGCCATTCTGCCTGGCTCTTCACATCCGCCGCCCTCCGCGTGCCTTAGGCTGGGCGTATACTGCCCGCACCCTTTGATTGCGTCAAGGGGTGAATGCGCGGCCTATCACCGGTGCGTCTCTTGGATGCCCTGGCAGGAGGAGGGATGGTCAGTGGTGGAGCTTCATGGCCTTTTCAACGGAACGAACGAGTGTCTCAGGCAAAACCGGCTTGGACAGGAAGTCGACGATGCCCTGCTTATACAATTCGGTCGCGATGTTGAGGTCCCCTGTCCCTGTCATCACGATGACCGGCACCGAGGGACAATGGGCATGGAAATAGGCGATGGCTTCCATGCCATTGACCCTCGGCATGTCCAGATCGCAAATGATGGCATTGATGGGAGGATCGCCCGACCTGATCACGGCAATTCCCTGTTCCCCGTCCGCGGCCTCGAACGCATCATAGCCCGCTTTGGTCAGGACCAGGCGCGTCGCCCTCCTCAATTCGGGGTCATCGTCGATGATCACCACCCTGCCGACATTCATGCTGCTCAGTCCTTGAGTCTCATGGCCCTTTCCACCGCTCGAACGAGCATGTCAGCTTTCACCGGCTTGGCCAGGTATTCGACGACTCCCTGTCGATACAGTTCACTCGCAATGTCCAGGGTGCCGGCGCCGCTCATCACGATAATGGGCACGGAGGGGAATTGTTCGCGGAAGAACGCGATCGCTTCCGCGCCGCCGACCTTCGGCATCTGAAGATCACAGATAATCGTCCCGAGCAACAGCGGATTGTCTCCCGATCTGACGGCGGCAATGCCCTTTTCGCCATCCTCGGCTTCGACCACATCATATCCTGCTTTCGTGAGCGTGAGGCGGACCGCTTTTCTCAAGTCAGGTTCATCGTCAACTATCAGAACTCTTCCAAGGCTCATACGCCCTCCTCTAAGAATGGGTGTCGAGAGATGATCGTAATGGCGGGATGATCACATACTTAGAAAAACGTTGCAAGAAACATCATCCTTCCTGCGCGGAGAAGGTCAGGGTATGCAGCTCTTATGATTGACAGAGACCACCGGTTCGAGATAGAGACAACGCACTGAGGTGACTATGCCGGATGAAACCATTACTCAGCAGGTGAGCGAACGCTATGCCAGGGCGGTCACCACCGGCGAGCAGATGTGTTGTCCGACGGGGTACGACTTCAAGGACCTGCAGACATTCATTCCCGAGGAAGTGCTGCATGCATCGTATGGCTGCGGCACGCCCGCGGGGCTGGCGACCGTGCAGCCCGGCGAGACAGTGTTGGACATCGGATCGGGCGGAGGCATTGATTGCTTTGATGCGGCCCGGCGCATCGGTCCGACCGGCCGCGTCATCGGCGTGGATATGACGGATGAGATGCTGGCACTGGCCCGGCGCAACGCGCCGTTCGTGGCACGAAATCTCGGCCATCCCGCGACGACCGTCGAATTCCGCAAAGGCCACGCCGAAAGCCTGCCGGTCGAGGATGGCGTGATTGATCTCATCATTTCGAACTGCGTGATCAATCTGGCTCCCGACAAGCCGGCGGTGTTCCGAGAAATGTACCGGGTGATCCGGCCTGGCGGTCGATTCACGATTTCGGACATCGTCGCGGACCAGCCGGTGCCGAACTATCTGCTGCACGATTCCCAGAAATGGGGCGATTGCCTCAGCGGGGCGCTACCGGCGCGGGAATATTTGGACGGTCTGGTGCACGCGGGCTTTCTCGGTGTGCATCAAGTGAAGTTCAGCCCATGGCAGGTCATTGACGGCATTCACTTCTTTTCGGTCACGCTGGCCGGCTTTAAGTTGCCCGCGGCGGCGGAGCGGAAGGACGCGTTTGCCACGCTGGTGGGGCCATTCAGCCGCGTCATGGATGAGATGGGGCATTCCTATCGCCGTGGCGTGCCGGAGCCCGTGTCCGCCCGTACGGCGGAACTGTTCAGGACCGAGCCGTTTGAACGCATCTTTCTATTGTCGGAGACACCCATCGCGTTGGCAGCGACCGATCAGCGCCTGATGACGATCCTGCCCGCGAACACGCCATGCGTCTGGAAAGGGCATTACGCGATCTTGACGGCGCCTTTCGCCGAAGCCGAGGATGACGATCACCACGTCTATCGGCGGGGAACCCCGTTGGAGATTTGCTCGAAGACACTCGACGTATTGGAGTCCGGCCCATACAGCAGGCACTTCGCCATCCTCAACCGCTCGACGGCCACCGTATCGGCCGACGCGGTATCATGTGATCCGGACGGAAACTGCTGTTAATGAGCCAGCCGTCGAGGCGCGCTGCTAAAACCCTATTCTGAACAGCAGGCCGGGGCTGATTTGCGGGCCTGCTTGCGGGGACGGCCAGAGATTCTGCGTGACATCGAGCATCAACATGGTGGTCAGGCGCAGACCGGAGTTCGTCATGGAATCGATCCCAAAGCCGAATGGAATCATGAACGAAGGGGTGGCAAAAAATCCGTATGATTGCGTGAAGGGATCGGTTCGCAAGAATCCCAACCCGCCCTGCACAAAGAGACGCGCGGAAGTGAGCGCATCAGGCAGATCAAACCACGCCCTCGCCTGACCCGCCCGCCACGTCTGCATCGGATCACTATTGATCGGTGTCGCTTCTCCCACAGAGAGATTTTGGTTGAGGAATAAATCGGGCTTGCTGAATGACGGCACGAGATCCTTGGGGTTCTCGAAGAGGGTGAATAGGCTTGTCGCAGTCGAGCCGCCCGTCTTTATATATGCCTTCTGCATGGCTGCCTTGCACAACGTGGCAGTTGTCAGAGCAACGGCGAGCAACGCGACCGCGAGTTGTAACTTGTTCTTCATCATATCAGCCCTTGAAGGGCCAGGCGCCTCATTGCACGCCTGGCCCCATTGCCGCTGCTCCATTAATGACTCGCAGGAGCAGCCGCAGGAACGGTATTCGGCGCGTGTTTGCGATGCTTCTTCACACCCTTGGTCGGCGTGACCTTCGCCGAATCGGACTTCACAGGCGCGACGCTCGCCGGTGCCGGCGCAGGTGTCTCCGCGAACGCGGGCATGCCGAGAGCCAGTGACAGTGCGCAGGCGGTAAATGTGCTGATCATCGTCTTCATCTCGTTCTCCTTTGTTGATTGTTTGCTTCTCACTATCTGCCATCCTGCATACGCATAGGCAGTGCCAGTGGCGGAAACCACGACATTTACAAGGGTTACGTTGAGGCTGCCGTTGTTACGCCGTTCGGACTACCTCTCTAGAGGCAACGGTTATCCCAAATGCGATTAGACGTTTTTAATTATGGCGGTGTCTGAAAGGGGGTGACGAGCACCGTTCTGCGCGGCATCCTCATTAAGCGGTATTTCGCAAGCGCGCAGGATGTTGCTAGCTTTACTGTGCGATGTCCTACAAGCCCATCCATGAATACGGCCTCATCGGCAACATGCGGACGGCTGCGCTGGTGGCGACGGACGGCTCCATTGACTGGTTCTGCTTTCCGCACTTCGATTCTCCGAGCGTGTTCGCCGCCCTGCTCGATGACAACAAGGGCGGCCGTTTCCGGATCGCGCCCGTCGGGACCGTCACTCGGTACAAACAATTGTATTGGCCGGACACGAACGTGTTAGTCACGCGTTTCCTCACCTCCGACGGCATCGGGGAAATCCAGGACTTCATGCCGGTCGGGATGCCGGAGTCACAATGGCTCCACCAACTCATCCGGCGGGTCAAGGTGTCTCGCGGCACCCTGCGGCTCAAGGTGGAGTGCCATCCGGCGTTCGATTACGCACGGGCTCAGCACAGGACCTCTATCACCCCTCACGGCGCACACTTCGAAGCGCCGAAGCTGGCGTTGGAGCTGGCGACGAATGTTCCGCTCAAGGCGGACGACCAGGGCGCGTCGGGGGAGTTTACGTTGCGTGCGGGAGAGGAGGCGGCGTTCGTCCTGAGGCCAGTCGAGACGGTTGGGACGGGACGATGCCCCTCCCCCCAAGAAGCCCAGGAACTCTTCGACACGACCGTCAAGTTCTGGCGCCACTGGATTTCGAAATGCACCTACGGGGGCCGGTGGCGCGAGATGGTGCACCGTTCTGCGCTCACGCTCAAGCTGCTCACCTTCGAGCCGA
>Ga0066685_10000778_pt1 | contig 12301 bp, 9 predicted proteins | sample GraSoiAngelo_134_FD_62305 | JGI IMG/M metagenome (GOLD analysis project Ga0066685, IMG submission 62305) | Grasslands soil microbial communities from the Angelo Coastal Reserve, California, USA - 14_0929_05_30cm | ecosystem: Environmental > Terrestrial > Soil > Grasslands | place: USA...
CCCCACTTTGAATGAGTCGCATTTAGACGAGAACGTTGGACTTAATGGAGGCGCTGTTATCAATGGCTACGGCACACTATGGTATTGTCCCGATGACCAGCCAAACAGTCCGAGCGGAACAACCGATGATGTCAACGGCCCGATCAACTGGAACTGCAACAATGATATTGAAAGTGATGTCCTCGCCAATATTAATGGTGACACAAGCAAAGCCATTCTTGCGAGCTTCAATGATTGGGCCCATTTGAAGTTCAGGGGGGGGTTGATCGGGGCGGGCGCAGTTTTCCCACTTCCGACCGTTACGCCGAACGATGAAATAGATGTAGAAACTGCTAGATCCATTCTGCCTTTCGCGACTGCCGGTCTTTCGGCGCGGTTTCACGCATGCGCAGTTCAACTAAGTTGGATGGCCGCGGGTCCGATGAATGATTACAGTTATAAGGTGTATCGCAGTACAGGAGGAGAACCATTTGCTCTGGTCGCGACGGCCGACTCCGCGTCCTTTTCCGATACCGGCGTTGATGTGTCAAAGACCTACTCATACTATGTGACCACTATTAATGCTTTAGCCAGTGAAGGCGCTCCATCGGAAACGGTTAGATTCAGAGGAGGTACCGATCTGATAAATGATGTCACGGCCCGTGTCCGCAGTTTCCATTTGGATAAAGACCATGGGAACAGCTTACTTTCCAAGTTGGAAAACGCTAAGGGTGCTCTTAGTCGTAATAACACACGGGCGGCGTGCAACATGGTGGGTGCCTTCATCAATGAGGTCAGCGCTCAATCAGGCAAAAAGTTGACTGAAATCGAAGCTACTCAGCTAATCACCGAGGCAAGCAATGTCAAAACGGTAATATGCTGCCGATGATTGGTATGAAGTAATTTCCGCGAACCTTAAATGCCGTCAACCAGCCTCTTATCCGACTAGAGACAGGACAAACTCTCTGTTTGACGAGAGAACCTATGGTGATCAATGGACCGGAGTATACCTGTACTCCCAACGGACAACACCGGGGTTCAAGGTCAGAGAATCGTTCTCGAATTTATAAGGGTACTCCATGACTTGAGCCGTATTGTACCCCCTTAAATCACAATGGTTGGTGGGCAATTCCAACAGTAGTTTTCCCTTGTCCAAACTCCAATACCCGCCGTGCTCGCATTCACCATGTCGATACCTTGCAGTGAATGCGCCGTCGGGTTTCAGAACGAGTTGGTCAGGTATGTCACCATTATCCTTGGTTTCATTCTTTTTCCAAGGATGCGCGGTTATCTGAAAGTAATCTGGGAAATTCTTCTCCTTTATGATAACAGGTATGTTCACACCGTTCCGGGCATGGACATCAAGAGGAGCTGTTTTCACAGCTTTGAGTACGTATGGGCCGAGTTGCAGTTGATTGTTTCCCTCAAACCTAAAACGGAAAAATCTTTCACTTTTCTCGGCCGGGCGCTCTCCTTGGAAGAGCATAAAAAGTAAACCCTCACCTCTCACCAGTTCCTTGTATCCCCATTTGCCATTTTCAGTTCCGCCATAGTCCGATATAACGCTCCACGTAAATGTACCGTCTGGAGAAAACGTCAACAAAAACCCGTCGCTTCCGGCACCACTATACTGCCACGTATAAGACGTGAGTCTCAACAGAAAGTCCTGCTCCACCTCGCCGAAAAACCCCTCCGATTCGGAACTTAATTGCGTCGAAGGCTCGGTTTGAGTGGTTTTCCAAACCGCAACAACTCCTACGGCTACTACAACTACGAAAAACGCAATAATCGCTCTCTTCTTGAAAGAGTGCTTGTGCTCGCGAACTTCAGAATTTCGTCCCATTGTGTGGCAAAAGACGTAATGACTTATAAAGGTTCCGTTCGAATGAGGTCAAGGGAAGCACCTCTTATGCCTTTCAGCACACCGGCTCAACGCGACAGACGTACACACCGACCCGTCCTTCACACTCAGACGCTGGGTCAAAGTTATCATCTTTGCGTGCGGCAACAGCCGGTAGGAATGTCTTTGCCATAAATATAGTTTAGTAGTAGGACCTTTATACAGTTGCCTGCTAGCGCGTGGTCAGCTTGAATCGTAGAGGACATGAATGAGTTGAAGAAAGAAACTTTTGAAAAAGCGGCCGACATTGTTAGAGCTGCTTACCCGGACTTGCTGCAGCCTGCAGCGAAGCAATTAGGCGAGGCAGCCGGCACGGTTGCGCGCGCGATCAACAAGACGCTCCTGCCAATTAGAGTTTACGTTTGGGGAATTGAAGCGCTGGAAAAGCTCCTGCTGACCGAACTCCCAAAGAAACTTAAGCACGTCCCCGACGAACGAATTGTTTCTCCGCCTCCGATGATTACGGGGCCGACCCTGGATGCACTCAAGTTCGCCGCTACAGAACCATCCTTGCGCGAATTGTACTTGAACCTGCTAGCAACAGCGACGGACAGCAAAACTGCACAGGAGGCTCACCCGGCTTTTGTCGAGATAATCCAACAACTAAATCCCGATGAGGCTAGAATCCTCGACACTCTCAGTCGGAAGTCAGCATACCCACTGGTCTCGATTCGGTCGATAACGAAGTGGCCAAGCGGAAATCATTTTGAGCCCCCGTCACTTCCAAACATCGAGTTGGGTTATCGAGTCGACGTGAAATACTTTTCTATTCTCGTCTATGATGCGAACTGCTCATATCCTAGCGTGGCGCCGACTTTTTTTGACAATCTCATCCGATTAGGGCTGGTCGAAGTATTATGGGACGAGCGGCTGCCAGATAGAATGCCTTACCAGCTGACAGAACAGCACCCAGAATTCCAGAGAATCAGGACCGAAATCCAAACCCAAGGTCGACAGATAGAGACAACCGAACGCATAATAACACTGACGGCTTTGGGCATCCAATTCTGCAATGCTTGTGTTTGTTCCGAAGGAGCCCGCGTCGATACATCTGCATTCGCCAGGGAATCAAATAGAGACGTTTTTCCGAGGTGGAGTTGAGAGAAGGTCGCGCTGCAGTTTTCGTGGAATGTTCGGTTGTAATGCTCAACCATGCAATTAGAAGGCTGAGGTGTGACAAAGGTGTCGACTACAGAATGCAGTCCCGATTCGACAATGCGTCTTGTCGACCATGGCGAAAAGCAGCAGATACGGCTGCACAGCAATGATGCGGTGAATGGACATGCACTACTCCTCGGCAGCCATGTCAGCTTCGATTCGTGCTTTGTTCCACGCTCGGTCCCGCTGTTCAGCCTCAACGATCCATTTGTAGAACGGTCCGAGAATGCAGTCATTCTGATGCAACGTCGCAGCCTTGGATGCTTCAGCTTCAACGTAGTCATCTTCTTTGTCCAACTCTCCACCAGAGTAGCTGCGCGTTTTCGGCCCACACGAAGCGTACAAGGCGCGGCGAATTTCCTTGAGGCCATCGCCGCCGCCGATATCGTTGGCCCTCTGCAAAAGGGAACGGATTACGTCGGGCTCGCGGAAAATCAAAAGCGAGCCGTCAAAGTCGATCAAATGGACGAGCCACGACAAACGTTCGATCGAGTTGGCGCTGGCGATTGCTTGCAGTAGCCGCGGCACCCAGTTTGACCGATCATTGAGTACAACAGCTTGGAAGGCGCGCAACCAATGAAAACTCCCCTTCACCTCGGGGTCGTCGACTCGTTTCCACAATTCGTCGCAAATTTGGTGAAACTCCGCGTCTTCTTTCAGGCCCGGCAGATCGAAAGTGTCGCGGTATCCCTGCGGTATCGGATTGAAAACTTTGGTGCGCCTACCAGAGAGTGACCATTCGATGCGCCTTGCGACGAAGTCATAAATTGTCTTCGGATACTTGTCGCACAAGAAATCCCACTCGCGGCCGTGGTTGTATGTATCGATTCGCGGCACACGAACTAGTTGCGCCAACACTTTCTCAACGGTTACTAAGGAGGGTGGAATCGGCCGAGCTTCATGTGGAACCAAAGCTTCGAAGATAGATTCGAGTAACAGAGTGGCATGTTCATCTAGCCGCATACCATCAAGCAACCGGTAGGCGAATTGAATGTTGCTCGTCCCGGCCCACTCGATGAATTGTAAGAGCGCCCGGGCCTCGTCGGCGTTTGCGTCCTGGGCAATCGCCACGAGTACCGCTTCTTCCGGTGCGTTCAATGGACGATCATCCCGTGGAAGCCGAGTCAAAGAGCAGACAGTTGCAGCACGAACGCCCTCGCATTTGCTATAGATGGAGTCGCGGAGCAACTCGGGTCGGCTGGTCAGGGAGGGGCTCTCGCTGATCAACATGACCCATGCGCGCGCAAGTGGAGTGGCGCCATTGTGAGCAAGAATCCTCTTCCCCAGTCCGAGGGCAACCGGCGCTGCGTTCCTGGCAAGCTCCGCAAAAAGAGCTTCGTAGAACGGATGCTTATCCGCTGCCACGAAATCTAAGCCAAGCTGATGGAGAAAACGAAACAGGTCATCGGCATTAGGGTAGGCTGCCACCAGTTCCCGTGCTACCGCAGCAACGTGTTGCTTCCAAAGCTCACGCGCCCGCTCGCGGCCTGCTTCTGTGCGGGGAGTCGCCACTTCATGCTCAAAGTCAAAGTTACCGTGGGAAAGTATCGCGATCGAGGTCCGCAGACTGAGATCATCGGGAATCAGCGCGAGAATGCGACGACACGCGTTCGCGAATTCAGCATCCTCTTCATAAAAGATGTCGCGCAAAAGTGTAGCTCGGACCTCGAACCGGATCGCAACGTGATTCTGCGCGTTGATCGCCAGTTCGTAAGCAGCGAGCGCCTTGAGTCGTTCAGGTCGCCACAACTTTCGAAACTCTTCCGGATTCTTCACCTTACTGATGTCCATTGGAGCAATTCGGCGGATCGCTTCCGCTGCCACACTTAACGCATCCAGCGCCGCCAGCCACGACCCATGTTGGATCACCCATTTCACAATCCGCAATGCATGGCCCCGGATACTGGCGGTGTGATCTAGTGACACTGGCTGTTCCCACCAGTGCAGCGTTCTACCGTCCCGCTCTTGAAAGCCCACAAACCGCGCGAAGCACGGCCGCAGAAGAGTGTGAAGCACCGGCACTTTACCTTCTAGAGGGACAAGGTTGCCGGGCAGTCGAAGCTTCCGCTCTAGCCAAGCCAAGGTCTGCAGCACCGATGGTATGGACGTGCGAGGTCCAAAGGTGAGGAGTTCGCCAACAACGGAAAAAGGATGATTCTGGTTGTTGATGATTCGATACCAAGTCATCAAGGACCCAAGTTCCCATAGCAAGTCGAGTGCTTCAGTGCGGTGGTCTTTGTGAAACCTAGCCACTGGCTCAAGCAGTTGAGGCAGTTGTTCAAGAACGTGGCGATGTGAGTCCAGTTCTCCTTCGCTCATTAAGCCAGTCATCCCAGTATCGGGCGGCGCAGTGATAAGGCTGATAGCCAGCCGAACAAGCACAATAGTTTCAGACGGCAAGTAAACGCCGAATGTCCCCCAATGCTTGAGCATTTGAGTGCGCTCCCAAAAGCTCGCGCCTTTGAACCTCTTTTGTTGAGCGTCTACCAACGGCTTGAGCAGACTGGAATCAGTAACGTTGTTCACTTGAGCAATCCACGCCGCTTCCGCCAGGTTCCTGAGCAACTCTGCGCTTGTGTCCCGGAATTCTGAGAGTATGCGTTGAACAAAAACAGGCATTTTTGCCGATGGTTCGAAGCACGCGTCGTACACCAAGAAGTCAGCGAACAAGTCGGGAACGATCCGAACACCGTTCGAGCTTGAAGCAATAAGCTCTGTTCTCTGAAGGTGCTGGAGCAACGTCTCGACTTCGTACGGAGTGATCGACAGACAGCGGGCCGCTTTCTCGATCCATTCTGAGTTGAGCGTGCATGGTGCTAAGAGCGCAGCCAGTCGAAGTAACCCTCGCGCAATTTCACGCTGTGTGTCACGAACGTGTTGAAGATTCTCCGTTTCAAAGGCGCGGAACACGTGTTGACGAAATTCTTGGTCGCTGGCCCAGCCACCCCATCGAAGAATTCCGCGGCGCAAAAGGTCTCCAGCCAAGACCGTTAAAAACGGACAATCGGCCGTCAAGTGAACCAGCGCAGAAGCGTGTTCCTCGAGATCAACACCCAATGCCTGCTGGGCGAGATCCTTCACAGCCGCTTTTTTGAGCTGCGAGAGTGGAAGGGATGTCTGAACTGACGCGAGGCCGACTTCAAAAAGCTTCTGGCTGAGCGCCGGCAGACCTTGGGGCCGCATAGCCAAAATGATTTTCGATTGGGGATCACATGCCGCCAACGCGAGCACGGAACTTGGCACCGACTCGGTGCGGTGAGCATCGTCAATAACGAGCACACGAAGCGTCGCGTCTGAGAGAAAAGCGAAGTCTGGTGCATCGTTGGAATGGGGATTGAAAAAGAGAACCTGAGCCCCGGTCACCTTCTGTTCGAGGTCCCGGGTAAACTCCCACAACAGCCTGCTCTTACCGTCGCCCCCCTTTGAAACCAGCGTCAGTACCTTCTTGGTATCGTCGCTCAAAAAATCTTGGAGCGCCTTCATCTGGGCTTCTCGGCCGACGAGTTTCCAGTCATGCCGGAAGGATTTTTCGGCGCCCAAGAAGCGAGAGAAAAACTCCCTTGGTGTAACAAGGGCACGTGTAGCCAGACCAACGAATCTCTTGATTTCAACCGGTGCAAACCCGACGAAGTTCAGGATCTGTGCCTGCTTGTGCGAGGGTACCCGCAGGCGAAATTCGGCGCAGATGTTGTCGAGGTTCCAAAGCGTCCAGTTCGCGTGAAGAGCCACTTCATCGTGCACGTCAGACAATGGGTCACAAGAAACCGCCAGGATATAATGCTGCGCTTTGAACTTGGCTGCCTTCTTGATCGCCGCTTTCGTTTCGGCGCGGGTCCATTTCTTATGACGCTTGCACTGAATACACCAGACTTCGTCGCCTTCAACAGTGACACGCAGATCGATTCCCTTCTGATTCTTGCCACCGCCTGCGGCATACGTTTCCGCCCTGATGACTCGGCGCGTCACGGCTTTCCCCTTGCGCTGAACCGTCAACTCAACGCCGGAATTGAGGAAGTGGAGAAAGAAATCTTCAAATCGCTTTGAATCGAGATCGGCTAGGCGGAGCCGCAGCGCCGAATCCAAATATTTCCAGGCAGCCGTCGTTGGGCCGCTCGATTTCTGTTTCACGCACTTGTTCAATGAGGGCCGTGGTGTCGCACGAGAACGTGTTCGGTTCACACTTTTACTCTTTCTGGCAGAACTCTTGGTTTTCGAAGGAACGTCTTTGGATTTCTTCCTCATATTCGCAGCATCTGCTTTCTCGCCTTCAGCAAAGACCTCATTCGCCCACGCGTCATCCGGCGGTCCAAGCAGATGGTTTGCAACAAACGCTCAGCCGCATTCTTCGTGTGCGCGCCAAGCGCTCACTTCAGGCAAAGGTTGTTCTTCATTCTTGTCGGCGGTCGATGATTACAGAGAAAGCAGCCAGGAAAAATGCGGAGCCAAATTGACAATGCCGCCCCACTTTCTTAAGACACAGTCTTCCTCTTGTTGTCCCCGCCAGACAAATGTTCGGCTTTAGTTACAATTGCATTGTTTCGATCATCGGCAACAAAAAACTAGAATAGCCGAAACCGCCCTCGCGACCGCTAATTTTATCCCGTCTTGAATAGCCATAGCGGGTCGGATTGGGCGCTACCAAATTCCTTCGAGTTTGCTAAACTACAGGCGCTATAAATAGCCGCTAAACGCGCCAAGCGTTCACCGGAACAAAATTCCGGCCAAGTGCCGACACTCGACACACTCTGTAGACGCCCCAAGATAACTCTTCTCTCGGCCTGCAGCTTCTCAAACTCCTCCAACGCCGGCACTGTCACTTGCGCCTTTTTCGCGTACGCCCGATGCAGCCTTGCTGTTATGGCCAAGAGCTTCCTGGGCGAAACGTTCAGGATACCCTGCTACTTTCGCCCGCTCTGCCCAGGCGTAGCGGTGGGACCCAGCGACACGACCGAAATCCACGGTCCTCGAAGCCTGAAACACTTCGACTCCTTTACCCAGCAACGATGCAGTGAAGGCGTGGGGCGAGCGTTTTAGGAATGCCATACGATGGATATACGACGGAACGGAAGCCGATCTACTGGAATTCCTCTTTTGAAAAGAAAACGAAAGCCGTGTCGCCATCGTACTTAGAAATGCGCCGTTCGGCAGTGAGCAGACCATGTTTTACATGTATAATGTGCCGCATGCCCATAACATCTATCGTTCTTCGGGGTAAATCCAATGTGAGGGTATGAATTCGTTCGCCATCGCAATAGACCGTTGCTGGCAGCAATTCACTTTCAACGACTACCTCGACAGCGGTTTTATCGACGGGCAAGAGATATGTCCACACCAGCACTACCAAGGCGGTCAGCGATGCAACCCTTGCGGCCCACACGATCCTAAGTTTGTTCCGCAAGCGCCGGAGCGTGCCGAGCAGAGAAGGAACAACCGCTGAATGCTTCTGAATCTCAATCCACTGTAGACGCTTCAAGGCGCTCAATTGCGCCGGAAGTGGTGATTCATCGAGCTTGATCATTAGAACGCGCTTCCGCTGTGCCACGGCGTATTCGGCTTCCTCCAACACCCATTTACTCTCGAGAGAGTGCACACTGGCAAAAACGAGCACCACCAATGAGCGACGAATTGCTGCTTTGATCTCGTCATCAAAGTTATCAATCGGTCTCAAAGCACGTTTGTCCTGCCAGCAGCAAAACCGAGACGCCAGCAGAGCCGAAACTACCGGGTCGACAACGGCACTGTCTTTTTGCGAGTAAATAATGAAGACAGGACGCGCGAGACGCTTGCACCGAAAGCTTAAGTTCATGCTTTAATTATTCCCCCTTCACTATGTCTTGGCGCGTTAGCTCTATTGAGTGGCCGATGCAATAACGCGTCGAGTCCCAAGAATTTATGTCCAACCCATTATTTATTCCTTTGCGCAAGTAGGTGTTGATCTGATCCGAATAATCGGGGTCTGCCAAGAGCGCATACAGAGTAAATTTCAGCGATTCACGAGCATCCTCTTGAGTTCCCAAGTGAACCTGCGAGGATTTCCAGGATTCATCCGACTCCACGGTGAGCCGTTGTTGTGGATAATGCAGCGAGCTGCCACTTGGGACCAAGGTCAGCCAAAGCGACCACTCCCTCGGACGCATCAGAGCAAATCCTTCGGCTTTGATTACTCGTTCGTTATTCGAATTCTCGGTTGGCGTTACAATCCGGACTCTGGACAGTTGGGCCAGGGTTCTGCCACCCAAGAAACTGCCAGCGAAATCGTTCCAACCTGTCTGTGCCTTCACGAAGACGACCTGCTCCTTTTCTGTTGTTCCAGAGGCCAGATTTGCCAAAGTACAACTCACGCGATAATTCGGACCTTCCGAAACAATAGAACCGTAAATTCCATGAGATGCCGCGCACATTCGTCCCATTTGAATCAGAGTGTCCTTGTGGTAAATACCTCGCTCTTCATACTGCTTTCTCAAGACGCGGAGGACCTTCTCTCTCTCGTCGTCATGCAACACAACCTTGATATGACCCGTGTTTACCAATTCCTTTTCGAGACTTTTCCGCAGCGCGTTCTGCAATGTTTCGAAACCGTCGTTGTTCGGAAAGGAGAAATCGAAAACCGCAATCCGGAGTTTCGGCTCAAGAACCGTTTCATCATCCGCCAGTAACTCGTCGAAGCGACGGAAGCGGGGCAGGCAATCGGCGTGACTGATCATAATCAGAAGGTCATTGCGCGGTGTTTTTGGAAATCGCAACCGATAGCCTCCGATATTATCAGTGTACGCCTCGATTTGGCCGGCCCGAATTAGAGCAGATTCAAGAGGTTTGTTCGCACTTCCGAAGCGGCCGAATACTTTACCCTCCAATGTTGTCTCTTCGGACGCTGCCTGAAGCCTCAAGCTGCGTGAAAGCGGTTCGTGTCCGTTCACACGGGGTTGAGCCTGAGAATCATTTTTGGCAACCGTGGACGAAGGAGGCGAGACGATGGCGAGAGGCATGGCCTTCTCCCAGTCGCCATTCCTTGCGGGCGTCTGAATGGGCTGTTGTTGCGTAGGACGACCTTTCGCATAGACGTGTGCCATTGTGAAAGGCGCGTTTGCAAGAAGAAATAGTGCCAACGAAGCCGTGAAAAGCACGCCACAAAAGCACCTCTTTAGCGACAGACTCCATTCTGGATCTTGGCAGACAACGTCTCCCTTTGCCAGGAAAAAGCATGCCATGACCGCCAGTAGCGCACTCAAGCAATAAAGACAAACATCCGGTCGGGCAAAGTATGACAATCCGGCTGCCGCAGACACAATCGCTGTGATGTACGCTAGAAGGGCAATGATGCTACGCATTGGAAGGGAATCTGTTTTTAAACACCGTGTTCTTCTGAAAGAATACGTTCAGCGGCTTCCTTGAACAGCATCTTGAAGAGATCGTCGACGATCAACTCAGCGGTCTTCTGTAGCAGTTCCTTCATCCTGGGCGAAGCCTTTCCCTGTGCGAGTTGCACCTTGAGGTCTTCAACTTTTTCGCTGAAAGCGTTAATTGCTCTGATGCTGTCCAGCTTCTGGTCCATCCCTAATTCTGTCAGCCACTTTGAATACGCCGCCTGAAGTTGGGTCTTCACGCGGTCTGTATGGAGATCGATGTTATAGATGGCAATCTCTGTTCCTCTCTCAAGGTCGTGCTTCCCTATGATAAGCGCTGCTTTAATCTGCTCCTCAAGCAGCGCCAGCTTTCCCATGTTGATTTTCCGCAGCGCTCGCCCGGTGGATAAGCTCCCGGTGCTGGCGGTCATCGCGTTATCGAGGACCTGATTGAATGCATTCCTGGTGTAAACGAGTTCAAGTCCGGTCTTTACCGAATCTGTTTGATTTGTGCTAATTTGCGTATTCATATGCTGTGATTTATTGTGGGTTAAGTTGTGAGATGGGCGTGTTCGTCATCTCAAGAGGCTGAGTGTTAGCTAAATGCCGGTGATTCCGTGTTACCTGTATTAAGGCGCGTTCGAGAGACTGCGAAGAGTTAAGCGCCGGATGCTCGGCCGCGTGGGCAATCTCGTGAATTGCCGCCAAAAGGACTTCATGTCGCAAAGTCTCAGCAAGGCACGCTTGCCGTTCACGAGAAATTTTCAGAGCGTTTGCCAGCATAACGTGCAGACGATGGACTTGCAGATCACGAATCCGGCTTGAAGTGATTATTTTGCGGTCGGGATGAATCGATTTCAGCCGCGTGTAAATCGTAAGCATTCGATCGCGAGTGAGTTGCTGTTCCCAAAGCTTTGCTGGTGGCGCTAACGTGAACAGCTTTCCCCAGGTACGCGCGACCCAAAGCCATCGGCTCACAGCTCCAAGCACAGAACTATGCCGATATCGATCGGGAGCCGGCTTGCGAAGTGGCGCGAGACAGCGCATGTCCTTTACAGCCAGCCGCAGCAGCATCACGCCGAGGAAACTTGCGACGCTCCACAGTGCCAATCGCTCCTCGAAGGATATCAGCCTCAATCGGAATAGGAATCTAGCGGGCCTGAAAAAGGAATTGGCGTGTTCATGCGCTAAGGATGCGTTTGGGTTCAAAGCCCCCGAGCCAAGCAACGTTGTCGACCTGATTTTCACGATTAACGATTAATCTCTCATTTCAGCACAATCAAAGGAAATCGCCCCGAGAAAATCACCAAGCGTTTAAAGATTTCTCGAACACGGGCAAGAAATGTTCGACCGAATCCCAATCATCATGGCGGGATTGGAGATGACGCTTTGGAAATGTGAAGTAGTGGAAGCAGCAAGAGCGGCGGTTTTTGTCAGCGCGTGGCAACCAGTGCGGACTCAAGGCTCGGCCGCCCTCACCCACGGGCACCGGAACGTAAGTGTAAAATAGTGGATATTGTCAGCCGATAGGCGCCGCCAGTCGCGGCCGACCTGGTGCCACCAGCACAGCCACGCCCCCGGGCACCCGCACGTCTGCTCAGATGAGCGTTGGTGAGGTTCGCGCGCGCCGGCGGACCATTGAGTGTTTCGCATTCCTCTTTGTCCATGAGGGACAAGCGACTACCTCGCTCGTGACGATTGGCGTGCGGTCTGTATGGTTTGTTCTTGGCATGATGGAACGTCGGCCTTATTGCTGAAATCGCCGTGAAGAAAAATGACTTTCAATGGAGCGCCTTTGAGATCGCGAAAAAGTATTGGGCGCTTCCATACGACGAGCGGACATTTGGAAAAGTCCGAGAATTGTTGGGAATACAGTTCACGGATAAAAAGCAGGAACGGAATTTTGACAATCATCTGTTCG
>Ga0066685_10000780_pt1 | contig 12287 bp, 8 predicted proteins | sample GraSoiAngelo_134_FD_62305 | JGI IMG/M metagenome (GOLD analysis project Ga0066685, IMG submission 62305) | Grasslands soil microbial communities from the Angelo Coastal Reserve, California, USA - 14_0929_05_30cm | ecosystem: Environmental > Terrestrial > Soil > Grasslands | place: USA...
CCGCGGTCTTGAACAGCACGCCCCGGTCGGCCGCCTCCAGGCCCGGCGCGTGCAGGATGGCGCCCTCGAACACCCCCGGCCCGGTCTCGGTGTGCAGGCCCTCGAGCGGCACGCCGAAGGCGGCCAGCTCGCCGAAGAGCGCGGTGAAATAGGGCCGGCTGTGCGCGGCGCGCAGGATCGAGTACCCGAACATCCCCGGCGTCAGCGGCTGCGGCGAGGTATGCCCCTTGGCGGCCCAGCTCTGCGGCGTCTCCTGGAAGTTGAACCACTCGTACTCCAGGCCCGCATCGGGGACCAGGCCGCGCGCCGCGGCCCGGGCCAGCACGCGCTTGAAGAGCTGGCGAGGGCAGACGCCGAGTGGCCGGCCCTGGCCGTCCTCGAAGTCCGCCAGGAAGAAGGGCACTCCCCCGTCCCAGGGCACGTTGCGGTAGGTGGCGAGGTCGATGCGCGCCAGCGCGTCCGGATAGCCGCTGTGCCAGCCGGTGTAGCGGGCGTTGTCGTAGCAGACGTCGGAGGAGTCCCAGCCGAAGACGACGTTGCAGAAGCCGAAGCCGGACTCCGCGGCGGAGAGGAACTTCTCCTTGTGGACGTACTTGCCGCGCAGGATGCCGTCGATGTCGGTGATCGCCACCTTCACCTTCTGCGCCGGCGATCGGCGGATCTCTTCGAGCACGTCCGCCGGGCTTCGGGAGCCGTTCATCAGGGGTCCCTCCGGGAAGCGCGCGTCCCCCAGATTATGACCCGACCGCGGTCCGTGGTAGCATATGGCTCTGCATAGTTGCCGTTTGTTCGGCGCGCGGGAAACGGGTCGTTCGATCCTGTCCGGCCTTCGTGAACGCCTGCAGACAACGCTGACAACTAAGCGAGGGCCAAGGAGGCCCGACGTTCACATGATCGAAGGTACCGTCAAGTGGTTCAACGAGTCCAAGGGATTCGGTTTCCTCTCCCGCGAGGGTGGTCCAGACGTGTTCGTCCACCACTCGGAGATCCGGGCGGAGGGATTCCGCACCCTCAACGAGGGTGACCGTGTGCAGTTCGAGGTGGTGGACAGCCCCAAGGGGCCCCGCGCCGCGAACGTCACCCGCGCGTAAGGCTCGTACAACCATTCGGGCCGGGGCCGCAAGGTCCCGGCCTTTTTGTTTTCAGCGGCTCAGCTCGCCGCCAGGTCGGCGCTCGGCAGCAGCCGCGGCGCGCGGCGCGCGTGCGTGCCCTGCTCGAAGGCGTACGCCAGCTTGATCAGCACCGGCTCGCTCCACGCGCGGCCCACGAACGAGAGGCCCACCGGCAGGCCGAAGACGTAGCCGGCGGGCACGGTCACGTGCGGGTATCCGGCCACGGCCGGCGGCGTCGAGAGGCCACCGCCGAAATGGTCGCCATCCACCAGGTCGGTCATCCAGGCCGGCCCGCCGGTGGGGGCGACGATGGCGTCGAGCTTGTGCTGGGCCATGACCGCGTCGATGCCCTCGAGCGCCGCCAGCCGCCTGTTGCGGGCCAGGGCCTCGACGTAGGCGAGGTCGGTCAGCGGCCCCTTCTCCTGCGCCTTGATGAAGAGGTCCTGGCCGAAGTAGGGCATCTCGTCCTTCGCGTGCGCTTCGTTGAAGGCGATGACGTCGGCCAGCGTCCGCACCGGCGCCTTCGGCCCGAGGCTCGCGAGATAGGCGTTGAGGTCCGCCTTCAACTCGTAGAGCAGGACGGTCAGCTCGGTCTCGTCGTACTCGCCCGTGTGCGGGATGTCGGCCGGATCGATCAGCTCCGCGCCCCGCTTCTTCATCTCCGCGAGCGCGGCCTCCATCACCTTGTCGACGCCGGCGTGGAAGCCGAAGTACTTCCGGGCGACACCGATCCGCGCCCCGCGCAGCCCGTTCTCGTCGAGCGAGGACAGGTAGTCCTTCGGCGCCCGGCCCGCCTCGGCCGTCGCCGGGTCGCGCGGGTCAGGACCCGCGATCGCGGCGAGCAGGATCCCGGCGTCGCGCACCGTCCGCGTCATGGGACCCGCGGTGTCCTGGCTGTGGGCGATCGGGATGATCCCCGCGCGGCTCACGAGCCCCAGCGTCGGCTTGATCCCGACGAGGCCGTTGGCGGTGGAAGGGCACACGATCGAGCCGTCGGTCTCGGTCCCGATCGCGGCGGCGCACAGGTTCGCCGAGACCGCCGATCCGGAGCCGGAGCTGGAGCCGCAGGGGTTGCGGTCGAGCGCGTACGGGTTGCGGCACTGGCCGCCGCGGCCGCTCCACCCGCTCGACGAGTGGCTGGAGCGGATGTTGGCCCACTCGCTCAGGTTCGCCTTGCCGAGCAGCACCGCCCCGGCCTCACGCAGCCGCTGCGCCACGAACGAGTCGCGCAGGGGGATGGAGCCCGCCAGCGCGAGCGAGCCGGCGGTGGTGGTCATGCGGTCGGCCGTGTCGAGGTTGTCCTTGAGGAGGATCGGGATGCCGTGGAGCGGCCCCCGCGCCCCCTTCGTCTTCCGCTCCGCGTCGAGGCCGTCGGCGATCGCCAGCGCATCCGGGTTCGTCTCGATCACGCTGCGCAGCGACGGACCGCGGCGGTCGAGGGACGCGATCCGGTCGAGATAGGCCTGGGTCAGGCGGCGGGAGGACAGGGTCCCCGCCGCGATCTGCGCCTGGAGCCCGTCGATCGTCGCCTCTTCCAGCGCCAGGGCGCTCGCGGCCGCCTTCGCCGGCTTCGCCGCCGCCTCGGCCTCCCACCCTCCCAGCGCGCGGCCGGCCACGCCCATCGCGCCGCCGACCGCGCCGTAGCGGAGGAACTGCCGCCGCCCGATCTCGGCGCGCCTCTTCATCGACGTCACGCCCGCGCGCTCAGACCTTGACGCTCGACAGGAACGCGACGCTCTGCGGGATGTGGCCCAGCGGGTCCTTGCTCTCGTCCTCGATGTAGTAGTACGCGACGCCCGCCTTCTTGGCGGCCCGCAGCACGGCCGGGTAGTCGATGCCCCCCGTGCCCACCGGCACGTCCATGTCCGGGTCCTCCGCCCCCGCGCTGCCGGCCTTGACGGGAACGCCCTTCTTCCGATCCTTGACGTGGAGCGACTTCACCCGTCCCTTGTGCTTCTCGATGAGCGGCACCGGATCGGCCCCGCCGTTGAAGGCGTGGAAGACGTCGATCTGGAACGACACGAGCTTCGGATCGGCCAGGCCGGCGAACGTGTCGAAGAGCGTTCCCTGGGGAGACGGGACGAACTCGTACCCGTGGCAGTGGTAGCCGAACGTCAGCCCCGCGTCCTGCGCCGCCTTTCCGAACTTGTTGAAGACGTCGGCTCCGTTCTTCGCGTCGTCGGCCGTGAACGTGTCGCCCTTGTGGGGGATCCACGCGCACACGATGCCCGCGGCGCCGAGGCCCTTTGCCTCGGCGATCGCCCCCGCGGCGTCGTCGCGCAGGCGCTCGAAGCCGATGTGCGCGGAATGGCACTTGAGGCCGGCCGCATCCAGGGCCGAGCGGAACTCCGCGAGCGAGTGCTTCCAGAGCCCGGCGGCCTCCACCTCGCGGAAACCCATGCCGCGGACCTTGGCCAGCGTACCTGGCAGGTCCTTCGGCCCGTACTCGCGCAGGCTGTAGAGCTGGAGTCCGATCGGACCGTTCAGGCTGCTCTTGATCTCCGGCGCGTCGGCGGCCAGGGACCAGGAGGGCTTCAGGGCCGCGACCGTCAAGCCTGCGGTCAATCTGGAGAGGAATTCTCGCCGGGAGGACATCGTTTCACCTCGTTCATTGGCCCCCACCCTGTCCCTCCCCACGTAGGGGGAGGGAAGGGCTGGCGCCTGTATGGCTCGCTCTGTGGCGCGAAGTATAGTCCGGGACATGCACTCCATGAACCCCATCGCCCTTCTTTCTCCTCCTCGCCGCGGCCGATCCGGCCGCGAAGCAACCGCCGACCCACGAGGCCCTGTTCCTGATGGAGCGCGTCGGCTCTCCCGCGGTCTCGCGCGACGGCAGATGGGTCGTCGTGCCCGTGACCGAGCCCGCGTACGACGAAAAGAAGGAAGTCGCCGACCTGTGGATCGTGCCCGCGGACGGCAGCGCGAAGCCGCGGCGGATCACCAATTCCCCGCTCGCCGCGCGCTCCCCCGTCTGGAGTCCGGACGGCCAGTCGATCCTCTACCAGGCGCCTTCGTACAAGGGCGCCGCCGACGCGGAGGCCAACAAGAAGATCGCGGCCGAGCGCAAGGACGCCAGGTCGAAGGTGCGCGCCTACGACGGCTTCCCGATCCGCCGATGGGACCGGTGGCTCGACGACACCGAGACGCACCTCTTCGTGGTCCCGTCCGGCGGCGGCGCCGCCCGCGATCTTCTTGCCGGCACGCAACTGGTCTCGCAGCCCGGCTTCGCGGGCGCCACCGGCGAGGGGTCGGGCGACAGCCTGGAGCCGACGTGGGCTCCGGACGGCCGGTCGATCGTCTTCGTCGCGACGACCAACCGTGAGACCGCCGCGTACGCTCCGACGAGCACCGGTCTGTTCGAGCTCGCGGCGTCCGGCGGCGAGCCGCGGCCGCTCACCACCGGCCACACCAGCTACGCGCATCCCGCCTTCACCCCCGACGGCAAGTCGGTTTGTTTCCGCGCCGGCGACGAGTGGGGAAAGATCTACGCCCTCGACCGCCTCGCTTGCGCGCCGTGGCCGTGGAGCGGCCAGGTCACGACGGTGACGCCGAGGTTCGACCGCTCGGTCGCGGAGTTCGCGATCGCGCCCGACAGCCGCACGCTCTACCTCACCGCCGAGGACTCCGGCTACGTGAGCCTCTACTCGGTCCCGGCCCGCGGCGGCAACGTCACCCCCGTGTACGGCCGCGAGCTGATGATGGGCACGCCGTTCTGGGAGAACCCGCGCCCATGGCTCGACCAGAGCCCCATCGCCTACGCGAAGGACTTCAAGACGCCGATCCTGCTCTCGGTCGGGGAGAACGACTTCCGCGTGCCGATGAACAACACGCTGGAGATGTACGCCGCCCTTCAGCGGATGCGCGTTCCCACTCGCCTGCTCGTCTGGCCGGACGAGAACCACTGGATCCTCAAGGGCGAGAACAGCCGCGTGTTCTACCGCGAGGTACGCGACTGGATGGCGCGCTGGCTGAAGTAGAGGCCTACTTCTCCCCGGCCACCGGGTTGGTCAGGGTCCCGATCCGCTCGATCGTGCACTCGGCGACGTCACCGGGCTTCATGAAGACGGGCGGGTTGCGCGTGAAGCCGACCCCGGCGGGGCTGCCGGTGGAGATGACGTCGCCCGGCCGCAGCGTCAGGATGTTCGACGCGTACTGCAACAACTCGTCGACCGTGTGGGTCATGCGCGCGGTCGTGGAGTCCTGCATCTGCGTCCCGGACAGCGTGAAGCGGATCCGCAGCGCCTGCGGGTCGGGGACGAACTCCTTCGGCACGACGAAGGGCCCGACCGGAGCGAACGTGTCGTGGCTCTTGCCCACCAGCCAATCGGAGCCGAAACGCGCGTCGCCGCGGCCCCCGCGGTCGGAGACGTCGTTCTCCATCGTGTAGCCGAAGACGTGGTCGCGGGCCCGGTCGAGCGGCACGCGGCGGGCGCGCCGGCCCACGACGACGGCCAGCTCGCATTCCCAATCGATCTTGTCCCGCCCCGGCGGGATGCGGATCGTCTCGCCGTCCGCGGCGAGCGCGCTGCGCGCCTTGAGGAAGAGGTACGGTGTCCAGCGGGCGTCCTCGGCCCGGCGGTCCCAGAGGCCGGGCACCGAGGGCGCGGCCGTTGGCGAGGGCGTCGGCGCGGCGCCGCCCGCGACCTCCGCCCCGTGCTCGACGTAGTTCACGGCGGCGTTCAGCATGGTCTCGGGGTCGGGAACCGGCGGCCGGACGCGCAGCGTCTTCACCTCGTAGACGTCCACGGCCGGCGCCGCGCTCGTCTCGCCCGCGATCGCGTGCAGGCGCTCGCGCAGGCCGTCGTCGTAGCGCTCGATCAGCTCCCGCATTCCGGCGGGCATCGCGAGCGCCTTCCAGTCGGCGTGCCGCTTCTGCAGCCGCGCGTTGGCGGCCGCGACGTCCACCACCCAGCGATCGTCCAGGACCAGGCCGACGAACGTCCTCCCGCCGCGCTCGAACGTGCCCAGCTTGAACGGCGTGTCCGTGGCCGCGCGAGCGACCGGGACGGAAAGAGCCGCCAGGGCGACGAACGCCGCCGTCCTAATGCGCATCGGCCAGACTCCTTTCCACGATCAGGCGCGCCGGCGCCGTGACCTCGATGCCGTCCTTCAGCTCCCAGCCGGCGCGGATCGTCTCGCGCCCGGAGACGTCCACGACGCGGTAGAGCGCGTTCTCGTCGACGGTGAACCACTCCGGCCATTCGTTCAGGCGAACGTAGTCGCGGCCGAAGTTCAGCACGCGGCGGTGGCGCGCGAAGTCGAAGTGGAGCCGGTCGCGGAAGCCGGCCGGACCTTCGAGCGAGACGAACAGCCGGTCGCCCTCTCTCGCCGCCCCGAGCCTCACCCCGTCACGCCAGCGGTCCAGGTGGCATCCCTGCGTCTTCCACATCGCGTACAGCAGCAACGTGCGGGCCCAGTTCCCGTCCCCGTACCAGCGCTCGACGGTGCCGTCCCTCTGCTGGAACGCGATGAGGGTCCGGATCTCGCTCTCGATCCAGTCGCGCGCCTCCGGCACCGGCTCGCGCGCGTAGAGGTAGAGCGCGCTCTCGATCGCGTCGGCGTAGCCGTCCTGGCTGCCGTTCTCCCAGTCGTAGCCGCGGTAGCGCGGCAGGCTCCGCAGCACCTGGCGGACCGCATCGCGGTAGCGGGTCTCCCCCGTCACCATGAAATGCGTGTAGACGGCGCCGTAAACGTAGCCCCAGTTGTCGGAGAGCTGCCGGTCGAGGGGAGCCAGGTCCGAGGGCCGGAACTCGTTGTAGAGCATCCCGTCGGGGTTGGCGGAGGCGAGCACGCGGTCGAGCATGCGCGAGATCACCGGGCGATACGAGGCGGCCCGCGGCGCGTCCAGGTCGCTCTCGAGCGCGTGAAGGAGCGCGAGGCCGACCACCATCTCGTTGCCGTGGTCGCGCAGGCGCATGCGGTCCGGCCCTTCATGCTTCGTGAAGTCCCAGGTGTAGCCGGGCACGCCGTGCGTGCCGGGCAGCACCTCGAGCACGTACGCGTCGCCGATCCGCTCCGCCCATTCCCGGAATCGGCGGTCGCTGGTCATGGCCGCCAGCCGGACCAACGTCTGCAGCACGTCGCCGTTGAGCTCGGCGCCGGCGTCGGGCAGCGGCCCGAACGCGCTCGCCACCGGCGCCCGCCGCATGAGGGCCGCGGTCATGTCCACCATGCGGTAGAACCAGGGCGTGCGTCCGAGCAGCTCGGTGACCGCGATGAGCCCGTCCTTGGCGTACTCGGCCGCGCCGAACAGGCTGGGCGGACCGGGCTTCCCGGTCTTCAGCTCCAGCTCCCCCGGGATCCCGTCGGGCGCGGTCGTGAAGCGGACGTCGCTCCGCAGCATCTCGCGCATCCGTCCCTCGTAGAGCAGGCGGTCGGTGAAGTACGCCGTCGCCACGAGGTAGGGATAGTTGTCGGCCCCGGAGTTGTGCGGCGTGTAGAGGTCGAACGGCCGCCGGCCGCGCGTGTAGCCGGGCAGGTAGTCCGGAAGCAGGAGCGTGCGCGCATCGGCGTAGGCGAGCCAGGCGTGCATCATCCGCCGCGTCCGGCGGAACACCTCCTCCACGCGTACACCGTTGGCGGCAGCGGCGCGGAAGGCCTCATCCGAAGCGCGCGTTTCCCGGGCCCCGGCGAAGGGGACCAGCCCGAGCAGGGCGACGACCAAGGCCGGCCGGGCACGGACGGACATGGGAAGAGCCCGTGATCGTACACCTTAACGGCACTCGAAAACTGTCACAAGGCGGCGTCCCGGCGCATGCCTGCCGCCTAGAATCTGGCGCAAACCTCCGATCCCAGGCCCCGCCCCCTCCCCGGGCACGACTGGCCATGCCGGGACCAGCCGCGTTCGTCAACGCCGGCGGGAGGATACCTACATGCGCAATTCGAAACGCAGCTTCGTTTTCCTGGCCGCCGTGTCGGGGCTCGCGGCCTGGTCCGCCGCCGGCCAGGCGCCTTCGCTTCGCGAACGTGCCCGCGCCGTCCTCACGCAGGTGGCCCGTGGCCGCTCCGCGACGGCCATGGCGGCCCGAGGGGTTCGGGAGACGTTCGACGAGGTGGGCGTCGTCAACTCCGCGGGAGAGGTGGTGGTGGCCATCACGGCCGATGAAGTCGGCGACGGGATCGTCGCCTGGGCCGATCACACCGGAGCCGCCGCCCCCAAGGGAGCGCTCCTGGTCTCGGACCAGGGCGCCGGACGCGTGGCGGTCTTCAACACGGCCGGCAGCCCGAAGTACATCCTCGACGGAAACTCCGGCCTTCTCTCGGCGACGGGCGACATGGCCGAGATGTTCCCGTCCTCGGGCGAGACGGCTCCGCCGGGCGCCGTCATGGCGATCGATCCCGAACGGACGGGCGCGTTGCGGATCGCGAGAGAGCCCTACGATCGGCGGGTGGCCGGTGTCGTCTCGGGCGCGAAGGACTACCGGCCGGGAATCACGCTCAATGCCGCGGGCACGGAGCCGAACCGCGTCACGGTCACGCTCACCGGCACGGTCTACTGCCTCGCCTCGAGCGTGAACGGACCGATCCGCGCGGGCGACCTGCTCACGACGTCGGCGGTACCGGGCCACGCCATGCGCGCGGGTGACACCGCCGCCGGGCGGGGCTCGATCCTGGGCAAGGCCCTGGAGGACCTTCGCGGCGAGCGCGGGCTCGTCCTGACCCTGGCCGGCCTTCAGTAGCGAGACGCCTACCGGCCGCCGAAGAGATAACGCACGCCGAACTGGATCTCCCGTCCGGGGAAGAACGTGGTCGGCGTGCCGAAATTCGGGCCGGAGACCGCCGTGACGTTGCTGACGTTGGCGCGGTTGAAGAGGTTGAAGGCCTCCGCGAGCACGCTGAAGGACTGCCGGCCCGACACCTCGAACCGCTTCTCCAGCCGGAGGTCCACGTCTCCGTAGGCCTTCGTCCGGAACTTGTTGCGCGGCTGGGTCGTGTCGCGCTGGTCGACGAGGCCGTCGCCGTCGAGGTCCACGATGCCTCGCGGGTTGAAGGCGGCCCCGCTGCGCCAGAACACGATGCCGGACAGGTCGATGTCCCACGGCAGCGTCGCCAGCGCGTTGCCCACGAAGACGTGGGGCGCCGACTGGTTCGACGGGCCGTAGTCGATCTCGGGATGGTTGTTGTTGCTGAACTGCGAGCCCACGTTGCCGGTGAGCAGGTTGTCGCGGGCCCGCGAGCCCGTGTAGGAGAGGGCGAACTGGTAGCGGTGGCTGAACCGCTTGCGCAGGTAGACGGTCACGCCGTCGTAGTTGATGAGGCCGTCGTAGGTGACCTGACTGATCCGCGGCCCGCCATCGGTGGTCTTGCCGAAGTTGGGGCTGCCCGGGGCGGCGTCGAACAGGTTGACGATGCGCCGCGTGAGGAGATCCCGCGTCCGGCGGTGGACGTAGGTCACCGCGATCGAGAAGTCGTTCAGGAACTGCTGCTCGATCCCGACGTTGAAGGCGTTGGTCGAGGGCGTGCGGTCCTCCGCGTAGCGCGAGACGTCTCGGCTGAGGCCGAGCGGGCCGCGCGGGAAGAACGACAGCACGCGGTTGCCCACGATGGACCCGCCGGGAACGTCGAAGAACTCGAAGTCCGTGCCGGGGAACGTCCGCTCCAGGAGGGCCACCGCCTGCGCCGGCGTGAGCCCGGAGAGCTGCTGGATGTTGTCCGCGTTCACGACGGGAGGCAGCGACGGGTCGCTGACGTGGATGCCGAGCAGCTTGTAGAGGGCCAGGGGGTCGGCGCGCAGCGCGTCCGCGAAACCGCGATAGGCCGGGTTCTCGGCCGGGCTGCGGGTGCCCGGCCCCGTCGGGAACCCCGACGTGATGACCAGGTCGATGAGCGAATCGGTGTAGTCCGCCCCCAGCCGCGGCAGCGTCACGTCGAAGATCGACCGCGTGAAGACGCCGCCCTTGTCGGGCACGGTGGCGGCCGCGGCGAGCAGGTTGCGGTCGAAGAACCGGCCCCAGTTCGCCTTGACCACCGTCTGGTGCTTCTCGCCCACGTCCCACGACAGGCCCAGCCGGGGCGCGACGTTGTTCTTGTCGCCGCCGAACAGGCTCGAGTAGTCGTAGCGCACGCCGTAGTTGGCGGTGACCCCGTGGGCCATGCGCCAGGTGTCCTGGACGAAGCCCGACCAGCTCGTGTCCTTGATGTTCACGTCGAGGCTGCCGTCGGGATTGCCCGACAGCGTGAAGAAGCGGGCGGCCGACTGGGCGAAGCCGAAGCGTCGGAACAGGTCCTCGTTGATCGCGGCCGCGTTCGAGCTCAGGAACGCCGCCGAGTACTCGACGTCGTTGAGCACTTCGTCGAACCCGTCGAGCGTCACCCGGTTGACGTCCGCCCCGACCTTGAGCTGGTGATCGCCGCCGCCCGTGAACGCGTTCGTGAGGCTCTGTGCGAGCTGGAACCGCTTGCTCGTGCGATCGCTGCGGCTGCCGAAGGGAGCTCCGGTCTGGAGGAAGCCGCTCCGGAGCAGGATCAGGACCGGCTCGATCCGCGCGGTGTGCTCGAGGTTGGCGCCGTTGTCGCCGCGGATGAAGGACGCGCTCGTCTCCAGGAACATCGTCGGGCGCAGCACGGCCGTCTCGCGCGCGATCACGCTGTCCCCCTCGCCGGTCTGCGTGCGCGCCGCGCTCGGCAGCGCGATCGTGCCCGCCACCGGCGAGGAGATCTCACCGGTCACGTCCTGGCTGCTGCGGGCGCCCGTCACGGCCAGACGGTTCTTGTCGTTGAGCGTGAAGTCGAGCTTCAGCACGCCGGTCCAGCCGTTGGTGGCGGGGCCGATGCCGAAATCCTCCTTGCCGCCGGGGGTGGCGAGCCCGCTCTTGACGAAGGCGGGGATCTTCGACTGATCGATGTTGACGCCGCGCGTCTCGTCCAGCACCTCGAAGGAGCCGAGGACGTACGCGCGTTCACGCTTGAGCGGGCCGCTCAGCGTTCCGCCCCACTGGTACCGCTTCAGCTTCGGCGGGTCCTGGCCGGGCACGTTGGAGCTGTCGAGCGCGTCGTTCCGCGCGAAGGTGAACGCGGAGCCCTGCCAGTCGTTCCCGCCCGAGCGGGTGACGATGTTGGCGACCCCCCCCTGCGCGCGGCCGAACTCGGCCTCGTAGCCGGTCGTGATCACCTCGAACTCGCGCACGGAATCCTGCGTGTAGCGCACCGCGGGGCCGCCGTTGAGCGGGTCGTTGTTCTCGGCCCCGTCCACCAGGAACGAGAGCGCGGCGCCGCGCTCGCCGAAGATCGAGACGTTGGCGCCCTGCTGGCCGCCGGGCACGGGCAGCGCGCCGGGCACGAGCGAGATGAGGTCGACGTAGTTCCGGCCGTTGAGGGGCAGCGCGTCGATCGTCTGCCGTGACACGCGCGACGAGGCGGCGGAGCGCTCGACCTCCACCAGGGGGATCTCCGCCTCGACCACCACCGACTCGCTACGGCCGCCGACCGCCATCGAGAAGTCGAGCGTCGTCTGCAGGTTGATCGCCACCTCGACGTTCTTGCGCGTCTGGCCGTCGAAGCCCGTGAGCGCGACGCTCACCTCGTAGACGCCGGGAGGAATGAGCGCGACGCGGTAGGCGCCGTTGGCGCCGCTGACGGCGCGGGCGGACTCCTTCTGCAGGTTGGGGCCGCGCACCGTCACCGTCGCCCCGGGCAGCACCGCCCCGCTCGTATCGCGGATGGTCCCGCCGATCGAGCCCGTGATCTGCGCGGCGGCCTCCCGCGGCGCCAGCGCCCCCATCGCGAACAGCCCGAACGCCGCGCATCTCGCCAGACGCCTCATGGCTCGCCTCCCTGGCCCCCGGCGGCGCTTATATCACGAAGCGCGAAGAGGCCCGGGCGGGTAAGATGAGGCCGAGCTTCATGAGCACATGAAGGCGCTCGTCTACGTCGGGCCCGAGAAGGTCGAGATGCAGCATCTGCCCGATCCGGCGGTGCGCGAGGGCGAGGTGTTGCTCAAGGTGGCCGCCGCCGGGATCTGCGGCTCGGACCTCCACGGCTTCCTCGGCCGCAGCGAGCGCCGCCAGCCCGGCCTGGTCATGGGTCACGAGACGGTGGCGCGGGTCGCCGATGCCCATCCGTCGGTGACCGGCTGGCACCGCGCCCAGCGCGTCTGCTTCAACCCCCTCGTCAGTTGCGGCTCGTGCGGGGCCTGCTTGAGCGGCCGGCAGAACCTCTGCGCCGACTGGCGCCTGT
>Ga0066685_10000788_pt1 | contig 12266 bp, 9 predicted proteins | sample GraSoiAngelo_134_FD_62305 | JGI IMG/M metagenome (GOLD analysis project Ga0066685, IMG submission 62305) | Grasslands soil microbial communities from the Angelo Coastal Reserve, California, USA - 14_0929_05_30cm | ecosystem: Environmental > Terrestrial > Soil > Grasslands | place: USA...
CCGCCAAGTACCGCTCCCGGCGCGAGGTGTACATGATCGCCAAGCCGGCAGTCGTGCTCGATGATCGAACCCGTGTTGATGATGCTAGCCTCCCCGATGATCGCACCGGGGTTAACCACGGCCAGTGCGGCCACCACGGTGCCGGCGCCCAACGCCGTGCCCGGAGCGCAGACGGCCCGCTCGTGAACCAGTGGTGGGAACGAGAACCCCATTCGCCTAACGCGGTCGAACAGCTGAGCACGCTGGGGCGTGGGAGCGGGCAACCCGATGCCCAAGGCGGCCATGCGAACACCCTCTGCTAGCAGTGGTTCGAGTTGATCGTCACCGCCCCGGATCGGAATGCCGTCGAGCATCGAGCCCCACTTCCGCTGATCCGCGTCGAGGCACGCGACCAGAACGAGGGGGCTGCCTTCCGCACACCTCGCGACATCGGCGACCACGCGCGCGTGGCCGCCCGCCCCCACGAGCACGCCAGCAAAACTCACGTGCGGGCTGCCCCAGCCCCGGCGGTATTCACCTCACGTGCGGTGGCGACCTGAGGACCAAGTGCCGCCAGGAAGGCCGTGGTGCGCTCGACGCTGCGCCCGTCATCAAGATGCGTGGCATAGAGGCGACGGAACTCCGTGCCAGCCGCCTTCGGCCAGTCGTGTGGGGCGGCCAGGAACCGCCGGAGCGCCGTCGCGAACTGATTCCACCCTGCGAAGAAATGGATCGCATCCTTGAAGGCCGCCACAGCCTCCGCGTCGAGCGGCGCATAGTCGTAGTAGAGGAAGATGGGAAGATTGGTCAACGCAGCCTGTACGAGCGTCGACGACGGAAAGTCGAGCACCACCGCGGATGCAGCCGGAAGGAGGTCGGCGAATGCTCCTTGCCCCTGGACGTGAAAGCGCGGATAGCCCCGATCTCGAACATACTCCACGATCGCCGATACGGGGCAGTCTGGATTGGGATGCAGCTTGAGCAAGATGTGGACGGTCGGGAACTCGGCGAGGAGATCCACGACCCGGCGCTGGATTCGAAAATAGGCGACATCTGAAAACTGTCGCCAACTGAGATAGCGCTGGTTACCGTCGAGGTTCGTGAGCGCGTAGAGGACCACGGTAGCGCCGACCGGCAGGTCGAATCCGGCGAGGATCCGTGAGCGCGCGCCCGGGTCCGCAAGGCGTCCGCGCAGCGCGTCGAGCTCGATGGACCCCACCGAGACCGCGCGGGTCCGCCGGCCGGCGCGAGTCACGAAGTCCCTCACCCCGTCGCCATAGGTCAACGTGTAATCCGCGACGTCGAAGTCCAGGTATCGCTGGATCCGCATGGGGCGCAGGCCATATTCCCCATGCTGGACGATCACCATTGGCACAGCGGCGGCGTGCGCTGCCTGCGCGACCGCCGCCGTCCCCGGGTCCGCTACGTAGGGCGCCACAACTGCGACCCTGTGGGGCTCGGCGAGGAACGCTCGTGCCGCGCGGTAGGTGCCTAGCGCAGCGGGGAACGCGCGGAGATAGTGGTGCTCGAGTTTTTGTGCAGCCAGCTGGAACAGGTCATACCCGTCCTGAGACCATAGCCTGCGGATTACGTTGCTGCCGCAGATCGCATCCCATGCCCTCTGGCCCACAAACACCAGCTCCGCCGAGACTGAGCGGACCCGGTCACGCTTCCAGAGACGCCGCGGCTCGAGCGGGTCCCCGTCCATCCACGGCTCCCAGATCGCAGACGAATATCCAGCAGCTAATCCGCACTGCATCAGGTGATATGCTCCGTACGCACGGCCAAGGAAGAGGACGAGCGGCGTCGGGCCTCCGCGTAGAGCCAAGGCGGGGCCTCCCCTTAGAATGGTCCACCACAGCCGGAGTCGCCGCAGTGACGGAATTGAGCGAAGCCGAGCGTGCAACCAAGAGCCTGGCGAACGGCTAAGCCCTCGACCTCCCTGTAGCAGAGCGGGATGCGGCACCACGCGTCGGCCGCGACGAGCCGCCACAATGGGGACGACTCGTGCGTAGATCGATTCGCGCGTATACAGCATGTTGGCTGGTAGGTCCGGCACGTCATCCCGAAAATAGTGCACCTCCACGGGATCCAGCGCGGTTATCACCGCCTCAATCTCGCGGATACGGAAAGTGAAAGCGTCGAAGAGCGTCTTGAGTTGGAATACGCTCGCGCGGTGAAACTGAAAGTCCCGGTCTCGCTCTCCGAGCAACTTCCCGAGAAGCTCGTCTCCGACGGTACACAGACGTTCCAGGCGCTCGAAGTTCTCTTCACCTAATGCCTCTACCGCCCTCGGCTGAACGAGGTCGTCCGCATAGAGCGGGGAGGTGCCGCATCGCTCGAGCTCATAGCCGGCTTCGGGCGTCAAGGCAACGACCGTTACTCTGGCCTGGCCGACCACGACCTTCCGCTCGGCGGCGGCGCGCGCCTGAGATCGCGTTTCAACGAACAGGACTTGCACAGCCGGTGAGGAGTTAATGAGCCTTCCGCAGTCGATCGGCGGCCCCTAGAAGTAGCTCGATTACATATGACTGTTCGTTGGCAGTCATGCCGACAGACGACGGCAAATGCAGACCCGTGGCAGCGATTCCCACCGCATGCTCGATGCAGAAGGTCTCCGCACCAGCATAGCTCTTTTGCAGATGGTTGAGACGCCAAGGCGGCCGCGCCTCGACACGTCCTTCAAGCAGCTCACGGAGCAGTTCGTCCCGACGAGCAGCCAGGTTGCCAATGACGCGAAGCGTCGAGAGCCAAAAGGTCGAGAACGCCCACGGCTCCTCGCCGATCATGAGAAAGTCATCGCGATCCGCGAGGGCATCGCGATAGGCCTGCCAGATGGCCCGTTTGCGCCCGATGAATTCCTCAAGGCGCTCGAGCTGGGCCACACCAATCGCAGCGTGCACGTTCGTGAGCCGGTAGTTGTAACCGACGTTGTCATGGACGAACCATACCGGGTCGTCCTTGGCCTGGGTGGTCAGATACCGGGCCTGTCGAGCCCAATCCGAGCGCGATGTGGTGATCATGCCCCCGCCACCCGCGGTAACGACCTTGTTGCCGTTGAAGCTGAAGCAGGTCAGCTCCCCGAGCTGACCCACGTGGCGGTCGTGGTATCGCGCTCCGAGACTCTGGGCCCCGTCTTCGATGAGCGGAATACCCAATTGCCTGCTGGCTTCGAGAAGGGGGTGGAGATCCACAGGATGGCCGAGAAGATGAACCGCCACGACCGCCGCCACCCGCCTTCCAGACCGCCGGTTGATCACTCGACCGTGCGTGACCTGGCAACGGTCCTTCAGGAACTCAAGCACTTTAGCCGCGTCAAGCTGCCAGGTGACCGGATCCACATCCATGAAGACCGGGTGCGCCCCACAGTATCGGATGGCATTCACAGGTGCGATGAACGTCAGCGTTGGGACCAGCACCTCATCGTTGGCCCCCACTCCGGCGACAAGCAGGGCGACGTGCAACGCGACCGTCCCATTGGCGGTCGCCACCGCATGAGCTGCGCCGACGCGCTGAGCGACCTCGTGCTCGAAGCGCTCGACGAAGGGTCCCGCCGTCGATACCCAGCCGGTCTCGAGGCACTCCTTCACGTACGCCCACTCACGTTCCCCGACGAGGGGGATTGCAAGCGGGATGGGCTTAGTTCCGGAAGTTCTGGTCATCGTAGTGTTGGATGATTCCGGACCGCACGAGACTGACCACCTCGGCAATCCCATCGTCGACCGAACGGGTGACCTTATAGCCCAGGAGCCGCGCAATCTTGGCGAACGACACCCGGTAATCCCGAGGGTCTTCGTCTTTCTTGACGAACTCCACAACAGCGTCCGGTACCTGCAGACGGATCCGACGGACTAGCTCAGCCTTCTGGTAGTTCTCGCCGGTGTCACCGACGTTGAACACTTGACTCCGCACTTTCTTCGCGGCAGCCTCGACCACGATCCGAACGGCGCGCGCCACGTCGCGCACGTGGACGTAGGGCCGCCAGAACTGTTCCCCGAAGACGACCAAGTGCTTTCTGGTTGCCATCTCCATGGTGAACTCATTGACCGTCAGATCGAACCTCATCCGCGGCGAGACGCCGTACACGGTTGCGAGCCGAAGGATCGTCGCACAGAACGGCGTCTTGTCCTGCCCTTCCAGGACCTCTCGCTCTATGTGCACTTTGGTCTCCGCGTACAGCGAGATCGGGCGCAACTCGGTCTCTTCGGTCACCAGGAGGCGCGGATCCGCCATGCGGCCGTAGTTGCTGCAGGTGGACACGAAGACGAATCGCCGGACCCCGGCCTCCCGGCTCGCGACCAGGAGCGATCTCGATCCATCGAGGTTCACGGCGCGCGCCAGCTCAGGATTACGTGCGCAGGCCGGGTCCCCGACGACCGCGGCGAGGTGAACGACGCTGTCCATCCCGGAGACCGCCCGCCGCACCACATCGGGGTCACGAATGTCGCCTCTGACGAAGTCGAAGCTCGGGGCCGCCCAAACGGCGAGCAACGATTGCCCTCCGTGGGCGAGTGAGTCGAGCACGCGGACCCGGTGCCCTGCGGTCAGCAGTTCACAAACGGTTGGTATCCCGACGTAGCCCGCGCCGCCCGTCACGAGTACGCCTGCCACCTAGAACCTTCCGTCGGCAAAGTCGTGCTGGGCCTGCTCGTAGTCTGCCGGCTGTCCCACGTCCAGCCAGTACTCACAGATCGGGAACGCCACGACGCGTTGGTGGGCGTGGCACAGAGCCGCGATGAGATCGGTCATGTCGAAACGATCACTGGCAGGAATATGCCGCAGTGCGGCGTGCTCGACGACATAGATCCCGGCATTGACGAGAAAGTGCTTCTTGGGCTTTTCCAACACTGCCAGCACCAAGTCTCCGCGCGTCTCAATCACTCCATACGGCACACGCGTATTGTACTCCTTGACGCCAACGGTAAGCACCGCTTCCCGATCACGGTGGAACCGATACATCGCGCCGAAGTCGGTACGAGTGATGATGTCGCCGTTGATCACGAGGAGTGGTCGGCCGGTGTCGGCGATTTCCCGCAGCGCGCCAGCCGTGCCGAGTGGCTGGCTTTCCGTAAGATAGCTGATCTCCACGCCATACCGGCGCCCGTCGCCGAAGTGCTGCTTAATCTTATCCGCGTGATAGCGAGTGCTCACCACGAGCCGGCTGATCCCCCAACTCGTCAGCCGCTCGATAGTGTGTTGCATCAGCGGCCGATCCCCGATCGGCAGCAGCGGTTTCGGCGTTGACTCCGTGAGCGGTCGCAGCCGCTGGCCGAGCCCGCCCGCGACGACCACCGCCGTCACCGGAAGGGGCTCCCTTGAGAGCACGTCCCGGTCGGTGACGAGACCGGCCACCCGTCCTTCGGCGTTCACCAACGGCACCTGACGAACGGAGCGCTCCTCCATAAGTGCGCGGAGCTGCTCCGGCGAGCTACCCGCCGGCGCCGTGACCGGACCCCGGTACTCCTCGACCTGTGCCCGCAAATCGAGCGCGGCCTGTACCGGCAAATCCAGATCGATGCCGGCAAGAATCGCTCGTCGTATGTCCCCGTCCGTGACGACGGATAGGAGCTTCAGGTGGCCGTCCACGACGAGCGCGATGCCGCTGGCATTCCGGTCGATGCACAGCATGACGGTGCGAATAGAGTCCTCACTGGCGACGCAGTAGCGACCGACCGGATGCGCCGGATCATCTCTCCAGGTGGTCATGCCGTCGACGGCATCCCAGCACCCCAAGGAGCCCCGAGGACAAACCGTTTCCGGAGCAACCGCTCGTCAAGGGCGACGGTCTTCAAACGCTCCAGGATCCGTTCGGCGGCGTGCCCGTCGCCGTAAGGGTTCGGTAGGGATGTGACGCTTCGGCGGAACGCAGGATCCAGAGCTCGCTGCATCGCGCGAGCGATCGAGTCCCTGCGACACTCGACGTCGATCACATTGCCCGCACGGACCCGGCCGTCTTGCCGACTTCCTACGTTGACGACCGGAAGATGAAACGACGCCGCCTCAATGATGCCGCTGGAGGAGTTGCCAACCATCGCCGGGGCGCGAGCGAGTAAGCTAAAGTAGCCCTGCTGGCCGAGACTCTCCACCAAAGCCGCCCGCGAGTTCGAGTTCACGAACCGACGAATCCGCTCCAAGACCAACCGCCCGGAAGCGTCGGCCGCGGGCGCCGTGAACAGCAGCGGTCGGCCACAGGACTCCAGGGCACCCAGCAGCTCCCCGAGCTGTTCCGGCGTGTCCTCGAGCTCCTGGGTTGCCGGGTGGAAGGTCACAACGAGCGGCGGCTCAGTGAACGACCAACCATGAGTGCGGCACAGCTCTTGGAGCGGCGTGGGCGTGAAGTCCCGGAGCGCGTCGAGTGACAGAGCACCGACCACCATGATGCGCCAGTCATCTTCGCCCATCTGTCGGATGCGATCTGCGTAGACCGCTAGGGATGGGAAGTGCAGGTGACTGAGCTTGGTGATTGCGTGGCGAACCAGTTCGTCGGTCGCGCCCTCGGAGGCCTCTCCCCCATGCAGATGAGCGACCGGAATCCGCCACGGCAGAGCGGCGACCGCGGGAGCCAGCATCTCAGTCCGGTCGCCAAGCACGAGGAGGACATCCGGCCGCTCCCGGCCGAACAGCTCGGCGAAGCCCGCCAGGCCGCGTGCGACCATTTTCCCCACGCCGCTCGGCGTGTCGTCGGATCCGACCATCTCGACACGGGCCCTGATTGGATAGCCATCCTTCTCGATCTCCCGGATCGTCAACCCGAAGTTCGCTGCGAGGTGCATTCCCCCCACGTACAGCCACAGCTCGACCTCGGCGTCGCCGTGAATGGCGCGCAGCAGGGGTCGATAAATGCCGTAGTCAGAACGGGCGACGCTGACGACACCAATCCGTCTCATGCAAAGTCGCTCCAGTCCAGCAGCTCCCCCGCCCTGAGGTCGCGCCGCATCTTCCGGCCCACCACGTCCATCCACCGAATCGGCGAAATCCCGGTCCCGGGCCGAAGCGCAACCAGCATGCTCTCAGTCAGCTCCATTCCAGCTTTCGTGGCCGAACGCAGCCCCAAGCTGCGCCGTACCAAGCGCCGATTGGCGACTTCGCACGGAGCGGGGACTTTCTCCCCGGTTCCCAATATTTGTTCGAGAGCCCGAATCCGTCTCACGTAGGCCGCGAGCGCGTCGGGTTCTAGGGAAGCTCGGTGGTCAGGGCCGGGGAGCGAGCGATCCAACGTGAGGTGCTTTTCGATGATCCGGGCGCCCACCGCAACAGCTGCCCATGTGACGAGTTCGTCGTCGGCATGATCCGAGTAACCGATCGGGATACCGAAGGCGTCTGCCATTCGCCGAATCGCCTTGATATTCGCCTCGGCGGCGGGAGCGGGATACTGCGACACGCAGTGCAGCAACGCGATATGCTTCGCGCCAGCACGTCCCAGCAGCTCCAGCGCCTGCGCGACTTCGCTCAGGTAGGCCATGCCCGTGCTCAACAGCACCGGACGACGCCAACCGCCCACCGCCCTGAGGAGGAGGCTGTTTGTCACGTCTCCCGAGCCCACCTTGAACATCGGTAGGTCCAGTCGATCCAGGAAGTCGACGCTCGGGACGTCGAACGGTGTCGAAAGAAACGCCAAGCCTCGCTCCCGCGCTCGCGCCGCTAGCTTTCCCCAGACTTCGGACGGGAGCTCCAAGCGCTTCAGCATCGCGGCCTGGCTCTCCGTCGTCGAGGTTGTCTCCAGTTGGTAGTCGGCCTTCGTAGCCTGCGCCGTCACAAGCTCTTCTGTGCGAAACGTCTGAAACTTCACGGCGTCAGCCCCTGCCGTCGCGGCCCGGTCAATTAGCTCCATCGCCAGAGCGGTGTCACCGTTGTGGTTGACACCCGCCTCCGCGATCACGAACACCGGACCCCCGTTGGCGATACGCTGGAACAGCGCAACTCCCTCGTCGCGCCCGCTCATGGCCCGATGTGCCTCTGATCGACCGTTCGTAACTTCTCCCCCGCGGTCCTATACCAGTTGTGGCCGGCGCGGTGCGCGTTGATCGAGCGGATCTCGGGATGACGTTCGAGCAATGCAAGGATGTCCGCCACGCCGAAACTCGGATGGCCATCGTATAGCTCGCCGAACACGGTACGCACGAATTCGTAGTCCTCCGGAAAGTCGAGCGTCCAGCGCTCGACCATCCAGAGATCCCGGTCCCAAGCCACGTTCGCGAGGCGAAAACGCTCCGGATGATCCCAGATGTACGGGGTACCGTGCTCGCGTTCGTGCGCTTCGCGCGCTTCCGTCCACGCCCGCGCCAGCGCGCCACTTGTGACGATCTCCACTTCCTGCCCATCCGGCCAAGAGGGCGGGTGGCAGTTGCTTACGTAGTCGACACGTTCCTCAAGCTCCAGGTAGCGCTCGATCACGAGATCCGCGACGGCCGGATCGATCAGCGGATTGTCGCCTGAGAAGCGGGCCACAACCTCAAGCCCGAATCGCTTGGCGCATTGGTAGAGCCGATCGAGCACGTCATTCTCACTTCCCCTGAATACATCATACCCCGCTCGGCGCACCAACTCCGCGAGTTCGTCGTCCGTTGAAGACCCTGTGGTTGCGACAATAACGCCATCGACGCGTCGGCACAGGGCGATCCGCTCCAGCGTCCGGAGCACGATGGGTGCGCCACCGACCGGCAGCAGCACCTTGCGCGAAAGCCGAGTCGAGGCCGTGCGAGCTTGGAGAACAGCCGGCAGGCGTCGAGCGTCCGCTTCCATGTTCAAACGACAACCATGCGACAGACTTCCCGTACGGCGTCCGCAACTTCACGAATGCGGCTCTCGCTCATCTTGATCATTACGGGTAGCGCGACGCCACGACGTAGCAGCTTCCCCGACGGCCCCCATTCTGCCTCCAAGTCGTGGTCTTGATAGGCGGGAATGCTGCTCAGCATGTGACTCCACGTCCCCGCGTAGTGCCAGTCCAGCGACTCTGGAAGGATCTTGTTTCCGACGGCTCGCTGCAGGAGTTCCCGTGCCACCTGCCGCGCCCGGTCGGAGTCTTCTAGAAAGAAGACCAGCGTGTCGCCAGCCTCCCCAGCCTCGTCCGTGTGCGTACGGAAGGTCAACCCTGGAACATCGCGCAACAGCGCTTTCAACCGAGCCTTGTTGCGTCGCTGAGCGTCCAGCGCGGTCGGAAGTTTCGACAGCTGCACGAGCCCGATCGCGCCTTGCAGCTCCATCATCCGGTAGTTGAATCCCCAATTGGAGCGGCTGTCCTCGCCGCGGGGGACTGCCGGATTGTGCTCATGACCATGGTCAGCGTACTCACTCGCCGCCCTAAACACGGCCGGGTCGTCGGTGACTACCATCCCGCCCTCGCCAGTCGTCAGCGCCTTGCCGAAGTCGAAGCTGAAGGCGCCTGCGTCACCCAGCGTGCCGAGCGGACGGCCGCGGTACGTGGCCCCAACCGCTTGCGCGGTGTCCTCCATGACCTTGAGCCGATGGCGCCGCGCGATGGCAAGGATTTCGTCCATGCGCGCTGCGCTGCCGAGCATGTGTACGGGAACGATTGCCTTGGTTCGCGGCGTAATACGACGCTCGAGATCCTCCGGGTCCATGTTCAGGATCGCGTCGATCTGGGTGAACACCGGCGTGGCGCCTAGCTCGAGGATAGCCTCCGCCGTTGCGACGAACGTAAAGCACTGGGTAATCACCTCATCACCAGGTCGCACGCCCAGCGCCTTCAAAGCCACCTTGACCGCAGCGGTCCCAGACGTCACAGCTTGCGCATAGCGCATCCCGACGGCGTCCGCAAACCTTCGCTCGAACTCCACCACTTTGAAGCTGCCATGCCGTAACACATCGAATCCATGGCGGAATAACACACCTCCCGCCTTCTCGAAGACTTCGTTCACGGCTGCCTGCTCTTCGGGACCTACCAGTTCGAACCCCGGCATGCGTCTTCGTCTCTCTCCGGAAGTATCTGTTCAGGAAATCATGGCCTCGAGCATGACCTCTACATCGCGATCGCTCAGGGAGACTGGATTCATCTCGAAGGCTGCACGAAGGCCGCGTGCGTGGGCCGCAAGAACTGGTACGTCGCTGGCCCCCAGCCCGACGCCCCGGAGAGTCGTGGGAACCCCGATCTGCTGCGTCCACGACAGAACGGCATCGACAAACCTTCTGCTCTTAGCCACTGCATCGAGCGAGTGATCTGCCCCTTCCATCACGTCGTACAGTTCACCGTAACCGGAGAATCCATGGGCAACGTTCGCCTGGGCCACTCGTGCCAGGAACACTCCCCCGGCGATACCGTGGGGGACCTTATGGTGTACGCCCAGGGGGTAGGAGAGGGCGCCCGCCGGGCCGGCACCTGCGTTCATCAGCGCAATCCCGGCGTACAACGCGCCTAGCTGAAGTCCTTCACGGGCGGCAAGATCGTCTGGCCGCTCGAAGACTCGCGGGAGCTGATTGAAAACCAACCGAAAGGCTTCTCGCGAAAACAGTCGCGACATGGTGGAGTGCCCCCGGGCCACGAAGCTCTCGACTGCGTGCACTAACGCGTCCATCCCCGAGGATGCCGTCACGGACCTTGGACAGCTCGCGGTGAGCACCGGGTCGAGTACGGCCGCGATTGGGCGATCAAACTCGCCGTTGATCCCCAGCTTCCTGCGCTCCCGCGAGTCGGTGAAAACTGCATTCGGAGTCACTTCGCTCCCCGAGCCCGCGGTCGTCGGGATTGCGATGATCTTAGCGCCCGGCTCCTTCACTAGATCTGATCCCCGGTATTGGATTGCCGGAAAGGAGCTTCGATGCAGCGCGCTGATGCCTTTACCCAAGTCTAGGCTCGACCCCCCGCCGATCGCGATCATCACGTCGAGGGGCTTGCCAACAAATACCTCGCGACATCGGTCCAGATGCTCGTAATCGGGTTCAGCGATGTCGTTGACAACCACTCCTGTCAACTCGAAATCCCTTCCCACCGACTCCAAGAGCGCGACGATCGGATCCTGGCTCTGAACCGCGCCATCTATGGTGACGCCAACGTGGCGGAACCCGAACTTTCGCAGCAGATCGGGAACCTTCGCCGTCGCGCTCCGCCCAAAGTGGATTTCGGTCTTCAGGCGGAACTGGAAGGAATCTCCGTTCGTCACGCTCACGAGTGACCTAGCAGTCATGTAAGAGCCCAACCTTGGCTCGTACGAAACCGAACCATGAAAAATTAAGCACCATGACCGCACAAGCCCAGGTCACGGCTGCGACAAGCCCGATGCGACGGCCATATCCACCATCTCCGCACAGCCAAGGCCGCAGTTGAGACCGGGCGACTCGATTCCAAACGGGCTGATCCAGCGGGGGGGCCAGCAGGGGATGGACACTCTACGCATAGGCAAACGCGACCGACCGGTGGATGCTGCCCTCGAGAGCGAGCTCGGGATGTGGCGAAAAGTCTGGAAGCACAGTGAACCCTACAAGCCACCGGCAAGTACCTTCGGAAGGTGAGGCCTTAGCTCCGCTGCGAGCTGCGGGAGGCCACGCCGAAGCCGCGCCCTGTTGGATTCATACAGGACCGCTGCGAGAGCTGCCGCCACTACGGATAACACGGCGACGACGGTGACGATCCGTCGTCGCATGGGTCCGGACTTTTCCGTGGGAGGCACGGCCCTTTCGATGATGGTTAGGGCCGGAATGTCGTCCGCTTCCGCGATCCGGGCCGCGTCGAGTTGCTGTCTCAGGTCGAGGTAAAGCTGTCGCGCTACCTGAAGACCGCGCTCCAGCCGCCCTTCCTCGAAGAGCAGAGCCGGTGAGTCGCGATACTGGCGGTTCCGTTCGAGGAACGCCCGCAGCCCTGACTCCGCCTCCGCGAGCTCTCGCTGTGCATCGCCAAGACGTCGCTCGATGAAGATCCGGCGAGCGCGCGCTTGGGATTGACGGGAGTCTCGATTGAAAACCAACAGTTGCCGAACGAACTCGTTTGTGATTTCAGCCGACAAGTACGGACTGCGGCTCTCCACAGCCAGGCTGATGACGCCAGTGCGGGGATCCACGTTCACATCTAGATCGCTGAGCAAGGTCTTGCGTCCCTCCGTCAGGCGCTCCTCGAGCGACTTCCCCTCGATGCGCAGGAAATCTAGGAGCGATGCGCTGTCTGATTCGATTCTCCCGCTGTTCGGAAGGGCGTACTTTACTATGAGCACCTCGTTCAGGATCGGCCTACTCCGCAACAGGTCGGCGTAGAACTGCGGCGATTGAGGTGAGCCCGCAGTGCTGAGCGGGACACCAGCCAACGCGGCGACAGTAGCCAACTGGCCGCCGACAGT
>Ga0066685_10000791_pt1 | contig 12247 bp, 10 predicted proteins | sample GraSoiAngelo_134_FD_62305 | JGI IMG/M metagenome (GOLD analysis project Ga0066685, IMG submission 62305) | Grasslands soil microbial communities from the Angelo Coastal Reserve, California, USA - 14_0929_05_30cm | ecosystem: Environmental > Terrestrial > Soil > Grasslands | place: USA...
TGACTCCGGCCCTAGGTATAGGGTTCGGCGATCTTTCCGTTTGCACGGCGCCGAATACGACTGGTGCGTGCAGCGGGTTCTCCAATCCGACTACTGCCTTCCGGATCGGGATAGACGGCAACCATATTAATGTTCCGCCCCTCCCGGCGGTCAGCGGTGGGGTAATCATCCCGGGGCAGGGATCACCCAGCGGCATTCAGCCAGCAAACGCCAACAGCGTCTTCGAGAGCCGCGACTTCCGTCTTGATCCGCACTACACTACTGGCGGCTCGGACTCCATCGACTTCAGCATCCAACGCGAGTTGCCCGGCAAGATGATCTTGGAATTAGGATATGTGGGCCGTTGGTCTCGAGATCTTTACGGCAACATTGACCTAAATTCAATCCCGTACATGTTTACGCCCAAGGGCACCAACCAGAGCTTTGCGAAGGCGTTCGACGCCGTGGCGGCGCAACTCCAGGCTGGTGTTTCGACCAGGGCGGTTACCACTCAGCCAGCGTTAGAAGCCATGCTGGGCGGATTGGGTAGCCCCTTGTGCAGTGGCAGTGCGAGCGTATGGGGGAGTACGCAGGCGCCGTTCGCTTCCTGCACGGCTGCTGCTGCCGAGTTTGACGCTCAAAATGGCAACCCCTTCTGGCCGGCTCACGGGGCCGGTGCACTGTGGTTCCTCTTGGAGCCGAACTTCGCGACCGGGCCGATGACCCTGGCTAATACTCAGGTGGGTTCGTTGGATTGGAGCGGAAGCTTCACTTACGCGAACTACAATGCCGGCTTCATCACTGTGCGATCGCGCGCGTATCGCGGTCTGACATTCGATGCCAACTACACCTACTCCCACTCGCTGGACAACTTCGGCATAACGCAGGAATGCACCGGCGCCATTCCCGATGCCTATGACCATCATCGCAGCTATGGTCCGTCGTTGTTCGATCGGCGCCACACCTTCAATCTGCTGGTCAACTACGAACTGCCTTTCGGCAAGGGCAAGAGCATGGCCAACGGTGCGTTTGCAGACAGGGTGTTTGGTGGTTGGTCTGTCTCCGGCGTCTACGTTGCTGCCAGCGGCTTGCCAGACATGGTCTATGACTCGTCTGCGTGCTTTTCGGAATTCGGCAGCACGCCGTCAAACGGAAACTCGAACGGGATGATTCCGATAGGACCTGGCACATTCAATCAAACCCGCGTGAACAATCCCACGCTGTCCTCTTCCGGCTATGGTTCCGGGAGCACCGGAGGAGTGCCGAATATGTTCCAAAACCCGGATGCGGTGGTTGCCGCTTTCCGATACCCGACGTTTGCCGACAAGACTCTGGGGTTTGGCCGCGTTCGCGGCCCGATGCGTTGGAACCTGGACTTGGCGGTATCGAAGCTCACGCGCATTACTGAACGCGTATCCACGCGGTTTGATGTGCAGTTTGTCAACGCCTTCAACCACGTGATGTTCGGGAGCGGTGGTGATTCGTATTTCTCTAACCAGCCGGGCATGGACATATCCGGGCCTGGCGCCTTTGGTGTTCCCAGTAACCAATACAACTCGCCCCGATACATTCAGATGGGCTTACGATTCGACTTCTAGAAGGAGGCGAAGCCTCATTGTCCGGGGGTCAGGTCGTTGGCCTGACCCCCTTTTTCTTGGCGCCCATGCATTATGATATGGAGGAGAAAGTGATTGGAGGGCTTGTAAAGCCGGACCGGCGTGAGTTTCTTGGTGCTTCCCTGCTCGGGAGTGGTGCGCTCCTTCTAGGTCTCGACAAACTCAGCGCCTTCGCGAAACCGCAAAATGAGCCAGACAATCCGTTTCGGGGCGGCAAACAGCTTGAAATTCTTGAATTCACTGGAGAAAGCCAAGCGCCACTTGATACGATGATCGGGGCGGGCCTGGACGCGCGTCAGTTTTCGGACCTTTCTAGATTGAGTCCAGAGCAATTGGTCACCCCGATCGAAAAATTCTATACCCGCACATGCGCTTCGGAGCTACTCGATGGCGGGAAGCCCTGGACGATCAAGGTGGGCGGGCTCGTTCAAGAACCGGTGAATCTAACGGTAGAAGACTTAGGGAAAAGCGCGAAACCCATGGGCATGCACCTGATGGAATGCTCCGGCAACACGCGCGCAACGCGCTTCGGACTGCTCAGCGTGGCAGATTGGATCGGCGTACCTATTTCTGATCTACTCGCGACTCAAATCAAGCCGAGAACGGGTCGCGTGATGGTTTCGGGCTTCGACGAGTACCCGATGAAATCGGCAACGTCGATTCCCGGCGCGGATTGGGTCTTCACAGTTGAGCAACTCAAGGCTTCCAAGGCCTTTCTGGCCACTGAGATGAACGGGCAGCCACTTAGCAAAGACCACGGCGCGCCCGTCCGGCTGATTATGCCTGGCTGGTATGGCTGCACTTCCATCAAGTGGGTAAACGCAATCACATTTGTCAATGAAAATTTCTTGGCGACGTCGCAGATGCAAGAATTTGCCGCCCGAACACATCAGCAAGGCATACCGAAGCTGGCGAGAGATTATCGGCCGGCGATAATAGACCAGGCGGCTATGCCAATTCGCGTCGAAAAGTGGTTTGTGGATGGCAGAATCAAGTATCGCGTTGTTGGGATTCTGTGGGGAGGGTCGCACCTGGTGAAGGCGCTGGAAATACGCTTTAATCCGGAAGAGGACCACGTCCGAGTGTCTCATTTTTCGCAAACAACAAATGATCCCTGGAGTTTTTGGGAACATGCATGGACGCCTAAAACTTTGGGAAGCTATATGATCCGGCTGAGGGTGGCCGATCCGCTGGTGGAAACAAAGAGACTCGATTCCGGACACTACGTTCGCTCCGTCGAGGTGACCGAAATTTGAGAATGAATTTACAGGAGAAGGGTGTACCCCCGCGATCCGGCAAGAAAAGGGACTCAGCAAACGATGGCGCCTGGAATAGTGATGGATGTTTGCATGTGGCACGACGGGCAATCTTGCTAGCGTGTTTAGGTGCGCTATGGTTGGCACCAGTCCTGGCACAGCACGAGGGACACGAACAACATGAAGTCGTCGGATGGGTGCCGCAGGAGATTCTCGAGCGGCCGCTCCCGCTTCGGCACGACCTTGGCAATCTTCATGAGAAGGTGACGACGTCCTCCGCGGAAGCTCAGGCCTTTTATGATCAGGGGATAAACTACCTTGCTTCGTATGTCTGGATCGAAGCGGCGCGCTCTTTTCACCAGGCTTTACGGCTGGATCCGTCCTTATCTGCGGCCTTTGTGGGACTATGCGATGTTTACGTGCAATTGCAAGACGTGCCCGCAGCGCGAGCCGCATTGGAGAAAGCGCAATCGCTCTCCAGCAACATAACCGAGGCCGAACTGCGGCGCGTGGAGATCCGTGCCCGCCTCGTGGATTTCCTCGAAGACAAGCAGAACCTCGACAAATTCGTTGCCTACCGGAAAGCCATCTATGACGCTTTGATGGCTAGCCCGCTCGACCCAGGTCTTTGGATTTTGCGAGGCTTTGCCGATGAAGGCCCAGGGGCCGGACACGGTCAGACTGGGGATCTGGATTCCATCGCGTTCTACCAAACTGCGCTGGCGGTTTCTCCAAACAATTCCGCTGCGCATCATTATTTGGCTCATTCCTACGAGAATATTGGCCGCACCGATGAGGCCCTGAGCCACAGCGAGGCGTACTTGCGTGCGTCCTCATCAATCCCGCACGCACATCACATGCGCGGACATGAACTTCGCCGGGCGGGACGCATTGAGGAAGCCATCGCTGAATTCAGCAAAGCCAACGATCTCGAGAATGCCTACTATCGCGCTGAAAACATCTCCGCGGAATACGACTGGCACCGGCCGCACAATCTCACTCTTCTGGCAATCTGCTATCAACTGTTGGGGCAAATGAAAGCGGCGGAGAAACTGCTGAAGGAAGCGTTTGCTCTGCCGACACACAGCGACCTTGCGGAATTTGCGCGCAAACAGTGGCCAGAGTTTTTGCTGGCACGCGGCAGAACACGGGAAGCTCTCGAGCAGTCTCAACTGCTGCTGCAAAGCCCCTCAAGGATGGGGCAATTTGCAGCTCATACGCTTATCGGCCGCGCTTTGGTTGCGATGGATCGTACCGAAGAAGCCGAGAAGGAGCTGGTGTCGGCGCGGGACGACCTCGTTCTCATCCCCGCAACGGAAGCGGACCGTCTGCGCTCGTATTCCGAGACCTTGCGCGCAGAAATTTTGCTCTCGCAAAAGAAGTCTGCGGAAGGTGCAGCGTTGATGAAGGATATCGAGGAACAACTGCGCGCATCTGCGGGACCGGACGCGCGAAGTCAGGCTTTGATCCAGCTCGATTCCATCGCTCGCCGTGCCCGGGAGAGCCAAGAATGGGCTTTGGCCGAACTCACGGCTCAGCAAATGATCCAGCAAGACCCGAGCTACTCCGGTGGCTATTACGCGCTGGGGCTTGTAACCGAACAGGAAGGCGACTTGGCGGCCGCCAATCAGCAGTTCGGAGTTGCGGAAAGGCTCTGGAGCGAGGCCGATAAGGATCTTCCTGAACTGCTCAGCGTTCGCCAACGACTTGTGCTGAACCAGTCAGAGCTTCATATGACCCGGCAGGAATTACTGAAACGTCTGCAAGGACGCGATGGAACGCCGATCTTACTGCAACCGGGCAAGGTCCACGTCGCCTACGACCCGGCCCGGCTTCGCGGAAGTCCGCAGGCGCCGGTAATGATTGTTGAATTCTCCGATTTCCAGTGCCCGTTTTGCAGAAAAGTTCAAAGCACCTTGAAGAACATGCTCGAAAAATACCAGGGACAGGTTAGCCTGTCATACCGAGACTTTCCGCTACGCGGGATGCATTCGCAGGCGGAGTTGGCTGCGGAAGCTTCGCGATGCGCCCTCGAGCAAGGAAAATTTTGGGAGTATCATGACCTTTTGTTCGGCAACCCCGATAAACTCAACCAATCAGGCGTGGCGGGAATGGCTCAAAGGCTGGGCCTCAACGAAAAGCAGTTTGACGCTTGTCTGTCCAGTGGCAAATACGCGAAACAAGTTGAACAAGACCTGCAGGATGGGATTCGCGCTGGCGTCGAAGGCACTCCGGGGATTTTTGTAAACGGAATCCTGCTCAGCGGAGCCCAACCGGAAACCGCGTTCGAAAAGGTCATACGAGCGGAACTCGAAGCCCCCAAGGAGAAGCGCGGGAGTCCTTAAACCGCTCACCTATCGAATACGAGGTGCGTTCTGCGCTTGAAGTTGTTGGATGTGCGCCGCGATGTTTAATTCTCGATCGGCGTCGACTGATTTGCCCAGCGCACGGTAAACCTGGCCAAGGAAATAGTGCGCCGTGTAGCTCCCGGAATCCATAGAGATTGCCCGCTGCAAGGTGCGTTCCGCTTGTGGTAATTGCCTCTTGGCCATGAACACTTTGCCCAGAATCACGTATGGCTCCCCGCTGGTCGAGTCCAACCATAGGGAATCCCGCAGAACTCTTTCCGCATCCTCGTTTCGCTTAAGCCGCCAGTATGCGTTCCCCAGGTGGTTGAACGCGGGCGCATAGCCAGGATTGATGTCCACCTCTTGCTGGAATTCGCCGGCTGCTTTCGGATAATCACCGCTGTATGCGTAGAACTCTCCCAATGTGAAATGGGCGAGCGGCAAGCGTGGTGAAAGTGCCAGAGCCTTGCGCACCTCTTTCTCAGCGATCGGATCGAAGCCCTGACGGAGCAAAATGCGACCTAGCATCAAGTGGGATGCCGCGGAGTCGGGCTCCAAACGGTATAGACGCGCGAAAGTCTCTAGCGCCTCTGGGTAGTTCTTATTCAGCGCGTAGCAAAGACCTAGAACATAGATGGCGTCAATATTCTCGTTGGGACGCCAGAGTCGTACCTTTTCTAGCGCCGGAATGGCTTGTGCTGGCTTGCCGCTGAAGTAATAGGAGAGCCCTAGTAGTTGCGCAGCATCACGATCTTCGGAATTTTCTCCCAGGGCCTCTTCAAGGTACGTAGCCGCCTCAAAGTAGTCCTCCTGGTAATAATAAGCGATGCCCAGTTCGTGGCTGATGCCTTTCGTTCCGGGGTGGCTTGCTGCCAGAGCCTTCAGTTGGACAATAGCTTCCTGGTTTTTGTGTTCTTGGATAAGGGAGCGGGCCGTGCCCAGCGCCTGGTCTTCCTGCTGAGCGGTGGCGTTCGCCACGAGTGAAAGCGTGAGGATACAGAAAAGAGCAGTAAGCTTTGCGGCACGACGCATACACACACTTTTCGACGGCGGAGCGGTCACGGCTAATCTCCATCCTTTCTGTCCGGTTTCTGCATTGTCCGTCCGACAGGCTGTCCGGAGCCCTCGATCACAACGACGATGCTGTCCGCACGCGGATTCAAATAGCGTTCCACCAGCCCACTGGGCCATCGGACTTCCAGATATTCAATCTCTTTTATCCTCCCTAAGCCAAAGTGAACACGCATATCGTTGTTGGAAATATAGCTCGAACCGCTACGAACTTCGTCGATCTGCGTGCGAGTAGCGGTCTTGAGCACGAGACGCGCGCCAATACCGCTGCGGTTGGAGTCGGTACCCACAGTTTTGATTTCAATCCAGTGGTTCGGATATGTAGTGCGGTTGACTAGCAGACTGGGCGTCCCGTTCCTGTTTACGATCACGGCCGACAGGCGGCCATCATTCCAGAGGTCGCCAATCGCCAGTCCTCGCGCTGGGGCTGGTGTGTTGATTCCCGGCCCTGCTGCCTTCGAGATGTCCGCAAACTTGCCATCGCCGTTGTTGTGAAACAGCAACTTCGGTTCGCTGTAATCGATGCCTAGCTTCAAGTCGTCAACCTCCGGATACACATGGCCGTTCACCAGAAGAAGGTCGGGCCAGCCATCGTTGTCAAAATCAAAGAACATCGTGCCCCAGCCAAGATATCGAGTACTAGAGCCAAGACCAGCAGGGTAAGTCACGTCGGTAAAAGTGCCGTCGCCATTGTTGTGATAAAGCGTCGGAGTGTCATCGGAGAAGTTCGTGCGGAAAAGATCCAGATTTCCATCGCCATCGTAATCTGCAACCGTGGAGCCCATGCCTGCCTGTTCGCGACCGTCGATGTTGTAGGCCACTCCCGAGAGAATACCCACGTCCGTGAAGGTTCCGTCGCGATTATTGCGGTAGAGGATGCTCGGTGTGCTGTCGCAGGACATGTAGATATCGGGCCAGCCGTCGTTGTCAAAATCAAAGGGTGAAACGCTGAAACAGTAATGGCCCATCGTGCGGTCAACGTGTGCGGAGAGCGTCACGTCTTGGAAGCGGCCCTTGCCGAGATTGCGATAAAGGATATTTCTGCCGCCAGGCAGGCCTCGTGGCCCACAAAAGACGGCAATGCCCTTCCACAAGCAGCTAGGGTATTTGCCAGGGGGAGAGGCGTGTGCAAGTTCGAAGTTCGCGTAATTCGCGACGACCAAATCGAGCTGCCCATCCCGATCGTAATCCACGAATCCGCAGCCGCTTCCCCAAGTTTTTCCATCACCGGCGACGCCCGCCGCATCTGCCACCTCTTCGAAAGTGCCGTGGCGGTTGTGGTAAAGCCGGTTTTTTCCGTAGTACGTGACGTAAAGATCTTCCCACCCATCATTGTCAAAGTCCCCTACGCATACGCCCTGACCCCATCCGGTTGCCACAAGGCCTGCCTCGGAAGTTACGTCAGTAAAAGACCCGTCGTGATTGTTGCGATACAAGTGATTGGTAGGGGCGCTCTCAACGGGAAACCCTTTCAGCGTTGATCCATTCACGAGGAAAATATCCGGCCACCCATCGTTATCGTAGTCGAAAATCGCAACTCCAGTGCCTGTGCTCTCCAGAACGTAGGTGGTGTGGTCCTTTTCGCCGAAGACATTCGTAGCAGTGAGTCCGGCCTTTTTGGCCACGTCGTTGAAGTCGGCGACCTGCACAGTCTTGTCCGACGTCGGAGCGGCGGGGCTGATCCACACGCGGGCGGCGAATAGCCAAACTATAAAAAGAATCCAGATCAAAGGTATCCGCACTGATTTGTACCCAGTTGTTATACTAAGTTTGCAATTATGAGTCCCGGTCTCGTTCATGAGCCATCAGCTACGGTAGCTAAGACTGCGGCGCTAATCTTAACCCGATAGGGGCCGGACGTCCTCTGTGATTACTGTCCTCGGAAACTCTCTATCCTGTTTCGGGTCGACCTTACCCTCGGGCCACTTCCGATGTGTGCCAAAGGTATCAGCGCCCACTGGATTGGGCAAATTTGACCAAGCTCGTGGCCGTATGTCGCAGTCGAGTTCGATTATGTCTCAAGATAGATTCAGGAAAATTCCGTTATTCCGCCATCGGTAAGTAGAATTCGAAGGAGCGAACGGTGCGATGCGAGCCCCCGGCAATTTTGGTATTTCTCGACCCTATGTATCCGACAATTCTGGTGTCTGGCGTCACTTGGGTTGGCGATTTGTGACGAGATGTGGCGCACCTGCCCACTACGATACTCCGGGATATTATTGAAATTGCGCCTCTTGACGGACTGAGGCGCTTCCTGACGCCAGCACCGGGATGGCTTAAAAGGCCGTTGGCGCCGACGGTCCACAAGGGACCCAAGCACGGCATCATCGCGTGTGGCTGACGACGCCCCCAATGGATTTCACCTGCGGCATTTTTCAACCGGCGCGAGCCATACGTTCCACCCTTGAGGGTTTTGTTGCCACCCTTCGCCGCCTCGACAAATCGCTAGCTTCTTGAAAAGATGGTTGGTAGGGCAGTCGGGATCAAACAAAGCACTCCGTTTCGCAGTCATTTGACCGACGTCCTACGCTTCAAACACCTAGAAATCTTGCGTTGTCTTTGCGTTGTCAGATCGGAAATGATGGGTACTGATGGGGCGCGACGGGCAGCTAAACTGTTGAGATTTCAGCTATGTCGTTTGCTCCCACTGCCCTGGTGCTGTTTACGAATCGCTGCTCTACCACTGAGCTACCTCGGCCCGTTCTAATGACAATAGCATCCGCAGAAAATTACTGTCAATTCATCGCCGAAAACGGCGTTCTTTCAGCGTGAGAAGGGATACATCGCCCAGCCAATTCCCACGCCAATCAAAAGAAAAAGAAGCAGGGACGACACGATGTATTTCACGCGCTCGATCGGCTGTCGGCGGCTCAGAAAACCAAACGCGATGGAAATCAGCAAGGCGAAGAGCAGCATGGATTGCAAATGGCTGAGCTTGAATCCCATTCCCGCGTTCATGCTTTGCGTCCTCGCGCTGCTTCATACGCATGCAGCGCCGACAAAAGGTTAAGCACACCGGCGGTAGCGAGAAAGCGCGTGCCGTAATCGCCGCCCGCATGGGAAACGTCCGGGCCGCCAGTTTCGAGCGACCTGGCCACCAAATAAAACGTTCCCGTCCCCAAATCCGCCAGATAGCCCAGCCAATCGAAAGCATCGTTGGCGGCTGAACTAAAAACGTTGCCGCGCATCCCTGCGCCAAGAATCACGAGTGTGCCCACTGTCAGAAAACACATCGCGGCGCGACCCCACATCCTTATAAGAGCGTGACCCAGCCCGGGCACGAGCCATCCTGCCACGCCGATGACGTACGCCATCGTCTCGCGTCGTGAATCCTGCGATGGGGTTTCCGGTGCCGTCGTCTCGCGCGCGGAATCTTGCCGCGGAGCTATCGGTGCTGTCATCTCGTTTCCCAATTCCCTTCTTTCCGCTCCGCTTACGCCAGCAACGCCAGAATTTCGTTCTGAATCGCTCCCGTTACGCGCGCCTCTCGCTCGCCGATGTACACGTTCACTTCGCTGCGCACGCCAAATTCCGGCAAATAAACTCCCGGCTCTACTGAATTACATGTCTTGGGGATCAAGTGCCTCACGTCATGCGTTTCGAGTCCGTCCATATTCACACCATTGCCGTGTACTTTTTCTCCGATACTGTGCCCGGTGCGGTGGAAGAAATATTTTCCGTAGCCTGCTTTTTCAATCACGCGGCGCGCCGCCTTATCCACCTGCCATCCTTGCAGCGGCTTTCCTGCGGCAACGTGCTTGCGAATCAAATCGGTCGCCGTTTCGCGCGCATCGCACACGACGCCAAAGACCTTCACATATTTGTCCGGCACTCTCGCTCCCAAGTATCCCATCCAGGTGACGTCGTAATAGACGCTTCCCGGCGTTTTCTTCTTCCCCCAAACGTCCATCAATAACAAGTCACCCTCGCGAATCGGCGAAGCGGATTCTGCCGTCGGTCCATAGTGCGGATCGCTGGCGTGGGCATTCACGGCGATGTCCGGGCCTTCTTCGGTCCAAATCCCCGCCGCATCGAACTCCTTCAGGATCCAGTTCTTCAAATCGAATTCTGTCAGCGTCTTTTTTTCGCGCACGTTCTTGGCGGCAAGCTGGAAAGCCTCGCGCACGATCCGGTCGATGGCCACTCCCGCGGACAGATGCGATTCCAGCTGCGTCGCGCTCCAGCACGCTTCGTATTTCTGCACCAGGTCCGCCGAACTGACCACCTTCGGCCCGGAGCTGCGCACCAGTTCAATCGTCCCCGCATCCACCATGGCGACGTAGGGGATCGCGTTTTTTGGCGAATATTGCATCGCCACGATTTTTGCGCGGCCAAACATCTTTTTCAGATTTTTTCGCAGCTCCTCTTGCGCTGAGTAATACAGCGTCTCCCCAGGCAACGATGCCAGCGATTGCGTTTCAATCTTATGAACCAGCTTCTTGGGAGTTCCCTTCGCTGGAATGAAGTAGAACCACCTTCGCGTCCTCATTCCCTGTGGCAGGCTCAGGATGTGCTGCGCGATGGGGTCGCGCCCGCGAAAATCATAGAAAAGCCATCCATCGATCCTGGCGGCACGCAAATCGCTCTGAATTCCTTGAATATCTGCGCTCATTTGGGAGTAGTTCCATCGCCCGGGCAAGACTCAACTATCACGCCTCAAGCGTCCTGCACCAACAGCGCAAAGATCTGCTGTCGGGTCACACCGCGGATTTCGATGCGTTTCGTGCGGCTTCTTTCACCGCTCAGAATTCTAACAGCTGTCCTGGGTGTTTTCAAAAGTTGCGCCAGGAATTCCGCCAGCGCCTCGTTCGCGCGCCCTTCCACAGCCGGTGCTTGCAGCCGCACCTTTAGGGCCCCTCCCATTTCCCCTGCGATTTCGTCCTTGCTGGCTCGCGGCTGTACCCTCAAGAGAAAAGTTACGGCGCCCTCCCGCTCCTGGATCTCCAGCATTAGATTCCTTACGATTCACTATTTCGCTTCGCGCGTGCCAAAGATCGCCGTTCCGACGCGCACTTCCGTCGCGCCTTCCTCGATCGCCACTTCAAAATCATGCGACATCCCCATCGATAGCACAGGCAGCGCGACACCAAGTTTTTTCGCTATATCCTCGCGTAATTCTCGCAAGCGCCGGAAATAGGGCCGCACTTGTTCAGCCTTTTCCAGGAACGGCGGAATGCACATCAGCCCTACAAGCTCCAGTCGCGGCAGACCGGTAATCTTTTCCGCTAATCCCAAGAGCTCGTTGATTTCCACTCCGCTCTTAGTTTCCTCCGGCGCCACTCGCACTTCGATCACCACGCGTAATTTGCCAGCAACGCTGTCCTCGGCCCGCGCGCGATCCAGCCGCTGCGCAACCGCAAAATCATCGATGGAGTCAATGCTGTGAAAAAGTCTCGCCGCCCGCGCCGCCTTATTGCTTTGCAAATGTCCGATCAGGTGCCATGTCGCGGCCAGTCCATCCGTCTCCGCGCGCTTCCCTTCCCACTCCTGGACGCGGTTTTCGCCAAAGTGGCGAATCCCCGCTTCATACGCCTCGCGGATGGCGCTCGCCGGATGCGTTTTCGACACCGCAATCAGGGTGACCTCTTCTGCCCCCCGCCCCGCGCGCGCCGCCGCTCCCGCGATCCTTTCTTGAATTCGCCGCAAATTTTGCCGCACCGAAGTTGGCGTCATGTTCGATTTCGAATCCTAGCACGCGCGGCATTGCGGCGCAGAATGTCTCCGGTTAGACTGGCCTGCGGTCTTGAGCGGTGGTGAATTATCCTGGAACCGAGGCTGATTTGCGTCCAAATGTAAATAGAAGGGCCCATGGCAGGCTCATTGCCATCGAAGGCATCGACGGCAGCGGGAAGCGCACGCAGATGGATTTGCTCCACGGAGTCATCGCTGCTGGTGAAGGCGGCCACTCCGTCTATTCCACCGGCTTTCCTCAATATGATTCCTGGTTCGGCAAGATGATCGGCCAGTTCCTAAACGG
>Ga0066685_10000797_pt1 | contig 12234 bp, 7 predicted proteins | sample GraSoiAngelo_134_FD_62305 | JGI IMG/M metagenome (GOLD analysis project Ga0066685, IMG submission 62305) | Grasslands soil microbial communities from the Angelo Coastal Reserve, California, USA - 14_0929_05_30cm | ecosystem: Environmental > Terrestrial > Soil > Grasslands | place: USA...
TGTTCCAGTCATTTAGCAGTTGGAGTTGCTGAGAACGTTGCGAAGGAATGCTTTACAAACAGATCTGGATGGCACAATCCCATCTCAGTTGGTGTCTAAAAAGAAGTGAAATCTACTCTCATCGTCGCGCTGATACTTGTGATTCTTTCACCTTTCCGTACGCCAGCGCAGAAGAAAGCGGAACATCAAGCAAGAATTGTTTGCTATCCGAGTCTCCATCCAAGACTCGCACTGCAAGTGCGCCCAAAGTATGCCAAGGAAGCCAAGCAGGCAGGAATCGAAGGAAGAGTATCTTTGCATTGCATAATAGGGTCCGACGGATCCGTGCTTGAAATGGAAGTTATAAGAGGCGAGGAACCATTTGTCCAAGCTGCAAAGACAGCTGTCGCAAAGTGGAAGTACCAACCGGTAATGCTGAACGGAGTGGCCGTCGAATCCGAGACGACGGTGGACGTCATTTTTGAAATACCGAAGCAAAAATCAAGCAGAACAAACTAGCTGGGCGCACAGCGCTTGCCACAAGCCTAGTCTACTTATTTTGCACTCATTGGCTCAGCCGGTTGTATTTCTTCAGCACTTCGCGAAGTTTGTCGTGGGGCAGAGCGATGACTTTGTGATTCTCGATGCCGGTCATGGTTTCGGCTGCAATCATCGCGTTGATGATGGCCTCTTCGGTGGCCTGCACCGTAGTGGCGAAGACGGGCCCAAGCTTGTCATTGGGCAACATTTTCAGATCAACGACGTGGTCGGCAGCGGCTGCGCCGGGATTGGCGGTCGAGAACGCAATGAAAATGTCGCCGGAGCCGTTGCCAGAGATGCTGCCGTTGCGGCCGAGCCCCAGCGAAACGCGGCGGGCAAGGCGCTTCAGTTGATGCGCGATGAGCGGCGCGTCCGTCGCAACAACGACGATGATCGAACCGTGGTCGTCGTTCACGAAGGAAGTGCCCGCGTAAGGATCATCAGCGCCAATTTCTCTGCCGACAGGAATCCCGGCAATACGCAAATTATCTTTCGTGCCGTAGTTGCATTGCACAAGAATTCCAACCGTGTAGCCGCCGTCTTTCGAGTCAAGCTTGCGGGAAGCTGTGCCGATTCCTCCTTTGAAGCCGTTGCAGACCATTCCCGTGCCGCCGCCAACATTGCCTTCCTGAACGGGGCCGGACGCTGAGGTATCGATGGCGTGCAAAGCGTGCTCGGGCTTTACGTGGAAGCCGTTGATGTCATTGAGCCAGCCATCCCACGTTTCTGCGACGACAGGCAGCGACCACCAGTAACCGGTCGGATCAGGCTGGCCGTGATTGACGCGCCATTGAACAACGGCATCGCGAACAACTCCCACGCTATGCGTATTGGTGATCATCACGGGGCCTTCAAGAAAGCCGGACTCTTCCACCCAAGTCGTGCCGGTCATTTCGCCGTTGCCGTTCAGCGACCACCAGCCGGCGAAAACCGGATTGTTCATCGAGTCTTTTGCACGCGGAAGCACAGCGGTCACTCCTGTTCGAACCGGCCCCTTGCCAACTTGCAGCTTTCCTTCGCCGGCAATGAGCGTGGTATGTCCAACGGTGACGCCGGAAACGTCGGTGATTGCATTGAGCGGGCCAGGCGTGCCGTCAAAAGGCACACCGAGATCGCGGGCACGCGGCTTGACTGGAGCCCTTTCTTGAGTTGAGGCCAAAGAAATCGCCGCAAGCGAGCAAAATAGCGCGACCAGCGCGCGAATATAATTCGAACGAATCATTGTTTGTTCTTCTCCCAGGAAGATTGCGCGGATTTCAGCAATCTGGTGTTTTTCTGTACGGCTTTTTCGAGCAGCGCCGCTTGTTCGCCCGCCAACTTCCAATCCTGCTTTTCCACGGCTTCGGTGAGCCCCGGAAATTCCAGGTGCGCGTAGGTGTACCGTGAAGAATACAGAAGATGCTGAAACCACGGGCGTCCAGGAATACCCGCAGGATCGAGCCAGTTGGATTCCACCTGCAACAGTTGTTCGTTCAGGCGCTGAATCTTCTCCGGGGAAGCCGAACGTGAAAGAAGATCGCGAGCGGCGGCATTGCGCAAAAGGACACCCGCTTTCTCGAACTCGGCGATTCGAACGTGAAGCCGTTTCAACGCGAGACGCTTTGGCTCGATTTTGTTTTTCCGTTCGAGTTCGCGCAGGAACTGTTCGAGCGCCGATGCGTTGAAACCAAAGTCAAACGGCAGAAGGTCCGCATTCGCCAGACGGAGCGCGACGACACCCCAGATACGCGTCAGCGCGACGTGGTATTGGAATGCGGGATCTCCGATGTGCGACATCCAGTAATGATCGTCGTACATCGAGTGGTACACACCGTAGTCACCCGTGAAACCCAGGTTGATCACTGGACGGCCGAGATGATTCAGAAACACAGTGTGATCCGAGCCGCTGCCAATGCGCGTTTCCACCAGCGCGCTGTCGAGCGGCGGAGTGCTCGCTTTCGAATCGCGCATGGCTGTTGCGCGCCACGCTTCGTAGAGAGATTTTCCCGATGGCGCGCGGACGTCTTTCGAAGCTCCCACGAGCATCGGAGCGAGAGAAGCTACAGCGGAAGGCGAGAAGCTCAAGCCGTCGGGACCCGCCGTGGTGGCGGCTCCGGCGACGGACTCATCGACGTTGAGATACGCGACGAGTTTTTTCTTCAGATCATCCGCGAATTGCTCGCCCCATTCTGTCGAGCCCGTGAGCGCGTATTCTTCGCCATCCCAACTGCAAACCACGATGGTGCGCCGCGGACGGATGCTGCGCTGCTTGAGCTCGCCAAGCGAACGCGTCAGCTCCATCATCGAAGCCGTGCCGCTCGAAGGATCGACACCGCCGAAGGCCCACGCGTCGCGATGATTGCCCAGCAGCACCCATTCATCAGGCAATTCGCTGCCGCGAATCCGCGCCTCGACGACCGTATAGGGCTGCATGCTGGTGTCCATGTCCACTTTCACATGAACTTTCACCGCGCCCGTTAATCGATATGTGATGGGCAAAGCGCCTTGCCAATCCTTCTGTGCCTCGGGACCGTTCATGTTTTCGAGAAGCGGTTTGGCATCGCGCCAGGAAAGAGGGAGCGCAGGAATTTTCGGGAGCGAGCGCGCCTCTTCCGGCGCGATGTGCTTTGCGCCCGGGACGGAAGCCCAGCCCGGGGTGGTGGGATCGCCGGGAACAATGTAATCGTAAGTGATTGCGCCGCGTTGAATGTGACTTTCCGGCCCCCACGGACCATCGGGAAAAACTTTGCCGCGCGTGGAACCGTCTTCCGCGGGATCCGAATAAATAAGCAGGGCAGCCGCGCCTTCCTGTTGCGCCGTAAGCGCCTTAAAGCCACGGTAGCTGTAAGGATTCGAATAGCGGACCAGAACAATCTTGCCCTTCACGCTGATGCCTTTTTTCCGCAGCAGATCGTAGTCTTCCGGATTGCCGCTGTGTGCGTAGACAACTTCGGCGGTGACGTCACCGGAGGCGGAATAGCCAAAGTAGGACCCCGAGACGGTGGGATTCTTCGTGTGTGGATCGACGTCGTAAGCATCTTCGCGCAGTGATGCGGTGAAGTGGACCGGCGCGGTCATTTCCAGAGAGACGCTGCGTGGGCGCGAGTGCAAGACGTCGTAGCGGCGCAGTGTGACGTCTTCCCATCCCTGTTTGCGCCATTCGTCCGCGACGAAATCGGCGAGCTGATTGTTGCGCTCCGAAGCCGCTGGATGCGGTTCCGCAGTCAAGACGCGGTGCCATTCACGTGTTTTTTCGGGAGACGGAATCGACTGAAATTCGGATTCGAGTTGGTGCTCGGCGGCAGCGTGCGGCGGAGTAAAACCGAGAATGGGAGCGGCTGTCGGAGTGTCCTGCTTGAGCTGACCGGAAAGCGCAAGGGCCAAAATCAGCCCACAAAAAAAGGAGACCACAATGGCACGCAAAGTGAGCCGCATTTTAATTTTGTTCTCCAAAAAGAGCAAAACTGTTGCAATAAACAAACGTGGCCCAGTGCCGAATCAACTTGAAAACACTTTTGCCACCGCCGATCGCAACGCGCTTGCGATCAGCGCGCATTCCTCGGTTGAGATGGTGAAGGGCGGTGCGAGCAGGACATGATCACCGCGCGAGCCGCCCACGCAGCCTTGCGTTGGATAGATGAGCGCATTCTCCTCCAGGCAAGCCTGGCGAATCTTCTCAGCGATGTTTTGTTCTTTTGGAAAAGGCGCGCGCGTGGCTTTGTCTTTGACGAATTCCACGCCGAGAAGCAGTCCGAGACCGCGTATATCGCCGACGTTCGAATGAGATTGAAGAGGCGACAGCACGGCGCGCAGGTTTTTCCCTGCGGTACTCACGCGCTCAAAAAGTTTGTGGACTTCGAGATAGTCAAGAACAGCGTTACCCGCCGCCGTAGAAACAGGATGTGCCTGATACGTGAAGCCGTGCATGAATGCGCCGGAGCCGCGTTCGAATGCTTCAACCACACGCGCGGAAACGAGTACCGCGCCGAGCGGCGCGTAGCCGCTGGCGATTCCTTTCCCGACGAGAATGATGTCCGGTTCGATGCCCCAGTGCTGAACGGCGAATGGTTTTCCCGTGCGGCCCATGCCGCTCATAACTTCGTCGGCAATCAAGAGAATTCCATTCTTGCGGCAGATTTCCGCGACGCGAGCGGCGTATCCCTCCGGAGGCACAGCGGCACCGAGAGTCGCGCCAACAACCGGCTCGAAAATAAAAGCGGCGGATTTCCTAGATTGGTGCTCCAGAAGATGGAGTTCGAGATCATCGGCGCAGGCGATTTCGCATTGAGGAAAGGTCTTTTCGAACGGGCAGTGGTAGCAAAAACACGGAGCGATGTGCCCCCATTCAGCAATGAGCGGTTCGTAGGGCGCGCGGCGCGTCACATTTCCGCTGACGGACATCGCGCCAAGAGTGCTGCCGTGATAGCTTTGGCGGCGGGATAGAACTCGGTAGCGATCCTTCTGGCCGCATTCGAGGTGAAACTGGCGCGCGAGTTTTATTGCGGTTTCGGTCGCTTCAGAGCCGCCGGAAGTGAAGTAAACGCGGCCGCCGACGCGGAAATTCGACGGAGCCATCGCCAGCAGCCGCGCCGCAAGTCTTTCCGCCGGAGCGGTGTGAAATTGTGAAGTATGCGCGAAAGCAATCTGCGAAGACTGCTCCGCCATGGCGCGTCCGATTTCCGGCACGCCATGACCAATGCTGACGACCGCTGCTTGTCCGGAAGCGTCGAGAAATCGCCGGCCGTCATCAGCGATGATCCAGCAACCTTCCCCACGCGAGGCAATAGGCAAGGTCTTCTTGAAATTGCGGGGGAAAAGTCCGCTACTCGTCGGCATGAGATGTCCGGGAAAGGATTGTAGCAGAGTCGAGAACAGTGTCAGCGCCATGGGTACAAATCTTTCACACGGCGCGGCGCGGCTCCGATGCGAACCGGACTATTGGAATCGGAAGAGAAACGTGACATCATCCGTCGTCCTGCAAGGGTGGTTCTGCAAGACCTGATTCCGCATCCGGCATTACGATTCATTGTGTTTCACGGGAGATGAAGCGAGATGAGAGGCGTCACTTTGCGGTGCGTTTACGTGAGCGCGTTGCTGCTGGGATCCGGACTGACCATTTCCGCGCAAGAATCGGCGAAACATCCCATCACTTTTGACGACATGATCAAGTTGCACCGCATTGCGGAGCCGCAGGTGTCGCGGGATGGCAAATGGGTGGCGTATACGGTCTCGACGCCGGACATGGAGACGAACCGCGGCGTGAGCAACATCTGGGTGGTTTCCACGGCGGGCGGTGCGGCGATGCAATTGACGCAGAGCGGGCATGATTCCTCGCCGGTGTGGTCGCCGGACGGGAAGACGCTCGCGTTCCTCTCCTCACGAAACGGCGATTCGCAAGTGTATCTGCTTTCGATGGAGGGAGGTGAGTCGCACGCGCTGACGAAACTCTCAACCGGTGCGGATATTGTTAAATGGTCGCCGGACGGAAAGACGATCGCATTTACCTCTTCCGTGTATCCGGATTGTAAAGATGACGAGTGCAACAAGAAACACGATGAAGAAAAAGAAAAGAATAAGGTGAAAGCGCACGTCGCCGAGCACCTCCTCTACCGCCACTGGACGCATTGGAACGAAGGCAAGCGCGGCCATCTGTTTGTGGTTCCGGCGGATGGAATCGCGGCGCCACGCGATCTTACAGCCGGAGCAGACTACGACATTCCACCGGATGAACGCGGCGGGCCGGGCGACATCAATTTCTCTCCGGACGGAAAAGAAATCTGCTTCACCGCGGTAACGGACAAGATGGAGGCGATCAGTACGAATGCGGATTTATTCGTCGTGCCGGTTTCCGGCGGCGAGACCAAACGGATTACAACACAACCGGGATTCGATGGAAATCCGGTGTATTCGCCGGATGGAAAATTCATCGCGTATCACGCGCAACTTGCCGCGGGATATGAGGCGGACCGTTGGCGCGTGCTGCTCTACGACCGCGCGGCGGGAAGAATCGAAAATCTTACGGAGACCTTCGACCGCAGCGCGGACGAATTGGCATGGTCACCGGACAGCAAGACGATTTATTTCACGGCGGAAAACGAAACGCAGAAGCCGGTGTACGCGATGGCGGCGCGTTTCGGAGCGGCGCCAAAGAAGATTATCGCCGACACTTACAACACGGCGATTTCATTCAGCGCGGATGGCAAGACGCTGGTCTTCGAGCGGACGAGCCTGACGGTGCCTGCCGAAATATTCGCGGCGGCGAGCGACGGCTCGAACGTGCGGCGGTTGACGCATCAGAATGATTGGATGCTTTCGTCCGTGGAAATGAACGCGCCGGAGACGTTTTGGTTTGATGGCGCGGAAGGCGCGAAAGTTCAGGCCATGTTGATCCGGCCTCCAAAATTTGACGCGACCAAAAAATATCCGTTGCTGGTGTTGCTGCACGGCGGACCGCAGACGATGTGGTCGAATGCCTGGGGCTACCGGTGGAACGCGCAAGTTTTTTCGGCGGCCGGTTACGTGACGCTGATGATCAACCGGCGCGGGTCGACGGGCTACGGCCAAAAATTCACGGATGAAATTACCAATGACTGGGGCGGCAAAGCCTACGTCGACGTGATGAACGGCGTGGACTACACGCTGAAAAAATATCCTTTCACCGATGAGACGCGCATGGCGGCGGCCGGCGGTTCCTACGGCGGATACATGGCGGACTGGATCGCGACGCACACGGGACGCTTCAAGGCCATCGTGAGCCACGCGAGCGTGTATGACAAAGTTTCGATGTACGCGACGGAAGAACTCTGGTTCGAAGAACACGACATGCAGGGCACGCCATGGTCAAATCCTGAAGGCTACAAGAAGTGGGCGCCGGTGACGTATGCAGGCGAACTGGGAAAATACAAAACGCCGACGCTGGTGATTGCAGGAGAGCGCGATTACCGTGTGCCGTACACGCAATCGCTTGAATTCTTCAGCGCGTTGCAGCGTCAGGGTGTGCCGTCGAAGCTGGTGGTCTTCCCCGACGAGGGACACTGGGTGCTGAAGCCGCAGAACAGCCAGTTCTGGTACAAGACGTTTCTGGATTGGCTGGCGGCGTACGTGAAGTAGCGGATCGATATTGGCAAACGGGGCGTCCGCCGCGGTGGGCGCTCCTACCACCGCAAAAACGGGGCGAACTGAAGTTCGCCCCTACACAGAGATTAAGAGGCAAGCAGGCGCTGGAAGGCGCGGCGTGCGAAGCGGAAGAGATGGTAGAGCAAGAAGGCGCAAAGAGCGATGAGTGCAGTGACGATGATGGTGGTGGCAAAGGGATGAACTGTTGCCATCCACGTGAGCCAGACGGCTAAGCCATCTTCTCCAAGACTCAAAATCCAATTGCTGAACGGTTCAGGGCTAGCATTGACGGCGGCGCGCGCGCTGGCTTTTGTGCCATGCGAAGTGAGAGCGACTCCACCGGCGAGCAACGCGGCGCCCCAGCGCCATTCCGGTGGAGCTGCTCCGGCGGCGGTGAAAGCGAGCAGGGCAGCGGCGGGCGGGCGAATGAAGGTGTGGATGGCATCCCAGAACGTGTCGAAGTAGGGGATTTTGTCCGCGAGGAATTCCAGCAGATAGAGCGCGATGGAAATTCCAAGCACCCAGGGATGAGAAAGAACCTGCAAGCTTGGCGGCAGGTGAAGAACGCCAAAGCGTTGAAGCAGCCCCAGTGTTGCGACGGTGGCGTAAAGATTGAGGCCCGAAGAAAATCCGGCGCCGAGGGCCAGGCCGAGCGTTTCGATGGGATTCATGCAGGACCATCATAGCAGGCGCGGAAAATCGTCCAAACAGGCAGTAACTTCCCCATGTACAATGCGGAGGTTCCGTTTGACCCGCTTCTGAGAGCAAGCGATTCTGTTGGCCAGGCGGTCATCCATGTTCGGGCTGGGTCATTTTTTCTATCCATGGGGCTTCCTCTTGCAGGGCCTGGCGATCGTGCATTTCATCAGGCGCCGGCCGGAAGGCTATTGGTTTTACGTCATCTTCTTTCTCGGACCGCCAGGAGCAGCAGTGTACATCCTCGCGGAAGTGCTACCAGACTTGGGGCTTCTTCGCGGGTTCTTTCAGGGATTTGGGCGAAGGTCACGCGTTAAAATTGTCGAGACGCAAATTATAGATAATCCGTCTCCGGCGAATTACGAAGAGTTAGGCGAACTCTACAAAGATCTTGGGCAGTTTGGGAACGCGCGTGAGGCTTTCACTCACGCGATCGATGCACGAAGCGCTTCTCCGTATACGTTTTATTCACGCGCGCAATGTTCGCTGGGAATGAACGATTTGGCTGCGGCGATTCCGGATCTGGAGCGGGTGGTCATGGCGGACCGAAAATTCGACTATCACCGAGCTGGGGGGCTGCTGGCGGATGCTTATGCGCGAACGGGACAACTGGAACGCGCGGATCAACTTTTCGCGGAAGTCACGCAGATTTCGACGACTCCGGAGACGCTTTACAACTATGCGAGTTTCTTGAAGACGGCGAACCGGCGTGAAGAGTCGCGCGAGTGGGCTCAGAAGTTACTGGCGAAGAAGCGGACGCTGCCGCGGTACATGCAGAGGCGGGAGCGGCTGTGGTTCCGCAAGGGCAAGGCGCTGCTGAAGGAATTGGCAAGCGTGCAAAATTAGCGCAGAACCCGAAGGAGCGCGTCTAGTTAACCCCTCCCCCCTGTTTTTCATAAGTGTTCATTCTAAAGAACTTTAAGTTGTTTTAGAACCAACACTTCCGGAAGTGTTGATTCTAAAGAAGTTACGACAGAAAATGGTCTCCTGTAAATCCTTTGTTTGCAACACTTCTGAGACCCCGGAAGCGAGGATTTGCCGTACAAGGCACGAACAGAGGCACTCGTCCAGACAAATGGGGTGGCATCGGGCGCAGCTCGGCTCGGAAAACGTTTTCAGGAATGAGCGGAAGACGGGGGACGCCGAAGGAGCTACGCAGATTTACCTGAAAAGAATTGTATCACATTGCTATCGAAGATCAAGAGGGATTTCGAGGCGCGGCGTGGAGTGAATTCTCTACCACGGAAGGTTTCGTATGCTCCAACGCGCGAACAGAGTGGCCACCCTTTATCGCTTGCGGCGGGCAAAGATGGAAACTTGTGCCGGGGAGCTACTCGTCCATGGTCGGGGGATCATCGCAGGCTTTGCCGCTGAGCGGGAAAGTTATGTTGAAGTAGGTTTGCCGGCAGCCAAAGAAAAATTCAACACCCCCACCCTCAAAAATCCGAGGGTGGAGCATCCACACCCGCGAAGGGATACGATGAAATTTTGGAGGCGCGAGGCGGAATCGAACCGCCGATAATGGTTTTGCAGACCATTGCCTTACCACTTGGCGACCGCGCCACCGAACGAAAAAGTTTTCAGTTCTCAGTGGTCAGTTAAAGAAAAAACAATTAAAAGCCCACTGACATAATGAGATCTGGACGGGAGAGGCCCGGAGAGAGTGAGGCTCCCCCCGTCCAGTTCTCTGCTCTGCACCGCAACTGCAAACTCGCGCGATAACTCTTCTCTCCTGAATGGTTTTCAGTTGGCAGTTCTCAGTTTTCAGCCAGAAAAGAAATTTTACTCGTGGTTCGAGTCGTTCCCATTGCGTTCCAAGCTGCTTTCAATAAAACTCTCGAACGAATCGAAGCGTTATACGCGGCTTGCCGCAGTTCACGGGTTTGAAGACCCGCCACTACAAGAGCCAAGAGCACAGGCTGAAGCCTGTGCCACCAAAACACGCTTAGCGAGCGGCGGCGGCCAGCGCGGGCTGGGCGGCGCGTGTTTCGTTGACGATGGGGGCGCCAATGAGGTTGCCCCATTCGGTCCAGGAGCCGTCATAGTTGCGAACCTGGCTGAAGCCCAACAGATACTTGAGGACGAACCAGGTGTGGGAGCTGCGCTCGCCGATGCGGCAGTAGGCGATGACTTCGTCTTTGCCGGTGATGCCCTTGGATTCGTAGAGTTTTTTCAAGTCCTCGTAGGACTTGAAGGTGCCGTCTTCGTTGGAGGCCTGCGCCCAGGGGATATTCGCAGCCTGAGGAATGTGGCCGGCGCGCTGGGCGGTTTCGGTCATGCCCGGAGGGGCGATGATTTTGCCGGTGAATTCGTCAACGGAGCGAACGTCAACGAGCTGGCCGGGCTTGCGGCCTTCGACGATGGCGAAGACTTCTTCCTTGCGAGCGCGCAGAGACTCGTCAACGCCCGAAACGTGATAGGACGCGGTGGCGACGTTGGCGGGATCCTTGGTGAGCTGGCGCTTTTCTTCCAGCCACTTTTTGCGGCCGCCGTTGATGAGGCGAACGTCCTTGTGGCCGTAAAGCTTCAATTGCCAGAGGGCGTAAGCCGCGAACCAGTTGTTGTTGTCGCCATAGAGAAGGATGGTGGTGTCGTTGGAAATGCCGGAGGCGCTGAGAAGTCGTTCGAGAGTGGGCTTGTCGATCAGGTCGCGGCGGATGCCATCCTGCAGCTGGGTTTGCCAGTTCCAGGCGACAGCGCCGGGGATGTGGCCCTGGTCGTAGGCGGTGGTGTCCACGTCAACTTCGATGAAGCGGAGATTGGGGGAATTGAGATTTTGAGCGGCCCAATCGGTTGAGACCAAAACTTCAGGATGTTTGTACTCGGACATTGCTTTCTCCTCTGAATTAAGCTTTGAATTTCGTTGGTCCAAAAACGAAAAACCCACCTGCCAATTCATTTCTGGCGGTGGGTGCGAAAACGTTCGAGGCTGATTAAAACTCTAGAAGGTCAGCTTCCCCGCGCCAGAAGACACACGCGTACAGGACGTACAACAGATGCAGAGCTGCGCGTTCTTCTGGTGGAAAAGTGACATTTCAAAAGTATACATGAGAGGTATGGGTCTAGCAATAGTACTCGATAAGAAGGGACTCTTTAGGGGCATAGGTGGATGACGGAGTTGGGCCAGGCGGGGAAAAAGGAAGGCGCCAGCCTCGGAAGGCGGCCGCTACGGGGGAGTTAAAACCGATCGAGGACAGGCTCGGGGTCACGGCTGGAGGCAGAGGAGATTTCGGAGGAGAAGTCGGGGAGGCGGGGGAGGGCGGCGACGAGTTTCTGCGTGTAGGCATGCTGGGGAGCGCCGAAAATTTGGGAGGGGGGGCCGCATTCGACGATTTCGCCGGAGTTGAGGATGGCGATGCGATGGCAGAGGGCGGCGACGGACAAGAGATCGTGAGATATATAGAGGATGCCCATGCCGAGTTCGCGGTTGAGGCGGGCGAAGAGGCCGAGGATTTCGGACTGGGTGATGGTGTCGAGCGCGCTAGTGGCTTCATCGGCGATGAGCAGCCCAGGACGGTGGAGGATAGCCATGGCGATGATGACGCGCTGGGCTTGGCCGACGCTGAGTTGGCCAGGGCGGCGACGGAGAAAGTCGTTGCCGTTGGGGAGACTCACGCTGGTGAGTGCGGCGCCGATGGCTGCGGTGCATTCTAGGCGCGTGCCGGTGGCGTGAGCGCGCCAGGCTTCGCTGAGCTGCGAGCCGATACGCAGAGCGGGATTGAGGGAGGTTAGGGGACTTTGCAGAACGATACTGATTTCGCGGCCGCGGAGGGAGCGCATCTGCGATTCGGATTTTGCGGCAAGGTCTTCCCCTTTGAAAAGTAGATTGCCGCGGGCGGTGCCGCCTTTCAAGTGAAGGAGACGGAGGATGGCGAGCGAAAGAGTGCTTTTGCCGGAGCCGCTTTGCCCGACGAGGCCGAGAAT
>Ga0066685_10000800_pt1 | contig 12227 bp, 10 predicted proteins | sample GraSoiAngelo_134_FD_62305 | JGI IMG/M metagenome (GOLD analysis project Ga0066685, IMG submission 62305) | Grasslands soil microbial communities from the Angelo Coastal Reserve, California, USA - 14_0929_05_30cm | ecosystem: Environmental > Terrestrial > Soil > Grasslands | place: USA...
TGGTCACCGAGATTTTTCGTATCGACCAGGATGATTCCTTGATCCGTAACCCGAACGGTGGAGTTGCCGCCGCCGTTGATCACCATATACACACCGGGTTTGACTTGCTTGACTGCCATTGGTGGCGGTGGCGGCGCGGCCGCCCGCTGACCACGGCCTTCGCGCTGACCCTGCGGTCCGTGGGGAAAAACGGCGGCCGGCATCACGACGGCCAGTGCAAGAATCATCATGACTAATTTCTTTTGCATAGGTCCCCCTTAAAATGGACGCCGATTGTACCACGCCTCTCCCTCTGGGCGCGGCCGCGCCAACAGCGTGCCCGGGTGAGGGTCTCGGTTCTATTCACCAATAATCTTGATAAGAACGCGCTTTTTCCGTCTGCCGTCAAATTCTCCGTAGAAGATCTGCTCCCAGGGTCCAAAGTCCATCTTGCCGTTCGTAATAGCCACTACCACCTCGCGTCCCATGACCTGGCGCTTGATGTGCGCATCGGCATTGTCCTCACCGGTGTCGTTGTGGCGATACTGACTCACCGGCTCATGTGGCACGAGCCGTTCAAGAAAGTCGTCATAATCTTTCAGAAGGCCCTGCTCGTCGTCGTTGATATAGACGCTTGCGCTGATATGCATCGGATTCACGAGGCATAAGCCTTCCTTCACGCCGCTTTTCTTTAACGCGGCTTCAACCTGTGGCGTAATGTTGATGTAGGCACGCCGCGTCTTGGTTTCAAACGTCAGTTCCTCGCGATAAGATTTCATGCACTGCCCTCCTATAAGTTAGGAGGGCAGCATTGCGCGATGCGATAGCGTCGCGCAATGCGGGTGGTTCCAATGGGAACCACCCCGCCTCGCTTCGCTCGGCTCCCCTCCTAACTTAGGAGGGGAGTATAATCGGCCTGCAATCCTCGCGGCTATTGGAGGTCCTATGAAAGTGCGGAATTTGATCCTTCTGCTGGCGGCGGCTCTGGCATTGGTTCAGATCGCGGAGGCGCAGGACCACTGGGTGACGACGTGGACTGCGGCGCCACAAGCCCGTCTGCTGGCTCCGTTAGGCGGACAACGCGGAGGACCCGCGCCACCACCCGCTCCGACTTCGTTCAATGATCAAACGGTTCGCATGATCGTGCATACCAGTCTGGGAGGTCGGCGGGCCCGTGTCACGTTTTCGAACGCATTCGGCAACAGCCCGCTCGCGATCGGCGCTGTGCACGTTGCGTTGCGAGGTAAGGAGTCGGCGATCGCTCCCGGATCGGACCGAGCGCTCATGTTCAACGGAAAGCCGGGTATCACCATTGCTCAAGGCGCGCACGTCATCAGCGATCCCGTCGATTTCGATGTGCCTCAAGCCGGCGACGTCGCCATCAGCGTGTACATTCCCGGCGATAGCGGCCAACTCACCCTGCACAATACGGGGCTGCATACGACCTATATCGCTAAAGGGAACGTCACCGCAGAACCGGTGTTCAACGACGCCACGACAACACGGTCCTATTATTGGATAACGGGTCTCGACGTCATGGCGCCTGCCGATACTGCAGCCATCGTGGCTTTCGGCGACTCCATTACCGACGGTACAACGTCGACGGTCGATGGCAATCGAAGCTGGCCAAGCTTTCTTGCGCAGCGGATCCTGACAACGCCCGGCGCTCCCAAGCTCGCGGTCTTGAACGAAGGCATCGCGGGAAATCGCGTGTTGGCCGATGGCGCCGGTGTGAATGCTCTGGCGCGTTTCGACCGGGACGTCCTGGGACAGGCGGGCGTCAAATGGCTTTTCATCATGGAAAGTATTAACGACATCGGCCAGACCACGCGGGCGAACGCAACCGCCGGGCCGCCCGTTACGCCGGATGATCTGATCGGCGCATTAAAGCAGATGGTCGAGCGTGCACATACGCATGGCATCAAAGTCATCGGCTGCACGCTGACGCCTTATGAGGGTGCCGCTTACTACAGCGAACAGGGTGAAGAAATCCGGCAGGCTGTTAACCGTTGGATCCGGACGAGCGGTACATTCGATGCCGTCGTCGACTACGATGCCGTCACGCGAGACCCGGCGAATCCCAAGGTCTTCAAAATGGGATTCAATGATGGCGACCACCTGCATCCGAATGATGCCGGCTACAAATCGATGGCCGATTCAATCGATCTCCGGATTTTCAGCGGGAAGAGCGCTTCGGCCGCGGCGAAGAAGGACTAACCAGGCAAAAAACGCGAGCACAACTGCGACGATCAGCCATCGGGTGACGGTCAACATGAACGCCGCCGTCAGCTCGGGCCATTGGAATGGGTATTGAAGGAGCTTGTCCCCGCGTTCCGTCATCCAATGCCAGGCGGTATGCGCGATGATCGTCGACAAGATGATCGTGCCCATCCTTTCAGCGATCCCGTAACGGAAGAGCAGTTCGAGAGCGGGGATAAGCAGCACCAACACGAGAAGCTGCCCGAGTTCGACGCCGACATTAAAAGATAGTAGCGATGTCAGCAGGTGCGAACCCGCGAATTGAAGTGTCTCGCGAAGGGCGAAGGAAAACCCAAAGCCGTGGACCAGACCGAATGCAAAAGTGATTATCCATCGGCGTTCGATACTGCTTCCGACAATGTTCTCGAGCGCCATGTAAAGGATGGAAATCGCAATAAGGGTCTCGATCAAAGGCGGGAACCATAACGCATCCGGTCCGAGATTGAATGCCGACGCGATGAGCGTTATCGAGTGTGCAACCGTGAACGACGTCACGACGGCGATCAGCGGCCGCCAGCGCCGGAAAGGAATCACGAGGCAGAAGAGAAACAGCAGATGGTCGGTTCCATCGAGGATATGGAAGAAACCCATCTCCACGAACCGCAAAGCCGCCTGATACCACCGTGGATCGAGGCGCACGAGCCCGGGATCGCCCAGAAATTCGAATGCCCGGACAACACCAGTCGGCGGCATGAACCTCAAAGCCGTGACTACACGCAAACCCAAGCGTTCGTATCTTGGATGGATCGCAAACTCCGATTGGTCGGATTCGATCGGATAGTCCATCAGCACATCGAACATCGCCTGTTCCCAATACAGCTCCGTGTTGTCGGGCAATCTCGGCCCGCGTACGTGATCCAGCGCCGTTTCATATGATGCGAAAGACTTGTCCGACTCGAGCGAGACCCGCGCCGCGACGATCTCGGGCTTCGGCAATCGTGTGCTGCTTTCCTCCACGTCGGTGAATTGAGCGATCCATTGGGTTGCGGCATCTCGGAGATATTCGTCGATACGGGCAAAGTCCAAAAATCCCGGTCCGCGTTTCGGAAATTCCACCTCACGCATGGCTTTCAGCGGCACCCGAAGCAGATAGTGGAGCCGCTGGCCTTCCGGCTTGAAGAAAGCCTGGATGGTAATGTCGTTCGGAATGTCGTGAGCGGCCGCTGCCGGCGCAATGGCGATAATCAACGCCCCAGCCGCAAGGAGTTTTCCGAGAGTCTTCAACACGAGGGCTAGCATGCGTTAGATCTCGCCTTTGTTGAACATCCCGTAGTCATACGCCGACTTGCGGCTCGACTCCGGTTTGACGTCCATTCGTTGGAGATTCGCGGAAACAGCGATGCGCGCGCCGGGATAGCCGATGAGATCCCACCCGATGAAATTTTCATTCCCGCCATAGAATGGATCGGAGAACGTTCCCTGGATGGTGTGGGTCCGGAGCAGATTGAAAAATTGGGCGGACCCGCCTGTGAAACCCGTGGCTTGATTCTGTTCGATGGCCGTGAGGACCGCGTCCTGATCGGATGCCGAAAGCTTAACGAAAGCTATGCCTTTCGAGGATTGGGCATAGCTGTTGACTGCAGCCAGACCGGCACCGTAAACCGGCCGTAAATTTTTCAGGGCTCCTCCGAGCGCGCGGTCGATGAAACGATCGGCGCGCGCCTCCAGTGCGCCGGGGCCGTTTTCATCGGCCGGAATCAGCCGCGCAATGATCGCCCTCAGCGTCTCGGCTTCCGTTGGAGTGAGCGACACCAGCGCGTTGCCAACGGCCGCCAAGCCCTGCGACCGCGCTTGCGCCTGAACGAGAGCACGCGGCGAGAATGCAGCCACGCTGACTATCGCGCCGACTTGCTTCAGCATTTGCCGCCGCGTTTGCATAACCAAGCATTTTAGCCCCGAAGAGGCACAGCCGCGAAGCGGCGAAGTGAGCATAGCCCAGGGCTGGCGCCCTGGGCTATGCTCTTGGCGCCGCTTCGCGGCTGAATCCGTGATACGATCCTCGGTCCCCGGTGAGGAGTTTCCTGCCGATATGCATGAAATGAGTCTGAGTGAAGTCGCCGTGGCCGAGACGGCCGAAGTTAGGCCCCGGCGTTTCCTGCCATTACTGTTGTTGATGTTCGTCGGCAGCGGATGCTCGGCGCTTATTTACGAGATCGTGTGGTTCCAATTGCTCGAGTTGGTCATCGGCTCATCTACCGTTTCGTTAGGCATATTGCTGGGAACGTTCATGGGTGGAATGTGTCTGGGCAGCTTGCTCTTTCCGCGCTTAGTTTCACGAATCCATCATCCGTTGAGACTCTACGCCCTGATGGAACTGGGCATCGGTGTTATCGGCCTCGCAATTCTGTTCGGCATGCCGCTGGTTGCCGGCGCCTACACGGCTTGGGCGGGATCGGGCTCCTTCGGATTACTGGTCCGGAGCATCGTCGCCGGCGTGTGCTTGATTCCGCCGACGCTCTTGATGGGCGCGACACTGCCGGCGATCTCTCGATGGGTGGAGACCACTCCTCGTGGCGTTTCCTGGCTCGGCTTCTTTTACGGAGGCAACATCGGAGGCGCCGTCATTGGGAGCCTGCTCGCAGGTTTTTACTTGATGCGCGTTCATGACCTTTCCACAACGACGTTCGTCGCGGTGGCATTGAATGTTGCGGTTTCATTCATCGCTCTCGTTGTTTCGAGGTCGACAGCATACGCAGCAACGGGTGCAGAATCTCAGGACGCCATCGCGCGAAGCGCGTGGCCGATCTATTTGTCGATTGCGCTTTCCGGATTGACCGCGTTGGCATGCGAAGTGATCTGGACCCGAATCCTTTCGCTGCTGTTCGGCGCAACGGTTTACACGTTCTCGCTCGTCCTCGCCGTGTTCCTTGTCGGGCTTGGCATTGGCAGCACACTAGGTTCCGCCTTATCGCATCAACTCGCGCGGCCACGGGTCGCGTTAGCGTGGTGCCAGGTGTTGCTGTGTGCGGCGATGGCTTGGGCGGCATTCATGCTGGCGGAATCGCTCCCGTATTGGCCAATCGATCCTTCCATTTCGAACACGCCACTGTTCACGATGCAACTCGATCTGGTGCGCTCGCTTTGGACGGTTCTGCCTGCGGCGATTTTGTGGGGAGCGAGCTTTCCTCTGGCCCTCGCATCAGTCGCATCGCGAGGTCAGGATCCGGCGCGGCTCGTGGGAGGTGTTTATGGCGCCAACACGGTTGGCGCGATCGCCGGATCATTGGGCGCGAGCCTGCTGTTGGTATCGTGGATCGGAAGCCAGCATTCGCAACAACTCATGATTATCCTTTCGGCGATTTCCGCGTTGTTTGCTTCCGGGGCTACCGCGTTCGGAGCCGAATCGGGAACGCGGCTGTCGAAGTATTCGCTCGCGGTTTCGCTACTGATTGTCGCCGGTTACACCGAACTGGCCCTCGCGACGGTCCGTCCCTTGCCGGCGCGTCTTGTGGAATACGGCCGATTCGCCGCGGTTCGCGGCGCGGCGAACAAGACCATATATATGGGCGAAGGCTTGACGGCATCGGTCGCTGTTTCCGATCTACCCGACGGCATTCGGAATTATCACAATGCCGGCAAAGTACAGGCATCCAGCGATCCCGCGGATATGCGGCTTCAACGGATGCTCGGCCACCTCACGACGTTGATACCGGAAAATCCCCACAAGATTTTGGTCATCGGATGCGGCGCAGGAGTCACCGCGGGCGCCGTCAGCATCGAGCCTCGGCTTGAGCAGGAAACCATCGCCGAGATCGAGCCGCTGGTGCCGAAAGTGGTTTCCACCTATTTCGCCGAACACAATTTCGATGTGATCCGCAATCCAAAAGTTCGCGTGCAGCTGGATGATGGGCGGCATTTTCTTCTCACGACGAAACAGAAATTCGACGGCATCACGTCCGATCCTCTCGATCCATGGGTGAAGGGTGCGGCTGCGTTGTACACGCGCGAGTTCTTCGAGATCGCGAAGCAGCATCTCAATCCTGGCGGCGTTGTCACGCAATTCGTTCAACTCTACGAAAGCAACGAAGAAGCCGTGAAAAGCGAGATCGCCACATTTTTGGAAGCCTTTCCGAACGGCATGGTCTTCGCAAATACGATCCAGGGTCAAGGCTACGATGTGGTCCTGGTAGGGCAGGTCGAACAGGCCAAAATCGATGTCGACAGAATGCAAGCGCGCCTGGCGAGCCCGGAATACGCGAAGGTCGCACAATCGCTGCGCGCAATCGGCATCTATTCCGCGGTGGATCTGGTCGCAACGTACGCCGGCAGCGCGACCGATCTGAAGCCGTGGACGAAAGATGCCCTCATTAATCGCGACCGCAATCTTCGCCTTCAGTACCTCGCCGGATTGTCACTCAATACGTACAAGGCCGATCCGATCTATATCAATATGACCAAGAGCGCGCGCTATCCGGAAAATCTCTTTACGGGCTCCGAGCAGACAGTGGAATCGCTTCGCCGCGCGATCAAATTTCCATCGGAACGATGAAATCTGTCGGAAGCCAGAGCATGGTGGCGCCGTTAAAGTGCGTCATCGTGAAGAGGCCCGAGGAAGCGTTTCGCACCCAAGAAGAAATCGAAATCGAATGGAAGGACCTCGCCTATGCGCGTCCGCCGGATCTCGCTCGCGCTTCACGTGATCATGCGCGCTTCGTTTCATTGATCGCGGAAGCGGGCGCGGAGATTCTCTATCTTCCTGCGGATGACCGCACCGGCTTGGATTCTCTTTACGTGCACGATCCTGTGCTGATAACCGATCGCGGCGCTGTAATTTTTCAAACCGGGAAAGTTGCGCGTCGCGGCGAAGGTCCGGCTTTTGCTGACGCCCTTCGGAGTTGTGAGGTGCCCATTCTCGGTTTCATCGAAGGCGCTGCGACTGCGGAGGCTGGCGACATGATCTGGCTCGATCACGATACCCTGCTCGCCGGCCGCGGTTTCCGAACCAACGCCGCCGGTATTGGACAACTCTCCGAACTGCTCTTTCCGCTTGGCGCAAAGGTCATTCCCGTGGAACTCCCCTACTGGAACGGCCCGTACGACGTGCTGCACTTGATGTCGTTCATCAGCCTCTTGGACCGCGACCTCGCCGTCGTTTACCGCCGCATTTTGCCGGTGCCGTTATTTGAGCTTCTCACCGCGCGCGGCATCCAACTTATCGATGTTCCCGAACAGGAATACCCGACGCTCGGCTGTAACGTTCTAGCCCTTTCTCCTCGCAACGTCATTATGGTGAGCGGAAATCCGATCACACGCTCACTCCTCGAATCCGCCGGCTGCAGAGTCACCGAATTCGACGGCGCCGAAATTTGTTTTCCCGGTGCCGGCGGTCCCACGTGCTTGACGCGGCCGCTCTTACGGGGATGAGTTGTAGCTTCGGAAGAGGTCTCTCGCGACTCGAATCGAACTCGTGCGCCGGATTCAAAATCTCTCGCGACCCGCTTATCGCCGCGGCTGCGCGAACGGTCCGACTTCCGGCTTCGGCTGCGTGTTCGCGAGCGGGCCGAGTTCGGCGGCAACGCCACGCGTGATGGCTGCGACTTCGCTGCCTGCCTGGAAGCAGGTAAAATCCGGACGGTCGCGCCAAGCGATCGGGCCGCACAGTCGCACGCCGGCCTTGATGGCGGCATCGTGAACGATGTTGATGGCGCGTTCGTAATCGGGCGTGCCCTGGCGATAGCCGGAGAAGTTTCCGAGATCTCCGCTCGCCGCAAACACGGCGGTTACACCGGGAACCTTTGCGATTGCGTCGGCGTTCTTCAGTCCTTCGAGGGTTTCAATCATCAGGACTAACACGATGTTGTCGTTGATCGTGTTGCGATAGCCGCCCGGCACATTGCCCCACATGGAGGCATCGAATGCCGCGCCGCCGCCCTGGCTTCGCCGGCCGAGAGGCGGAAAGTAAGCCCAATTCCGCGCTTCGATCGCTTCTTCGACAGTGTCGACGGTCGGCACGACCACAACAAGCGCTCCAGCGTCGAGTGCGTGCTGGATTTCGCGCTCGTCTGTGTAGGCGACGCGCACACCCGGGACAGCTTTAGCGTCCGGGCACGTGCGCCACATGCGGCCAACCGCGCCCCAGTCGCGCGTGTCATGTTGCATCTCGGTCCAGATAAAATCGTAACCCGCGTTTGCCATCGCACAATAAATAGCCGGATCGGTAGAGTTGAAGAGCGTGCCGCCGGTGACTTTGCCGCCCTGCATCATTTTGAGCTTGACCGGATTCCAAATCTTCGATTCCTTGGGAGCATCGAAAGCGTTTCCATATTTCCACTTCGACGGATCGAAGGGGCCTTGATTTACGGCACCCGGCGGCCCCGCATTGAGGGCGTTACTGTCCTTCCCCGACGGAGCGGCAAGGGGGAATTGGGTGGCTCCCGGCGCCGCATTGTTGGCATAAGGATCGGCGTTCGGCGCAGGTTGTTGTCCCCGCGCCCCCTGCTGGCCCCGATTTTGAAAACCGAACGCGGCGATGGCGAAAATCGCCGCCGCGATTGCCAAGAATAACATTCGTCTCATGTGTGTCTCCTTGACGGCTCAGCGGTTCTCGAGTTCGTCCCTTCGTTTAGCTGAACGCGCTTCAAGGCGCGAGAGAAAGCGCATAACGTCGCTCATACTCTCGATCCGCCGAGTCGTTCGTTTCTCTGATTTTTCGAGATGTCGGATTCTTCTCTCGTGCTCGACGCCGTGTCTTGTCAGCGTGCGGGTTGCCTCGAGAGCTTCGTGGGCGGCTTTCGCAAATTCGCGAACCTCGACCCTCAATTTCTCCATGTCCCGCTCGAACCGTTCTTCCCAGCGTTCCATCCGTTGTTCCATGCGTTCTTCCCAACGGTCCTGGCGAATCACAGCATCGGCTTGGCTCCGCAGGATGAAGTCGATCGTGCGTTGGCGTTCTTGCTCAGTCATTAATCGTTTGCCTCTCTTCATAAGCGGCAAAGGGCAGAGCCATTTTACTTCCGTGACTGGCGAATCACATCAGAAGTTCACGCGAGCTCCGATGGTGAATCTCCGGTTTCCGGTGGCGGTGGTAATGCGGCCGAAGCTGGCCGCGTTGATGCTCAAGTTTGCGGTGGCCGGAACGCCGAAGTTCGGATGATTCAAAACATTGACCACATCGACCTGGACAGCAGTAAGGGGCCGAGGCTTCTCAGCGGCCGTGGTAGAGCGCTCGGCCGGGACGGGCAGGGAGCATGGATCCGCCGTCAAGCACGATTCTTCCGTTGACGATGACGGTCGACATCCCTTGAGCATATTGGTGCGGTCTTTCGAATGTGGCTGCATCCCGCACAAGCGCCGAATCGAACACGGCGATATCCGCTTTCATTCCCGGCCGGATCAAGCCACGATCGGCGAGGCTGAGGCGTTGGGCAGGAAATGAAGACATCTTCCGCACCGCGTCTTCGAGGGTAATGATCTTGAGGTCGCGGACGTACACAGCGAGTACGCGCGCAAAGGTGCCATAGTTTCGCGGGTGTGGATTCGCTCTACCGAAGAGCGGAATTCCGCCGTCCGAAGCGATCATTGTTGCGGGATGCCGCAGGATTCGCCGGAGATCCTCTTCGGCCATGGCGTGAAAAATTCCTGAACAGTTGCCTTGCTCGACGATCCACATCGCGGCTTCCGCGGCATTTGGTAGAGTGACGTCCATGCCTCGCATGCGTGTGACGTCGGCCAGATTCTTTCCGGAAAGAGACTCGTCCCACTCGCAGCGCGCGAGGACGACGTTCTTTGGATCGCCGCCGCCGCGCTCATTCTGAATCGCCCGCACCATCTCTGCCTTGATGTCGGCGCGCAAGCCGGGATCTTTCAGGCGCGCCAGGATCTTCTCGCGTCCGCCCTCTTGCGCCCAGGCAGGAAGCAGCGCGGCACCGACGCTGGTACTCGATGCCGTATATGGATACTGATCGATCGTCGCATCGATCCCCCGCTTCCGGGCATCATCCACAAGCTGGAGCGTATCGACGCTCTTGCCCCAATTTCCTGTTCCAATGATTTTGTGATGCGTCACCTGCGTCGGAAGACCGCCGCGCTCCCCGATCGCGATGGTCTCTTTAACACTGTCGACAACTTTGGATGCTTCATCACGCATGTGCGAAATATAGATGCCGCCGTAACGCGCCGCGGCTTTTGCCATCTCGATGACTTCATCAGTGGAAGTGAAACTTCCCGGCACGTAAAAGAGACCTGAACTGAGGCCGAAGGCGCCATCTTTCATGCCTTGTTCGACGAGTGCGCGCATCTTGTCGAGCTCTCCGGCGGTGGGTTTCCGGTCCGCGAGGCCGATAACCGCGGCGCGGACCGAGCCCTGGCCGACCATCGTGCCGATGTTCACTGTCTTGGGCAACGCATCGAGCTTGGCTAGGAATTCAGCAATCGGTAAGGGTGAGCTGCCGTCGGGCCCTTCGATGATGGTAGTCACTCCCTGGCGAATGTAGTTTTCGGCAGCGGGTGAGTCGAAGATTCCTTCTCGCGCGTGACTGTGAATGTCGATAAACCCAGGCGTGACCACCTGGCCAGCGGCATCGATGATGCGCGTAGCGGCGTCCGTAACCGATGGCGCTACGCGCACAATCGTATCGCCACGAATCGCAACATCGCCGCGATACCACGGGCTGCCGCTACCGTCCACGATCCGGCCGTTGCGAAGGACCAGGTCGTAGGGTGGGCTTTGGGCGGCGGCGCTGCCCAGAAGTCCAATGGCAAGGAACGCGACTATGATCAAAACTACGCATTCCCCTTCTCGCAGAGGAGGGGTGGCTGCGCCGAAGGCGCGGACGGGATGGCGCGAAGCGCGAGCCCGCATAGGGCGAAGCCTCAAGAGAAAACGGCGAAAGTGCCGGCCGAACTGACCACCCCGGCGCTTCGCGCCACCCCTGCTCTGCGAGGAGGGGAATATTTTTTTGATCGCCCTATACATCAGAATAGGATCTTCGCAGCGAACTGGATCTGGCGCTGCGCTCCCGTCTGCGACTGGAATGCTGCGCGCTGGACAGCGCCGAAGGAACTGCTCGCCGCGCTTTCTTGGGGTAAAAAGAAGTTCGCGTGATTCGGAAGATTAAAGAATTCCGAGCGCAACTGCAGCGAGACCTCTTCCGTTAGGCGGAACGATCGCGACACGCCCAGATCGAAGTTCTTCAGTCCATCGCTGCGGATGATATTCCGTCCGGCATTGCCAAATGTTCCGGCCGCGTTGATCAGCCAAGCTGGATTGTCCCCGGGCAGGCAATTTCTCCGGGTGCCGTTCGGCAGCAACGTGCACGTATTGAACCAGCGGTCAGGACCCTGGTTGGCAATGTGCCAGTCGCCGATGATATTCGGTCGATCTTGCAATGCGGGTGCTCCGGTGTTGCTCTCGTCACGCCCCGAGAAGACCGTAAAAGGCGGTCCGGTTTGAAGCGTCAAGATACCGGTAAGCTGCCAGCCGCCCGCAACCGCTCGTAGCGTCTTATTAGGAGTTTTGCTAAATGGCAAATCATATACATAGCTGAAGCCGAATCGATGCGTCACGTCGAAGTCGGAAACAGCGCGTTCGGCACGCAGATTCCGCGCATCCTGCGCGAATCCGTTAGAGCCGCTAGTGTCGCTCGCGGCGGAGATCCCGACGCCGTCGTCGATCGCCTTCGACCATGTATATGACGTGATCAAGCTCAGTCCGTTCGTCATGCGCCGCTCGGCGCGCGCGGTGAGGCCATTGAAATTCGAGTTTCCAATTGATGAAATGTAGCCGCCGGTGATGTTGCCGAACGCTGGCAATGGACGGCGGCTATTGACGGGGCCCGGTCCCGGAAAAGCTTGGTTGATATTCCAGGCTATCGGAAGTCTGTGTCCCTGTGAGCCGAGGTACGAAACGTCTAGGACCACATTGGAGGCGATCTCGCGCTGCACTCCAAAGCTCCATTGATTCACGTATGATGTGCGGAAATTCGGATCGATTCCCGGTGCAACCACCTGGGGGATTCCGGAAAACGCATCCGCGAGGTCCGGCCGATCCG
>Ga0066685_10000803_pt1 | contig 12215 bp, 11 predicted proteins | sample GraSoiAngelo_134_FD_62305 | JGI IMG/M metagenome (GOLD analysis project Ga0066685, IMG submission 62305) | Grasslands soil microbial communities from the Angelo Coastal Reserve, California, USA - 14_0929_05_30cm | ecosystem: Environmental > Terrestrial > Soil > Grasslands | place: USA...
GGCAAAACCGACGCGGTGGTCGAGCCCCTCGGGTGGAGCGCGAATTTCGAGGTTGTCTGGCCGAAAGCAGGCGTGCTGGTTTTGACCGGTGGCGGAGGCGGTTACTGGGACCCCTGGTTGGATTGGGGAATCGCCCGACCGGCTGGACCGGTCGGCGGCGGTTTCGCCATGCCAATTTACTGGGGCAACAACGGCGGGCGCCTGATTGCGTTCGACGTAACGGATGCGGCTGCGCCGAAGTTTCTTTCCGACGTGAATCTCGCCAAGAACGCCTGGTGGAATTTCAGCCCCGCCTACACTGTAAACGGTTTGGTTTTTTTGAGCCACGAAGCGGTGGAAGCGTTCCCGCCCGTTGTGACTGACGGCAAAGACACCAACTCGCCGCCGGTCGATTATTGGGTCCAACGCTGGTACCTCGACGTCGTGGATTACGCCGACGCGGCGAATCCTGCTGTGCGCAAGCCGGTGAACATCCCCGGCTCGCTCAAAGGCGTCGCTCATGCCGGCGAACTGCTCTACACCGTCGGTCAGCACTGGACTAATGGGACGAACTGGTGGTGGGATGGCACGGAATACCTCGACGCCAGCGCATACGATGGCGTTGAAGCGCACCTCATCGACTCGCTGAAGCTCTCCAGCTACTGGCCGCACCCGGTGCTGGTCAACAACGACGACGTTTTCGTCGGTCATCCGTCGGAGACCACCACCGTGAAGAATCTGCTGGAAACCTGGACATTATCGAGCGCCGGCAAGTTCACGCAACTCAGCAGGACCGAATTGTCGGGCGGGGCGCAAAATTTTGCCACCTTTGGCGATCTGCTAGCCGCTCAAATCGAAAACCAGGTCAGCCTGTTCAACGTGACCGATCCGACTGCGCCAGCATTGCTCGTCACCAGCGATCCGCCCGGCTGCGTCTGGTTCGATTTGAACAAAGCGGACGGCGCGCTCGACCGTGCGCTCTGGCTGCCGCTTGGGGTTTATGGCGTTTCAATCATCTCTTTGCCGGCGACGCCTTAGCCGGAACGATTCAGAGGAATAGGGAGGGCAGCCGCCTCGGCTGCTGTTCGGCGCGCCCCGCGTCGAATTCTCTGCATCAAGAGGACAAACCATCCGGTCGGGCGTCTGGCGCCGGAATGCCAACGGCGAGGGCGCCGTTGGCAGCGCCCGAGGCGGGCGCGCTCCCTGATTTCAACTGAATCGTTCCGGCTTAGTCTAGCCGGTCGTGGCGGCGGCCATGCGTCTCGCGGGCGGAATCGCCGAGGCAGGGCCGCGGCGACGGGCGCGGCGCGTCGAAGGAATTGTCGGCAAAAATCTGGCGCGGGTTCGTCTGCAAATGCGCGGCGATTTCCGCCAGGCAGACGGCGCCGAACTCCTGCAATTTCCTTTCCCCCACTCCGCTGATGCGCGCGAACTCGCTTTCGTTCGTCGGATATTGCCGCGCCATTTGCCGCAGCGAAACGTCCGAGAAAATGATGTAAGGCGGCACGGCCTGTTCGTCGGCGAGTCGTTTGCGCAGCTTCCGCAACGTCTCGAACAACACTTCGTCGCACGCAATTTCGCCGGCGCGATGTTTCTGCGGCTCCGGCGCGGCGACCGGTTTGGTCAGCGTGACGGTCTTGCGTTGCGACAACGCCGCGCGGCCTGCCGGCGTCAGTTCGATCACGGCATAGCGGTCGGTTGATTGTCGCAGATAACCCAGCCGTATCAGCTCCCGCGCGATAGTCTGCCACTCGCTCCGGGTGTGTTCCCGGCCGATGCCGCAGGTGGAGAGTTTGTCGTGCCGCCATTTGCGGACTTTTTCCGTGTCGGCGCCGGTGAGCACCTCGATGGCGTGATTCAGACCGAGGTTGAAGCCGCTCTTTTCCCGGATGCGATAGACGCACGATAGAAGCTTTTGCGCGGCAAGCGTGCCGTCGTAGTTCTCGCGCGGCGACAGGCAGTTGTCGCAGCCGCTGCAGTTGGTTTCCTGAAACGTCTCGCCGAAGTATTCGAGCAACGCGCGCCCCGCCGGCAGGTCGGAATTTCCGCGTAATGCACCATCTGCTGCAATTGCTGGCGGGCGATCCGCTGCTCTTGCGCGTCGGTCTTTTCCTCGATGAATTGCGTCTGCTTGACGACATCTCCGGCGCTGAAGAGCAGCAGACACTCACCCGGCAAACCGTCGCGTCCGGCGCGGCCCGTTTCCTGGTAGTAGCCCTCGATGTTTTTCGGCAGGTCGTAATGAATCACGAAGCGCACGTTCGGTTTGTTGATGCCCATGCCGAACGCGATGGTGGCGCAAATCACCCGGACTTCATCGCGCAGAAACAGCTCCTGATTGCGGGCGCGGTCGCCGGACTCCATGCCAGCGTGATACGGCGCGGCCTTCACGCCATCGGCGGTCAGCCTTGCGGCGACGCTCTCGGCCGTCTTGCGGCTCTGGCAGTAAACGATTCCGCTCTCGTTCGGGCGCGCGCGAACGAACGAGAGCGTTTGTTCGTAGGGTCGGGCCTTCGCCGCGACGCGGTAGGTGAGGTTGGGCCGGTTGAAGCTCGCGACGTAACAACCCGGCTCGCGCAGCTGGAGCAGCCGGACGACGTCCGCGCGAACGCGCTCGGTAGCCGTGGCCGTGAGCGCCATCATCGGCGCATTTGGAATCAAGTCGCGCAACTGCGCGAGCTGCCGATATTCCGGGCGAAAGTCATGACCCCATTCGCTGATGCAATGCGCCTCGTCAATGGCGAGCAGGTTCACGTCCCACTTCTGCAAATCGGCCAGAAACCCGGAAAGCATCAGCCGCTCCGGCGCGACGTAGAGCAGGCGGAATTGGCGGTTGTGGATGCCGCGCAAGCGCGCCCGCGATTCGTGCGCTGCGAGTGACGAATTCAAGAACGTGGCGGCCACGCCGCCGGCCCGGAGCGCGTCCACCTGGTCCTTCATCAACGCGATGAGCGGCGAGACCACGACCGTCAGTCCGGGCCGCGTCAGCGCGGGCAGTTGAAAGCAGAGCGATTTGCCTCCGCCCGTCGGCAGCAGCGCAAAAACGTCCTTGCCCGCCAGCACATCGCTAATGATCTGTTCCTGCAACGGCCGGAACGAGGTGAAGCCAAAGTATTGTTTGAGCAGCGGCAGGAGTTGGAGATCGGTTTTCATGTCCGAAAAATCGGACGACGTATGCCAAGTTCAACGATGTCCGGCAACTGAAAACCTGACTGAAATTTTGCTGGCTAAAAAAACTTGCGCGGCGGAGGGCCCGGCGTTAGATAGTTTGCACATTTGCCAGAAATCCGCGCGAGCCAGGTGCCGGCGACAGTTGCTCCGTCGGCAATGGCTCCGGGCAGTTCCTAAGAAAGGCGATTATGTCTGACGAAATTGATACGTCCAAACCCGCCGGTCTTTCGCGGCGTGGCTTCCTCAAAGGACTGGGTGCCGGGTCTGTGGCGACGGGCCTGCTCTCCCCCGCCGGTCTTAAGGAGGCCCTCGCCAGGGAAGGAGGCGTCGTCGGTCCGGGCGAAGTCCCCGTCACTCTTAAAATCAACGGACAGAACCGCAAGCTCAGCGTCGAGCCGCGCGTGACTTTGCTCGATGCGTTGCGCAACCGGCTCGACCTCACCGGGTGCAAAAAGGTCTGTGACCGCGGCACGTGCGGCGCGTGCACCGTGCTGGTGGACCGCCATCCGGTTTATTCCTGCTCCATGCTGGCCGTTGAAGCCGAAGGTCACGAAATCACGAGCATCGAAGGGCTGGGCACGCCGGAACGAATGAACGAAGTGCAGAAGGCTTTCGTGCACCACGACGCCCAGCAGTGCGGCTTTTGCACCCCTGGATTCGTCGTGGCCTGCTCCGCGTTTGTCCGAAAACATCCTAACGCCACGCTCGAACAGGTGCGCGCCGGGCTCGGCGGCAATCTGTGCCGCTGCGGCACCTATGCCGGCATGATGCTCGCCGTGGTGGACGCGGCCAAGAAAGGAGGAGCGTGATATGGCAAAAGTTGATTGGCCCGCCGCAGACAAGCGGACGCTCATCGGCAAACGCATCGACCGCATCGACGGCCCGTTGAAGGCCACCGGCGCGGCGAAATACTCTTACGACATCAACCGTCCGGGCATGCTCTGGGCGAGAGCGGTCACTTCGCCCTATGCTCACGCAGAGGTCACCAGCATCGACACCCGCGCGGCGGAAGCCTTGCCCGGAGTCAAGGGAGTTTGGCGCGACACGGAAAAGGAAGTGCGCTACGCGGGAGAAATCGTTGCTGCCGTCGCCGCTGAAACAGAGGAGATCGCGCAAGAAGCGGCCACGCGGATCAGGGTGCAATACAAACCGCTGCCGCACCAGGTCGTGGACGATGATCCGAAGTTTTTCGACGCCGCGAAGGACAAGCTGAACAAACGCGAGGAGGGGAATGTGGACGATGCCTTCGCCAAAGCCGACAAAGTTGTTGAAGGCGAGTATGGCATTCCCGTCATCGCCCACTGCTGCCTGGAATCCCACGGCCAAGTGACCGAGATGCGCGACGGTGAACTGCATGTCTGGCCGTCGACTCAAAACGTGTCGCGTTACAGCGACCAGCTCGGCGGCGCCGTGGGCGTTGACCAAAACAAGATCCACGTCGAGTGCCAATACATGGGGGGTGGATTCGGCTCCAAATTCAACTCCGACAAATGGGGCACGATCGGCGCGCTGTTGTCCAAGCAGACCGGCCGGCCGGTCAAACTCCTCCTGGAACGCGACATCGAGTTGATGACCGCAGGGAATCGTCCATCCGCCTATGCCAGAATCAAGGTCGGCGCGCAAAAAGATGGAACCCTCACCGCTGTGGAAGCGGATATCTGGGGCACGGGAGGCAATGGCGGTTACAACCCGCCGCCGGTTCCTTACGTGTTTAAGGTGCCCAACACGCGGCTTACCGCAAAGGGCATCCGGACCAATCGTGGCGGTCAGCGTGCCTGGCGCGCGCCGAGCCATCCCCAGGGCTGCTTTCTGACCATGTCCGCGCTCGCCGACACGGCGGCGGCGTTGAAGATGGATGAACTCGAGTTCTTCCTGAAGAACGTTTCCTTGACGGACCGCGCAGAGGTCTATACCGAAGAACTCAAAATCGCCGCCGATTTGATTGACTACAAAAGGAAAGCGCATCCGCGCGGCGATCCAACGCCCGGCCCGGTTAAACGCGGATTGGGAATGTCGATTCATACTTGGGGCGGGATGGGCCATCCGTCCGAGTGCGATGTAACGATCAGTCCCGACGGTTCGGTGGAAGCCAGGCTGGGTTCGCAGGACCTGGGCACAGGCACTCGAACCGTCATTGACATCGTCGTCGCCGAGACGCTCGGTCTGCCGCTCCATGCCGTCAAAGTCCAAATCGGCAAGAGCGATTATCCCGCTTCCGGCGGCTCGGGTGGCAGCACAACCGTCGGCGGTGTTTCAGCCTCGTCAAGGCTGGCGGCCACCGCCGCGCTAAACGCGCTTTTTGAAACAATCGCATCGAAACTCGACACCGCCGCGGACAATCTCGAAGCCGTCCGCGGCGAGATTCGCCAGAGTGACAAGCCCGAGAATAAAATGTCCTGGAAAGAGGCCTGCGCCTTGCTCGGCGTCAATGCCATCACCAAGCGCGGCTCGAACAATCCGGGCGAAAGTCAGAAAATGCATCTCATGGATGGCGGTGTTGGAGGCGCGCAAATCGCCGACGTCTCGGTAGACATTGAAACCGGCATCGTCACGATCAATGAGATGGTTGCCGCGCAGGATTGCGGTCTGGTCATCGACCTCAAAACGGCCGAAAGCCAGGTTTACGGCGCACTCATCATGGGGATCACTTACGCGCTTTTCGAGGAAGCTGTTTATGATGTGAAGACCGGCCGGATGCTCAATGCGGACATGGAGTTTTACCGACTCGCCGGAATCAAGGACGTCGGCAACCTCAAAGTCCACATGATGACTGGCAAAGGTTACGACGAACGCGGAGTCGTTGGACTGGGCGAGCCGCCCGTGATTTCGCCTGGCGCCGCCATCGCGAATGCGGTCGCCAACGCTCTCGGCGTGCGCGTGCCGCAACTGCCGTTGACTCCGGACCGCGTGATAGCAGTGCTGCAGAAGGGAGGCAACCTCGCATGAAATCATTCGAATACGCAGCCCCAAAAACGTTGAAGGAAGCCGCCGCGCTGCTCAGCGACAAGTGGGGGGAAACAGAAATCCTCGCCGGCGGCACCGACCTCGTCACGTCGCTCAAACAGCACATCACCGAACCGAAACGGGTCGTCAGTTTGCGAAACATTTCGGAGATCAAAGGCATCGAGATCGAAAAGAAAGACGTGCGCATCGGCGCGATGACCACGCTGGCGGAATTGGCGGAGGACAAAAACATAAAGGAACACTTCCCCTCTTTGGTCACGGCAGCCATCGGGGTTGGCAGCCCGCAGTTGATGTCCGTTGGCACGGTGGGCGGTGACCTGTGCCAGCGACCGCGTTGCTGGTATTACCGCAATGGATTCGGGCTGTTTGCCAAACACGAGGGCGCGTCGCTCGTGCGCGAAGGAGAAAACCGTTACCACGCCATCTTCAGCAATGACGGCTCCGCGCTGTTCGTCAACCCGTCCAGTTTCGGCCCGGCGCTGATTGCGCTTGGCGCGACTATCGCGGTCAGCGGGCCGAAAGGCAAAACGCGCAAGGTCCCGGCGGAAAAATTCTTCCAGACGCCGAAAACGGAGAGTGACCGCGAAACGTCGCTTAAGCCGAATGAAATCCTGACCTCCATTTTCATTCCCATCAAAGGCCTGAGAAACGCCACGTACGAAGTGAGGCATCGGCACGGGCTCGATTGGCCTTATGTCACCGCGAGCGTCGCGTTCCAGATCAAAGCCGGGACTGCGTCAGACGCCCGTGTGGTGTTGGGCCACGTCGCGCCGGTGCCGTGGCATTCGGCAGGCGCGAGCAAGGGGTTGAACGGCGCAAAAGTGGACGCGGCCTCGGCAGCGAAGTGCGGTGAGGCCGCAGCGCAGGGAGCGAAACCGCTCAGCAAAAACGGCTACAAGGTCCAGCTTGTCAAAGCCGCGGTAAAGCGCGCGGTGCTGGCGGCCGCAGCCTGAGAAATGCAAATCGACCCATAGCGCGTGAAGGAACACGTCATTTACTATTATGAATACGTCCGAGGCACCTCAAAGATTTCAGGTTCCCTGCCCCAACATGCGTTGCAAGGAAATGTATTATCACGGCCAACCGGAGGACGAATACGCCAGCGGCATTTACTGGTGCTCGAAAACGCAAGAGAATTTCGGCCCAGACGGCCAGCCGGTCGGCAAAACTGACTGTTGCGCAGGACGCTCATGTTATGTAGGTTAAATTCAAATTTCAGAGTCTGGTTGGTAGAGAAAGGACAGTTATGAAAATGAAATTAGCCATTGCAGTTGTCGTGCTGGCGACGGCCACCGCGTTCGCCGGGAAGCAATCCACGCCGACCATCTCCGGCGATTATCTGGAAGTGCGTTCGTGCGACGTTTACACCGGCCCCTGTTTCGCCAACGCGGAGATGGGCCTCACCGGCAAGGAAGGCATGCTGGTCTGGTCGGTCCGCGAAGGGTCGTGGAACGGGGTGAAGCTGGACGGCCTGAACGTCATCGCCGTTGTCCGCACCGACGGCACACTGGGCGACTTACGCTATCAACCGCGCAGCGGCAAAGCCGTGCTGGTCGTCGATACGCTGGCGACACCGAGGCAGAGCGAAGCGCTGGTCGATCTCGCCCGCTCCCTGGCCGGCGGTCTCATCAATGAGGTTGCTGAAGTCAAAACCACGCCCATGGAAGTCGCCATTGGCACGTGCGGCAACAAAGGCTGCGCTTCGGTCAAAGCCGGCAAACTGGTCCAAATCACCACGCGCTGTCTCGGCAGCAAGGACCATCTCTGCGGCAACGAGGAAACCTTCTATCCGCCGCTGACGGAAGTGACCGGCGCGTATCCGGTCGTCACCGAACTGGCCTCGTTTGACGGGACCGGACTGGATCTGACCTGGGCATTGGTCGAGAAACGCAGCGCGTTCATGGGTCACTTCGCTCGGTAAGAGAGAATATTCGCGCGGGCCGGAAGCGTTTGTGTTTCCGGCCTTTTTCTTTTTAATCTGCCGTCGTTGAATGGTGGCAGTGTTTGGCTGTCAAAATTCCACATGAAAAAACTTTCGTTCCTTCTGGGAGTTGCGTTTTGGTTCCAACTCGCGGACAACTCGCGCGCCGGTGATTTTTCAGTCAAAGTTGCCGACAAAGAACCGCCGGGGCAAATCGGCGAGTCCATCCGGAAAATACTTCAACCGAAAGCGGTTCAGTTGCTCGATGGCGACACTCCCGTTTTCGAATTCTGGTTCGGGTCGGAGGTTGCGCTGAAGTCGAAGCCAGGGTCAGCGGACAAGGGGTTGGGTTCCATTCAGGAGACCACCTTGCTCGGAGCCGTGTCTGTCGGGAACGGCCGGCGCGACTATAAAGACAACGAGATTGCCGGAGGCGCTTACACGCTGCGTTTCGGGTTGCAGCCGCAGGACGGCGACCATCTGGGCACCGCGGAATACCCGTACTTCGCCGTGCTGATACCGGCGAAAAACGACACGCAGTTGGACGGGATAACAACGTTCAAAGCAATGACCAAGGCGAGCGGCAAAGACACCGCCTCTGGTCATCCTGTTGTTCTAAGTCTGCGCCCTGTTTCTTCCGACACCGGAGATTTTCCGAAACTCAACGAGCCGACTGCCGAGCATAAGAGCGTGCGCGTCAAAGTGCCGGGCAAAGCCGGCGACGAGAAAACCAGCATTGTATTCGAACTGGTTTACAAAGGGCACGGCCACATCCAGTAGAAGTCACTCCGGGCGTTTCTCCACCAGCTTCACCGGTCCCTGACAGCACATGCACGGACCTGGTGAAAGCGTCTTGATCGCGCAGATGTCGCAATAATAGTAAAGGTCACAGACGACGCCGTTGCGCACCGACTTCATGTCCGTCATTTCAAAAATCTGCGTTTTGGGAAGCACGTGCCCTTTGAGGATGAGTTCCTTTTTGCGCACTTGCTCGTCCACGAACAACGTCTCGGACAATTTCGTCCTCAGCAGCGTGTAGAAAGTTCCGTCTTTTGTTTTGAATCCCCAGATGTGTCCGTGGTTTGTTGGCAAGTCGATGCCATAAACCGCGTGCATGGCTTCCGGCAGGCAGACGATTTTCCCGCGTAAATCCACTTCCTGAAGCTCGGTCTTGCTTTTGGCCTTGCCGGGTTTGACGATTTCGCTTTTATCAGCCGCCATGGCGACCAGCGCAACGGCCCAAACCGCAGTCGCCAGGAACTTCAGGCGATAGCGCCTGGAACTGATTGCATAAGTATTTGGTGGGTGGGGCGAGCGTACTCGCGAGCCGTGAAAGCGCGGACAGTTCAATGCTGCCAATGGCTCGTCAGTAGTCTGCTGTTCCTTTTGGAACCTTATGAAACCTGTTCTATCGTGCATGTTGAAATATTGACTCGATTTGGCGGGTTGCAAGCCCGGTCCAAGTCTGAAGTGACCACGTCCAAAAATTGAAGGTGAGTTGGGGCCATGAACGGTGAGGCGAGACTCCATCGATCCCTGACCTCCAATGGATAGAAATTAGGGCTCGACGAAGTCTCGCCCCACCCGGTTCATGGAGAGTTGAAGCGCCTTCTCGTAATCCGCGGGTGTATCCATGTCGAAATCAAGTCCGGGGTCGTCCATTTCGCGCAGAGCCACGGCGGATGCGTTGTTCTGCAGGAATTGTTTCAGTGTTTCTTCGCGCGAATCTTTCAGTTGCTCGAAGATCGCTTTGGGCAACACCACCGGATGACGCGGCCGCCCACGCCAGCCCGGCTGGCAAATTTTCTCCGGATGCGCCGCCGCCAAACCCAGCAATGTGCGCAGCGTTTCAAGACGCAAATGCGGCTGATCGCCCAAAACAATAACCCAATGCGTCAACGCTGGATTCCAATCGCCCCAGGATGCGGCGCATTGAATGGAACTGAACATGCCGCGTTCCGGTTTCAGGTTAGTGATGCGGTTGCACGCCGGAAAACCGAGCCGGTCGAGTTCCCCGCTTGTCGTTTGATCCCCGACTGCATGCACCACGGCGATTTGTCGCGCGCCTGCGGCCTGCCATTGCGTGACGAGATGTCCAAGTACGGAAGTCTTGCCCCAAGGCAAAAGTAATTTGGGTTTGCCCATCCGCGACGACGCGCCCGCTGCAAGAATAATGACACCGCAGGCATTCATGGAAGTCACATCGTTTCGTGGCGCTGATGAAAAGACATGGGGCCACAATTTAGCCCTGGTGAAAACGAATGAAAACAACGAACCAATCTTCTTGACGACTGCCCGTCTCTATCCACGGCCGCTTCCTGTCAAACCGGCTTCGTCCAGGGCGCGGCGGAGCAGGTCCGTCACGCCCAATTCGCCCGACCAGTGGGCGAGGTAAGCCCGGTCGAGTGCGCCTGCCTGGACCTTGAGCACACTCAGCAGGTCACGCCATTGCTGGTCGGAGACGCAGCCGCCCTTGCGATACCAATCAAGTTTGGCCAGCACGGTGTCTTCGGCCGACGCGAAGAACAATTCCAGCGGTGCAGACTGGCCGACGGACTTCTTCTGGCGCCGAGCGAATTGGGAGCGGGCGAATGGGTCGCGCCACCGAACGAAGACATCCACCTTGGTCATGGTTTCCAGGTGGATGAGGTTGAAGGAGCCCTGGCTTTGGATGGCGGCGAGGATGGCCGCGAGGTCAGCATAGAACTCCCCGAAAAGTTGTTCCACCAACGGGCCGGCATTTCCCGGCTGGAGGTGCGCCACCAAATCGGCATCCACCGTCTGACGAGGTTCGCCGAAGACGCTGCTGGCGATCGACCCGGCCACCAGGTAATCCACGCCGAGCGCCTCGAACGCGGTCACAACGCGGGCGAGCGCTGCCAGCAGTTCGGTCTCGCCCTCATTCATCGGCGGACAATCGGCCATAGGCTTTGGCAGCGAGTTCCGGACCGAGCCAGAGATCGGCCAAACGCCGCCGTAGCCGGGCCGGCGACTCACCTGGATGGCGTTCGCGCAGCCCGGTGAGCGCGAGTTCGCGCGCGGTGCGGTTGGCGCTCAGCACTACCGCCACCTTGCGCGCGGGCGAAGCGCCGCGCAACAATTCGATGAGCACCCGCTCAGCCTCGGGATGTGTGTCTTCAGCTAGCGTTCGCATGGTTTCACCTTAACGCCAAAGGCCGCCGCATGGGAAGCCTCGCGGCTGGCCGACCGGCCACGAACCACGCCAGAACCGCCGTGCGGTCGCGGAACGTTAAAGGGCGTTCTTCATCGGCACCGTTTCACCTCCGCGTAGCAATCGACCGCGTCAGAATCCAGGAAGGGTCAAGCGTTCTGAGATACGATTTCAGCCCGCTTCTGAATGAACTGCCCCACGACGCTGACAGCGATTTCAGGAACACTGACGGCCTGAATGTCGAGGCCGACCGGACACGCGACCTTCTCCAACTGCTCGGCAGTCGCCAGGCCGTCTTCAACGAACTGCTCAAAAATGAGTCGCCGTTTGCGTTTGCTGCCAATCAGACCGAGAAAGACGAACGGACGATTCACCCACTCGCGCAGCACCAGCGCGTCGTGTTGATGGCCGCGCGTGACGATGAGACCGAACGTTGGCCGATGCGGCAGCGACTCTTTCAAAAGCTTTTCCCAGTAATCCACGCGAAACTTTGTTCCCGCAGGAAAATATTGCGAGTTCGCCAACGTCGGTCGGTCGTCGAACACCGTGACCTCGAAGTCGAGCTGCAACGCCAGCGGCGCGACGGCTTGGGCGACGTGGCCTGAGCCGGCAATCCACAGCGCGCACGGCGGCGAAACGGTCTCTCGATAGAACCACTCTCCTTCGGGCGCTGTGCCGTTAACCCACGCGATGGAAAAATCCTTCTTCACGCCCCAGGTCAACGGCTCGTCGCAGCGCGCAATCTTTTGCCAGAGGTCCGCTGCTTGAGCGGCGTGCGGCAAAATCAGTCCATAAACTTTGCCGCCGCAAATCAGGCCGTCGTCCCACCCGAAGTCGTGGTCGAGCACCAACTCGAAGGTGGCTGGTGTCTGTGTCAGCAACGCCCGCCGGGCGCGGTCCTGAATCTCCGCTTCGAGGCAACCGCCACCGAGCGTCCCTTTGATGCGGCCGTCAGCAAGAAACAGCGCCTTGGCTCCCTTTTTTTGAGGACTCGAACCTTTGATACCG
>Ga0066685_10000811_pt1 | contig 12181 bp, 10 predicted proteins | sample GraSoiAngelo_134_FD_62305 | JGI IMG/M metagenome (GOLD analysis project Ga0066685, IMG submission 62305) | Grasslands soil microbial communities from the Angelo Coastal Reserve, California, USA - 14_0929_05_30cm | ecosystem: Environmental > Terrestrial > Soil > Grasslands | place: USA...
GCGCTCTGGAACGGCCCGGAAACCCGCATCGTGGTCAGTTCGGACTTGAGCCATTGCCACGATTACGCCGCCGCCAAAACGATGGATCAGGCAACGGCCCAAAACATTGAAGCGCTGCGCGCCGAGCGATTGGATGACAACCAGGCCTGCGGCTTTCGCCCGATTCGCGGCCTGTTGCACCTGGCGCGGCTGCGGGGCCTGAGACCGAGCTGCGTTGATCTCCGCAATTCTGGCGACACTGCTGGACGGCGCGACCGCGTCGTCGGTTACGGCGCATTCATCTTCGCGGGATGATTAGCGGGAAGTGGTATCGCTCGTGGGCATGACCAGCAAATCGTCAAAACGAATCGGCGTCGTCGCGTACGGGCTGCCCCAGATCGACGCTCTTCCAGCCACCGGCTGCTCCTTTTCATCGTACGAGATCATCCAGGCGGACGGTTCCTTCTCGCCATCCTTCCACGCTTTGCCTTCCACTTTCCATCCGCCGTCTTTCACCTTGCGGACTTGCAGGCACAGCCGGGTCCAAGCGCCCGATTGCCATTCATACGGCATCCGGGCTTTGACCTCATCACCTTTGAAAAGTTCGAGGGCTTTTTTGGCGGGTGTCACCTGCAATTTGTAGGCAGACGTTCCCTGACCATTCAATCCAACGGCGAAAGTTGGATAGCGGCGGCCTTTGCCGGTTCCCGACATGCGCGCGGAAACGGCATTGCCTTCCTTCTCGGTCGGGCCGAATAAGGCGCCGAAGGTATCCAGCGGCGCGCCGGGCAGTTCGAGGAATTTGTTCCCGCCTTCTTCCTTCACCGCGAACTGGCCGTCGAGAACCAGAAAATCGTCGGGCACCTTATTCAGTTCGGCCTTTTCGAAATCGTTTTCGTAAATTGCCTTTGCCGACTGCCCAACGGCACTGCAGGCCAAACCTACAACCCAAGCAAAGGCTCCCAATTTTCTGAGCAACTTGTTCATTGCCAATTCAACGATTTAACGATTCAACGAATCAACGTTCTTAACGATTCACTCATTTCTCAGTGCGTCCAGCAATCTTCCGCGCAGGGCGAGCGCAGTGGCAATCCAGGTCCAGACTGCGCCGCTGAGGAAGACTGCACCAAGCGTCAGCGCCAGCGAAAGATAGGGCACACCCGCACGCGGCGAAATTAATGCCGGCAACACCGCCACCAGCGCGGCAATGATGCCGACCGCCAGTCCGAGCAGCAACAGCGCGCCGTGCTCGCTCAGCACCAGCCATTTCAACGCGCGCGGACGAAAACCAACGGCGATCAGCAGTGCCAGTTCGCTGCGACGCTCCAAAACATTGCGCATCACCACGACGCCGAGTCCCACGCTGCCAAGCAGCAAGCCCAGCCCGCCCAGAACCTGGAAGGTGGAGAGATACGTGTTTTGCACGGCATTGAATGCGGCCAATCGCTGCGTGGTCGGCGTGAGTTCCAGTCCCACGTCGCGCAAGGCGCGCGAAAGCGTTTTGGAAACTTCATTCACCTCCTTTGGCGGCGCGTCGATGAGGAACATTCGGTAGCCGGCCTCAGACGGAAAGCGCGCGACGAACTCGTCCTCGGCGATGACCAGATTGCCTTGCAAAATCGAATTCGCCAGCGCGCCGACGAGCCGGACTTTGAAGGTGCGGCCGCGTTCATCCGTGTAATCCACCGTGTCGCCGACCTTTTTTCTCATCGCCCAGACAATCGACGCCTCATCGCCGATGGCGGGGACTACATTTGGCTCGTAGCCGCCGACGTGAGGAGGCGGATTTCGTGATTCCGTCGAGTCCGCCTCGTTACCTCGGCGGCTACTATCGAGAAGCAACCACGGATTTCCTTCGGGCAAGCCTTTCGCCACTTTCGCGAACGTCAACGCCTTGCGCCCCGCGAGCTGTTCCGGTTTCACTCCGAGCAACCTCGGCTTTTGCGCGCGATTTAAGTTCAAGCAACTGGCGTCGTCGCCCTCGCGGACGCGGAATGGAACGAACGCCACATTGGTCAGCGCTTGGTCGGTCAATCCGAAGAAATCGCGTCCGGCCTTGCTGTTCAAGTCCTGCACCACCGGCAGCGTCGTTTCGCCGACGAGCGGGAAGCCGCCGGTGCCTGATGAGCGTTGTTCGGCGCCCTGGACCGCCTCGAGGTGAAAAACGCCGATGCTCGCGATCAAAAAGCTGCCGCACGCGAGCAAGCCGACTGTTGCCAGACTGCGTTTGCGCCGCCGCGCGCAGTTGCGCACGCCCATTCCGCTCAAGGTGAATTTCGCGGCGTCGGCGCCGGGTGCGCCACTGAGCGAAGCCAAAAAAGCTGTGGCGAACGCTATTTCCGCGATTAACAGCAACGCCCCCGCGCTGAAGAAAATTTCTGCGTCCGCCGTCTCGCCGCGCCACAGCGCCCAGGCGATCATGGCCAGTCCCACCAGGCCGCTGACGATGCCGGTGAAATTGCCCCGACTTTTCTTCCCCGACTTTCGATCTGAAATCTGAAACTCAGGATTCGCGCCTTCAGCCAGCAACTCGCGCGCGGGCTGCTGCGCCTGCTTGCGCAGTGCAAGCCAGATCGTCAGCCACGCGACCAACACCGCTGCCACAGCGCCGATGGCCAGTGTCTGCGGCTCGGCATGGTAACGGAGCGTCGAGGTTTGCACCGCATCGCGCCAAATGGTTGAAAGCCCCAGCAGCATTGCCCGCGCATACCCGATGCCGCCGATGACACCGATGAGCCCGCCGACCAGCGCCAGCGCGCCACCTTCGAGCAGCAACAGCCGTCGCACCTGCCGCGGCGTGAAGCCGAGCGCGAGCAGCGTGCCGACTTCCGTCGCGCGCTGTTCGATGCCGAACTGAAACAGCAGCGCCATCAACAACAACGCGGCGGCGATGAGGAAGAAGCTGAAGCCGAGAAACAGCCCGCCGAAATCCTGCGATTGTTCGGCGGCTGCGAGCGCTTGTTGCCGTACCGGCTCGAAGCTCAGGCCGATCGAAGCCGGGTTAAGCGCAGTGACATGTTTTTTTTCAAGTTCCGCCCTGGTCTGCTGGATGGAATCTACAATCATGGCAGCGGCGGTCGGTTCTTTCGGTGGCGCCGACGCCGCCGGGACTGGCTTGGCGTCGGGAGAGAGTTCAATCGGCATTGTCGAGCGCAAACCGCGAAAGAACAGGTGCGCGGGGAACCGATACCTCACCGCAGTCAGGTTGCCGAATCGGTTAGCCCACAACGATTGTCCGGCGGCGAGAGTTATGAACGCCTTCGGCGTGCCGCGATAGTTCTTCCAGTAATCCTCGTCTTTGGGCCGGATGCGTTCGAGTTTGACCGGCAGACTGGGGTCCCAGTCGCGCGTGCTCTCTGCCTTTTCGATACCTGGAAATTCGGGCATCAGATTGCGGTCCGCCGCCGCGCCAGACAAGGGCACGACAGCGCGCACGGTGAATTGGTTGGTTCGTTCTTCGAGCCGCCGTGAAAGGCCGATGACGTAGTAGCTCAATGCGAGTTGGTCGCCCGGTTTCGCGTTCAGGTCGTCCGCAAGCCACTGGTTGATGAGGATGTCGTCGTCGCGCATATCCGGCGGAACCACCGGCGCGCCCATCGCGGTCACCATCGAATACGGCGCGGCGCGGTCGCCCAGGCGCAGTTCGTTCACAAAATAAGTGAGAACGCCCGTTGCATTCGTCGCTGCCCTGAGCGCGGTGTCGGCAACCGGGGGGTCGAGAAACACGCGACTCGTGCGCAGTTCGAGCGCGTTGACATCGGGTAAGGCCCGTAATTCGAGTTCGGCATCGGCCAGTTTCCAGGTCTGATGCAAAGCGACGTTGGCTTGAAGGACAGCCCAGGGGTCTTCGTCGGTGCTGGCCAGCAGCAGATTGGCGCGGCCCGGCAGTTTCAATTGCTCCTGCAATGCGGCCAGAGAAACGAACGCGTTGAACGGCGCGACTTGGCTGGCCCGCAAACCGAACCTGCCAAACTCCGCGTCCGACGCTACGGCGGTGACTTTGAGTCGCAGCGACACAGAGGAATCCTCCTGCGGCGAAATGGGCGCTTCGCGGGAAAGCTTGCCCGGTTTGGCGACGCGCAGCACGACGCTATCGCCAGTGGTCGCTTTGAGCTGCCTGGCGAGCGGTTGGTTGAGGATCACTTCGTCGGCGGAAGGCGATTTGAACGCCGGCTGTTCTTCGCTAAGCCGCCAGAAACGGTCATCGACGCCGAGCACTTGCGCGCGGTTGGCGCGGGCCGAGTCGTCAGGCCTGCTCGCAGTCGCTGGTAACGCGATGGCGGAAGCAACCGTTCCCTCAATGAGTCCCTTGTGTGCAAGCTCGTCCGAAAGCGCCGCGCGGAAAAAACGGTCATTGGCAGCCAGCGCGATTTGAACCCTGCCCAGCCGCGCGAGCGCCATGTCGCGCAAACTGCCGCGTACCGAATCACCTACCACCAAGGCGCCAATCAATACGGCGCTGCCGACGGCCGCGCCGACCAGCGCGCCCAAGTGCGCCCGGGCGTGAAAGTGCAGACTGCGGAAGATGAGGGTCAAGAGGGTCATAAGCTCCAAATCCCAAGCGCCAAGCTCCAATGAAATCCCAGGTTCCGAGGCTCAACCCCCAGACATGGTGTGGTGGCCGCGGCTTTTGCGCTTGAAGCTTGGAGCTTCTCTGGTCTTTGGAGCTTGGTCATTGGAAATTCGTCATTTGCCATTTTCGGACGCCAGTCGCCCATCTCGTAACTCGAGCACCCTTCCCATTCGCTTTGCCAGATCGAGCGCGTGAGTCACGACGACCAACGTTACGCCCTCTTCCCGGTTCAACTGAACGAGCAGGTCGGCGAGGTTCTGGGCCGAGGCGCGGTCGAGCGCGCCCGTCGGCTCGTCGGCCAGCAGCAGTTTGGGCTGATTGATCAACGCGCGGACGACGGCCACGCGCTGGCGTTCGCCACCGGAGAGTTGTCCTGGCCGATGCGTGAGCCGGGCGCCGAGGCCGACCTTGTCAAGCAGCCGTTTCGCACGCTCGCCAGCGCCGTTGCGCAGCGCGGCGTCGTTGTTCGCAAGCGTCGGCACCAAAACATTTTCCAACACGGTGCATTGCGGCAGGAGGTGATGCGCCTGGAAAACGAAACCGATTTGACGGTTACGCACCGCGGCGATCTTGATATCATCGATCCGGCTCAAATCCTGGCCGTCGAGCAACACCTGGCCGCTGGTGGGTCGGTCGAGTGTGCCGATAATGTTCAGCAGCGTGCTCTTGCCCGAACCGGACGGCCCGACGACGGCGACCGATTCGGTGCGCCCGATTTCAATCGAGATGTCCCGCAAAACCGAAACCGCCTCCGCGCCCGTGGGCGATTCGTAACGCTTGCTCACCTCAGTCAATCTCAGCAATGCCGATGGCATGATGCAGTTTTAGACGAAAACGGCGAGAGAGTCGTAGAGAAGTTTGAACATTTATTTAATGTGACGGGCAGCGTGCCTGGCTGGACAGGCCGGAAACCTGTCCTAGCCTCGCTTCGACCACCGCTTTGCCTTCATTTCAAATCGCGGCAGTGTTCCGTGCGCGACAGCCGTCACCGGCACGCGCAAGGTGAACGCAACTTCAAATGCCTTTTCCAATCGCTTCACAACGCCTGACGGATCGGCGCAGCTTGTCGTCGGCTCAATCTGGACGCTGAGTTCGGTCAGCGAACGCGCGTCGCTCACGGTGACCTGGTATTCCGCCACGTCGCCGCAGGCGCGGATGATGTCTTCGACCGCGCTGGGGAAGATGTTCACACCGCGCGCGATGATCAGGTCGTCCACGCGTCCGAGGACGCCGCCTTCCAGCGCCAGAGTGTGGCGACCGCATGGACACGGTTGATGGTTGATGGTCGATGGTTGATGGATTGGTTTGACGAGGTCGCCGGTGCGATAGCGGAGCAGCGGCGAACCGATGCGGCCGAGGGTGGTCAGCACGAGTTCGCCCGTTTGGCCGGCGGCAAGCGGCTTGCCGGATGCCGGCTCGATGACTTCAGCGAAATAAGCCGGCTCAAGCACGTGCAACACGCCGGGCTGCCTCGGGCATTCGTGAGTGACGGGTCCAGTCTCCGTCATGCCGTGATGATCGAAGATTCGGGCGCCGCGCCACAGCTTTTCCAATCGCGCCCGGAGCGCGGGAATGCTCCCGCCCGGTTCGCCGGCGACGATGATCGTTTTCACGCAAGCCGCGCGCAGATCGATGTTTTCTTCGGCAGCGACCTCGGTGAGTCGCAGGGCGTAGGTAGGGGTGCAGCAGAGGATGGTCGCGCCGTTGTCAATCATCACGCGCAGACGCGCCGTGCTGCTCAGACCGCCGCCCGGGATGCAGAGGCAGCCGATGCGTTGCGCGGCTTCAAACGCGAGCCAGAATCCGATGAACGGCCCGAAAGAAAAGGCGAAGAAAACGCGGTCGCTCGCCGTCGCGCCCGCCGCGCGAAAGACCTCCGTCCAGCTTTCGACCATCCAGTTCCAGCTTTCCGGCGTGTCGAGCCAGCGGAGCGGCGCGCCGGTGGTGCCGCTGGTTTGGTGAAAACGGGTGTAACGATCGAGCGGGAAGGTCAGGTTCGTGCCGTAAGGCGGATGGGCGCGCTGGTCTTCGTCGATTTCCTGCTTCGTGGTGAACGGAAACTTCTCAGAGAATTCGTGCAGACTCGCGACTGTCGCCGGCACCCCCGCTTGCGAAATTTTTTTTGTGTAAAACGCGTTCGCTGGGAGCAGCTCCGTGAGCAGTCGGCGCAATTGGTTCAGTTGTGAAGCGGCGATTGCCGGGCGAGCGGGAAAAGAATCGTCGGCCATCGAACGGTTCACTGTTTGGCAGCCGATGGCGATCCCGGAGCGGGTTGGATGGCGGCCTGCTTCGGCCTGGGCGTTGGGTTCGGCTTGTGAAGCGTGACCAGCCCGCCACCCACGAGAGCGAGGATCATTCCGATATAAAACAGCGGATTGACCTTGCCCCAGTCTATTTCATGGCGAACCAACCCAATAGAAACCACTGCGTTCACGACTGGTGCTCCGGCGAAAACAATGGCCATGACTTCAGGCGGTTTCCCTTTGGCTCCGAACGCGAGCAGCACACCAAACGCGCCGATGGCGCCGACGATTCCTGCGACCAACGACCACCCCATTCCTCGTCCAGTGTAGCCGCTGAACGCCGCGCCTTTGGCCAGCAATATCGCCAGCGGCGCGAGCACCGCGACCAGGAAATAGGCCACCCCAACAAACAGGAACGCTTTGTAACGCCAGAGCGACGGATCGACATCGACCGCGCCCGGCGGCTTCATGAGTGTCTGGCCCGAATGCAGGAAAACGCCGTAAACGCCCCACGAAAAAACGGTTAAAAATGCGAAGGCCAGCCAGGTCAGGCCCGGCGAATCAGAGTTGGCATTAATCATACGTGTGCGGAGCTTATCGCCGTCGCGGCTTTACTTCAAATGGAATCGAATTAGATTATCCACGAACTGAATAACCCGGACCACGGGCCGTCTCAAACACTGTGAAACCTTCCATCGCACTTTTGCTCGGGTTCCTGTTGTTGGCCGGCTGTGCCACGAGCACGGTCGAATCGCGCAGGAAAGAAAAGCTCGCGGCTTACAACGCTCTGTCGCCCGAGGAAAAGGAACTGGTGGACAAAGGTCAGATTCAGAGCGGGATGAGCCAGGATGCGGTGTACATCGCCTGGGGTGCGCCGGCTCAAATTCTACAAAACCAAACCGGCAACGGCGGCGTGCAAACGGTCTGGCTTTACGAAGGTACCACGATGCAAGAGACGCGCTATTGGACGTTCCGCGAAGTGCCTTATCGGGGCCACCTCTTTCTGGAGCGTTATCTTGATCGCGATTATGACCCTCGCGGTTACGTCAGCGCGGAGATTGTGTTTGTCGGCGGCAAGGTCGCGAGTTGGCGGACGCTGCCACGGCCGACGTATTGATTCGTTACAGCCGTGAGAGTTTTCGGAGTTAGCCATTCAACTGTTGAACGTTTTAACGCTTCAACCCTTTAACGCTTTAACGAACCACGTCACTTCAACAACTGGGGTGGCGCGACTTCGATTCTGTCCGCGACGGCTTTGGGAATCGGCGCGGCTTTCATCCTGCCGTCTTTGTCGTGCGTAACGCACACGACCGTCAGACTGCCGCGCGCCACTTCCACCGGCGGTGAGGCATTCAATTTGCGAAAACGAAAGACGTAGCTGAGCGACTTCGATTTTTTTTCGCTGACGAGAATGTGAATCTCGATTTCATCCTCGAAACGGAGCGGCTGGAGGTAATCGCACGCGGCGTGCACGCGCGGCCAGCCGACTGGGGGGTCAAATTTGTTCATCACCACCGAGAACCCCAGCGACCGGAAAAGGCCATGCTCCGCCGTTTCCATGTAACGGAAAAAATTCGCGTAGTGGACGATGCCAGCCATGTCGGTCTCTGAAAATTCCACCCGGCGGACAGCTTTGAATTCGTAGGACATGGGCGGATTTTAGATTTGCGATTTGCGATTTGCGAATTGAAAAACCCCTTCGGTCTCATTGAACGCCGGACGTTTTGAAGAAAACTCCCGGAAAACGCGGGCGATATTTTCCGCCATCCGGTCGGCGCTGAAATCCTGCAAGACCGCTTTGCGCCCCGCCTCGCTGAGCGCGCGCAGCTTTTCGGGGTCCGCGAGCAGACTCTCGACTGCGTCGGCCAGCGCTTTCACGTCGCCGGGTTCGTAGAGCACGCCGCCGCCGGTCCCTTCGATCAGTTCGGGAAACGAAGCCGCGCGTGGTTGCACGACCGGCACGCCGGCCGCGAGCGCTTCGGCAACGTACAAACCGAACGCTTCGCCGTAAAGGGCGGGGACGGAGAAAACGGTCAGCGACCGAAGGAAATCCAACTTTGCCGCCCGGTCGATATTAGGATGGAACTCCACGTCGTGCAAAACGCCGTTTGTTTTCAATCGTTCGCGCAACGCATTGACGAAAGGTTCCTCTGACGGGCCGCAGCTGCCACCCACGCGCAACTTCAGATCCTTGGTCCGCTCGTGGCGTTTCAGCAGGATGAATGCTTCAACCAGTCGGTCCAAACCCTTCTCGCGGCACATGCGGGCGAAAAAGCCGAGGACCGGCGCGCCGCCCTGTTCCGTGTTCCGCGTTCCGCGTTCCGCGTTTTTGTCGTAGCCTTCAAGATTGATCCCGTTGAAGACGACGCGCACGCGGTCGGCGGGCAGATTGAGTCGTCGGCACATGAGATCGCCGAAGTAACGGCTCGGCGCGAGGAACAGGTCGGCTTCTGCCGCGCGCGCGGCCAACGTTTTCCAGGCCTCATCGCGTTGCGCCTGCGGCAGTGAGTCGAGAAAGTAATCCTCGCCTTGCAACATGCAGACGACCGGCGAGCGCAGTTCCTGTTTGAGCTTGCGCACCAGGCCGACCAGCAGCGCGTTCGACAGGCAGACCACGTCGGGGTGCGGCTTCTGCTTGAGCCAGCCAATCAACTCATCCAGTTCGCGCGCCTGGTTGCCTTCCTCCCCGCGGAGCATGGAAATGGTGAGATCGCCGAGTTCCTCCGCGCGTGTCCTGGCCGCCTTGCCCGCCGCCCATTTCAACAGCGCGGGTGACTCCAGCAGACGGTGCAGCCATTCGGGCGCGTGGCGAAAGAAGGACGATTTTTGCTCGAGATAAACATTGATGCCGCTGAAGAAAATCGGCGTGCCGGCGCTTTGGTCCTCTTCGTCCAGGGTCATCGGCAAATACAGCGGCACCATGAGCACCTCGTGGCCCTGCTGGCGCAGCGCGGCCACGAGCGCGTTGTCACGGAAACAATTCCCGCAATACATCCCGCCGGCGCCGGGGGTGATCTGGACGATGTTCATCTCAGTCGTCGAACCGTTAAAACGCCACATCGTTACAACGTTGTAACGTTTTTAACGATTCAACGTTTTAACTCTTTATCGCCACTCGTGATTGCATTCCCGTTTTGGAATCGGTGAGCGGTTGGCCCAGCGGCAGTGACTCAGGCACCGACGCGAATTCCTCAATTGCCTTCCACAGCCGCGAAAAGTCCTTGTTCACGTCGCCGCTCAGGCAATCCGTGACATCGCCTGCGAGGTCGGGATGCTTGTCGGTCAATTCACGGAAGCTGAAGTTTGGGTTGTAGAAGGCGTACACCAGCTTGCGCATGTTCTCGATGCCTTCGCGCAGCTTCGTGGCGTAATCGGCAAAACGCTGCGGCGAAAAATCGCGCGCGAGCAGCGCCGCGTGTACCGCGTCGCCGGCCATCACCCCGCTCTTGAGCGCGAGCATGACGCCGGAGGAAAAGACCGGGTCGAGAAAACAATACGCGTCGCCCACGAGCAAGAGACCTTCGACGCCGCAGTAGCGCGAATGATATGAGAATTCGCCGGTGATGTAGTAAGGACCGAATTGCGTGCCGCAGGAGAGGTATTCCTTGATCCAGAGGTTTTGCCCGATTTCGCGCTGAAAAATTTTCTCCGGTTCCTTCACGCCCTCACGCGTGAGGTATTTGCCCTCGGCGACGACGCCGACACTGACGAGGTCGTTATGCAGCGGGATGTACCAGAACCAGCCTTTCTCCGGAACGAACGCCACGGTGGTCGTGCCAGCGTCAATTCCTTCATCGCGCTTTGCACCTTTACAGTACGTCCAGACAGCGACCTTGTGCAATTCCGGGTCGCCGACGCGCCAGTTGTGTCGCACCGCGGAGAAGGCCTCGCGACCGGAACAATCCAGTGTGATGGGCGCGCGATATTCCGTGATTTTCCCGCCCTTGTCCTGCGCCCGAACGCCTACGACGCGTCCGCCTTCTTTCATGAGTTCCTTGACGGTCGTTTCCTCTTTCACTGACGCGCCCTTTTCGCGGGCGTTATCGAGTAACATCACGTCGAATTCGGAACGCAGCACCTGCCAGGTTTGAGCGACGGTGTCGCGGTCGTATCGGGTGAAAAAGTAGAACGGCTGCGACGCTTTGCCCGAAGGCGAGACGAATTGCACGCTGTATTTTTTGATGAATGCGGACTTCCGCATCTTTTCGATGAGTCCCAACCGTTGCAGCGGTTGAAAGGTGAAGGGCAGCAGCGATTCGCCGATGTGGTAGCGCGGAAATTTTTCGCGTTCGAGCAGGAGGACTTTGTGGCCGTGGCCGGCCAGCATTGTAGCCGCAGCTGAGCCGGCCGGCCCGCCGCCGATGATGAGGACATCGCAGTTTTCAGTCATGATCGTCGTTCAAATTACCACAGATGAACACCGACGAAGGCCGGAAAACAGGAACGCATTTGCGCAAAACCGGGAGATTCCGAGAACAAATCGGGTGGCTTCGAATTCGTGATCATTCGCGCAATTCGTGACTTTTTTTCCGTTTTCAATCCGTGTCCATCCGTGTTGATCCGTGGTTAAAATCACTCCTGCGCTGGCGGCAAAATTTCCACAATTTCCGCCAGCGCCCGCTCCTGGGGATCAAACAGCGTGTTGCGCCGGCCATACAACACGTGCGCGCCACTCAACTGAAGCGCTTGATTAATGAATTGGTCCGAGGCCAGCCGCAGAAATGCCTTCGGACGACTGCTGTGCCTGACGCCGCATTCCTGCATGATGTGGCCCAGCGGGCGCCGCTCTTCCAAAATTTGCTCCCGCGCCTCCGGCGTGAACAGATTCAGATTAATCTTGATCGCGCCGAATTCCACGGGCTCGTCCGTGCCGTCGAGCAGCAACACGACCTCGCGAAAATATTGGTCACGCTTCCGCCGACGGCCCAACAAGCGCAAATGAATGTGGCGCTCGTGAAATTTTTTTAGTGTCGGCGTCATGTCGTTGTTATGCACGAGCAGCCGCCTGTAGGGCTGCGGCACAGCTTCGCCGTCCACCTCTTGCAACGGCGGCAGGGTCAAACCCATCTGCGCGTAAAACTCGTCCAGCGGATGTGAGATGGAGTAACCTGCTGGGGCCGGGCGGTTGACGGTAGATGGAGCGGAAGTTGACATGACAATAACTCCTCGTTTCACGCGTAACGGTTGGTCCGATGCTGCGGCAGAAAGAACTCGTGCAGCAGCCGGTCCACTTGAAGTAATCCTTCACGGTTGAGCAGCACCTGGTCACCTTCGAGCGTCAGAAATCCCCAATCCTTCAATCGTTGCAGCGGTTCGGCAAAACGCTTCTCCGGATCGACGCCGAACTTGTTGCGAAAATAAGCGAGGCTGAGATGGCCGAGCTTGA
>Ga0066685_10000815_pt1 | contig 12161 bp, 8 predicted proteins | sample GraSoiAngelo_134_FD_62305 | JGI IMG/M metagenome (GOLD analysis project Ga0066685, IMG submission 62305) | Grasslands soil microbial communities from the Angelo Coastal Reserve, California, USA - 14_0929_05_30cm | ecosystem: Environmental > Terrestrial > Soil > Grasslands | place: USA...
GTGCAGGTCTCTCACGGCCGCGGTCAACATGACAATATCGCCCGGGGAGTAGAAGCTCCGCAAAATTATCCGTTTTCCACGTCTCCCCATAAATTCAGTCGATGGATCCCGCGTTGGTCGGACGATGTTGCGCGTGGCAATGGAACGCAGGATTCCCATTTCTTCGACGGCTTAACAACAAACGCGGCGTCAATGTCATTGTACCGCCTTCCCTGCCACCCGCCTTTCAGACAGGCACAACCCTCTCCGAGCGGACTCCGTTCCGGACGTGGCAACGTCCCGCCAACTGAAAGAGGCGAATCCGGATTTAAGACTGGGTATTCAGGGTTTTTTGGACGGGCTGATTGTGCTGTCACCCGCGCCGCTGCTATCTTTTCCCACTCGGATGCTAATCCTGTCGCCGGGCTTCAGTTTATGCGTGTACAACTTCCTGTTCCCTTTGCGCACGGTGATATCGGCGGTCTGGCCATTATCCACTTCGATAATGAACGGTTTCGGGCTTGGTTTCGCCATAGTGGACCTTTCATTTGAGCTTTGTTAACCTGGCAACTTCAATACGCGCTCTCTGACTGCATCGTCCACGTCATCGCTCACGGACCGAAGTTTCTCTTTAAGCCGCCGGCACAGCTCAAGGACGATGGGATTCTGCCTTGCGTTTGTATCGGAGTCCTCGATGGCTTTCGCTATCCAGTCAATCTCGGCGCTGCTCATGACCGGATTATCCAGGAGCAACTCGCAGGCCTGCTCAAGCTCTGCCGCTCGTCCAAAAAAGCGACGCGCCAGCCTCTTCGCTTCGGTAAGGACATAATGAGGCCGAAGTTCCGGATCGTCCAATCCGGGCTTGATGGAATCCTTGAAATGATCGCCGCGAATGGCGACCGCAATCAGCGTCCGAGGGTCGGCACAAAGTTTCCGGGCGGTGTCCGCGCGGGAGGCAGGCGTGATCTTAACGCTGGTTTTTCCAACACAGCCGGTTCTCTTGCCCTCCCGATCGCGCCAGGAAACCTCGATGGCGACTACGTAATCCCCCTGGCTCGGAAACAAGGCGCCTCCACGGCCGCGCAGCAGGGTCATTGAGTCCAGCGCGCTTTTCCCTGGGGCCAGGCATCCGCCGGGCGCGCCATGCGAGTCCAAAGGATCCATGCATTTGAAAATGGACCGGAAGCCGCGCTCGACCTGGTCCGGACCTGTGACCTTGCCCCTCACGCACCCGGACTTCAAACTCAAGTCGCCGGGAAGATTGATCTTGGCGCAGGAGGTATTGGCGAGTCTATAATTAATTCTCACCGGAGCACCAAAAGGCACTTCCTTCAGTAGGGGAAAAACTTCGAGGCGCAGCGCGTCGGCTTCCACAAGCCCGTCGCCCGCGCTGATCGGCGCGTCGCTGTACGGGAAGCTCGCTTCATCGAAAGGCATGCCCCCGGGGCGCACCCAGATGTCCGGCATATGGCGCAACCGCTTTGCGTCTGCTTCTGTGAATGAAAAAAGGATTCTTTCCGGAACCGTTTTTCCTGGTTCGGCGGCGCTGTCCTCATCGAGCACCGTGGTTTCCGTCATAATGCGCCTCGCGTTATTCTGGTGGTCGTGGAGCAGTCCCATGGCATGGCCAATCTCGTGAAGGGCTGTCCGGAAATACGGGATCAACGCCTCCCCGCAGCGTTTTCCTCGGGCGGTTCCCCATTTGGGAGTGTCTGGATACTCGATGTGCGAGGAGACGGCGGCAGCTTCCCGAGGGAGTTCGTTGAATTGAAAGTCTGTGTTGACATCGTCGAACATCAATCCATAGTTGCCGACGATCTTTGGGACACATAACAGGTGATAGCACCAGTCAGTTTTCGTCTCGTTCTCACTGCGAAGGTCCAACAATTTCTTGTGTAACTCGCCGGCATCCCACTCTTCGCCGACTCCTTCCTGCCTGAATTCCGTTATTTCTCCAGGGGCGGGCAGTTTAATGTTCCACCCTACTTCATTGAAAACCGTCTGCCAGGTCGCCAGCGTGTCGTTCAACCCGTTGTTCCAAGGCACCTCCGACTTCTGCGTCCCCCCGCCCTCGGTCAAAATCACGCGGGCTATCTTTAGCCGCGCGCGCCGCAGATGCTCCTCCACCCATCCCATGGTAAGCTTTCCGGTCGGTTGTTTGTTTGCATCCGTCACCGACCCGCTGAGGTAAAGTGGCGCCTCGGGCGCAGCGGGGAAATCTTCTCCTTGAGGAGGTCGGTCGAGGCTAAGCCTGGCAGTGTACGGCCCGGTCTTCACCCACTTGAAGTCGCTTGGATTCGGGCTGGTTCGCTTGAATTCCCAGAGAAACAATTCGAACTTAAGTTCGCTCTCAATGGTTGCAGGTGGAGTCTCGTTCGTCCTGATGTAAAAGCGGTAATCGTCCAGGGGAAAAATGGGAATCCCTTCGGCGGGATCAGGCTTTTTCCCGCTCACCGGACGGTCGTACAGGTCCCCGCTGATAACGGCTTGCCCCTTCTTGATTTGCACGCGCACAGTTCCGTCGTAATGGCGCCTCTGAGAGCCAGAACCCGTGGTGTAACAGGCCAGATAACAACCTTGAACTAAGGGTCTCTCAACCATAACGAAGGTACCGTATAGGGTCCCGGTCTCGCTCTTATAGCCCGTTCACGAAGGGAACCCCTGAAAGCAAACCTCACAGAACGACACACACCTGCTATCGACCTGAACGTCGGCAGGTGAGGGATTTTAGTGAGTGCCTTCATTACGCTCCTTATCTCGCCTGTTGTCAATGCAGTTTTCTTCCCTGGTTTTCGTTCCGAGCAATGCCGTTACTGGACTTCGAACGTGGAGTGAAGCATGGCGCAGACTTGGGTCAGTCAACGGCCGTTCAAAGCATCTGGCGTTCGAGTTGCTTGATTTCCTTTTTCACCATGGCCGAAACCCGATGCTTGGCCAAATAGACCCGCCCGATATTCACACCCAGCGTGCGCGCGACTTTCTGCACCGGCCATTGCTTGATGACGTAGAGATCAAAGATCTGATAGTGCTTCGCCTTGACCTTCGTTTTAACCCGTTCAATCGCGGCTTCAAAAATGTGCTTCGCCCATTCCGCGTCCCAGATGGCGTCCAGATCGAGGCCCGCCGGGTCCGGGATTCGCTCGATGGTGGACGTTCGCGTGTCTTTTTCACGGCGGCGGCCGCCACCTGCGGCGGCTCCCGGCAACCGTTTTCGGAACTGATCGGAAATTCGCCACTGGGCCGTGTGCAGAAGCCAGCTTTTGAACGAGCCGATTTCGGGGTCGTACTCAAATCCGCCCATTTTTTTGGCCACCGCGATGACCGTCTCCTGTACTACTTCCTCCGCTTCGGCGTCGGTGAGTCCGGCCTTGAGGGCCACTCCGTAAATCAGTTTCCAATAGGTATCGAAGAAGTCTCTCCAGCTTTCCTGGTCGTCCCAGTTCTTCAGGCGGTCGAGCAGGCTTCGACGCGTCGGGATCAGGTTCTCTGGATTTCGTGCCATCGGGTATGAAGTCATTCTACCGCATTCTCTCTTTCAAAGCCAATGCGATCTGGCGGGTGCTCGGGCAGGTTCAAATCCCGGCCTCTCGAACGCCCTCTCCATTCGATAGGCCGTGAGAGCCCGGCCGAATAATTTGAAAGATTTGCCCCTTTGGGCCGTATTGCTGGTCAAAGGCGTGAATCGGGCAACGCGCACGGAAGAAACAGGAACGAAACCGCCTTTGTCGGAGAACAAATATATGCATGCAATCGAAATCACTCCTGAAGGACTCGCGCGGCCTCAAATGGGTCCGCGTGCCGGGCTGAGCGAAGGGCACGTTGTCCGGGGCCCAACCCGACCGGACACCAGCGCGCCAACACGCGCCACGGCTCTGCGGACGCCCTCTTGCCCGCGGGAGCGACGGCTGGGCCTGGCCCGGAACAGGGCCAAAACGATGGATGCGGCCGAGCAGTGGGTTTACGCGGTGCTGTGGCTGTGCTGCTTCTTTTCCCTGGTTTACTGCTTCGCCGCGTTGTTCTGAATTTGGATTTCCCTTCCCCATGCGCTGGCACCTCACGACGCGCTCCCCTGCGATCCGGGTAGCCTGTGTAAGATAAAAATTTGCAACTCCACCGGTGTTATGGGTGTAGTGTTTCAGGGCCCGGATGGCGTTCGACGTTCAGGCTTTGAGACAAAAACAACCGAAGAAAAATATGAAAACAAACAAGGTTATTGCTGGTTTGCTGTCATGCGTCAGTTTGCTTTCTGCGGCATGGGTGCTCGCGGCAAACGACGTTGAAGACAAGCTCACTAAGTCTTTTGAAGCGAAGCCCGGAGGCATACTCGTCGTCGAGGCGGACCGCGGTTCGATAGAAGTCAAATCGGCTGATGCCAATCAGGTCGAAATCGAGGTGTTCCGCAAGGTGAGTCGCGAAAGCCAGGCGAAAGCTGAGGAGATTCTGAAAAATCACGAAGTCAAATTTTCCCTGAACGGGAACAAGGTCCAGGTCCACGCAGAGTTCAAGCGGGGTTTGACCGGCGGCGGCTGGTGGGACAAGGGCCGCAATCTGCAGGTGCGTTACCAGATATTGGTGCCAAATCAGTTCAACGTGAACCTCAAGACCGCGGGCGGCAGTATCAAGGTCGCTGATTTGATCGGCGAGGCGCGCGGCCAGACTGCGGGCGGAAGTTTGAGTTTTGGGCAAATGGACGGGCCGATTTACGGGCGAACCTCAGGCGGCGGCATCAGCGTGGCGGGATGCAAAGGCGGCGTGGACCTGGAGACCTCCGGCGGCAGCATCCACCTCGGCGAAGTGCAAGGCGACACGACCGCGCGCACCTCGGGCGGTTCAATCAGCCTTAAAAAAATGAACGGCAAGACCGCTGTGAGCACTTCCGGTGGCGGTATCGAAGCAGCCGACGTGAGAGGGTCCATTGATGCTTCGACCGCGGGCGGCTCCATCACCGCGAATATTTCGGAGCAGCCAACCGGCGATTGCCGATTGCACACGTCCGGCGGCAGCATCAAGGTATCTTTGGCGGAGAAGGTCGCTGTTGACGTGGACGCCAAAACCAGCGGTGGCCGGGTCGTGATCGAGGTGCCGGTAGCCGCCGTCGTGCAAGGCGAACACAAACCCAACGTTCTCCGAGGAAAAATCAACGGTGGTGGACCGGCTTTGTCTCTCGAAACGAGCGGCGGGAGCATTTACTTGCAAAAGAGGTGACGCGCCAGGGGCGACACTCCACTCGGTTCCCCAATTTCTCACGCCAGCCGATTCACCCGGCTTTCGTCAGCAGGCTTCTGTTCCTTTTGGAAACTGCTCACGAGACACCATGAACCGGCGAGGGACAGGAGCGCGGACAGCCTTGTCCACGAGTTCCTTGGACTTGAGCGCGCGGACATGGTTGTCCGCGCTCCGATGGGCGGTTCATGGAAGGAGGAACCTCCAAAATTTGGACGCGAATCGGGGGCCATGAACCCACCCTGAACCCCTCCGGAGGAGGGAGTCATGTTGACGCTTGTCGAGTTCCCCTCGTGAGAGGGGTCAGGGGTGGGTCGGCTCATGGAGAGCCTCCGCGACCTCACTTTCGCGCATTCGAAACCATGAACCGGTCACGACGAACTTTTGTTGCATATGCAACAAAAGATTGCACCGGTTGAGACGCCGGCTGACCTGGAGCGAATTTTCCGATTTCCTGGCCTGCGTTCGTGTTGAGCTTTCACACAGATGAAACTTTACATTTGAGACCAAATCTGATATGCAACCTGACGCGTGAGGGGGACGGTTTCGATAGACGTATGAAATTTGAAATTATAGGGGAGACTCTGAGCATCGTTGGCGTCAGGGAACTTGGGGCGGACAATTCCCAGGCCTTTCGCGAACAGGTGCGCGCCGCTTTGCCAGAACGGTTGAAGAACATTGAAATCGACCTCTCACAAACCCGTTTTCTGGACAGTTGCGGTTTGGGCGCGCTGATTTCACTGCGCAAGACCGCCAACAGCCGCAACGGCAAGGTTCGCTTGTTGAACCCGACCCCGCGCGTGCAGCTTCTGTTCGACGTGACGCGGATGCACAAAATCTTCGAGATAGTAAACCACCGGCAGTCGTAGCAGGCAAAAGCACACGAGGCTCCGCCTCAGAAATAACTTGGTGCCTTCCTACGTTGGTGCTTAATTCCCGACGGTGAAACGCTGGTGTTACTGGCCTCATTTCCTCGCTCTCTTCCCGGTGCCGCTTTTTGGCGCGGATATTCTTCCCCCGGGGCATCGGCCGACTCCACCGGGTGTTCATGCGTTGACCGGCGGCAAAGTCGTCGTCAAGCCAGACGAAGTCATTGACGGCGCGACCATCGTCATCCGCGACGGTTTCATTCAGGCGATTGGCAAGGACGTGACGCCACCCGCCGACGCGCGGGTGTGGGAGATGAAAGGCACGACGATTTACGCCGGATTCATTGAGCTCTGCCTGACACTCAACTCGACTAATCGGCCAGTCAACAGCGCGAGAATCGAATTTGAATCCACCGCGAAAGCGGGCGGAATTAATTTCTTCGGCGTGCCCGGCCGCGAACGCGGACCCGGCCGGACCGGCCCCGGCTATGAAGCGGCGCAAGTCACGCCCGAAGCGCGAATGGCGCGAAGCTTTGCGCCCGACAAACAGGCGTTGGACGCGATCCGCCAGTTGGGTTTCACGGCCGGCAACGTGGTCCCGGAAAGAGGCGTTCTGCGCGGCACGAGTGCGTTGGTCGCGTTGTCGGACGTTAACCCTGACGACGCCATCATCAACGCGGATACGTTCCAACACATCGCGTTCGACACGACGGGTGGGAAGGAGGATGAGTACCCAAAATCGCTCATGGGCGTCATCGCTCTCATCCGCCAGACTTTCTTCGACGCCGAACATTACGCCCTGGCCCACGATGATTTCCGCCGGCATCCGCAGGGGCGCAAGCGGCCGGAGTTCAATCCAGCGCTCGAAGCGCTCGTCCCCGCTGTCGCCGGGAAAATGCCGGTGGTGTTTGAGCCCGGCAGCGCGTTGATGCTGGATCGCGCCGCGCGCGTGGCTCGCGAACTGAATTTGACCTTTTACATGCTTTCCTGCGGACAGGAATGGCGTCGGCCCGATCTGGCTAAAGAGGTCGGAGCGCCGTTTATCGTGCCGCTCGATTTTCCAGAGCTGCCGAGGATGCCCGAGGAACAAGACTGGGAACAGGTCTCGCTCGACCAGCTCCGCACCTGGGACTGGGCGCCGGAAAACGCCGCGTTGCTGCGCCAACAGGGACTGGAGATTGCGCTGACGACTTACGGGCTGAGTGACAAAAAGGATTTCCGCAAAAATCTGCGCCTCGCCCTGGACCGCGGCTTGACGGAGAAGGACGCCCTCGCGGCGCTCACGACGATTCCCGCGCGATGGTGCGGCGTGGCCGACCGACTTGGCACGATCGAGGTTGGAAAAGTCGCGAACCTTACCGTGGTTCAAGGCAGCGGCTATTTCGATCCGGAAAACAACGTGCGCGACGTGTGGATCGATGGCCGCGTGTATTCCGTGAATCGGGCCGAAGCGAAGCCGGCTGAGAAGAAAGATTTGCCAAAGTCGGAGCCCGACCAGGAGAAGCGCGGAAAATCCGGCGAAGAGCGAAAGAAGGCACAGGACGAATTGCGTGAACTGCGGAAGAAACGCATCGCGCACCCACCGCTCGAAGAGCGCGGACCGCTCGCGGACTTCCCGGCCATCCTCGTGCGCGGTGCCACCATTTGGACCTGCGGGCCGCCGGGGATTTTGACGAATGCGGAATTACTTGTTGTGGACGGCAAGATCGCTGCCGTTGGACGCGATTTGCTCAAAGACAAAGAACTTGGCGGCAAGGCCGCGTACAAAGTGGAGGCGACCGGCCTGCACGTCACGCCGGGACTGGTTGATTGCCATAATCACAGCATGGTTCTGGGCGCAGTGAACGAGGGCACACTGCCTTCGACCGCGATGGTGCGCATCGGCGACGTGGTCAACTCCGAGTCGGTGAACGTCCACAGGCAGCTCGCCGGCGGCTTGACCACGCTGAATCTGCTGCACGGCTCGGCCAATCCGATCGGCGGGCAGAACGCCATCCTGAAACTGCGCGACGGCGCGACCCCGGAAGGAATGAAGTTCGCCAACGCGCTGCCAGGCATTAAGTTCGCCCTGGGAGAAAACGTGAAGCAATCCAACACGAGCCGAACCAATCGCTTTCCACAGACGCGCATGGGCGTTCACACCTTTTTCGCGAACCGCTTCACCGCCGCGCAGCAGTATTTGAACGAATGGGCAGATTACCGGAACGCGACGAACAAGGTGGCACAGGCCTCGAGCCTGTCTGCAGGTCAGACCGGCCAGATGCCTGTCCCGCCGCGACGCAATCTCGAATTGGAAGCCATCGGCGAGATTCTTCAAGGCAAACGCTGGGTTCATTGCCACTCCTATCGCCAGGACGAAATCCTTTCCTTCCTCCGCACGATGGACAGTTTTGGGGTCAAGGTCGGCACTTTGCAGCACGTGCTCGAAGGCTATAAGGTCGCCGACGAAATCGCGAAACACGGCGCGGGCGCGTCCACTTTTTCGGACTGGTGGGCTTACAAGTTCGAGGTTTACGACGCGATTCCCTACAACGGCAGCCTCATGCGCGAGCGCGGCGTGATCGTCTCCTTCAACTCCGATTCCTCCGATCTTTCGCGCCGGCTCTACCTCGAAGCGGCCAAGGCCGTGAAATACGGCGGCACCCCGGAAGAGGAGGCGTTGAAGTTCGTCACGCTCAATCCCGCAAAACAACTGCGCATCGACCAATGGGTCGGCTCGCTGGAAGCGGGCAAGGACGGCGACTTCGTGATCTGGTCGAAATCGCCGCTCGATTCCACCACCGTCTGTCTGCAAAGCTGGATTGAGGGGAAGAAGTATTTCGACCGCGACCATGAAGCCGGGCGCTCCGAGGCGTTGGAAAAAGAGCGGGCCGCCCTGCTCGAAAAAGCCAAGAGACTCCAATCGGGCAGCGTTCTGTCCGACGGCGGCGAGAAGGAAAAAGACAAATTTTTCGAACTGCCGTTGGAGCATCGGTATGACAATCAGGACCGGAATTGTCTGGAGGAAGAGGAGTAGCGCGATGCGATTCGAAGCCTCCAGAGAGTGGGACGGGCATCTTGCCTGTTCGGAGCTGACAGGCTGGAAGCCTGTCCCACTCTGCGGTCCGTGCCGCGGTTCATGGTCCCGATGCGCGATTCTGAATTCGCGGAGGCTGCCCATGAACCACCGCTCTTTGGCGATCCAGAAATCGTCGGGACTCCCTCTCACCAGCTCTTTGGACACCCTCTCCCCCGCGGAGGGGGAGAGGGATGGGGTGAGGGGGCCGCTGGGAAGTTCAAGGGCGCCATGCGCGATAAAAGCTCGGTGTGGTCTTCCCACGAACCCGGAGGAACATTCAACATCGAACAGCCAACGCCGAACATCGAATGGCAGCGCGAATCCTCGTTCACTTCGGCGTTCGGTGTTCGATGTTGGACGTTCGATGTTTTCCCTCGGTTCAGGGGTATCAACGCGCGAATTTTCATTTCCGGGAAATCTCTCGGTTTGCTCTGCTGTCGTTCGCATTTTGGCGCTTGGCTTCTGCTTGTCCATCGCTGTTCCGGCACTTACCCAAACTGTTTTACTGACCGGCGCGACCGTGCACACGGTGTCCGGCTCGACGCTTGCGCCGGGCCAAGTGTTGATCAAGGACGGCAAAATCGCCGCCGTCGAGAAAGTCATCAAAGCCAAAGCAGACAGAGTAACGAAGCTCGACGGCCAGCACCTTTATCCCGGTCTCATCGCCGCTTCCACTTCACTCGGCCTCGTCGAAATCAACGGCGTCCGCGCCACGCGCGACGCCAGCGAGGTCGGCGAATACACGCCCGATGTCGAGTCCTGGGTCGCGGTCAACCCCGATTCCGAATTGATTCCGGTGGCGCGCGCCAATGGCATAACGCATTTCCTGCCCGTGCCGAGCGGCGGCATCGTCGCCGGCCAGTCCGGCCTCATGGCCGTGGACGGCTGGACGACCGAGGACATGACGGTCAAAAGGCCGGTCGCCCTGCACGTCTTCTGGCCGGGCATGGAACTCAACACGACGCCGAGAGAAGAATTCAAGGACAAGTCGAAGTGGAAATCACTCGCAGACCAGGCGAAGGAACGGCGCGAAAAGGTCCGGGCACTCGAGGATTTTTTCGAAGAAGCCCGCGCTTATGCCAGGGCCCGCGAGGCCGGCGGCAAAAACGGCCTGCCGGCGGAGAACCTCGTGCCCGCGTGGGAAGCCTTGCTACCCTACGTGCGCGGCGATTTGCCGCTCATGGTCCACGCTGATGACGAGCGCCAGATCAAAGCCGCCGTGCAATGGGCTGCGACCAACTCCTACAAGATCATTGTCACTGGAGGGCGTGACGCGTGGAAGCTTGCCGGCCTGCTCGCGACGAACCAGGTGCCGGTCATCTTCGAGCGCATCTACAATCAGGCCAGCGCGCTTTCGTCCACACCCGCGCGCGACACGTATCGTTACGACGTTTATTTCACGGCGCCGGAAACGCTGCACCAGGCCGGTGTGAAAGTGATTTTGAGCGAGGGCCTCGACGGCCAGGCGGCGGCCACCCTCCGCAACCTGCCTTATTCCGCGGCGCAAGCGGTCGCCTTTGGCCTGCCCGAAGACGAGGCGCTCAAAAGCATCACGCTTTACCCCGCGCAGGTCCTCGGCGTGGCCGACCGGCTCGGTTCCATCGAAGCCGGCAAGGAGGCGACGTTGTTCGCCGCCGACGGCGACATCCTCGACCTCCGCAGCCACGTGAAACGGATGTGGATTGCGGGCCGGGAAGTCAACCTCGAAAACCGCCACACGCGGCTTTACGAGAAATACAGAGCGAGGCCGCGGGCGAAGTGACCGCACGATTTGTCCAAAGGCAAATAAGGGCATCTTGATCGGCGCCACAAATCTGGTAGTGCCTCCAGGTAGGGACTGTATCCTGTGGGTCCCGGGTATCTATTGCGCCGATCCGAAGAAGTATTAGTCGCAAGCAGTCGCGTGCGACATGGGGCGCACTCGACACCACCATGTCGCTGGTCGATTCCCTCTCCCCACGACGGAGGAGTGGGGAGAGAGTTAGGGAGAGGGGATTCCAATTAGCAGCGCCAATTCGATGGAAGGTACCCCTCTCCCCAGCCCTCTCCCCGCTCGTGCCTCGCAGGGAGAGGGAGCGGTGGCTTCCGCGATGGTCGTGGTATTCAGAAGCGCCCCGTGCCAAGCCCGCAGTAGTTTTAGGTTGAGAAGCGTTCCGTATCCTTGGAAACTACCGTCCATGACACGCGAGAAATCCTTCTTCGGGTTGCTCGGCCGCGCATTTTTTTTGCACAGCCGCAAAAGAACGCAAAGATCCCTCTGGGCCTTGTCTGGTCGCTTTCTTTGCGCTCTCTGCGTTCTTTTGCGGCCAATCCTTCGGTTTCGGCTCCGCCGGCCCCGGTTATTCGCAGCCGCCGCAGTTGTGCTTTCGCAATCCCTCTGCGCACAAACGCCGCGGCTCGAAGTCATTCACGCGATGCTCCAGCGCCCGCACGATCCCTGGCCGCGGGGCAAAGGCCACGTCGTGCTCGCGGTGCCCGGCTGTGCCGAAGCGAGCAAAGGTTATCACGAGCCGGGCGGCAGTTTCAGTCCGAGTTTCGGCAGCTTCGGTGTTTCCATCTGGGTCACCGACACCGCCGGAAAAATCGTCGCGACCAGCGACGACCTCCCGTTCGACGAAATCCAACAGCAACTTGTCTGGCTGAGGGACCGCAAGCTGCCGGCCATTGAAACCGAAACGCCTTTTTATCACGCGCGCTGGTCGTTCGTTGGCGAGAGCCGCTGGCAACTTGACCTCAGCCTGTTGACCGAGAGCGACAAGAAGGTTTGTGTCGTCATCCGCAGCGTCGGGCCAGCCGGCGGACCAGTTCAGTTGCTCGATTGGGACACAAAACAACTCCGCATCAACGAGCGTTGGTCCATCAGACCGAGCCCTGACCCGGCGACCGTTTCCATCGGCGATGAAAGCGTCGAGAGCTGGCAAGTGTCCGGCTCCGGTTTGAATCGTTACACCAGCGAAGACGGCTGGGGCTTCGCACGCTTCGAGCTGCGTGGCGCCAAGGACTGGACGGTCAACATTCGCGACAACCTGATG
>Ga0066685_10000818_pt1 | contig 12155 bp, 13 predicted proteins | sample GraSoiAngelo_134_FD_62305 | JGI IMG/M metagenome (GOLD analysis project Ga0066685, IMG submission 62305) | Grasslands soil microbial communities from the Angelo Coastal Reserve, California, USA - 14_0929_05_30cm | ecosystem: Environmental > Terrestrial > Soil > Grasslands | place: USA...
GAGAGGCGCTGGCCTACGTTGGCAGGAAGCTCGCTGGGGTCCGTGTCGAGGTGGAGTGCGGCATTCCGATTGGCGCGGGACTAGGTTCCTCCGCAGCAGCGAGCGTAGCCATTATCGCCGCGACAGCACAGTCTCAAGGAGTAAAGCTCTCGGTAGACGACATCATCAAAGTTGCCTTCACGCCTGAGAGCTATTTGCACGGCAAGCCATCTGGAGTGGACCATTCAACGTGCGCGACGGGTGGGGTCCTGACCTTCAGAAAACCCGACATTGTCAAAGCCTTGAACATTAGTTGGGTTCCGAGAATTCTTGTCTGCGACAGTGGGATCCACCGCTCAACAGGCAGTCTTGTCAGAGCGGTTATTCGAAAGTCTGAGTCTGAGAAGACATTGTTCGAAAGCCATGTTGCTGACGCCTCCAGAATTTCCTTGGGAGCGGCTCGGGCATTGAAACATGGCGATGGTGAGGAGCTTGGCATCTTGTTGAACAGAAACCAGGAATTGCTTGTCAACATTGGGGTGTCCAATCCGACTCTTAACCACTTGATCGGGGTGGCGTTGAAGGCGGGAGCTCTCGGCGCCAAGCTGACCGGCGCGGGAGGAGGAGGCTGCATCATAGCGGTCTGCAGGGACTCTAAGAGTGAGACGAAAATAGGCAAGGCACTTCGGCAGAGTGGGGGGATGGTCTACAAGGTGGGCATGGACTCTGACGGTGTCGTGGTGTGGAGCGGTGGCGAGCACTCAAATAGGCTGAGCGGAGGTAGCGTGTGAGGCCCGTGGCGTCGGCGGAGGCGGAGACTGAGCGGAGGAAGCGAAGCCACATAGAAACCACCATGCAGCAGGATGTCCAGTTCAGGACAAAGAAAACTGGATTCGATGATGTGGAACTAGTCCACAACGCCCTCCCCGCGATAAATCGGGATGATGTTGACCTTTCAGTGAGACTTTTCGACCACGAACTCTCAGCGCCCTTGGTTATCGAATCAATGACAGGTGGGACCGCGGCGGCCGCAAGGCTGAACGAGATACTTGGGCAAGCGGCCCAAGAGCTGAAAATCGCCATAGGCGTGGGTAGCCAGAGAGCCGGAATTGAAAAGCCGGAGCTGGCTTACACTTACAGGGTGGTTCGCGACAAGGCCCCTGACGCTCTCGTATTCGCCAACATTGGCGCACCGCAACTTGTCAAGGGATATGGGCTGAAAGAGATGAGGAAGGCTGTAGAGATGGTTGATGCTGATGCGTTGTATGTTCACCTCAACGGCGTGCAAGAATGCGTCCAGGTTGAGGGTGAACCGCTGTTTAGGGGGGCGATGGACAAGATTCGTGAAGGGGCGGAACAACTGGGTGTTCCGATCGTGCTGAAGGAAACTGGTGCAGGATTCTCACACGAGACTGCTGAGTTTGCTGAGAAGGCGGGAGTAAAGGGAATAGATGTGGCTGGGGCCGGTGGGACAAGCTGGGCAGCAGTGGAATACTACCGGGCGCGGGAGCAGTCCTCACAGATCCACGAGAAAGTGGGTGAGGTGTTCTGGGACTGGGGAATACCCACAGTTGCAAGCGTTGTCGAGGTTTCCCATTCAACCCATCTCACCGTAATAGCGTCCGGGGGAGTGAGAAACGGCTTGCACGGAGCCAAAGCTCTAGCACTGGGCGCTGATGCCTTCGGGCTGGCATTGCCCTTCCTCAAGTCTACCCCTGGTGGGGTAGAGGAGGTCACGGAGAGGCTGCAAACTATTCTCTTGGAGCTTCGGACAGCAATGTTTCTCACAGGGTCGAGGAACGTGGCGGAGTTGCAGACATCCCCTGCTGTAATACGAGGCCTGACACGCGAGTGGCTCGACGCACGGGGCTTTAACCCGGACGAATACGCGAAAAGAAAGCGCTGAGGGTTGAAAGTGCAGGCCCGCGCTGTGAAGAAGACTTCTGGTATAGCCTCGTTCTACAAGCTCTCGCAGGACGAGAGACTGAAGCTCATCAAAGACTTCTCTGGCCTCACAGACGAGGATGTTCACATATTGAAAACGGGAACTCTTCCGTTCGGGTCCGCTGAGAGGATGATTGAGAACGTCGTGGGGGTTTTTCCAATGCCAATTGGAATCGCGGTCAACTTCCTCGTCAATAACCGAGATTATCTTGTACCTATGGCAATTGAGGAGCCATCAGTCGTTGCTGCGGCAAGCAACGCGGCCAAGATGGTGCGTCAACGTGGGGGTTTCAAAGCGACGAGTACCGAGCCGTTGATGGTCGGTCAGGTCCAACTCGTCAACTGTCCCTATCCGAGGGAGGCTGAGAGGCAGATTCTTGCGGGTAAAGCCGAGATTCTCCAGAAGGCGAATCAGCAGGATCCGACTCTGGTCTCTATGGGAGGCGGGGCCAAGGATCTGAGGGTCAGAATTCTCCCGAGTCTAACCGGAACAATGGTGATTGCGGAGTTGATCATAGACTGCCGCGATGCGATGGGAGCAAACGTTGTCAACACGATGGCAGAGGCAGTGGCTCCATTAATGGAACGGTTCTCAAAGGGGCGAGCTAATCTTCGCATCATCTCAAACCTCGCCGACCGTCGTCTCGCCCGGGCTACAGCCAGTGTTTCGAAGGAAGCTCTCGGCGGAGAGGAGGTTGTGGATGGAATTGTTGACGCGTATGCTTTCGCCGCAGCCGACCCGTACCGGTGCGCCACTCACAATAAGGGTGTCATGAATGGGATTGCCGGCGTTTGTATGGCCACGGGAAACGATACTCGGGCGATCGAAGCCGGAGCCCACGCTTACGCGGCCAGGTCAGGACATTATTCGCCGCTTACCACCTGGCACAAGGACGACAATGGCGACTTGGGGGGTTTCATCGAGTTTCCTGCAGCATTGGGAATCATTGGAGGAATAACCTCCGTCCATCCGCTCGCCAAAGTGTGCCTCAAGATTCTCGGAGCGAAGAGCGCACGAGAACTGGGGGAGGTGATGGCCGCTGTGGGCCTAGCCCAGAACCTCGCGGCTTTGCGGGCCCTTGCTGCAGAGGGGATTCAGCGTGGACACATGTCCTTGCACGCGCGAAACATCGCGGTTATGGCCGGGGCTGACGGGGATATGGTCGACCTTGTCTCTGACAAGATGATAGCTGAGAAGAAGGTTCGCCTGGACCGGGCAAAAGAGCTTGTCGCAGAAATGTCGAAGACTAGAAGCTGAATCCGCCGAGCAAAAAACCGACCAGTCCCAGCAGCATCCAAAGCAGAACCATCGTCTTAGTCTTCCGAACGCTCTTCGGCGTCTGATTAACAAGCAAACGGTAGGAGGAGTAGGCGAATCCCGCATCGGCCAACGAGATCACTGGGAAGTATAGGATTGATAGCCGGCCAGCTATCGGGGGGAGCAAGCTCAACACAACAGCTGCGAGGAACATTGACGCGGACGCAGTTGCCGCCTTTTTCGGTCCGGCAGAGACGGCCAGTGTTCGAACCCCAAGGGCTCGGTCTCCTTGGACATCAGGGATCCCCTTCGCTATTTCTCGGCCGAGATTTGCGAGAAGAGCGAGAACTGAGAAGACATAGAGGAGAACTGTGAGAGAGCCTACCGCGAGCCCCCCATAGAAGAAGGGGAGGGCAACATTGAAACTTACCACGAGGTTGCCTGGAAGACCTGTTCGTTTGCCGCCAGTATTGTAGTACGTCATCAGGCCCAGTGCGAGAAGCCCTGTAAGCGCGGTCCAAGGCCCTAGGAGTACAGCAAAGAGAATGCTCACTGCGGAGAACGATACCGCCAGGAGGTATGCTCCACGGTTCTTGAGTCTCCCTGATGGGATCGGTCGTTGTGGATTGTTGACTCTGTCGACTTCAACATCATAGATGTCGTTCAGGATCATGGTTCCAGCCATCATGAGCGACGCTGTCAGGAAACCGAAAGTCGCAGCCGTGTATGAAGGTAATCGTCCGAGGCCGATAAACTCGCCAACGATGACCGCCAAGCCGATCATCAAGCAATTTGGAAGTCTAACGATCTCTAGGAACGCCCTCAGTCTCGAGGTTGTGGATATGTTGGAAAATCTCATGGGTCGAAGCCTCAAGTCTTGGCCCAGGCCTATCCCTGAGGCCGTTCTGAATCTGGAGTTTGAACGCGTGAGAGGCTCACCTTGCCTATTGCCGGCCCGATTAGGACTGTCTCGGCTATAAATTGAGGTGGAATTCCTGCTTAGAATAAGCCTGAAATACACTCCGGCAAGTTAAGCTCGGCGACACCTATTGTCTATCAAAAAGGAGACGACTCTTCTCGAGGATCTTAACCAGGCGTTAGCTGCCGAGACTTTAGCTGCATTTCGCTACCTCTACTTCAGTCGGATTGCAAGTGGAATAAACTCTCCTCCCCTGTCTGAGATGTTTGAGGAAATGGCGGAGGGGGAATGGAAACACGCGGCCATGGTTATGCAGAGGATTGTCCAGCTTGGAGGGATACCTGTCTCCAAGCCTTCAGAATGGGAGAAAAGGAGCTTCCACCCATACAATGATCCTCCCCGTCGCGGGAACGACTTGAAGCTCATCATTAGGGATAGTTTGAAGCTGGAACGGTCAGCTGTCGAGTTCTATCAGCGCCTTGCGGGCAAGACGAGAGATTCGGACCTGATTACATACAGGCTTGCAGTAGACGCTATGGTGGAAGAGGCGGAAGAAGAACAGAAATTGGCCGCGCTGCTCGACTAGAGCAGGGCGGCGAGAAGACGGTTTGTTCTAGAACCAGCCGCGAATCTTCATCGCATCTCGGACTTTGCCGATGGCGTAGATGTATGCGCCGGTCCGCATGTCAACGTTGTACTCTTGGCTCGTCTTGTAGGCTTCAGCGAATGCTTTGACCATTATAGTCTTGAGGCGATGGTCCACTTCCTCGGCGGTCCAGTAGAGGTGTTGGAGGTTCTGGACCCATTCTAGATAGCTTGTGCTGACGCCGCCGGAGTTGGCGAGAATGTCGGGAATTACGGTCACGTTGTTCTTGAAGAGAATGTCATCCGCTTCCGGTGTGGTTGGCCCGTTGGCACCCTCCGCGATAAGCTTGGCCTTGATGCTCTTGGCGTTGTCGCGGGTGATGACGTCTTCGAGAGCCGAGGGTACGAGAATGTCAACGTCGAGCTCTAAAAGTTCCTCGTTAGTTATGGGTTGTGACCCCGGTAGATTGACAATTGACCCGGTCTTTTTCTTATAGGCTGCAACCTCGTTGAACCAAAGTCCTGTCTTCTTGTACGCGCCGCCTCTTGAGTCGGATACTGCTACAACCTTGACGCCGGCCTGTTCGAGGAACTCGAACGCCCAGGAGCCGACGTTTCCGAAGCCTTGAACTGCGCACGTTGCTTTCTTGAGGTCAATCTTGAGGTGGCGCGCAGCCTCTTCGATCGTGATTGAAACTCCACGGCCGGTCGCAGAATCCCTTCCGAGTGAACCGCCGATTATCAGCGGCTTTCCGGTGACTACTGCGAATGCGTTGTTCTTCTCCTGCTTGCTGTACTCGTCCATGAACCACGCCATCGTCTGCGAGTCTGTGTAGACATCTGGGGCCGGAATGTCGCGGTATGGGCCGACTATCTCGCTGATCATTGAGAAGAAAGAGCGCGAGAGGTTTTCCAGCTCTCTGTGGGAGAGCTGTTTGGGGTTGACTGTGACTCCGCCTTTGGCCCCGCCGAACGGGACGCCTGCGACCGCGCACTTCCATGTCATCCACATAGAAAGCGCTTTTACTTCATCGATTGTGACGTTGGGGTGGAAGCGTATTCCTCCCTTGTAGGGACCCAGGGCGTTATTGTGTTGGCTTCTGAAACCTTGGTAGAGGAGGATTCTTCCGTCGTCCATTTTGACGGGGAAGTTGACGCTTAGTATTCGTCTTGGTTTTCGGAGAATCTCTTGGACGTTAGGGTCGAGTTTCATAATATCAGCGGCGCGCTGGAATTGCTCAACGGCCATGTCGTACTGTGTTTTCTGCATCCCCATACCGGCCGGGGCGGCCTCCTGCTTCGACGTTGTTTCCAACATGATGTTGCTAGCCTTCGAATGACTGGCGGGCGCGGGAAACTCTACTTTTAGACCTTTCTTCGAACAATGACGGGACGCAGAGTTACAGCGTTGGTTATCGTGATAATGGTTTGTCTAGAAGGGACAAGGCTTTTTATAAAGACTGGGGCGATGTTCTCGTTTCATTACGAGTAGGAGTATGAACTAGAAGTGTCCAGCAACAAGCCCCACCTGAACCTCATAGTGATGGGACACGTGGACCATGGAAAAAGTACGTTGACGGGCCACTTGTTATTCGACGCCGGATACATCGACCAGAAGACAATCGACGCGTACGCGAAAGAATCCGAGAAGACTGGAGCGGGCGACACGTTCAAGTTCGCATGGGTTCTGGACACGATCAAAGAAGAAAGGGAGAGAGGGGTCACCATCGATCTTTCCTTTCAGAAGTTCGAGACTCCGAAGATCTTCTACACGATTATCGACGCTCCTGGACACCGGGACTTTATCAAGAACATGATTACCGGCGCCAGCCAAGCTGACGTAGCAATTCTCGTCGTCTCCGGCAAGAAGGGCGAGTTCGAAGTTGCAATTGGCCCTGGCGGCCAGGCGAGAGAGCATGCTTACCTTGCTCGAACTCTCGGTGTCAAGAACCTCATCGTCGCAGTTAACAAGATGGACGACCAGACTGTCAAGTACGAGGAGCCTCGATATCTTGAGTGTAAGAAGGAAATCGAAGGCTTACTCAAGACCGTCGGCTTCGATATCAGCAAGATTCCTTTCGTTCCAACCAGCGGATGGAAAGGAGACAACCTTGCCAAGAAAAGCGCTAACACTCCATGGTATAAGGGAGCGACCATTCTTGACGCGTTGGACCAGTTCACGCCGCCGCCGAAGCCGCTCAACAAGCCGTTGAGAGTGCCGATCCAGGACGTGTACACTATCACAGGCGTCGGCACGGTGCCCGTTGGACGTGTTGAGACGGGCGTGTTGAAGGACGGTGACAAGGTAATCTTCTGTCCGTCGGGCAAGGTCGGTGAGGTCAAGACTATTGAGACGCACCATGTCCGGATGCCGAAGGCTGAGCCCGGAGACAACATCGGCTTCAACGTGAAGGGCGTCGCAAAGAACGAGATTACACGCGGCGAGGTCATGGGACACCCTGATAACCCGCCTACCATTGCGAAGGAGTTCGTCGGCCAGATCATAGTCATCTACCACCCGACAGCAATAGCCGCAGGCTATACCCCTGTCTTGCACGCGCACACGGCCACCGTTGGCGTAACTTTCATAGAACTGATTCGGAAGATTGACCCGCGAACAGGCCAGACTGTGGAGGAGAAGCCCTCCTTCCTCAAGCAGGGAGACAGCGCGCTCGTCAAGATGAGCCCGTTGAGGGGGATGGTCTTGGAAAGTTTCTCTGACATTCCTGAGCTCGGAAGGTTCGCTATCCGAGACATGGGCGCGACGATCGGTGTTGGCGTGGTCAAAGAGATAACGGCGAAAGGTTCACCGACAGCCTAGACCATTTTTTCACAGATTTTTCTCCACTTTGGTTGCATATCGAAGAGCATACCTTTTTAACGCGACTCCGGGCGGTCCTCTGATTCCGCTCTCAGAGAAGCATTGAAGGCATCCTGGAATGGTTTCGAAAGCTAGAATACGATTGTCAAGCACGGACCCCCAGGATATCAACACGATTTGTGGCGAGATTCGCGATATTGCAGATAAGACAGGTGTGAAGCTGAAAGGTCCGATTCCGCTGCCGACGAAGAAGTTGATGGTTTCAACGCGAAAGTCTCCGGCGGGCCAGGGGACTCATAGTTTTGACAAGTGGGAGATGAGGATTCACAAACGCCTAATCGATGTGGACCCGAACGAGCGATTCTTGAAACGTTTAATGAGGATACGCGCGCCGGACGATGTTTTCATCGAAATAGAACTGGTCTAACAGTTCACAACTGCAAGCTGACTCTTCGCCGCGGCATTCCGGGTGGTCGTTTTTGACTAGGGCGAGGGTGTTTTGTTCATGGCGATCCATATGTGACAATTGCCCACTGAGTCCTTACGGTCGCAGTTAGGTCCGACCACATACAAGAATTCCGTCGGAGCGTAGCCATCTTTCGCCGCACCTACATGGTAGGTTCCGACTGCTATTGGGCTGCTCGGGGCGAGGACCCCGCTGGGAGTGGTCTGCGTGAAGCTCAAAGGAGGACCGGCGAGAACTGTCGCGTTGGCCATGGAGATTGTCGCGTCGGCTACAAGCTGGTCGGGACTAGTAACCACCTCGGGGCTAGATGCAAGGGCCGCGTCATACGCGTGAATAATCACCGGGAAGGAAGCAGGCTGCGGGTTCAAGAAGCCGTTCAGTGCCCCAGTAGCCGCAACCCCAACTGCTGATAACACGATGAGAAAAATAGCAATTAGAACGTTGCGAGTAGCGTGGCTCGCCTCCCTCACGTGGACTCTACGCTTGCTCATAAGCCAGTTCCGTGTCTAAGGTACTGTTATCTCGTCCCCACAGAAAAACCCACTGCCCGACTGTTGGAATCAACCCGCACTTATCTTGGTCCATACCTCGTTATGGAGTAGCAGGGTCCTACGGAGTCTCTGTTATCACGACATCCGTTCTGACACATGGTGGACCGCCCGTGGAGTTTGCCGAACACGGCTCCGCCGGGTCGCCCGCAATCTTCGGAAGCTGGTAGCTCTTCATGTCGCCCGAGAAGGGGTTGCCGTTGACCGTCATTTTCACAGTGCCGTGAGGATTGTTGAAGACCTGTGTCGAATTGAGGATTGTGTATTGCGGATCATTTTTCCAGTTTCCCCATATCAAAAGGAAATCGCCTAGAGTATAGTCCCGGTTCTCATTAGGCTCAACATGTATTACTCCGTCGGTCGCATGGGTATGCAAAGGTCTGTTACAACCTCCCTGAAGTCCAATTCCAGCGTCAACAGTCACCGCGCTTCCACTGACACTTATCGCGAGGTGGACGTGGGCATGGTAGGAGGCCGAGCTTGCACACTGGTCCAAGTATCCCGGAAGAGTGACAAGGCTGGATTTTGGCGCTAGAAAGGCCGCGGCCGTGACGATGACGGCGACTAACACCACAGCAACGGTTATGCTTGCAATTGTTCGGTTGCGTCGCTGTCGTTGAACCTGCTGCATTATGGCCTTTTTGCGGGTCTGTGCCACACCGTTTCACTTGTGAATGAGCATGCATTGCTTAGGGGCGATTTTAAGATATACCCGTACCATCGCTTGCTTGTTTGTTTGCGGGGGTACCAGAGTCAGGTCAAACGTCAAGGACCAAATGGGCGGGTCGCGCCCTAGCATGCGCGCGCTACACTCAAGACCCCATTTCCAAAGGAAGTGTCAAAGATGATGCTTCCAAGGCAAGGCGCGGGTGTGTTATCCCGTGGCGTAGGCCTTCGTGGGTTCGAATCCCACCCCCCGCACCAGGAGCGTTACCCACTACAGGCCAAGGTTCTAGAACATGCATTCTGGCTGAAAAAAGAAGGATACCGGGAAAGCACCATAGTCTCCAGGGTAAAACTTCTAGCAGGACTGGCCAAGAAGTCGGATCTTCTAGATCCAGAATCAGTGAAGGAAGCGATAGCAAGATTAGAGGTTACAGAGGCCAGGAAAGAGAAAATAGTCTGCGTCTACGGAAGTTTCTGTAGACAGAACAGCCTGCCGTTCAATCCTCCAAGGTATCATCGAGTGGAACGCCTGCCCTTCATTCCTTCCGAGTCTGAAGTAGACCAACTCATAGCAGGCCTTGGAGGCAAGACGACTACCTTTCTTCAGACGATCAAGGAGACGGCCGGCCGACCAGGGGAGGTCTGGAGACTTAGATGGCTAGACTTGGACTTGGAGGGCCGAACTATCACAATCGCTCCTGAGAAGAACAGTAACCCTAGGCAGTTCAAGGTCTCGATCAAACTGATCTCTATGTTGAGTCGCCTCCCCAAGAAGAACGACTACATTTTCGGAGGTGGAGACTTGGAAAATTTCAGTCGTTGGTTCTTCATGAAGAGGCTAGAGCTGGCCAGGAAACTGGAGAATCCTCGGATGGCCAAGATCGGCTTCAAGACGCTTAGGCATTGGAAGGCCTCCACCCTCTACCACCAAACACGGGACATTCTTCTAGTAATGAGAACCCTCGGACACAAAGACATACGAAACACACTGGTCTACACACAACTGATCGACACCCGGAACGATGAATACGTGTGCAAAACCGAAAAGTCCCTCGGTGAGGCCTCCGAGCTAATAGAGTCAGGTTACGAGTTTATCACAGAGATGGAGGGGATCAAGTTGTTCAGGAAGAGGAAGTAAGAGACGAGTCAAGAACGAGTTAGGAATTCATCCAGGCAGATTCTTACTAGGATAGCAATTGTCCTCATTCTTGTCACTACCCCCTGGCTCCCGTTTGTTATGTTTCGGTCACTTGGATTTGGCGTGGCTCTCTCATTTATCTTAGGCTTCAGTCTCGTAGCGATAGTCCTCTTAGTTGGAACATGGGTTCCATCAATAACGTTTCGGAAACCAGAAACTTTGCCAGCGGGTTGCTTAGAGCAATTAAAGAAGTGGAAGGAATCTGAGACCATTACGAGTATAGTGGTAGACCTCACGAAAGGTCAAGTCAAGAAACTGGCTGAAGTCGTTGCGAGGTCATTCGGGGACGTTCTCCTGACAAGAGCAACCGGAGAACGGGTGAAGGTTTGGAGAGTAGGAATGCAAGTTGAACCTTCGGGAGAGAGAGATGGCAGGCCCCTCTCTAGGGTTATACTGTACAGGCGAGACCTTGCAGCAGACAGAAAGCTACGGAAACCTTGGAGAGTCGTTCCCAAACAACCATACCTAGCTCAGACGCTCGTGGAGCTTCCTGTGTGGATGGAGTGATGCCGTTCAGGAAGAGGAACTAGAAAAATCAACATTAACATCCACAACGCCTTTTGGCACTATCCTAGAATACTGGGCATCATCCAACGACATGACTGGGCAATTCCTTCAAAAACGAATTCTCATCATGCTTCTGAACAATTTTTGAAGTATAGAGGGTTTTGTCATTTTTCTAAACCAACGTTTGTTCATCTCGACTAGGAAGTCTTTGTTCAAAGGGTATCAAGACAGGGACCCAAGTACTGAATCAACAGAGCAGTAAGGACACACCACTGTCCCATCATCGAGCCATTCTGTGACCTCTGACGAAGAGAAAATCTTTAGACAAGAAAAGCATCCGCTGTGAGGGCTTTTCTGAACCTCCTCAATGTTATGACTGGAGTGAGAATGGGCGTTGACTAGTTCTTTCTCGGAAAAGCGTGAGGCACTCATGGTTTAGTCTTTGACTGGGACCTTGACGGACTGATGTCTGAATAGTTGGAGGGCGAGGAAACACAGACCTCCAATTAACACTACAGCACCTCCAAACAAGAAAGGTTGCTGTAGAGGATTCGGGTCAATTCTGCCATTAGGTATCGTTACGGTTCGACAAGCACATACCTCTTGCACCCCAACAATAGGTGGTAATGCCAAGCCGACCACCACAAGGACTAAGCCTACCACTCCTACAAGGATGGAAAATATTACGAACTTGGATAACATTGTGAGCTGGGATTGTGACATACCAAGAGGGGCTAGCTCGCTGTGATATTAAGGGAAATCCGCTCCCCAGCGTAACTTGGGCAGATTGAAAGTCATATGTGCAACAAAACAGTAACCAGTACCAAACCAAACGTAGATAGAGCCAGAAATGTAGTCGAGAATGCTAGAATTCTATTATGTCTCAGGAGGACCTTGGTCATTTCTTCTTGTCTCTTAGTCGCTTCCTCGTGTCTCTTAGATATTTTGTAGCTTAGGTATGTCTCTAAGACTCTCGTAGAGTCGCTAAGAATGCGAGTCAGGTCGGGTATTTTGGATATGAAGAGTCTCGCAGTTTCATTCAGTTCCTTCAAAGCTTCAGGGTTGTTTCTATTCTGCAGTAGAAGGGTGGTGTATAGCTCAAGCAGAGATTGAGGTCCTTCCGTGAGGGATTGCGTTAGAGAATTCAACATCTCCGTGGCTTTGTCTTCGAGTACATCTGTCACACTAGACCACAGCGAGGTAGTCTATTACATCAGATTCTTAAGAAGCAGTCAGACTCGGACCACTTTCAAGTATGAGAAAG
>Ga0066685_10000826_pt1 | contig 12115 bp, 13 predicted proteins | sample GraSoiAngelo_134_FD_62305 | JGI IMG/M metagenome (GOLD analysis project Ga0066685, IMG submission 62305) | Grasslands soil microbial communities from the Angelo Coastal Reserve, California, USA - 14_0929_05_30cm | ecosystem: Environmental > Terrestrial > Soil > Grasslands | place: USA...
CAGGAGCACTTGTTCCAGGCATATCTGACTGCTCAAGCTTGTCTTGACAAGCTTCCTGATTTCCACGCACTCGTTGGCGAACAGTGTTGCGGCTTGAACATCTCTGGCGGCCAGGGACTTGACGCATCTCTCGTAGAGCGTCTTGTCTCGCGCTTCCATCTGGCTAACGGTCTTGTCGAGTCTTCCCATCTGCAGCCTCAGCCGGTTGCTCGCCAGCTGTATTCTCCTCTTCATCGGGGTAGGCTTGAGGGCCTCACGGAACCTGTCAGCCAGGGAGTGGTTCTCCTTGAACAATCCTAGTGTCCAACCATCCTATTTTCAGAGCTGACGAACACAGGCGGCTTGAGATGGAGCAGACTCTTCGCTACCGCGGCGCATCTTGGAAGAGCAGTCGTCATGAGGATCGCCATGCCATGGTCATGGTTCAAGCCTCGAAGCAGAGGCATGACGAGGTTTGAAGCCGAACTGTCCAAGTCACCTGTGGGCTCATCAACAACTAGGAAATCTGGGCGGACAGCGAGCGCTCGGGCCAAGTCGACTCTTCTACGCTGCCCCGCACTGAGGGCGTCGGGGTAGGAACGTGACAACATCTCAAGCCCGAAGAAACCTAGGGACTCCCGGACCCTTTCATCCCGCTCCTTTCTCGGAACGGAAGCGAACGACAGTGCTACGCTGAGGTTTTGCGCAACCGTCAACTGGGGAATGGCTGTTGGTCGCTGGAACACTGCCGCAGTCCGGACGAGTGAGCATCGTTTTACGAACGAACGCCGGGTCACGTCTTCCCCATTGAAATACACTGCTCCAGCGCTCGGCTTCTCCAGCCCCAGCACGAGGTTGACAAGTGTTGACTTCCCCCACCCTGAGCCTCCCAGGACCGCGGTAAAGTCTCCTTTGCCAATTTTCATGGAGACGCCTTCGTCGTAGAGTTTGAGAACCCCTTCCGAGTACGGATAGTCAATCGTTACTGTGACTGTTTCCAGAAGACTGGTCATCTTGCTACCCCTTGTAGTTCTCCACGAAGTCCAAGGACCGAGTCCGGAAGAGGATAGGAAGAGCATAGGAAACGCCCCCGACCACAATCGCGAGACAGATTATGATCATCGAACCAGAAAACAAGCCTAAGGTTCTCGCCTCTAATGCAATGTAGAAGAGCAGAGCGAGAAACACGCAAGCAACTCCTCTCAGAAAACCCCTGAGCCCGACCATCCGTGTAGAGCTACCATATGCGAATAATGCAAGCTCTTCCCTAAGCCGTCGAGCACTATTCGACGAGGCTGCCAAAGCGCACGATGCCATAACAGATAGCACCAACAGTGCAGGCCCAATCCCCAAGCCTGCCAGGACCGTTGAGCCCAGGGACGCGTTGAGACTGGCAGCTAGGACAATAACCATAGCGAACAAGTCAGGCACACCTCGAGGGAGGACTCCAGAGATTACGATGGGAACCCAGCCGGGCTTTTCCAAGGGACAAGGACCCTTCCTACGACCCCGCTATGGTTCTCAGGAACGTCCCGAGACGTCCCTCGTCATATGTTCGTATAACAGAGGAAGCGAAGTGAATATCCATGTTGAGGGACCTGAGTTTTGAGAGCGCTGCGTTGACGTCCTCTTTGTTCCGTGCGACTATGAACAGCAGCCCTTCAGGCGAGCCTAGTGAGCTGATGATGTTAACAGTTCCAGGAATCTCGGAAATTTGTTTGAGAATGTCATCTCGGGACCCGGCGGATGGAAAGTTTGCTGCAACTAGGACCTGTTCTGACAGTCCTAGCTTTGAGAAGTCAATTAGGGTGGTGTACTCGCGTATGATTCCGGAGTCTTCAAGCCGGTTCACTCTGTACCCGACCACGTTGGGGTGGAGCCCTAGCTTCCGGCCTATCTCGACAAATGAGGCCTTGGAATTCTCGGCCAGCTCTGCCAGGATTCGCAGGTCAGTTCCGTCCAAGTTCAACCGGGTTCCGTCCTAGCTTGCCTTGAAGGTCTCGTCCCAGTCGAAGTAGCGCTTCAGGTTAGACGAGGAGACGCTCGGCCTGCGGGCTGCTAGGATTGACTGAAAGTCCTCCATTCGAATAGGGTCCGGCGTGGCGCTATTGTCCCCCGCTCTGCCAGACTGGAAAAAGTCCCTGACAACTTTCATCTGCGTTGACTGGAACAAGTCCCGAATGTCCCCCCCGGAATATCCCTCGGTCATCCGGGCCAGCTCGGCAAAGTCCAAATTGTTGCCGAACTTCAGATCATGGGAGTAGACTTGGAACATGTCCATGCGCGCTTTGATATCTGGAAGGGGAATGTAGATTCGTTTCTGGAAGCGTCGAATGAAAGGCTCGTCGAGGACCCACGGCTTGTTAGTCGCCCCTATGACGTATACGTGGAATTTCTTCTTCTTGTCGAGGATACCGTCCATTTCCTTGAGGAACTGGTTTCTGACTCGGACCTCACCGCCCACCTCTTCGCCCCTAACTCCCATCAAGGAGTCAACCTCGTCCAGGAAGACAATCGCAGGCTGCGTGTTCTCCGATACTTCTCGTGCTTTGGAGAAGAGCTGTTGAACGTTGCGCTCGGACTCGCCCAGCCACTTTGACATCAAGGACGCAGCGTCCGCGCAGAAGAAGACTCCCTTGATCTCGCTGGCAATTGCGGCGGCGAGGAGTGTCTTTCCGCATCCTGGTGGGCCAAAGAAGAGTATTCCCCTTGGCCAGCCGAGCGGGAAAAGGTCGGGCCTTCGGACCGGGAAGATTATAGCCTCTTCGATGGCTCGTTTGGGCCGTTCAAGCCCCGCTATTTCATCCCAGCTAATGTCAGGCTTTTCCGTCAGAACCCATTGGTCCAACTTGATGCTCTTGGAATCCCTAAGGTCGGGGGCCTCGGCTGGATGGTCGATAGATGCAGAGCCGGATTGGAGTTCCTTTACCCTCTTCTTGTAAGCTTCGGCGTGTTCCATGTAGACCTTGTTTTGGGGTGCAGTGGGATAGAGGGAGCATAGCTTGAGGAGCAGCTCGACTGCTCGCTGGTACTTGGTGACGGCTATTCGCTTTGATCCCTTTCGTTCAAGCTCGATTGCTTCATTCGCAAATCTTACTGCAAGCGATTCCAGTTCTTCCGAGGCCGAGATTTCCTTTACCCCCAATGATCGTTAATGGATTCCGGGGACGAGTGTGTGCTCGTCCTCAGTCCGTGACTACTTTTCCGTCATCCTTTAGTTTCTGGAGAGAACGGCGCACGTCGTCCGGTGAGACAGTCAGGTCTGACGCGCAGGAATTGATTGTCAATTCCCCGTTGTGGCTTCTGATATAGTCGAAAAGTCTCTGTTCGAGAGGTACGCTAGGTAGGCCGGGAATCTCTTCTTCACCACCTGCCGTGACGGCGACTGGAACCCGCACTTCTGTTGCCGACGCGCGTGCTTCAGGGAGCGGTAGTTCTGGAAAACGTTCTTTCATTTGCTGGCTGGCTATTGCACTCGATTCTTCGAGGACTTTTCGAGCCTCGGAGCTGGACACTTGCATGTCCACGCCTTGGTCTTGAATCTGGCCTGTCTCAAGGCTCATGTCGCTGAGCATTTCGTTGACCTCGCCGAGTTCCCCTGCAACCTCCGGGATGACGCCCGCTATTCTCCCCCGGGTCTCCCGCACCACACCGATAACCGGTGCGAGCTGGGCCATTACGTCGCCGAACTCTTCGATTGTTTGTAAGCGTAGGATTACGCGCTCGAGAGCTAGTTCGCTACTCATTGTCAGATGGGCCATCTTGCGTATCTCTGCGCATTCGTTTGCGTACAGTGCGGCGTGAGCATTGTCCTTGGAGAGCTGGGCTCCGATGCATCGCTGGAACATCTCCTTGTCGCGCTGCTGGAGCCTTGTGGACATGTGCTCAAGCTTGTCTTTCTGTGAGTTGAGCCGCCAGAGGGCCTGGGCTATTCGCTCTTTGAGGGGGATTGAATGCATCCTCTCCTCCAGCTTTCTGAACAGACCTAGGAACCTCCTAGCCTTCCCTCACGTGGAGAACCAGAACGCCGTCTTTGGACTGGGAAGGTGTTGGTGCAGGCTGGACTGGTTGGGCTGGCTGCGAGATTGACTGGGATGAGGGAGGATTCGCTGTGTCAAGCTTGCCTAGATACGAGAATATGGTGTCTACTTCCTTCTTCTCTGCCATGGCCCGTACGAGTCCAGTGTCTATTGCCTCGCTGGCTGCTTTGTAGCTGAGATCGTCGAACTCGCCTGAGGCGTGGAGCATCTTGTTGCCTGCAAGGTGTGTCTGTAGCTGGCGGAGCTGCGTGGTCAGTGTTCCAGTCCTTTGGCCGAGAGTCTCAAGAATCTCCGCCCTCTTCGCTTTGAGCTGGTTGATGGCGTCTTCGTGCTGTTTTCGGAGATCCTCATAGACGTCTCGTTGAATATCGCCGACGCTGAAGAGCTCGTCGAGGGCCTTCAAGCGTCTCGTAACGATCTCGAACTCCTTCCGGAAGTCATCAGCCTCCTGTTTCCAGGCGGGAAGTAGAACGAGACTGTCTGTGGAGATGCTGAGCCTGTCGCCGGGGCATTGGACAAACTCGCCGTTTCCCACCTCTACGCCTACGGCAATGATTTCATCTCGAAGATTGGCGGATATTCCTACAACCTTCCCATACGCTCGTCCGTAGGGGTCTTGAAGTGGTCTCCCGAGGAACCGTCGGACTTGGTCTAGTGTTATCGTCATAATCCTTCACAAAAAATAATGGCTGGAGTTGCCCTCTCTCCCTCTACCTAGGGATCGTCGGCTCTGCCAGTGCGCTGGCGGAGCTGGGTAACTCCGGGAATTTTTCGCGCATCCTTTGTTCTGCTATTGTGTTGGCTTCTCCGAGTATCTTCTGGGCTTCTGGGTTGGAGGTTTCCATGTCATAGGTTGTGCCAGTCGCTTCGCCGACCTCCATTACTACACCGCTCAGTGTTTCTGAAATCTCGCCTAGCTCGTAGCCGACTTGTGGGATGACACCGGTTATCTGGTTCTTTATCGATCGGACAACGCCGGCGACTGGTCCCATCAGTGATGCGACATCTCCAAACTCTTCGATCGTCTCGAGCCTGAGGATCACTTGTTCCAGCGCCAGTTCGCTCCGGAGTGTGACTTTTGCCATTTTCCGTATTTCAGCAATCTCATTGGCATACATGGTGGCCCTCGCATTGTCTTTGGACATTTGAGCTGCGACGCACTTGTCGAACAGAGACTTGTCGTGCTGTTGTGTCTTGAGATTAGCTCCCTCGAGCCGGTTCTGGTTTACCCTGAGCTTGTAGATGACTTGGTTGATCCGTTCTTTGAGAGGTTCTTGGTGATGGACGCGCTCTCCGAGTTTCGAGAGCAAAGGTGCGCCTTGCTCTCGGTCCCAATTTTTGATGGACTTGAACGACATTCGGACTTTCTTCCTCTTTGAGCCGTCTACACCCTGGGGCGGTGCCAAGTGAGTTCTTGACACGCAATGTGTTGATTTGGCACATGGAGTGATTCCCAGATTCTAGAGATGACAACAGGTATGGCGTCACAACAGGTATTGTAGCAACAAATTGTGGACTCCACAAGCCGCTTTTGGCTTATATACGCAGGAGAAATGGACCGGTGAAAATCGGTTTTTCGGACGATTTGTCTAACACCGTCGGCTAAAACCCAGCACTAGATTCCTCTGTCATTGACAGTATCTTTTGTAGCAAACCGTCGTTTTGGAGATATCGACCTTGATTTTCGACCGTTTTCCGGCTCGAAGGCTTTTACCATTTTACCTAACAGAACTCGGTTTCCCAAGGTGGAAAAATGGGACTAAACGACCTAACACTCGAGAAGCTGATCGGCGAAATTAACGGCTACAAAGAGAAAATGCGCGCTATCCACGAGGACTACGGAAGAGCATCCCAAGAACTCCAAGACAGAATCAACGTTCTAGGCTACAACCTCAATGAGCACCTCAAAGAGACAAAGGACCAGATCGCAAGCACTCCACAGAGACTGTTGACACTGGAAACCAAATATGTCACAGGTGAAGTCAACGACGGCGAATACCGCCAACAGAGAGAAGAGTTCAAAGGCCTGCTCGAACGCAACCTCCACAGCATCGAAGAAATCAGGGCAATGATTGCCACCTTGTCTCACATTGAGGCAAGGCCACTGACTCCCTCGGAGTTCAAACAAGCAGCAGCCCCTCGGACGGGTCCAAGCGCAGACTGGAACCGACCTTCGGCAGCAACAGAGAGCACCCCACTCCTCACCCCCCCTCAACAGAACCCCACGGTTACGGCTACTCCCCAAACAGCGCTCAGGTTCACCCCTGAACCGACCTCACCCACTCCCAGCATCCCAGCCTACATTGCTGCTCCTTCCGGCCAGCAACCAACTCCTACGTCGATTCCAAACCCTCAGTCAGCAAACGCGCCTGAAACAGAACCAACCCCTCAAGACAGAGTGGTTGGACCAATCTTTCCAATGTCACCCGCACCCGTCGCTGTGGCAACAACTGATCTGGGCCTCATTATTGACAGCCCCGCCAGCGAGCCTATTGAGGCTAGTATAGACGAAGCAACCCAGACCATACCCACAGTCGACATCGTTGAGACCACTGGCGCGGATGAAGCTCTGATGGTGAAAGTGGTCGACGACATACCTTCTGTTGACGCTTCCTCAGTGGTAGTTACCGATGATTCATCTGCTCTACAACCAACAATCGGTACTACTGATGCGTCTGCAGGAATCCCCTCCGTGGCCTCTGATCTCGCAACGGTCAGCTTGACCCCGCCCACACAATTCTACAAGGTAGTCTGTCCAAAATGCGGAGCTGACGTTCCCAAGCCTGTGAAGGTGTGGGAGCTTAAGGGCGGAAAGTCGAAGAAGAACGTCCTCATCGGACTGTTCCAGTGCCAGGACTGCAGGGTCAAATTCAGAGAAGCTCTCACCCGAGAGATCATCTGACAAACCGGCAGTCCGCCCTCTTTTCTTATTTTTCTCCCCTTTTCTTGCGCGACGCTCTAGCGGCGCAAAGGCTTAAGTCGCCAGATGTTGTCCGGACTCTACCATCAACGAGAAGAGGCTAAGGTCGACAATTTAGATGGCAGAACAGACCAGTCCAGAGAAAAGAGCGCCGCAGGCTCCTCGCACCCCGATACCTGCAGACACGGTCTTCATAGGAAAGAAACCACTTATGGCCTATGCAACGGCTGTAATGATGCACTTCAACGGTGGAGCAAAGCATCTGACCGTCAAAGCCCGAGGCAAATCCATCAGCCATGCAGTGGACGTCGTCGAGGTCGTGAGACGAAGATTCTTCCAAGGAAAGTTGAGCATAAAAGAAGTCAAGATAAGCTCTGAAGTACTAGGCGAGGCCGGCGAGACACGTAACGTGTCTACGATCGAAATCACGATAGAGAAAGCCGCCTAGACGAACCACGTTCTCGAAAACGCACTTTTTCCAAGTGCGGATCACCGCGCCCGAGCAGTCAGGCTTGCACACCGTTTTCCAATGAACCTTCTACTTCATCAATCGTAGTGTGCTGATGCCCCACATGGTCTCAACGAAGTAGAGCTTCACCTGAGTTAGGACGAGCGGGGTCTTCATCGTCGCCAGGTTCTGAGGTGTGAACTCAAAGTAAATCGGAAGGTCAGGCGTGTTGGTGTACAACGCCCTGTCGACTAGGAATAGCTTGTTCAAGTCGTTGAGAGAGTTGTAGACGACTGCGCGAATTCTGAGGAACTCCTCTCTGACACGGTCGAGTAGAACTTGGTCTGTGTAACCGGAGTCCAAGACGTGGATTTCCCCACCGGGCCCTTGGTCGAACTTCATTCCAAACCCACAGACCCTTACGGTTCGAACTCTGGCGGTACTAGCGGCTGGGTCGCTTATAATCCGTATCGGTACTAGTAGAGTGTCGCGTGGGTTGTCGTCTAGACTTTCCAGAGGAGGAGCTCTTCTAGCATTGTGGGGAATAAGGTGGCGCCGCCGAGAGGGTTCGAACCTCTGGTCGCGTCTCTTTGACGCTCTGACCAACGGGTTGCAGTGGCCTTTGACCTTAACAGCTTCAGCCTCAGCGTTGTCCGAGTCCGCTGCTCTACCACTGAGCTCGCGCCCCGAGATATTGAGGGAACGGCGGCCCGCTATGCGCCGGCGGCAGCCCGCGATTCGATGAAGCCGTTTATTAAAACGTTGGAGGCTCGGAGGATGCAGGGCAGACGACTAACACTGCTAGAAAGGCGATTCAGCGCCCGACAAGAATTCCTTTCCCGACGATTTCTCCTGAGCCAGCTAGTGAGAGCAATAGGGCGCTAATCGTGGAGACTCCAGTAAACCCTAAGAATTAAGAATTCAAAGCATCACTCGCATTCTGAGGGCCCGTAGCTCAGCCAGGTTACTGACAACAGACTGAGAGAGCGGCAGGCTCATATCCCAGATGGGAAACCTGACGGTCCCCGGTTCGAATCCGGGCGGGCCCACCACAAGAATTCAGCGAATCCTTTTTGGTTAGACATGACACAGTACTGCTGCGGCGTTGACGAAGCCTACCCGAGCCCTCAGCCGAAACTGAGCTACTACTACCTGGCACACTGGACGCACTTAACACATTCTGCGAGGTGGAATGACGCTCCAACTCTGGGACCCGGCGCAAGGCCTTCATCTAAACCTCCTCGTGTACAAGATGTTGTACTGCTGGTTCAACAACATAGTTTATCCTGACACTCGATGAATAGTAGGCCTAGAAGTGTAGTCCCATGAAAGCCTATTCGACCGGAAGATTCGTCACTCTATTAGCCGCCTCAATCATTATCGCCCTAGCCCTAGCATACAGCGTCACAACCTTAGTCCCCTCCATTAACCCCTCCCACGGTCCAAGTTACGCGCTCAGCACAACCCCCTCATCCCTCCAAGTCACGCCCGGCGCTGCCGGGTCCTACACTCTCAAACTAACAAGCCAATTCGGCTTCTCAGGACTGCTGAAACTAGCTGCCAGAGTTCCGAACGCGCCTAACAGTCTAGCGGTCAGCCTCGCCCCTTCAGAATTACAACTGTCGGCCGGCGGAAGCGTCAGTACAACGCTCAACGTAGCCACAAACCCCGTAACACCAGCCGGCACGTACTCAATAGCCATAGACGAGACCAGCGGACTTCTATCCCATACTGACACGGTGAGTGTGAACGTCGTCGGATTCAGCGTCTCAGCCAACCCGGCCTTACTGATCTTCCGACCAAACGCAACCGGTACGTCCACCATCAGCATCACAAGCGTCAATGGCTTCAGTGGCCAGGTCAACCTATTTGCATCCAGTTCGGCTTCTGGTCCAACAGTCAGCGTCGGCCCGAACACGCTCTTCGTACCAGAGAACAGGACTGTAACTTCCTCTTTGACAGTTCAATCATCTGCCCAGGGAAGGTTCGACGTGACAGTAACTGTGATCGGTGACCAGTTCTACCAGTCCGTATCGCTACCTGTCGCCGCCACTTCCTCGACCTCGATCAGCGGAGACTTTAGGATAACCGTGATTCCCAGATCTTTCGACATAAACCCTGGAAACTTCAGAAATGTCATCGTCGAGGTTAATAGCATCGGGGACTGCGGATGCCTCGTAACCATATCCGCCTCAACCTCGGCCAGTTTCGCCTACGGAATCGGCCCCTACATAGTCCAAGTCCCCGTCGGAGGCTCAGCCAACTCAACCTTGACGCTCTCAGCAAACCCTGGCGCGGCTCTCGGAATCTACACGGTCACAGTAACTGGGACGAGCCTCTCGATAGCTCACTCCGCACAGTTGATCGCGACCGTCACGACAGCGCCGGTTCCAGATATGGAACTCACCGCAAATCCCTTGTTCGTCACCGTAGCTCAAGGCGCGTCTAGCACTGCAAGCATCACAGTCGCGAGCATCGCAGGATTCTCAGGCACCGTCTATCTGACAGGTTCAGTCTACGGGGTAAACAGTAACGCCATAGCAATCAATTTCAACCCAACAAGCGTAACGCTAGCGCCCAATGGAACCGCCACCTCAAACCTCACCATCGCCGCCTCCGCGTCCGCCTCCTTACTAGGCTACAACTTTACGGTAACGGGAACCAGTGGAACCCTGACGAGAGGAGTCTACGGAAACATCATAGTGATTGCGCCGCCCGCAGGAATGGCACCATTAGCAGTCCAAGAACCCGCATCGAGTAGCGTTCTGACAGGCGGATTGATAGGCCAAGTGTTGGCGGCAAGTGTGCTAGTAGTCGAGGCTGTTTCACCCCTAAGCATCGTTGGCCTTGCCACTGCTGTGTTGGCGTGCGCAGCCCGGCCGGACCGGCTGAAATCTTCCTTCCCACAAGTCTTTTCTCAGAAAAATAGGGACCCGCTAGACGGGATAGCAAGAGTTCGAATGTGACTCGGCCTGGCCTAGCGGGGAACCGATGACGAAGACCGAGCCAGAAGACTTGGACGTTGCGGTAGCAGGCGAGTACAATACCCTACGAGTCTACGTTCTAATGCTGAAGGCCAAGTCATCCTCAGCCCGTGACGTTCAGGAAAAGCTTGGATTCTCCAGCCCGGCACTCGCACAACATCACCTGGAAAAGCTGAGAAAATATGATCTCGTCACTAAAGACTACGATGGAACATACCGCGTCAGATCCAGCAGTTTCGGCATACTCAAGCTCTACGTACGAACGGGCAAGTGGATCATCCCGCGAACATTCTTCTTCATCATAATATTCGCCGTCCTAACCGCCAGCTTCCTCCCGATAGCTCCTCAACAGCCCTACTATCTCCTCGTCGCAGTCGTCGCCATGATCGGCCTCACCATAGCCGTCTACGAGACCTTCCGCTCCTACAGAGTCTTACCTCCAACCTAGGAGGGACTCGAACCGTCACCATGGGCTACAAGGATCGATTATCCGTTGATTTCTTGGGCCAAAAAGTTCGCTTCCAGGGAGTGGCGAATCCGGGCGGGCCCACCATCACATGTGCGCACTTTGCATAACCCTGGGCCATTGCAGCCAATGATAGTGACGGAAGTTGGGTGTTCCGCGTCTGAATCGTCCCCGGCGCATACTCATGGCTCGATGTCTGGGTCGTGGAGCACTCGTTAAAATCTCTGAGTTGGGCACGGGCGAACAGGTAGCGCAAAAGATAGCCAAGGATTGTTTTTGGTAGATGATAGGTTGTATTACATTGTAATGCTTTCATGTTCTCTTGTACACGGGCTGAATATATGGTAAGAATCATGATACGGTGGCAGAGACCTTTGTGGGGCCCAGGGCAAAGATGAAGAGAGCAGCACTTCAAGCAATTATCTTAGGTCTGACTGCGTCACTGATTCTACAAGTTTCACTCTCTAATACGATACCGGTGCAAGCAGCAACGGGTACTAGCTTCTACTTCGCGGCAGCAGGCGACATAGGATCCGTAACCTCCGGCAACGGACTTGCAACCCTCAACAACCTGAGCGCTAGCGGAACAAGCTTCCTACTCGCACTGGGCGACCTCAGCTATAGCCGAGCTCTCACGGGCGACGAGTGGTGCAGCGAGTTCAAGAGCAGATACAACAACATCGAGATCATCGACGGAAACCACGATACCGGAGAACAACCGGTCAACGATACGAGCGCCACCCGAAGCTATGAGAAATTCGTCGCGAACTGCCCGTTTGTCTCTCCTTCCCCAGACGGAGCAACGTTCGGCCCAGGCACTTGCACGGTCTCCCCTTCATGCTATGGAAGGGAATACTACTTCGACTACCCTAGTGCAAATCCCTTGGCACGGTTCATACTGATCTCCCCGAGCGTCCTCAACATCACAGGAGCCTGCGGTACCGAGTGCAACCTCGTATCAGGATCCCTCTGTAACCCGCAGAACCAGGCCTCTAAGGATTGCTGGCCATACGCCAAGAATGATCCGCACTACGTCTGGACCGCGAACGCCATAGACAATGCCAGACAGGCCGGGACCAAATGGGTCATCGTGGGAATGCACAAACCATGCATCAGTGCTGGCGAGGAGAACTGTATCGTCGGCTCTGACCTCTTTAACCTACTGGTGTCGAAGAAGGTTGACCTGGTACTCGAAGGACACGACCACTCTTACCAAAGGAGCAAGCAACTAGCCCTCAACCCTAGCTCATGCCCGATATTTCCTGTTAATGTAAACAC
>Ga0066685_10000828_pt1 | contig 12110 bp, 8 predicted proteins | sample GraSoiAngelo_134_FD_62305 | JGI IMG/M metagenome (GOLD analysis project Ga0066685, IMG submission 62305) | Grasslands soil microbial communities from the Angelo Coastal Reserve, California, USA - 14_0929_05_30cm | ecosystem: Environmental > Terrestrial > Soil > Grasslands | place: USA...
CGGCGGACGCGTCGCCGCCGCTAGCGCCGCGAATCCTGTCGGTCCGATGTCAGCGGACGGCGACCGGGAGTGCGTCCAGCCCCCGCATCGTCGGGTTCGCCCGCCAGGTCGGAGTGTCGGTGGCCAGCTGCAGGTTGGGAAATCGGTGCGCCAGCGTCCCGATCGCGAGCGTACCCTCGAGGCGTGCCAGGGCGGCGCCGAGGCAGAAGTGGATCCCGTAGCCGAACGCGACGTGCCGGTTGTCCGGGCGGTCGAGCAGCAACCGGTCTGGCTCCGAGAATCGCTCGGGATCACGATTCGCTGCCCCGAGCAGGATCCACACCCGTTCTCCTCGGCGCAGGGTCCGGCCTCCGATCTCCACGTCCGCCTGGACGACGCGGACCCGGACCTGGACGGGGCTATCGAAGCGCAGCAGCTCCTCGACGGCGGACCGGAGGAGATCCGGGTCGCGATGCAGCGCGCGCAGCGCGTCGGGATGCCGCAGCAGCGCGAGCATGCCGTTGCCGATCAGGTTGGTGGTCGTCTCGTGCCCGGTGAACAGCAGGAACGTGCAAGTCTCGACCAGCTCGTCCTCCTCGAGCCGCGCGCCGTCGGCCTGTGCGCGCACGAGGCCGCTCACCAGATCGTCGTCGCGTCCCTCGCGACGATGACGCACGACGTGGCGGAAGTAATCGTTGAGGGCGGCGGCACTCTGCTGTGCGCGTCGGATCCTGTCTGCCCTGTCGGCGGCCACCTTCACCGTGCTGCCGAGCGCGGCGAGGTCTGCGGACCACGTCTTGACCCGGTCGAGGTCGGCGGCCGGCACGCCGAGCAGTTCGCTGATCACCATCGCCGGAAGGGGAAAGGCGAAGTTCGCCACGAGATCGCCCGTGCCGGCCTCGGCCAAGCGGTCGAGCAGGAGGTCGACTATCGCCTGCACCCGCGACCGCAGGCGCTCCACGACGGCGGGTGTGAACGCCGCTGCGACGAGATTCCGGAGCCGCGTGTGGCGGGGAGGGTCGTGGAAAACGAACCAGCTCGACGTGTCGAGGACGCCGCCTCCGCCGTGAATTGCGCTCGAGAAGATGCCGTCCTCGCGGAGCGCGAACAGCGCATCTCGGTAGCGCGCCAGCGTCCACACCCGCTGCGTCTCGTCCCAACGGACCGGCGCCTCGGCGCGCAGCCGATGCAGCAGCGGGTAAGGATCGGCGAGAACCGCCGGATCGAGGAGTCTGAGCTCGAGGCCCACGGGTGCGGCGCCTTCGAGTACCTTCGTACCACCGCGACGGGCCCGATCGGAAGTCCCGCACGCCTGGGGGTCTGGGAGTCCGTGCGATGCCGACCGAGCTGAAGAGCTCCTGGCGCCGCGTGCTCGGTCGGCTCTCTGCGGCAATGCCGAGCGGGCGGGCAGAGGAGGTCGGCTCCGTGTCCCCCGAGCTGCTCGGTGGTCGGTACCGGATCCTCAACGAGATCGGGAGCGGGGGGATGGGGACCGTCTACCGGGCGCTCGACCGCTCGACGGGGCGCGTCCTCACGCTGAAGAGCATCCGGACCGGTCGTGCAACCAACCGGAAGGGCCGCAGCCTCAGCGAGGTGCACCTCGACCTGGCGCACGAGTTCAGCCTGCTGGCATCGCTCCGCCACCCGAACATCATCAGTGTGCTCGACTATGGTTTCGATGAGCATGGCATGCCGTTCTTCACCATGGACCTCGAAGAGAACGCGCTGAACATCATCGAAGCCGGGCGCCATCATCCGATGTCGGTGCAGATCGATCTCATCGTGCAGATGCTCCGCGCGCTCGCGTATCTCCATCGCCACGGGATTCTGCACCGCGACCTCAAGCCCGACAACGTCGTGGTGGTCGACGGGCAGGTGAAGGTGCTCGACTTCGGGCTCTCGACGTACCTGGAAGCACTCGAGCCGCCCGGGACCTCGTGGGTCGGCACATTCCCATACATGGCGCCGGAAATGCTGCGTGGGGAGCAGATCACCATCGCCACGGATCTGTACGCGTTGGGGATGGTGGCCTACGAGCTGCTGATCGGCGAGTATCCCTTCGACCTGCATGATCGCGTCAGGCTCGAGGCGCACATCCGGGAAACAGTCCTGCCGTGCGCTGGCGACGAGCTCGATGACCGTCTGCGCCCCGTGCTCGCGCGGCTCCTGGCGAAGAACCCAAGGAATCGCTACGCATCCGCGGACGAGACCGTGTACGCCCTCGCCGCCGCGCTCGGCCAGGCGCTCACCGTGGAGACCGTGGCGACGCGGGAGAGCTTCCTCCAAGCCGCTCCATTCGTCGGCCGCCGGGAGGAGATCGCCCGGCTGATGGACGCCGTGCGGGACGCGGCGCAGGCGAGCGGCAGCGCCTGGCTGATCGCGGGGGAGAGTGGGGTCGGCAAGTCGCGGTTGCTCGACGAGATCCGAACCCGCGCGCTGGTGCAGGGGGTGACCGTGCTGCGGGGTCAGGCGCGTGCCGAGGGCGGTGCGCCGTATCACGCCTGGCGTGAGGTGGTGACCCACGCTGCGTTACGCGTGCGCCTGAGCGACGAGGACGTGGCCGTCCTGCGTGGAATCGTCCCCGACATCGAGCAGCTCCTCGCGCGCGACGCCACCCAGGCGCCGGCGCTCTCCGCCGAAGCCGCACAGACCCGTCTCCTGCTCGTCGTGGAGGAGCTCTTCCGCGCGCAGAGTGGCACGGTGCTGGTGATTCTCGAGGATCTGCAATGGGCAGGCAGCGAGAGCCTCCGCCTCCTCGAGTGGCTGGCGCGTGTCGCACCGACACTGGGGCTCGTCCTGCTGGGGAGCTGTCGCGACGACGAGGCGCCGAACCTCGAGCGCGAGGTGAGCGGCCTGTCGCTGCTCCGACTGGGGCGGCTCAGCGCCGCGGAGATCGAGGCGCTCAGCGCGGCGATGATCGGCGGTCATGTTCTCCGACCGGAGGTGCTCGCGCTGCTGACGCGCGAGACGGAGGGCATCCCCTTCCTCCTCGTCGAGGTCGTCCGCGCACTGGCAGAAAACCGCGGGGGGCTGGAGGGGATCGGTGGGGGCCCATTGCCGAAGCGCGTCCTGTCCGGCGGCATGCAGCGGATGGTGCGCCGCCGCCTGAGTCGCGTGCCGCCCGGCGCCGTCCCCGCCCTCCGGACCGCTGCGGTGTGCGGGCGCGTGATCGATCCCGTTGTCCTGCAAGCGATCCACCCCGAGGTCGACCTCTCGATGTGGACCGCGCAGTGCGCGGCGGCGGCCGTTCTCGACGTCCGTGACCGATCATGGTGGTTCTCGCACGACAAGCTGCGCGAGCAGATCATTCGAGACCTGCCGGCGGAGACGCTGCGCACCCTGCATCATCGTATCGCCGAGACGATGGAGAGTCCCGTGTCGGGTCGCAGCGACGCCGTGATGGCGCTCGCCTACCACTGGCGCGAGGCCGGCAACACCGAGCGCGAAGGCGAGTACGCGGTCCGGGCCGGTATGCTCGCGCTCGACAGCGGCGCCTGTCGGGAGGCGGTGGAGCACCTCACCCGCGCGCTCGATCTCCTCCAGCCCGAATCGCCCCCGCGGCGCGGGCCTCGACGATGGGGCCCGCGGCTTGCCCTGAACCCGAGCGCGCGCGTCGATCCGGACGCGCCGAGCTTCCGGTGCGGCGTGGTCGAAGGCGCCCTCACCGACGCGTACTTCCGGCTCGGAGACCTGCGGCAGGCGCGCGAGCACGGGCAGCGTGCCCTTCGACTCTTCGGTTGCCCGTCCCCCCAAGGATCGACGATCGTCGCGATCGTGCGCGAGATCGGGCTGCGCGCTGCCCAGCTGCTCGTCACCGCCCGCTCGCGCGACCCCGCGCGGGCGCGGCGAACGATTGGACCGGTGGCACGCGTGCTGATGCGCCTGATCGACACCTACTTCTACTCGATCGAAGGCGCACCACTCGCCTGGTCCATCCTCCGGATGATGAACGAGAGCGAGCCAGGCGGCCCCTCGCCCGAGCTGGCGCGGGCGTACAGCCTCGGGTCCTTGCTCGCCGGCATGGCGTCGGCGAAGCGGCTCGGCGAGGCGGCATATCGCCGGGCGGTCGAGATCGCGGAGGCGCACGGCTCCGATGCCGACCGCGCGTGGGTGCTGGCGCGCGTGGCTGTCTTCCGGCTGTCGTTCGCCGAGTGGGATCCGGCGGCGGCCGCCGCCGCACGCGCGTGCGCGCTCTCGCAGGAGGTGGGCGATCTGCGGTCCTTCGAAGAGAATAAACAATTGAGCGCCTTGCTGGAGATCTTTCGGGGCGAGTACGATGCGGCGCTGGCGCATTCTCGCGTTGCCCTCGAGACCACGCTCCGGAGTGGCGACCTCCAGGTACGTGCCGATGCCCACCTCGTCATGTCGCACGTGCTCGTCCGCATGGGGCGTTTCGCGGAGGCCGTGCCGCGGTGCCGGGAGGCACTGGCGCGCTTCGAGTCGATCGACCAGCTGAGCGCGCGCAGCGAGCACGCGATCACCCTCGCGATCTATGCGGCGGCGAGCCTGCGCACGGGCGACTCGAGCGCTGCCTTGGAGTCCGTCCTGCGCGCGGCGACGCTCGTCCGGGCCACGGCACCGGTGGCGTATTGGATGTCGATCGCGATCACGCAGACCCTCGAGGTGCTGTTCGCTTTCCTCGAAGACGATCGGAGCCAAGCGCAACGACGCCGTCTCGTCGAGGAGATTCAGGGCGTACTCCGGGCCGCCCGCCGCTATGCCCGCATGTTCCCGATCGGGCGACCCGGGGCGCTGCTCGCGAGCGGGAGCCTCGCCTGGCACCTGGGACGACGGCGGGCTGCGATGATGCGTTGGCGCCGAGCGGCGGCGGCTGCCACACGATTGCAGATGCCCTACGAGCTGGGAAGTGCGCACGCGGAGATCGGCCGGCACCTCGCGCCAGGGAGGCCCGAGCGCCGGCAGCACTTGACCGATGCCGCGGGCGTGTTCGGCCGGATCGGATGCACCTGGGAGCTCGCACGCGTCCGCGCGCTCCAGGAGGATGCGAGCACGGTGATCTGGCGGGAATCATCGGTGGCATGACGCCGGAGCAGGTTCCTTTCCTTCGCTGCCCCCGCTGCAACGGCTCGCTCAGCTACATTGGGACGATGTGGAACGGCCGGCTCCACGCCGGCAACCTGCACTGCGGCTCCTGTGCCCGACCCTGGCCGGTCGAACAAGGCATGCCACATTTGCTCGAGGCGACCGCCGTGTATGGGTTCGAGGCCTTCGTCCGGGTGGTGTACGAGCTGTTCGCTCCGTTCCACGACCTCGGCGTGCGCTACGGACTGCCCCTGGCGATGCTCGCCACCGAGGAGGAGGTCCGCGAAAACTACATGCCGCGGCTCGAGGTGGAGGCCATCGCGCAGGGGCGGGTGGACGCAGGGCCCGCGCGGATCCTCGACGTCGGCATCGGCGGCGGCGGCAATCTGCCTCATCTCGCCCATCACGCGCCGGCCGGCGTCGACGTCGAGATCTGGGGCGTCGATTTCAGCACCCAGATGCTCCGGCAGTGCCGGCGGCGGCTCGCGACGTGGGATGGCCCGCCCGTCTACCTGCTGCTCGGTGACGCCCACGCCCTGCCGTTCGCCGACGCGAGCTTCGACCGGGTCCTCCACGTCGGCGGCATCGCCACCTATCGGGATCCGGCCCGCGCCCTCGCCGAGATGGCGCGTGTCGCCCGTCCGGGTACGCCGATCGTCGTCGTGGACGAGCATCTGGATCCGGCGGCCGGGTGGTACCAGTGGTGGATGTTTCACTGGATCACGCTGCTCGACGGGGTGGCCCGCGTGCCGGTCGAGCACGTCCCCCGCGGCGCTACCGACGTGCGGGTGACGCAGGTGAGCAGCTTCTACTACTGCCTGAGCTTCCGTTCGCCGGCTATCCGGTAGGTCGGTTCACCAACCCTTGCCGCCATCGCCGCCGCGGTCGCCTTCCAGGTTCTTCTTGGCCTCATCGTACTTCGGGTCCGGGAACGCCGACAGGACCTTCCGGATGACCTCGCCGGTGATCGCGCTTCGGTCGCCCGTGGCCGTGGGTGGGGCGTCCGCCGCCGCGATGACCGCGTCGAAGGTCTTGGCGACGACGCGGAGACCATTGGTGAGCACGTTGATCCCGCGGTACACGCCGGTGAGAAACATGATGTGGACGACTTCGGCCGGCGTGATGCCGTTCACGAGAGCGATGAACACATGCAGGCCCAGGTTTCGCTCGGCCTGCTCGCTGGCGAGCAGAGTGAGAACGACGTACTCGCGGCTGTCGCTGCGCAGCAGCGGGTCTCTGTCGGTGTAAAAGCCGAGCCGGATGCCGTCGCTGTAGTTGCCGTAGGGAGAGCTGGGTCTGACCGCCTGGCCGTTCACCTCGAAGAGATCCACGAAGGCCGCCGCGAGCGCCTCGTTGATCGCATCGGAGGTGACGCCGCGCTTGCTGAGCTTCCGTACGGCCGCGTCGACTCGTGGGTGGATCTCGTGCAGCTCCATGTGTGCGTTCTCCTTTCAGGCGGTCGCCGCGCGCGCGGGACCGCGGTGTCGCAGATGGCTCGAGTCCGGCTGCAGGACGACGTCCAGCAGCCGGAGCATCATCCCGCCGGTGAAGTCGATCATCGCGCCGTTCAGCCAGTCGGTCTCTGGCCGCGCGAGCAGGGACACGAACCGGGCGACGTCCTCGACGGTGCAGATGCGGCCCGCCGGGATCAGGTCGCGGTGGACTTCCTCGATGCGGCGGATCGCCGCGGGACCGAGCAGGGCATGCAACGCCGGGGTGACGACGGTCGGGAACTTGAGCAGGTTCACACGGTGCCCGAAGGGTCCGAGCTCGATGGCGAGGTGCCGGACGTACATGTCCAGCGCCGCCTTGGCCGCCGCGATGAGCCCCGCGTTGTCGAGGAGGGAGTCGTGGAGGACGTTGGTGAGCCCGAGCAGGCGGGCGTTCGGTGCGAGCAGATCGAGACGATGCAGCGCCTGGGCCCAGTACGCGAAGGAGTGCGCGAGGTAGTTGAAGGTCTTCTCGAACTGGCGGGGCGCGAGCTGGTCGTCATGCGTGTCGAGGAAGTGGCCCAACGACGCACCGGAGAGCGAGTGCACGAGGAGGCCGACGCTGTGTGGACCCGCGATCGTCTTGAAGCGTGCGGCGATCGCGGACGCGGCGTCCGCGGTCCCCGCATCGCCGACGTGCATCTCGATGCGCCGCCCGGCGGCGCGCACGTCGGCCGCCAGGGTCTCCGCATCATCGGGGTAGTGTCCGCGGTGGACCCCGAACACGTGCCAGCCGGGATCGCGGGCGACGGCGCGCGCGATCCCGGCACCGACGCCCGCCGACGCCCCGAGGACGATCGCCCATCGCTGCTCGGTCATCTTGATACCTCCTTGTTGCGCACGCGCTCGCGCGCGTGGTCGATCAGAACCTGGACACTCGCCGTGACGCGCCGGTGGACGCGGAGCAGGCCGTCGCGGTCGCCGGGTGACGTCACGCCGTCGTCGTGCGTGTCGATGGGAGCGCCGACGATCTGGTGGAAGCGCGCCGGGAAGGGCGGCGACCAGGGATAGAGCCCGAGTGGTCCGAGGCCGAGCCACGCGAGGTAGGCGTAGTTCTTCGGGATGCCGAGCCGGCGGCCGAACGCGGGTCCGTCGTTGAGCCCGATGTAGGTGCTGTCGGCGCCCGCGGCGCCGACCGGCACGATCGGCAGCCCGTATTTGACCGCGAGCCGGACGTACCCGACGTGTTCGCCCCAGTGCACGCGGTAGGAATCGTCCCAGCGCCGGCAGGCTTCCTGTGCACCGCCGGGCGTGACGATCAGATGTTCGCCACGTCTGACGGCGGCCGCGAGCGCGGGGCCGTCGCCCACGAAGAACTCGAGGCCGTCGAGCAGCCAGTGCCACCACGGCACGAGCGCGCTCACACGATGCATGAGGCTGTGAGGCATGTAGTGGAGGCGGTCGTAAATCGCGATGTTCAGCATGCACATGTCGAGCGCGACGCCGCGCCCATGGTAGCCCGCGATCAGCTTCGCCTGTGGACCGTCGAGGTGCTCGAGGCCCTCCACGGTGTAGCGATGGTAGCGCATCCGGAGTCGCCAGTACGGGAGCCAGATCGCCAGTTGCAGGTTCATCTCTGCGAGCGGTTTGCGCCGCCGACCTGAATCAGCACCGCCCCGTACGCCAGGCCCGTCCCGACGCTCAGCATCAGGATGCGATCACCCGGACGAACCCGCCCGCTCTCGCGCAGGCGATGAAGGCTGATCGGGATCGAGGCGGACGAGACGCTACCGACGTCGTGCACGACCCGGACGACGCGTGCGGGGTCGAGGCTGAGCCCCTCGATGATCCGCTCGAGCAGCCGGCCGTTCGGCTGATGAGGCAGCACCCACTCGATGTCCTGGAGGCGGAGCCCCGCCCGGCCGAGCGCGGCGTCCGCGGCGCGGCGCATGTAGCCGACCGCGTCGGTGCCCATCCGGGAGCCGGAAGTCGTGAAGTACACGTTCTCGATCTTCCCGGTAGCGAACGGATGGTGCAGATGAACGTCGCCGCCCGCGATGCCGTCGTTTCGCAGCCAGCTCGCGAGCATCACGTCGCCATCGGCTCCACGGTCGAGGACCACCGCCGCCGCCGCGTCCCCGAAGATGACGAACGGGCGCGGGTCCTCGGGTCCGATCACGCGCTGGCAGAGCTCGACCACGACGATGCCGACCGGCCCGCTGCCGGTCGCGATGCTGCGCGCCGCGACGTCGAACGCGGTGAGGAACCCGACGCAGGCGTTGACGAGGTCGAAGCAATCGCAGGTGTCGGCGAGGCGGAGCGCGGCCGCGACCCGGGTGGCGTTGGCCGGGGTCACGTCGTCCCCGCCGTTCGAGGTGACGTAGATGAGGCGCTCGAGCGCGTCGGGGCGAAGCCCCGCATCCTCGAGCGCAAGCCGCAACACCCGCACGCCGAGCTCGGTCCCGGCTCGGGGACCCAGCTCCGCGAAGTGCCGCGATACGATGCCGGTCCGCCGCACGAGCTCGTCCGGGTCGACCGGCGGATCGAGGCGTCGTGCCAGCTCGGCGGTCGACACGGCGCGACCGGGCGCGACGTGAGCCGTGCCCGCGATGCGGACCGGCAACGGCGGGAGACGCAGAGTGTCGGTCACTGGCGCCTTGCCCCCCGCAGATGCCTCCAGTGCTGGAGGACTCGGTCGAGTTGCGGCTGCCAGCCGCCTGCGTCGGCAGCAGCCCCCCGAATGCGATCGAGCTCGAACCAGCAGAAAGAGGCCACGAACGGCGTCACTTCCGGGGAGACTTCGTAATAGACGTCGGCGTCCCGGGCACCTTGGCGCGCGGAATCGCGGAGCGTCGTGAGCAACCCGACGAAGACGTCCGAGAATCGGCCGGCCAGCACGCTGAACAACGGGTGCAAGCGGGACAACGGGCCGACGTCGACAGGCAGGATCGCGTTCAGGTCGCGCCCCTGCGGCGGCATGATCGAGTTGCAGCCGATGACCATGTCCGCACCGAAGTCGGGCAGGATGGCGGCGGGGAGCCCGAGCGCGACGCCGCCGTCGACGTAGCGGGTGCTCCGGCGTTCCGCCGGCGCGAAGATGCCGAGCCCGATGCCGCTCACTCGGACGGCTTCACCCACCGTGCCGCCGATCACGGCGCAGCCGCGCGGCGAGCCGTCGGCCCGGAGCTCTACCGTCATGGGGACGAACCGGACCTCGAGGTCTTCGAGGTACGCTCCGCCGAACTCGGCGTTCAGCGCGAGCTGCATCAGCTTCGAGCAGAACACACCGGCGGGGACCAGCGCGGACAGACCGACGCGGTGGGGCAGATCCCAGTAGTCACGCATCTTTCCCGTCGCGACGTAGAGGCCGAGGACCGCGCCGCCGCTCAGGCCGGCGACGACGTCGAACGGGATGTTGTACCGCTTGAGGTCCTCGAGGAACGGGACGAGCGCCGCGCTCGTAGCGCCGCCGCCGCTGAGCGCGATCCCCACCTGCCGATTCGTGACCGCCCGCGCCCAGCGGTTGAGGCTCTCGGCGATCGACGGTTGCGTGTCGCAGGTATCGGGCTGGTGGAGATCGAGCCGGATGCGGCAGAGGTCGCGGCGAAGCCGCACGTCGACGGAGCGCGGCTCAGGACGCGTGTCGGGGGCATCGATGTCCTCCCACGGCCAGACATCCAGCGTCGGCAGATCGCGCCACAGTCGGGGGCCGAGCCGGCAGCGTCTGCGCTCGTGAGGGTCGTACAGCACCACGGTGGGCACGACCGCCGAGAAGTACGGCCCGTCTCGGCGGCGGGGATTCCAGGCGCCGGGGCGCAGAAGCTCGAGGACACGCCTCGGCGGACGGAGCCGGCGTCCGGGCCGGGTAAGGTAGACGACGCGATGGAACGCCTCCTTGAATCGCGTCCCCCACGTCGGATGGAGCGACCCGGGATCGTCGGGATTGTCGGGCGCGAGGCACACGACGTGCCAGGCGATGTCGTCCGAACCGGCCAGCTGGCGGCACGCCTTAGCGAGCGGCGACAGGATCGGCGACGGTTCATCCGGCAGCCGGGCCGGAGGGACGGGGAATGCGGCCTTGTCGAGACGCACCGACTGCCCAGGCCCTCGGTCGGTCCAGCGCTCGAGGGTGACGCCGTTCGGGTCGAACGTCGCGACCCCGACTGCCTCGGCGAGGTCGGCCGTCGTGCGAGCGAGCGCCCGGGCGAGTAGCGCCGCTGCTGCTGCTGTCTTCAGGTCGATGTCGGTCTCACGACGTCCCGGTTCGGCGAAGCGTCTGTCCTTGGTGAGGAGGAGCCAGTGTACCGGGGGGACTTCCTCCGCCTCCGGCTCGCCCGGGGCGAGGAGGGCGAAGAGCTCCGGGTGACATCCCGCAAACGAGCGCGCGAGGGAAAAGGACGAAGACAGTGCCGCGTGCAGCCAGCGTGCCTCGAATCGCCGCTCGGAGATGGTCCCGCCAGGCTGGGTCGACTGCAGGATCCCGAGCCGGCGAACGCCGGGGGCGTCCCTCGCCCGGACGTCCAGCTCCTCGGGCTCGTCCCACCACTTTTCTTGGCTGGCGAACTCGATCAGGTCTTGGAGGAGCCGGAGACTCACGCGCTCGAAGAGCGGAAGTTGCCGGAGCGCGTTCACCGAGGCCTTCGGGGTCATCTTCGTAACATCAGCGTCCAGGTGGATCGCGAATTCGGACCAAAGCGCTGGCTACCACGGGCGCCGTTCATGCGCAGACCTCGCGCCCCGCGGACATTGCGGCGCACCCCTCGGCGAGGATCGCGATCCGGATGTGCCCCCTATCCTGCACCCGCTCTCCCGACTACCAAAGTACGGCGCTGGAAGGAAAGGGGCCTAAAGTACGGCGCTGGAAGGAAAGGGGCCTCATTATATAGCACCTGCGCCCTGGTCCAGATCCTCGGCGGGTCCCGTCGGCGAAGTCCGGCCCGTAGACCGCCGGGGCATCTGGAAGCTGTCTCCGAGTCATCGTCGAAACCAGACGCGATGCCCCGCGGCCGTCGCGCCCGGCTCCGCCGCCCCGGCGGCCTGCGGGAAATGGTGGGGTGGGAGCTCGGTGATGCGACGCGCCGCTGGTCGACGGACTTCCGATGCGAACCTGCGCCGACGTGCCCCGCGGGTCGTTGCGAGGTACGGGGCATGGCGTGGAAGCTCACCTGGCCCGGCCCTGCCGGTCCTGACGCCCTTTTTGATTCTCTCGCCGCCGGCGCTACAGGCGTGGTGGGCATACGGCGGGTATGACGGCGATCGGCGGGACCCCGTCAGAGCAGCCGGGCGTCCTCCCGGCGGGGGATGATGCGCTCGGCCAGGCAGAAGCTCCACCTGCGGGTGGCGACCACGCTGCGGGAGCGCTTCCCGGAGGTCGAGGGGAGCCAGCCCGACCTCCTCGCACAGCACTTCGAACACGGCGGGGACCTCGAGAGGGCGGTCGCTTACTGGGCGCGCGCCGGGGACGGGACGATGAGCCGGGGTGCCTACGCGGAGGCCATACGGGTCTTTGAGCGCGGGCTGACTTTGGTCACGCGGTTGCCCGATTCACGCCAGCGGTCACGCGCGGCTGCTGCGCGACCAGGGCAAGCGGGACGCTGCGCGCGAGCTGCTCGCCCCGGTGCACGGCTGGTTCACCGAGGGGCACGACACGCACGACCT
>Ga0066685_10000833_pt1 | contig 12099 bp, 10 predicted proteins | sample GraSoiAngelo_134_FD_62305 | JGI IMG/M metagenome (GOLD analysis project Ga0066685, IMG submission 62305) | Grasslands soil microbial communities from the Angelo Coastal Reserve, California, USA - 14_0929_05_30cm | ecosystem: Environmental > Terrestrial > Soil > Grasslands | place: USA...
CGCTCAAGCTCACCCAGGGCTTCTTCGGGATCTGGCTGGCCCACACCGCCTTCGCCCTGCCGTTCGGGATCTTCCTGCTCCGGAACTTCTTCATCACGTTGCCGCGTGACCTGATCGAGGCGGCCCGGATCGACGGCTCGTCGACGCTCGGCGTCTTCCGGAATATCGTCGTCCCGCTGTCGGTGCCGGCGCTTGCGGCCTACGGGATCTTTCAGTTCCTGTGGGTCTGGAACGACCTGCTGATGGCCCTGATCTTCATCGGCAACAACGCCAACTACCCGATGACGATCCAGGTCACCACGCTGCTCGGCACATACGGGTCGGAGTGGCACCTCCTGGCGGCCTCGGCGTTCCTGCTGATGTTCGTGCCCCTGGCGGTGTTCTTCAGCCTCCAGCGGTACTTCGTCCAGGGTCTGCTGGCGGGTTCCGTCAAGTAGTCCTCAGGTTCCGGGTCGTCACCTGGAACATCCGGGCGGCGATCGGGCCGGGCGAGCCGTTCCCGCCTGCCTGGTGGCGGCACGTCCGGGTCGACCGCCTCGAGCGGCTGGCCGCCTACATCACGGACCTCGACGCCGACGTCGTGACCCTCCAGGAGGTCACGATCATGACCGTCGACGGCGCGGTTCATGACCAGCCCGCCGAGCTCGCCCGCATGACCGGCCTCCACGCCCGGTACGGCGCCGTCCACAGCTTCCCGCTGATCGAGCCGGAGGACGATCGCCCGTCTCGAGTTCACCGAGGCCCAGGTGGGAGCTCCGCGACCCCATTGGCCCGAGGTTCGGCGATGTGGGGGAACGCAATCCTGACCCGCGAGCCGATCGAGGGCGGATACACGCTGGGCCTGCCGCGCGCCGCCGATGACGACCTCGTCGAGCCAGCGGACGCGGCGCATGAGCTGGCCGGCGTCCGCTACGCCGATGCCGAGCCGGGCCATCGCGAACCGAGGTGCGTCGTGGGCGGGACCGTCGGCGGCGTCGCGGTCGCCACGACCCATCTCACGTACATCGGGCGAGAGCAGCGGCGACGCCAGGCGGAGGCCATGTTGGCGGTCGTCAGCAGGCAGGACGGCCCGGCGATCGTCACCGGCGACCTCAACGCGCCCATCGACACCAGCGAGCTGGCCGTCCTCCGGGACGGCTTCGACGACGCATTCGTCGCGGTCGGCATCCCCGAGGGCGACGATCGCCGTCGGTCGTGCGGGCCGTGGTCGATCGACCACATCCTGGTTCGCGGCTTCGAGGTGATCTCGTGCCGAGTAGCGCGAGAGGCGGGAGATCTCTCCGACCACTGGCCGATCGTGGCCGATCTCCGGAGGGGCTGATGCTCGGCGGCGCCGGCCTCAGCGGCCGAGCCGCGCCCGCAGCCGATCGACCTGTGCCGTGAGCTCCGTCTCGCTCGCCCGCGCACCCTCGACGACGGCAGCGGGGGCCCGCTCGGTGAAGGCGGGGTTCGCCAGCCTGGCCCTGGCGGCGGTGAGGTGACCCTCCGCGGCGGCGAGCTCCTTCTCGAGCCTGACCCGGTCGACCACCGTCGTCTTCACGGCGGCCTCGACGATGACCACCGCCTCGATGTCGCCGGCAGGCAGGATGATCTCCAACGCGCCGGCCGGGCGCGGCAGGTCATCGGCCCGTCGGTGCAGCGTGAGCGGTCGCGATCGCGACAACCGGGCGATCGCCGGCGCGAGCGCCTCGAACGTCGCGAAGCCATCGCCCGACGGCGCCAGGTGGGTCTCGAGCCACGTCGCCGCCGGCAGCTCGGCGGTCGACCGGGCGTTCCGGATCGCGACGATCGTCTCGAGGATGTCGGCGAATGTCGCATCGACCCCGCGGTCGGCGACGCCGCCTTCGGGCCAGCCGGCGATGATCAGCAGCTCGGGATCGTCGGCCCGGTGTGGCAGGCTCGCCCAGATGGCCTCCGTCACGAACGGCATGACCGGGTGCAGCAGGCGGAGGTAGGTGTCGAGGGCGTCGACGAGCGTCCACCACAGCGCCGCGCGCTCGCGATCCTGCACGGACGCGTCGGCCAGACGGACCTTCGCCAGCTCGATGCCCCAGTCGCAGAACTCCGACCAGATCCCGTCGAAGAGGGCGCGGGTGACCTCGCCGAACTGGTACTCGGCGAGGGCCCGGTCGACCCCCGCCGTCGTCGCCGCTGCCCGCGACCGGATCCAGCGCTCCGTCGGTCCGAGATCGGAGTCCGAAATCGTCGCCGGACGCGTCGCCGTCGCGGGGACCGCCGAGGGGCGGGCGCCGATGACGAACCGCGCCGCATTCCAGAGCTTGTTGGCGAAGTTCCGGGCGAGCTCGAGCTTCTGCGACCCGAACCGCTGGTCCTGGCCGGCCGTCGCGCCGTGGATGAGGGCGAATCGGAGGGCGTCGGCCCCGGATTCGGCCATCACGCCGAGAGGGTCGACGACGTTGCCCTTCGTCTTCGACATCTTCTGGCCGGTCGGATCGCGGATCAGGCCCGACAGCACGACCGTATGAAACGGCGGCTCGCCAGTCAGCTCGATCCCCAGCATCATCATCCGGGCGACCCAGAAGAAGATGATGTCGTAGCCGGTCTCCATGACCGACGTCGGGTAGAACCGGCGGTAATCGGGCGTATCGTCCGGCCAGCCGAGCGTCGAGAACGGCCAGAGCCCCGAGCTGAACCAGGTGTCGAAGATGTCGGGGTCCTGCCGGAGCTCGGTCGCCGGCCGACCGCAGACCTCGCAGGCCGAGGGCCCGGCCTCGTCCGCGCTGACCGTGACGTGGCCGTCCGGGCAATACCAGGCGGGGATGCGGTGGCCCCACCACAGCTGACGGGAGACGTTCCAGTCGCGGATCGTCGTCAGCCAGTGCTCCCACGTCTTCTCGAAGACGCCCGGCACGATCCTGGTCCGGCCGCTCCGCGTCGCCTCGAGGGCTGCCGCCGCGAGCGGCTTCGTCCGGACGAACCACTGCGTCTTCAGCCGCGGCTCGATCACGTCGTCGGAGCGCTGGCAGCGGCCGATGACCATCTCGTGCGGCTGCTCCCCGGCGAGGTCGCCGCGGGACCGGAGGTCAGCGAGGATCGCCTCGCGCGCGACATACCGGTCGAGCCCGTCGTAGGCGGTGCTGGTGTTCGCGATCGCGGCGGCGTCGTCGAGGACCGTCGGCATCGGCAGTCCGTGGCGCAGCCCGGTCTCATGGTCGGCGTGGTCGTGGGCCGGGGTGATCTTCAGGGCGCCTGTGCCGAAGGCGGCGTCGACGGCGTCGTCCTCGATGATCGGCACGTCGCGGTCAACGAACGGGATCCTGGCTCGCCGCCCGACGACCGCCGCGTAGCGGGGGTCCCCCGGATGGACGGCGACCGCGGTGTCGCCGAGGATCGTCTCGGGACGAGTGGTCGCGACAGTGATCGTCGCCTCGGGGTCCGGCTGGCCCGTCGCCTCGTCGACCAGGTGATAGCGGACGGACCATAGCGTGCCGGTCTCCGGCGTGGAGACGACCTCGAGGTCGCTCACGCTCGTCCGGCAGCCGGGGCACCAGTTGACGAGCGCCTCGGTCCGATAGGCGAGGTCGCGGTCGACGAGGATCTTGAACGCGACGCGGACCGCCTTCGCCGAGACCTCGTCCATCGTGAAGCGCAACCGGCCCCAGTCGACCGAAGCGCCGAGCCCCCGCTGCTGGCCGAGCATGACCTCGCGGGTCTCGGCGACGAACTGCTGCATCCGCTCGAGGTAGCGCTCTCGGCCCAGGCTCTGGCGGTTCTCGCCCTCCCGCGCGAGGATGCCGTCGAGCACGAACTGGGCGGCGATCGAGGCGTGGTCCAGGCCGGGCAGGAAGAGCGCCGCGCGGCCCGTCATCCGGGCGTGGCGGATCAGCAGGTCCTCCACAGTTGCCCGCTGGGCGTGGCCGAGGTGGAGCGAGCCGGTCACGTTCGGCGGCGGCTGGATGATCGTGAAGGGCTCCTTGCCCGCGTCCGCCCGCGACCCGGCGCCGTCCGGCGGGAAGACGTCGGCCGCCAGCCAGCGCTCGTAGACGGCGCCTTCGACGTCGGCCGGCCGGTACGCCTTGGGCAGCTCGGTCATCTTCTTCGTCGCGATCTCGGTGTCGGTCATCGTCGGTCCGGAAACTCGAAACCCCGCTCGTCCAGCGGACGAACGGGGTCGTGGTACCACCTGCTGGTTCGCAGCCCCTGGGCGGGCCGCACATCGCGGGCGCCGGGTCGGGGTTGCCTCGGGGCGCGCTATCGGGCGCCGGGCGCACGGCTCGCGAGTGACGTTCGATCCAACGGTCCCGCGCGGCTCGCACCGTCCCGCGCTCGCTCCGTGGCCGTTCCGGACCTACTCCTCTCGGGTCCTCGCCGTGAGGGCGGGAGTGTAGCACGGGGTCAGGGTCGCTCGGCCACCGCCGAGTAGATGGCGCCCAGGAACCGGCTCGGGACGCGGCCGATCTCCTGGACGTTCTGCAGCCCGGCGTCCGCGGCGATGGCCGGGAAGCGATGCGCCGAAATTGGATGGGGCACCCAGGGATTGCCGCGATCGGCGTCGTATTCCACGACGACCACGCGACCGCCTGGTCGCACGAACTCGGCGGCTCGCCGGAGGACGGAGGCGGGGTCGGTCACGAAGTGGAGGCTGTTTGCCGCGAGCATCCCGTCGAACGGCCCGGTTGGCAGCTCGTCGCGGAAGTCCGCGACGACAGCGTCGAGCCTGGTCGTCGGGAAGCGCCTCGGTAACTCGGCGGTGACGCGCCGGAGCGCCGAGGCATTCCGGTCGACGGCGACGATCTCGCCACCGGCGCCGAGCAGGTCGGCAAGCGCCAACGTGAACGCCCCCTCCCCTGCCCCGAGCTCCAGCCACCGCGGCCCGGCGCCCACGACGCCGGCACGTATCAGCCCGACGTGGTCGCGATGATCCATCGGGCGAGCCTATCCGGTCCGTCGTCGCCAGGCGAACAGGCGGGTGGCGCCAACGTCCGTCCAGACGAGCCCGGGCTCCTCGGGCGGCGGGACGCCGTTGACGAGGGCGTCCACCCACCCTCGCGAGGAACCAGGGAACGCCCGCGCGAACACCTCCGGGTAACGAGCGACAAGAGCTCGATTGCGGGCGGTCGCGCACACGACCCAGACGAGGCCCGTGGTCGCGTCCGTGCCCCATCGGGCGACGGCGAGGTCGGCCAGCTCGGCCTGTTTTCGCGTGCTCGATCGGACCGCCGCACCGATGTCACCGATGACGTTCCAGCGCTCGACGTGGATCAACCGGTGCTCGGCGGGCGCCGCCAGCCCGACGTCCGCGGAGCGCCATGGCTCGGCCGGCTTGGTCGCCAGCTCGAACGAGCCGGCGTAGCTCGCCCGCCGGCCCAGCCGGGGGACGAGCGCCTGCATGGCGAGATGGCCGGCATCTGCGGTCTCGCCGAGCGGGTCGCGCTGGATCGAGATGTGGATCGGGCGACCGACCGCCAGACCCAATCGCTGCCACGCGTCGATCGACACCGCACCGCCGAGTCCGAGCTCGATCCGGGACACGACGCCTCGCCCAATCCCGGCCCGGTCGCCCGCCTGCGCCTGCGTGAGGTGACGCCTTACCCGGCCCTCGCGGAGGTCGCCGCCCGCCCGCGTCAGCTGCTCGCGAGAGCGCCTGGCCGCTTCCGGGGCGAGGTTCGGCCGTCTGACTCGTGCCATGCGCACCACATGGTCGTTGTCGGTCCTTCGCCGGCGCTTACCCGGACGCTCCCGTGGCTAGGCGCGGCCGGAGCCCCTGGCGCGTGCAGCGAGCCGTCCATCCGGCGAGTTGCGTCGGTCGGCGGGAGCTTGGGCGAGCGATGCCTGGCTTACGCGCATGGCGTGCGCACAGGGTGCCTGAGGCTGAGGTGCCGCGTGGCTAGCGGGAGGCGCCACGAGCGCGCCCCGAGCCGACTACGCGCTTTCGCCTCTCGCGGCCAGCCACTCCTCGTAGTTCGTCTCGTCGACGCCCTTGTCGACCTCGGTCTTCGTCAACAGGAGCGGGAGGCGGCCGGCGCGGATCGTCTCCTCGGTGATGATGCATTTCCGGACGTCGGAACGTTCCGGGATGTCGTACATCACCTCGAGGAGCGCCTCCTCGACGATCGAGCGCAGCGCCCGCGCCCCGGTCTTCCGCTCGAGCGCGAGCTCGGCCGCGGCCCGCAGCGCCGGGTCGGTGAAGACGAGCTCCACCTTGTCGAGGCCGAGGAACTTCTGGAACTGCCGGGTCACCGCGTTCTTCGGCTCGGTCAGGACGCGGACGAGGTCCTCGGAGGTCAGCGCCGTCAGCGTGACGATGACCGGGAGGCGCCCGATGAACTCCGGGATCAGCCCGAACTTCAGGAGGTCCTCCGGCATCAGCCGCTCGAGGATCTTGGACCGCTCGGTCTTGGAGACGCCGGTGTCGGACCCGAACCCGATCGATCGCCGCCCGACCCGCTCCTCGACGATCTTCTCGAGGCCGTCGAAGGCGCCGCCGCAGACGAACAGCACGTTCGTGGTGTCGATCTGGATGAAGTCCTGGTGGGGGTGCTTCCGACCGCCCTGCGGCGGGACGTTGGCGATCGTCCCCTCGAGGATCTTCAGCAGCGCCTGCTGGACACCTTCGCCCGACACGTCGCGGGTGATGGACGGGTTGTCGGCCTTGCGCGCGATCTTGTCGATCTCGTCGATGTAGATGATCCCGCGCTGGGCCCGGGCGACGTCGAAGTCGGCCGCCTGGATCAGCCGCAGCAGGATGTTCTCGACGTCCTCGCCGACGTAGCCGGCCTCGGTCAGGGACGTGGCGTCGGCGATGCAGAACGGCACGTCGAGCACGCGCGCGAGCGTCTGGGCCAGGAGCGTCTTGCCGGAGCCGGTCGGGCCGACGAGCAGGACGTTCGACTTCTGGAGCTCGACCTCGTCGACGGCGTGGCCGGCGTTGACCCGCTTGTAGTGGTTGTAGACGGCGACCGACAGGACCTTCTTGGCCCGCTCCTGGCTGATGACGTACTGGTCGAGGGCGAACTTGATCTGGCGGGGGTTGGGGAGCTTGGCGACCGCCGGCTTGGCCTTCGGCGCCTCGAGCATCTCCTCTTCGATGATCTCCTGGCATAGGTTGATGCACTCGTCGCAGATGTAGACGCCCTGGCCGGCGATGAGCTTCCGGACCTGCTCCTGGCTCTTGCCGCAGAAGGAGCAGCGGTACGGAACCTTCGGACCCTTTGACGTGCCGCTGGTGGTCACCGAGATCGAGAGCTCCCTACTTCGCCTTCTTGTCGTCCAGCTTGATGGCTTCCTCTTCCGTCGCGGGGTTGGGGACGGAGCTCCCCTCACCCCCGCTCAGGCCGAGGTCATGTGCCCGGGCGATCAGCGAATCCCCGGTGGCGGTGTAGACGTAATCGATGATGCCATAGTCCTTCGCCGCCTCGGGAGACATGAAAAAGTCCCGTTGCGTGTCCTGGCTCACCTTGTCCAGAGGCTGCTTCGTGTGCTTGGCGAGGATCTCGTGGTTGCGCTGAACGAGGAACTCCCATTCCTTCATCTGGATCATCGCGTCCGGCGCCGGACCGCGGAAACCGCCTGAGCCCTGGTGGATCATGATCCGGCCGTTCGGCAGAGCGTAGCGCTTGCCCTCCGCTCCGGCTGCGAGCAGGACTGCCGCCATCGACGCCGCCATGCCGATGCAGATCGTCGCGACTGGCGCCCGGACGTACTGCATCGTGTCGTAGATGGCGAGGCCGCTCGTGACGACGCCACCGGGAGAGTTGATGTAGAGGCTGATGTCCTTCTCCGGATCCTCGGAGTCGAGGAACAGGAGCTGGGCGATGATCAGGTTCGCGACGTGGTCCTCGATCTGGTCGCCGAGGAAGATGATCCGCTCCCGCAGCAGTCGCGAGTAGATGTCGTAGGCGCGCTCGCCACGGCTGCTGGATTCGATGACCATCGGTACGAGCATCTGGGTCTCCCGGGTTGCGGTGGCTCTTCGCGTTGCGATGGCTCTTCGCGAGCCGACTGGATGAGGCTGTTGGACGGTCAGCCGGCGCGGGCCGGCGCTGGGCTGTCGGCGTGCTCCATGACGGTTCCCGGATCCGTGGCGTCGATCGCGGCGACCGACCGGGCCTGGTCCTCGTCGACGCCCTCGGCGGGCCCGTCCTCGATGTGAGGGATCGAGGGGTGGTCCGGATGGGCGGCCAGCCACTCGTCAACGAGCCGCTCGACGACCCGGCTCCGGCGAAGGGTTGACCGGATGTAGTTCCGGCCGCGCTCGCTCTCGAAGTACCGGATCAGCTTCTGGTCGCCGGCATATCGCTCGCGGGCCCTGGCGACCTCCGCGGCGACGTCGGCGTCGGAGATCTCCAGACCCTCGACCTCGGCGATCTTGCTGAGGACGAGGAGGACGCGAACCCGCTTCTCGGCGTCCGGCCGGAAGTCGGCGTGGAGCTCCTCGTGGCTCTTGCCCGAGACCTTGCTGTAGGCCTCGTCGCTGATCCCCTGCCGGGCGAGCGCGCCACGGAACTCGTCGTGCATGACCTCGACCTCTTGCTCGACGAGGACGTCGGGCAGCTCGATCGTCGAGTTCGCGACCGCGTACTCGATGATCCGGTCGGAGAACTCGTGGCGGGCCTTGTCGAGCGCGTTCCGCTCGAGCCGCTTGCGAACCTCTGTCCGGAGCGTGGCCAGGTCCGCGAAGTCACCCATGGACCGGGCGAAGTCGTCGTCGGCGTCCGGCAGGATCTTCTCGCGGAGCTCGCGCAGCTCCACCTCGAAGTGGGCCTTCTGCCCGGCCAGCGCCTCGTCGCCGTAGTCGGCCGGAAACGTGATGTCGAAGCCCTTCGCCTCGCCGACCTTCAGGCCGACGAGCTCGTCCTCGAAGCCGGGGATCAGGCGGTCCTCGCCGATGATCAGCGGCATCCGCTCCGCCGAGCCGCCCTCGAACGGTGCGCCGTCGCGGGTCCCCTCGTATTTGATCACCGCGTAGTCGCCCTTCCGGGCGACACGGTCTTCGACCGGCGACAGCGTCGCGTTCTGGTCGCGCAGCTCCTCGATCACCTTGTCGACCCTGCCGTCGTCGATCGTCTCGATCGACGGATTGAAGGTGAAGGTCCGATAGTCGCCGAGCTTGACGTCGGGGCGGATCGGGACGGTCGCCTTGAAGATCAGCGGCTTGCCCTCGACCGCCTGGACGATCTCGACGTTGGCGTTGGTGAGGGGCAGGATCTCCTTCTCGATCAGCGCGTCGCGATAGCTCGCCTGGACGAGCCGGTCGACGGCCTCGTCGAGGACGGCGCCCTGGCCGAGGACGGCTTCGAGCACTCCCCGGGGAGCCTTTCCGGGACGGAAGCCGGGGACGCGAGTTCGACGGGAGAGGGCCCGGGTGGCCTCACCGACCGCGGAGGTCAGCCGCTCGGCCGGGACCTCCACCTCGACGACGACCGTGCTCTTCGGAGCCGGCCTGGTGGTGATCTGCATCGCCCGGAAGTCTAGCCGAGGCGACCGGCCAAGGCGGTCGCCCTCGCATATCCTCCGACCGTGCGGACGGGTCGACGACTCCTCGTGCCGGTTCTCATCATGGCGGTCGTCTGGGCCGCGATCCTGGCTGGTTTCACCGTGCTGATCCTGGATCAGCACGACTGGACGACCGTGGCCCTGATCGGCGCACTGTGGCTGACGTCGGTGGTCGTCTACGGCTGGTTCTTCAACCGCGATGCGCGCTTCGAGCGCGACCTGGTTGCGGTGCTCGTGCTCGCCGCCCTCGCGATCGCGGTCGCAGGGACGTGGAACTTGCTGATCTATGAGCCGCGTTTCCCCGCAACAGCGCCGAGAACCGGACCGACCTGAACGGTGGGGGCGATCGGCGCAGGGCCGCCGACGCGGCCGGCCCCCGATTGCGACGAGCCGGCACCTCGGCGCCTTGATCGCGCTCGCTGATCATGTCGGCCTGCTTCGCGCTCGGCCATGCTCTCGGACGACCGGACAGATGGCACTCCGGTTGGCTGGCCGCGCCCGATTGGATCGTGTTCGATCAACCACGTCGATATCAGCCAGCGAGGCCGGGCGTTCCGGACAGTGTGGGAAACTTCCGGCGGGCGAGTGGCGGAATGGCAGACGCGCCGGCCTTAGGAGCCGGTGTCGCGTGAGCGACGTGGAGGTTCGACCCCTCTCTCGCCTACCACAGGCGGTTCTCGCGGTCCCCCCTCGCTCAGGCGGCGCCGCAGAGCGCCGGCAAACGCTCGGACGAGCTAGAGACCCGCGTCGCCAGGAGCGCCCGGCTTTCCGCCGCGCCGCCGCTCGCGGATGCGGCGCAGCTGCTCGTCGAAAGCGGGCTGATTCGGATCGAGCATCCGCTCGGCGATCTGGCGTCCGCTGCGCATCGCGATCGGGCGTAGGGCGGTGATCGCGAGACCCGTCACGGCCGCGATGACGCCCTCCTTCTTGCGCTCCTTCTGGCGATCGTCGAGGTACTTCGCGAACTCCCGCTCGAGCGTGCCGCGGACCGCCTTGCCGTCGCTGCCGAGCTTGCGAAGGGTCTTCTCGACCTCCTTCGGCAGCAGCTCGGATGGCAGGTCCTCGTCCTTGCCGGTCACGGCCCGCCTCGCCCGGCGGAAGAGCCGTTTCGGGCCGCCCAGGGCGAGGAACGCGCCGCCGGCCGCGACCCCGGCGGCCTTGGCCGGGTTGGCCTTGACCTTGGACGGGATGTCGACCGCCGCGCGGCCGGCCGCCTCCAGACGGTCGACCTCGTCCCCGAGGTCGGTCCGGGCGGCTACGACGGCCGCTTCAGCGGCATCCGTTCGCGTGCCCACTCGATCGTCTCCTTCGTGACCTCGATCGTCCGGTTCGGCCAGAACCGGTCCTTGAGCTTGTCGGTGTCGAACCCGCCGCCGGCGAGCGACGCACCCATGAGCGCGATCCAGGCGATCAGGCCGGTCGCGACACCGATCGCGGCGCCGACGCGCGGACCGGGCGCCGCGGCGGTCAGGAAGCCGAGCCCGAGGCCGGCGACCGCGCCGGCCAGCAGGCTGCCCAACGCGCCCGCTCCCATCCCCGCGGCCAGGCCGACGACCAGGCCGACGACCGCCCCGAGCGCAGCCAGGACCAGGACACCCACCACGAGCGGCCGCGAATCGGCGGCGAGGTTGCCCGCGACGGAATCGGCGAGGAGCGTCCAGCCGCGGTTCGTGACGTCCAGGCCGAAGATCACGCCGACGGCGATCCCGATCACGGCCGCGATCAGGAACGACCGGCTGACGTGGCCGTTCACGCTCGGACCGAGCGCGATGATGACCGAGACCAGGGCAACAGCACCGAGGAGCAGGAGCCCGAGCAGGATCCCCCAGCCGATCGAGCCGAAGGCCCATTCACCGAGCCACAGCGGGACGCCCACGCCGACGAGCAGCGCAGCGAAGATGCCGGCGCCCACGGCCACACCCGCGAGGACGGCGGCCTGCTTGATCGCGTCGCCGATGTCGGCGAACTCGGCCCTGGCCAGCTCGACGTGAGCCCCGACGAGGCGCCTCGCCGCGTCGCGGGTGGCCCCCACCTGGTCGCCGAGACCCGGCGCGGGCTCGGCCCGGGGCGGTACCGCGCCGGGTGGGCCGCCGACCGCGCCGTCGGGCGCCGGGGGTGGGAACTTCGGGTCGTCCAGGGCTGGGCTCCCGTGAGATCGTGCGCTGGGCTCGGATCGTCGCCTGGGGAACCCGGGAATGATAGCGCCCTGCTCAGGCTCGGCCCCTTGCAGGAGCCCGGTCGTTCGTCGCTCCGGTGTGACGGAAGGAGCGGCAGAAAGGCTACGCGGCGAGGCCGAACGCTCGGCGCCCCAGCCGATCGGCTGCGTCGAAGAAGCCGTAGGCCCGCCGGAAGGCGGGATCGGCCGGGTCGGGTCGGCGGCCGGATGCGGTCCGCCACAGCGACCGCTCCAGCTCTTCAAGCCGGTCCGACAGCTCCGCCGGCCCTCGTGGGACCGCGATATCGGCGTACGTCCGGCGACCCGACGGATAGCGGACGTCGTCGTCGGCGATCCGCGGCAGCATCGCCAGGACGACCCGGGCGTGGGCCAGCGCGGCCAGGCTCCACGGCTCGGCGAGCCGGAGGGCCGCCGGTCGTCGCGCGTCGTGGCTCGCCAGGACGAGCTCGGCGGCCGCTTCTGCTTCG
>Ga0066685_10000835_pt1 | contig 12096 bp, 6 predicted proteins | sample GraSoiAngelo_134_FD_62305 | JGI IMG/M metagenome (GOLD analysis project Ga0066685, IMG submission 62305) | Grasslands soil microbial communities from the Angelo Coastal Reserve, California, USA - 14_0929_05_30cm | ecosystem: Environmental > Terrestrial > Soil > Grasslands | place: USA...
TGACCAACGCTGTAGGAGTTCGGCAGACGCGCGTGAAGTTGAGGGCGTCGTTCCCACATCAGACCGGCCAACCAATGCCGCACAAACGCCCAAAGATAGTCACGCCCACCGTTTCCCAGAGCGCGGACCTTCCGTCGGAAGCGGGGATTGTGGGCGTAGACGGTGTTGGCATAGGCGGTGAGTTCGCGAACCCAGCGACGCGGCAACGGCTGGCCCAGCCAGACGCCCGCCTCTTCGCAAACGGCCTCCATGACCGCGCGCGGCACGATGGGTGTGTCCGATTCAATCCGTGGCGCGGATGGTGGCTGGGTCGCTGGGCGAGACAGAGTCGTCGTTTTCATGGTGTCCTTCCACAATTTGGATTTCTTCTTCGGTCAGACCGTTGAGGTCATGGACGAGGCGGTCAATTTGCGCGTCCGTGGCTGTTGTCGCGCGGCCAGGACGCATCAAGAAGCGAGTTGATAAACGGCGGGACGATACCTTGCTTTGGGAATCGGCTTGCCTTCTTTGCGGGCCGCCTCCAGCCAGGCTTTCCTGGCACGTTGCACTTCTTTGAGCGCTTCATCCGGCGTCTGGCCAAAGGCGGAGCAAGCGTTCAAGTCAGGAATATCGGCAATGTAACCGCCATCTTCCTCGCTGTAAAAGATGTTGATGTGATAGTCTTTCATGCGTCGTCTTCCAATTGCAGGTTGTATCGTTCCACCAGTTTCATGAATTGTCGAACCTGATATGGCTTTGCATGCCCGCGCACGTCCTGCAGATTGACGAGTTCGGGAATGCGCGGATGCGTGAAGATATGGTGACTGCCGCTGATGCGCGACAACCGGAATCCGAAAGCCCGCACCAATGCAGTCAGGTCGTCGAAACGGATGTTCTTCGACCCGAACAGAATTTTCTCCAGCGTTTTGCGCGGTTTCATTTCGCCGCCTCCTCGACGATTTTGATTTCGTCCTCGGTCAGGCCGTAGAGATCATAGACGAGGCGGTCAATCTGCGTGTCCGTGGCGGCGATCTGGCGTTCGAGCGAAGTTTTTTCTTGCGGCGTGCGCGCGACGGACAATCGTTTGTGCAATTCCAACATTTGTTCAACGAACTTCACCATCCGGTCGTGCGCGGCTTTGTCGGACTTGGCATTCCAATCTGGAAAGGGAAGCTCGCGAGTTTGTTGGATGATAATTTTTGGGAAATCGTCTCGCCGAGCAACACTGTTGAAATTCACGAAATACCAAGACAAGAGTCGGCCGTTGATAATTCCAAGAAGAAACAACAGATCCGGAGCAGATCTGACTTCTGGATTTGCGATGAGGCTCTGGACTGATTGGTTGGTTAGAAAAGTTTCCGTCGTGAACACACCTTGAAGGCGTAGTTTCCGGCTCAAAACCTGTCGAAGCAGTATTCTCGGCGCGGAGAAGTACTCGAACGGTTTGGATGCCTGTACTTCGGCTTCGTAACCGACGAATCCTTTCTCACCATGCTCCAGATTGTATCTTTGCAGCACTCCAGTTAGCGCAGGCTTCGGGTTCACGAAACCGCTCTTGGTCGGCTGCGGTTCAAAAACCTCGATTCCGCGTTTCACGAGCACGAAATCACCGAGGGTCCTTGGTTGCTGCCTTACCTTTTCGAGAATCTTCGTCTCAGCACGAGAGCAGGTAATGAGAAACTCCTTGTGCCGACTTCCGAGCCAGTCCCGATAATTGGCCGTCTTTTCGAACTGAGCGAAATTACGGACCGCACTGATCTTGAACTTGGAAGGAAAGACGAAGAGTTGAACAGCGTCGGACTTTTCGCGTTCCGGTTGCGGCACCCGCTGTGCCGTGACAACAACCGTGTCAATGTAGGCGCGAAAAACATCGAAAGGTAATGATACGAAGCTCAGCGGCTTGAAACTTTCGATGAAAAGGTTTCGCAAGGGTTTTGCAGACGGTGTAGAAACCCAACCTGAAGGAATTATCATTCCCAGCAGACCCTGATTGCGGAGAAGTTGGTGTCCACGTTCAACGAAGAGCAGAAACGTATCGAGCGAGTTTGCAGGACTGCGATATTTCTCGCGGAAGTAAACGGATTCAGCGCCGCCGGTGAATGCCCCGTACGGCGGGTTCCCAATCACCGCATCAAACCCGCCTTCCCATTCGGATTCAACCGGCGCCGCCGGCGACACGGCCTTTTCGTCTTTCCTTTTCTTGTGACTGTAACTGCCGTGCAGCGGCACTCCGGGCATCGTGTAGTCCAGCGGCGAAGCGGCGGCGGTTTCACGCAGTTCGCCGGTGGAACTCTTTCGCCGGAAGATTTGCGGAAACTCCTTGTGCCAGTCGAAGACATTGATGCGGTAGCGTTCGTCATCCGTCAGCAGCGGGAGTTCGGCTTGCCGGTAGAAATCCGGACCGATGAGCGAGTTGCCGCACTTGATATTGTCGCCCAGGTCGGGCAGCGCGCGTTCCTGAAACATGCGGAGCACCGGTTGAAGGCTTTGCTGCGTTTCCCCTTCCAGCACTTTGAGCAGGAGTGAGAGTTTGGTGGTTTCCACCGCCTGCGCGTCGATGTCCACGCCGTAGATGTTGTCGAGCAGGATGCGTTTGCGCTCGCCAATGGTCAGTTTCCAGCCTTTGCCAGTCTCCACTATGGGCAGATCGCGACGTCGAAGGAGCCAGTGCGCGGCCGACCCCTCACCCCGCCCTCTCCCCTCCGAGGGGCGAGGGTGTCCGGAGGACGGGTGAGGGGTGGGCTCTTCCGGAGTTAGAAGTCGAACGTAGAAGTCGAGATGCCACTTGAGCAGGAATTCATACGCGCCCAGCAGAAACGAACCGCTGCCGCAGGCCGGGTCGAGGATGCGGAGTTTGGAGACACGGCTGAGGATGCGCGACGCGCTCCGCGCGTCGAGGGGAGCACGCCCGCCTCGGGCGTCGGTTTGCGCGCCCTCGCGCAAACCCTCGGCGGCGTCGGACACGGAGCCGTCGGCGAGGGCGCCGACGGCGGCACGCGGGGCGCGTGCGCTCCCCGTCGCTTCATCCAAGAGCTTTCCAACCGTCTGCTGGACGATGTATTCGACGATGTAGGTGGGCGTGTAATAAACGCCGCCGGCTTTCTTGACTTCCGGCTTTTCCTCAACAACCGCGCGATGGCCTTCCGTCAGCCGGATGACTTTGCCGAGAAATTGCTCATAGACCTGTCCGAGAATGTCTGCCGGCAGCGCGGAAAAGACATAGGGGCATTCTGGGTAGTAAAGGCTTTTGAGAATGTCCCGCAAGAGCTTGTCGTCGAGATCGAGGCCAAGGGTGAGTTCGTCGGGCGCTTCGTGGCGGTCCTTCTCCGATTTGAAGTGGAAGAGGCCGGAATTGTAGCGGTCGTCGGCTTGCTCGAACTGTTGAGCAAGGCGCGGGTAAATGCGGTCGCCGTTGGTCAGGGCCTGGAGGCGTCCGTAATCCTCAATGCCGCGGCCTTCGCAGATGCGCAGGAAAATGATGCGGTCAATGATGCGCTGGACGGCGAAGTTGAGTTCGCGTTGGGTGAGCTTGGGATTGCGCAAGGCGAGGTTGCGGGCCAGGTCGGCACGCCAGCCTTCGATGGTCTTCAGAAATTCGTCGTCAACGTCGGCTGTGCCGCGCTTGGCTTTGTTCGATTCAGCATACTTGTCGAACGAGCCTTTGAGGACAGCATCGCGAGAGAACACGCTGGCGATCTCGTCCCTACGCTCGGCGTATTCGCCGTAGGGAATGAAAAGGATGCGCGCGACAGCGGCGCTGTCCTTCTGGTCGGGTTTGACGCGGCAGTCATACACGGCGAATTCCTCGAAGTCGCTGAGAATGCTGAGAGGCAACTTGGTGGTCCAGGCGTAGCGGCGGAGTTGGAAGGCGGGGCTGACATCGTGCTTGATGTCCACGGCAGGCTTTTTGGCTTCGAGAAAGAATTTGCGCGCGCCGCCGATGCGAAAGCAGTAATCGGGCGCCTTGGTAGCTTCGCCGACTTTGATTGCGTCCTCGTGGATGACGTCTTTGTAGGCTTCGGCGTAACCTTGCTCGTTGTCGATGTCCCAGCCGAGGGCCTTGAAGAACGGATCGAGGAATTCGCGGCGGAGCTGGGTTTCGTTGTATTGCGGCGAGCGGTACGCATCTTTGTTGCGCTCGAAGCGCTCAGTCAGTTCACGGATTTCGGTGGGCACGCCCATTTCGATGAGTTAACCACAGAACGGCGGAGGGTGGCAACGACTTCGCCCTCGAACCGAGGGAAAACATCGAACATCCAACATCGAACTTCGAAGGCCGAAATGAGCAAAGATTCGCGCTGCCATTCGATGTTCGGCGTTGGATGTTCGATGTTGGACGTTCCTCTGGGATCATGGAAAGCACCCTTTCGTTTTTCGCATGCATTGGCATGGGCAGGGAGCGGGCCTTCCGCGATGGTGGTGGTATCCTGCTGCGCCCGTGGACCACGGCACCTGGCCTTAATGCCTCCTCAGAATCAGCCGGTGATCCACGCGCTTCGTCTGGTGGTACTCCAGCGGCGGTAAATCGGTGAGCGTGGGTGACTCCGTTTCGCGCAGGATTGCCTTTGCCATTTTTTGCAGCGCCCGCCAGCGGGGCCAGTCAAGGTCGGGCGCGTGCGCGATTTGACGCAGCAAACTGCGCCATTCGATGATGACACGGTCGATGTCGCCCGCGCCGAGCAGTTCGGTTACCCAGCCGTGTTTGCTCAACGGATTCTTGTGAATGGCGGCCACGATCTGTTCCGCGCCGGAGCCGTATTTGAGCGGCGCGCCATTTTCGAGATAGCCGGGAATGGACTGCAAACCGAAGCGTTCCTGGCAGACCATCGCCAGCCGGCCGGCCCAGCGATTTTCCTCGCCACAGAAACGAAATCCGGCGTCCAGGTTCGCCAGGTCGTAAATCAATTCGTCGAGCGGATAGCCTTCGTCTTCGAGCGCCGCGGCGACGGCCAGGCCGTCGCCCTGCTGGAAGAAGCTGACGATTTGACCCCGTTGCGTCGGCATGCCGGCGGCGTCCACGAGGCCGAGCCGTCGCCAGAGCAACGCTGTGCCTGTGGCTGTCGAGAGTTGACGGCAAACCGAGACCAGCGAGCATTGCGCGCAATCGGGCGGCAGGACTTCGCGTTCTTTCGGTTTCCAGAGCGCGACGCCGTGCGAATCCACCGGCACGCGCATGGTCAATTCCGCAAGACTCACCAGCGCCACAATTTTGTGCGGATGATTCGTGAATCGGACGACCGGCGTCTTCTGCTGCGCAAGCTTCTTTTCAAGCAGCGGCATGACCTTTTCCTTCCAAACGTTCAGCGGCGCCTGGCGGGCGTTCCAGTTGGTCAATCGTCGGACCCATTTCCCCATGACCACGCGTTCGTCGTTGAGCTTGTCGGCCACGGTGATGGCGCGCCCGTAGATTTTACCCTCGTCGTCCTCGGACAAAACGCAGAGTGTGCCGGTGCCGACTTTTTCGAGCGCGGCGGGTTCCGTGAGAACCGAACGAAGCCTTGTGTCTTTTGCTTCGGATACCGGGTTTTGGATCAGTTTACGCTCGCCCTCACCCTGACCCTCTCCCCCAGGGAGAGGGGATAGCGAGTGCGCTGCCCACGGAAATTCCACGCGCGTACGGCCAATCGCCGCACGCGCTTCTCCAGACGACGGGGGAGGTTTCTCCCTCTCCTGGGGGAGAGGGCCGGGGTGAGGGCGAACCAAAATCATTATTTCGCGAAGCGGCTTTTCCGTCAGCGGCGGCACTGGCTCCCATTCGCCCCCGCTGTTGAGCATTTCGCGGACGCGATGGCGCACGTGCCGGGCGCGCTCGGCGTCGGTCTTCAGACCGCACGGGGCGACGGGATGCTTCATGGACTCCTCGACGCCGAGAAAAATCGGTTTGGTCGAGAACAATCTTTCCTGCACGCGCACGGCTTCGGCAAACGGATTCTCTTCACGGTCAGCAGCCACGCTCATCAGACCCAACAGCGCGCTCCAGTCCACCATGCCGCTGCGGGCAAGCTGACACGGATAACCGTCGCGCATTCGGATCTCGTTCGCCGAAACGAGCACGAAGCCTGTTTCATCGATGCCGCGTCTGCCGGCGCGACCGAACATTTGAAGAATCTCGTCAGCGCGCAGAGGTTGTTCAGTGTAGTCGCGCCGATACGATTCACCGGCGAGCGCGACGCTGCGCAACGAAAAATTGATTCCGGCCGCGAGGCCCATCGTCGCGACGACGACGCGCAGTTGGCCGGCCTTGGCGAGTGGCTCAATCACACCCGCGCGCGCGCCGTAGCTGAGTCCGCTGTGATGATACGCGATGCGGCTTCTTAACAGTTTGGCGAGATGTTCGCCCACGAGGAGTTTTTGTTCGTGACCGAGTTGAAGCGGGTTCGGAGTCGGCAAATGGCGCACCAGCTCGGCGGCGAGCGATTCAGCGGCCTGACGGCGCGGAGCGAAAACCAGAATCGGGCCCAGGTCTTCCGCCAGCGCCTTGGCCACCAGCCGCGGCCAGTAACCCCGAATCTCGCTCGGAACATGAAAATTCAGATTGTTGGCATGGACTTCCTCGAGCGGCACCGGACGTTGCTCGTGTTTGATCAGCACAGCCTCGCGCCCAAGCCGGCGCAGCCATTTTACCACGTCCTGCGGATTGGACACGCTGCCGCTGAGCAGGAGCAGTTGCGTCTTCGGCGGCGCGAGCGCGATGGCGAGTTCGTAATTCAGGCCGCGGTCGGCGTCGCCGAGCATTTGATACTCGTCCACCACCAGCAGCAACGGGCCGTCGCCTTCGATGAGCCGGCGCTTCTGCGTTTCGAGCGTCGCGACGAGGATCGGCGCGTGAAGATTCTCCGCGAGATCGCCGGTGGCGATGCCGACATCCCATCCGCGCGCGCGCCATTCAGCGAGCTTGTCATTCGCCAGCGCGCGGGTAGGGACCGTGTAAATGGCCTGGCCATGGTTCTTGCCCTGGTTCGACCACAACTCGAAAATGAGCGTCTTGCCCGCGCCGGTGGGCGCCTGCACGACAACGTCCTTGCCCTCGCGCAGCGCGGCCACGGCCTGTTGTTGCCAGAGGTCGGGCACGACCACCTGGTTCAGGGCGGGCAGACTTTCGAGCTTTTCAGAGAGCGTCGGCACGCCGGGAAGATAACCGAAGATGGGAAATGTGAAACCGGGAAGTTTGCTAACATCCACAATCCTCTCGCGTTGTTGTCCGAGGGAGGCGGCGGACTGGGACACGACGAAAGCGCGCCGACCGATTCAGGTCAAGGAGCTCCGGCGTCCTGAAGTCGCGTCCGGAAAAATTCCTTGGGCTTCGCCAACTCCGTTTGAAGCGTAATCCAATGAGACCATGCGTTGGCATTGGTCAGAACCGGCGTCCAGGCGGTAAGATCATCCGAACGCTCCACCACGTATGGAAGGCCGGAATTGTCCGACAACTGCATGGTCAGCGAGCGATAGCCTGAGAACCAATTTTCAATCACGCCCCCAAACCTCAATGCCGGAGCTTCCACGGGCGTCAGCGTAAATTCGACGTTGCCTCCAAACCCGGCCAGCGCGAAGGCCCCGATCTGGAATGGCTCGCCGGCCTGACAGTCAAAAATGATCGGCTCGAATTTGGTGCCATCTTGTTTGTTCCTTGTAGCTCCTGGGATAGAATAAGCATTTGTAGCTTGCCGACACAAGCAAATAGGCAAGAAAAACACAGAAAAACAGCCGAGAAGTGTTAGTGCCGCCCTGCGACGTTTGCCGATGGAACCCGGTTAATCGTCGCGTAAACCTTGCCGCGCATCGAAGCGCCTTTCTTGGCGCTCAGATTGTACTGAAGCTGCAACTGCATGACCGGCTTCAAATCGGGAATTTCCAGGAACACTGTGCGACCGTCGGCCAGGAGTTTAGCTGAACGGACCGCAACTTGATCGTGACTTTCCTTGTCCGGATTGGCGACGGACCAGTCTTTCGAGCCGTATTGCGCAGCGTAGCGATAGTTCCATTGCTCGACGCCGTAGCTGCCCGCGTCCTCGGCTGTTTCCTTGTCGAGCGCTTGAGTGAACGTAAGCGTGAGTCCGTTGCTTTGGACATGCCACGCGACCGGGACGTCGAGCGGTTTGCCGATGTAACGGACGCGTTGGAAACAGCCGTCCTTGAGCGCGCTGGTTTGCCAGCCGGTGCTGCCGACGACGTAAAGGTGGCCGTCGCGCGGATTGAACGCGCCGCGCATCGCGCCGGACAAAAAGCGTCCGGGCAAAGCCACCGTCGCGGCCTGCGGCACGTCGTCCACCACGTCGCGCAACACAAGCATCATCATGCAACGGCCCCAGGAGAAATGTAGCAGGTGACCGGCGAGCGGGCCCCAGTCGGCGGCGGTAGGGACGCGCTGCCGCGCGTCCCCGAAATTAGGGCCGAGCGGCAACTCGGCCCTACCAAATTCACGAAAAGGCGGGACGCCTGTCCTACTTTGCGGAACCCAGACCTCGCTGCCGCCGGAGTTATCCACACCGTGCGGAATCCAGCAGAGCACCGGATCGTAACCGAGCGGTCGATCAGGCGTCACCTTCGGTCCGCCGTAGCCGTAGTATCCGCCAGGTTTGGCTTCGACGATCAAGGACGACGGCGTCCATTCGCCCTGCTGCGGCGCGACGGTGATGATGCCGCCATCGGGACTGACGCCCATGCCGTTGGGATTACGGAACCCGGTGGCAATCGTCTCCATGGTACGGCCATCCGGCGACACGCGATGCACGCCGACCGGGTCCACGTAATAAAAGTTTTCGTGCGCGTCCGTTTCGAGGCTGGTGACGTAATGGTGCGGTTCCGGGAAAGTCTCGATGAGATTACAAAAGTCCTCATAGAAATCCGCTTCGCCATCGCCGTTTTCGTCGCGCACCCGCGTGATCTGGTCGCGGCCGAGAACATAGACCTGATCGTTGACGACCTTGAGTCCGAGCGGTTGATAGAGGCCGGTGGCAAAACGTTTCCAGGTCAGCTTGCCTAATTTGTTGTCAATTCCCGTGACCTTCCAGACATCACCGTGAATCGAACAGACGTAAGCCGCGCCGTCGCTGGTGAATTCCACGCCGGAAAGAAACATGAGCGCGTTCCACGGGTTGTCGTAGGGAACGGTCAGCGTGTCGATCGCCAGCGGGCCGGTGTCGGGCGCGACATGGCCGGTGGTCTCGAGCGCGGGGAGCCAGCGTGCGGGAGCCGGTTTGATCAAATCGTTCAAGTCATCGGACGGGGTATGTGTCTTTGCCCAGTGGTCTGCGTCGGAAACGCGATCAGCCGGACCATTCCAGACCGCCCACCAAAGGCGGATGGGCTTCCTGCTGGCTTCGAGCGATACCGAAACACTTTTGTCACTCCGCACCTTGAGATCTTTTCCAATTGCACCTTGGAGGAAGGTCACGGCCAGACCTGTTGCGTTGGTTGAGCTACATCGAAGACGATGAACCGGTGCCGCCCTGCCACTCAGATCGTCTTCCTCTTCATGGATTGACGGGTTGTTCAAAGCGGAAGCAAATCTGAATTCGAGGGGTGAACCGTGCGGCCCGATTTCGATTGTGCGAATAAAAGCGGTGCTACCGCCGACCGGCTCGGCCTTGGGTGACTCGCGCACTGTTGTATCGCCAATCTCGTATTCCAGCACGACACGTTTGCCGTGGACGTGAAATCCGGTGAATCGTCCCGTTGCGCCGATCCAACCCGGACCGCCGGTCGCAACGAACTGAATCTGACCATCAATCTTCGGCAGGTTGAGCAAACCAAATCGCGCCGCATCGAACTTGAGGAAGCCTCCGGTCCAGCCGGCGCGGAGGTTGAGATTGGCGGTGTCGAAACAAACGCCGGCTTCGTCGCGATCACCGACGCGAATGGACAGCGCTTTGGTGACGGCGCCGTTCGGGAGGCGGAGAGACGAGGCGAGAAACTGGCCGACCTCGGTGCGGCTCCAGCGATTGTCGATCCAATCCTTCTCGTCCTGCGTGCCCGGTTCACGATCAGCGATGGCGGGCGTGCCGGAGGACCGAGTTTTGGTAGGGCGCGTTGACCTCAACGCGCCGTCGTTGACAACTGCCGATGGTGGCGGCGCGCTGGGGACAGCGCGCCCTACCTTTGAATCGGCACCGCTTGCAACCGCAGTCTTCTCTGTCGGTGCGACGACGGCAGCACGCTTTTGCGAGTCCTGCGGCGTCCACGGACTGCCTTCGCGGAACAGCGCGCCTTCGGTCAATTGCCAGGGTGGATCGAAGTCAAGTTCATCGCGGCCAGCGGCCCAGACGCAACCCCGGCGAATCAACGCAGCGGCGCGGCGAATACTTTCATCGGAGTGACCGAGGACGGTTTGAAACACGCGCGCCTTCTTGTAGCTGTAAGCCCACGCCATCGGCTCGCGCTGCTTCGTTTCCTTCGACACCGCATGAGCCAACGGCTCGATCGGCAGGTCGCCGGCTTGATGAAAATAAAGCTCGTCCACAGTGTCGAAGGGTTGCAGGCCCTCCGCGATCGGGTGCTTCAGGTTCGCGATCTCGACGCGAAACGGTCCGAACGCATCGTGGCGGCTGGCGTTTGGCGGGCGATGCTCCCAAACGCGGCGGCATATCCCCGTGTAAAACTCCGGCCAGGCGTCTTCAGGCCCGGCCTTCGGCAACGACGGATGCCACGAGCCATTCGCGAAGTGGATGATCGCCAGTCCGCCGCCGTTCTTGAGATAGCGAATGAAGTTTGATTTCGCGGCGTCGCTCAAGCCGGGCCGTTCCCAATTGCAGTAATTGAGCACCAGCAGGTCGTAATCAAAAATGTTGTAGCCGCCGACGTGCGGAGGCGGAGTGGATTTGTCCTCACGTCGGGCGCTGCGAGGAGGAGTGGTGGCCAGGTCTTCGATGTTTTCGCTGACGTGGACGATGGCGCGCGGGTCCTGCTCCAGCGCGAGGATGAGCGCGGCGGTGGTCGCGCGCCAGTCGTGCGCCGGATGATTGTGGCCGGTGAGGATGAGCGCTTTGAAACGCTCGAACGGCTCCGAGCGCACGCCTTCCTCAGGCACATCGAGTTTCGCCGTCCAGACAATTGCGTTGAGGATTAGCCTGCGGAAATCCGGATTCCACCAGTTCGCGTAGAAATGGCCGCCGGTGAAGCCAAAGCCGCGTCCGCCGTCGGCGCGCTCGACGGCCCAGCCCACCGCAAAGTCGTTCGTCTCCTTCGGGGGGCGCGTGATGATGATTGGCTTCAAGTGCGGATCATTTTCGCGGAACCGAATGCGGTAATAATATTCCTCTTGCGTGGTGAACGGTTTCACGCCGCGCAAAATCGGATGCTCCGGCTTGGCTAGTTTGGATTCAGCCTTCCAGGTTTGAATGGCGGAATACCAATGGTTTTGGGCGTTGCCGGTTTCGTAATCGAAATGCCCACCGACCCACTCCGTGATCTGGTCATGCACGCGCATCGGACTGAACGTGCTCCAGTGGAAGAAAACCAGGCCGCAGCCGCGCTTCATCTGCCGTTCGATGACCTGCCAGTGATTGCCAACGTAAAGCGGATGATTCTTCTCCTCGCGGTCCGTGCCGTCTGAGGTCAGGAAAATGGTGTCGGCATCATCGAGGGTTGAGGGGTCGTCTGGCCAGCCCTTAAAATGCGCCTCGACACGCACTTCGCTCTGCAGGTCGGGCGAGGTGTCGAGCAGATGCTTGAGCAGGATGACGTTTTTTTCGTATTCGTGCGCTTCTTTCGGGTGGCCGGTGATCGGACCGGCGACGAGCACGATTTTTTTTGGGCGCTCGGCCGCGAAGTCGACGAACGGGCAGAGGCAGAACGGCAAAGCGAACGAAATCCAGAGCAGGAAAAGCTTGCAGCGACTCATAGGCGATGCCGCGAGTGTGGACCCTCTTCACCGGGAAACAAGAACAAGGATTCGCGACCAAAGGAAGGCGCAACTCGAATACTGCCACCATAAGTGGGCCGGAAATATTTCCCTCTCCCCACGACGAAGGAGTGGGGAGGGTCAGGGGAGGGAACACCTCCAAAATTCGGACGTGAATCGAGGCCATGAACCAGATTGGCACCCCTCTCCCTGCCCTCTCCCCGCAAGGCGGGGAGAGGGTGGCCGAAGGCCGGGAGAGGGGCGGTTCATGGGCAGGG
>Ga0066685_10000842_pt1 | contig 12074 bp, 8 predicted proteins | sample GraSoiAngelo_134_FD_62305 | JGI IMG/M metagenome (GOLD analysis project Ga0066685, IMG submission 62305) | Grasslands soil microbial communities from the Angelo Coastal Reserve, California, USA - 14_0929_05_30cm | ecosystem: Environmental > Terrestrial > Soil > Grasslands | place: USA...
TGGCGAGTCGGGATCACGAGTTATCGCGAGGTCGTGTACGAGGACCTGTACGATGGGATCGACCTTGTGTACCGGCCGGACGGGGCCGGCCTGAAGTACGAATTCGTCGTTCGCCCGGGCGCCGACCCGGATCGGATTCGCTGGTCCTATGAGGGAGTCGCCGGCCTCGAGATTACCGCGGGTGCGCTCGTCGTCCGAACGGACTTCGGCGAATTCGAGGACGCGGCGCCGATCGCGTACCAGGGAGAGCGGGAGGTGCGTTGCAGTTACTCCATCGAAGGTCGTTCCGTCGGCTTCCGGTGTGGCTCCTGGGATCCCGCGCAGGCCCTCACGATCGATCCCCTCCTCTACTCCACCTTCCTCGGTGGGAGCACGGACGCCCGAGGCCTGAGCCTTGCCGTCGACGCCTCCGGGGACGCATACATAACGGGCTACACACTGTCCGCCGACTTCCCCACGACGCCCGGCGCCTATCGGACCTCGATCGCCGGAGCCGGGACCTGGGACGCGTTCGTGGTCAAGCTGAACCCCTCCGGGACGGCGCCCGTGTATTCCACGTTCCTGGGCGGCTCGAACAACGATCGGGGATTCGCGATCGCCGTCGACGGAGCCGGCGACGCGTACGTGGCCGGATACACGAATTCAAGCGATTTCCCAACGACGCCCGGAGCATTGCGCACGTCGTTCGCGAGCGGCGGCATGGAAGGATTCGTCACGAAGTTGAGCCCCGCGGGGAACACCCTGCTGTATTCCACCTTCCTCGGGGGAACCACGGACGATCGGATTTACGCGATCGCCCTGGGTGCGAACGGCGACGTATTCGTCACCGGGCGAACGAAGTCCCCCGATTTCCCGGTCACCGCGGGAGCCTTCGATCCCGCCTTCCAGAACACGATCTGCGGGCCCGTCCTGTGCGGCCACGGCTTCGTCTCGAAGCTCGACGCGAACGGGAGTACGATGGTCTATTCCTCCTACCTCGGCGGGCGGAGTAGCGACCGCGGGCTCGGGATTGCGGTCGATGCGTCCGGGGACGCCTACGTGGCCGGCTACACGAACTCGAGCGACTTCCCGGTCACGCCGGGAGCGTACGGGACCGCGTTCCACGCGGGAGCCTGCGGGACCTTCACCTGCAGCGAAGGGTTCGTGGCCAAAGTGAACGCGGCCGGATCGGCCTTGGCCTACTCGACGTTCCTCGGCGGTTCGAAGACGGATCTGGCCCACGAGGTCGCGATCGGTCCGGGCGGGACCGCGTACGTCACGGGAGAGACGAATTCGACGGACTTCCCAGTGACCCCGGGAGCCTACGAGAGCACGTACGCGGGTGCGGGCTTCCGGCATGCCTTCGTCGCGAAACTGGACGCGACGGGGAGCACCTTGGTCTATTCGACCTTCCTGGGAGGAGGCAACACCGACCAGGGGCATGGGATTACCGTCGACGCCTCGGGCAACGCCTATGTCGTTGGCCGGACCAACTCCTCGGATTTCCCGATCACCCCTGGGGCGGTCGATACGACGTTCGGCGGCGGGGCGACGAACGACGTGTTCGTCTCGGAGCTCGGCGCCGCGGGCACGCAACTCCTCTACTCCACTTTCCTCGGTGGCGGTGCGGACGATTGGGGCAACGCGATCACCCTCGATGCGGCCGCCAACGTGTACGTAACCGGTCACACCCGCTCGTCCAACTTCCCCACGACCCCGGGCGCGTTCCGGACCGCGTACTCGGGCTTCGCGGAAACCTTCGTCGCGAAACTGAGCGCCGTGCTCGCGCCGGCCGTGAAGATCACATCCCCCTCTTCCGGTGCGGTCGCGAACACCTCGGCCACGGTCACCGGCACCTCGTCGCGTGCAACGCTCGTCCAAGTCCGTGTCGGGAGTGCAGTTTGGACGAATGCAACGGGCGTCGCGTCGTGGACCGTCACGTTCGACCTCTCCCCATTCCCGAACGGACCCGTCGTCTTCGAGGCCCGCGCGTTGAACGGCACCGTTGAATCGGCGCACGACTCGATCACGATCCAGAAAGCGCCCGCTGGGCTCGCCTTGGACCGATGCACGGTGCGCCCCGACGTGGCGGCGATCCAGGTCGGCGGGACTCAGGCGTTTGCGGCGAGCGGCTGGAACGGGACCACGGAGATCGCGGGCGTCTCCGCGGCTTGGTCCGTCACCGGGAACATCGGAAACATCACTCCCGGCGGCGTCTTCTCGGCGACGACAACGGGGACCGGGTCCGTCCTCGCCTCGGTGACGTACTCCGGTCGATCCGCGACATGTTCTGCGAGCGTCGCGGTCACGGCGGGACCGCCCCCGACGGTGACGATTTCGTCCCCCTCGAGTGGTTCCAATGTGACGACGGACCTCATCGTCGTCCGGGGAACGTCGGCGCATGCCGACGCGGTGCAGGTCCGCGCCGGAACCGGATCGTGGTCTGCTGTAGCTGGAAGCCTCGGCGGGTGGAGCGCACAGTTGGACCTCTCCGTGGTCGCGAACATGCAGGCCGTCGCGATCGAGGCGCGCGCGTTCAACGGGAGCGCGGAGTCGACGCACGACCAGATCTACGTCGTCAAGGTCTTGCCTCTCGGTGTCCTGATCTCCTACCCCGCGGAGCGAGCCCAAGTCTCCGGTACCTTCACCGTGACGGGGACGACGACGACGGGATCGACAGTCCAGATTCGCTTTGATGGTGGCCTCTGGGACAACGCCTCCACCACGGGCTCGACCTGGAGCTACCGAATCGACACGACCACAACGTTCGACGGGGACCATCTAATCGAGGCACGGGCGGTATGGGGCTCCGCGGTTTCGCCCGTTGTCGCCAGGAAAGTGGTCGTGAGCAACAGCATGCCGCCGTGGCTGGCCCTCCCTCCGCCCCTCCTCTGCGGACTCGCGGTCGCCATTCCGCTCGCCGGGTTGGTCCTGGCCCTCCTCCTGGCTCGCAAGCGGCGCCGGAGACGTGCCGCAGGCCACACCTCATCTCCCCAGAATCTCGAAAGGCGGTAGTCCAGGACCGGATCAATGTCCGATTTCGAAATTCGTTCAAGATGCTTGATACACCGCGAGCGTGTCGCGTTCCTCGAAGCAACGATGCTTTCGGTCCGAGAAAATCCACGACCCGAGGAAGTCGGAGGGCCTGCCCGTGGGGCCCGCCTTCCCGCCCCGGTGGCCGATTCTCCCTCGACCGATCCTCCGGCAGCGAAACTCGAGGCGCACGCCTTCGGCGCAACCGCCCCAGGCCCAGCGCGAGGTCCCCCCGGACTCTCGCGCTCAGCGTTTCCCCGGGAGTTCTATCGAGGCCGGGCCCGAGCTCACCGGGCCGCAATCGTTGCCACCCTCCTCGTCGTGGGCGCCTTCGCAGGTCTCGCCGCCGCTGGCCTCCTGGATCCGGCTGCGTTCTTCGGTCCGCATGTGGCCCGGTCGGATTGGGCCTTCGCGATGACCGGCGCGCGGGACCTGAACGCGCGGGGCCTCACGGGGAATGGGATCACCGTCTGCCTCGTGGACAGCGGAATCGACATCCTCCATCCGGACTTCGCCCGCTTGCACCTCGTCGCCTGGAAGGATTTCGTGAACCTCCGACCTGATCCCTACGACGACAAAGGCCACGGGACCGCGATGGCGGGACTGATCGTGGCGAGCGGCAGCCTGCACGGCGTCGCGCCGGACGTGTCGCTGATCGTCGTCAAGGTGATCAACTCCGCTGGCTTCGGAAGCTCGTCCGCGGTCGCGGACGGCATCCGGTTCTGCGTCGACCCCTTCGGGGACGGCACGCGCGGCGCGGACATCATCTCCGTATCGCTCGGCTCCAAGGCGCCACTGTTCGTGGCCACGGATGTCTCCTTGGCCGCCGAGTCGGCCCTCCGCCGCGGTGTGTTCCTTGTCGCGTCCGCGGGGAATGACGGAGGCATGTTCGACGACGGGGACGTGGAGAGCCCGGGCGTCCTCTCCTTGGCCATCGCGGTGGGGGCCGTGGACGCTTCCGGGCGCATCGCATCGTTCTCGTCGATCGGCTCCAGCGTGAACCGGACCGACCCGAACCTCAAGCCCGAGGTCACCGCCCCGGGGGTCCAGCTCATCTCCACGGCTCCGGGCGCCCACTACGTGACCACGACGGGGACGAGCGGTGCGACGGCGCTGGCGGCCGGCATCGTCGCACTCCTCTTGGAGGCCCATCCCGAGCTGCGTCCCGGCGTGTCGGTGGGCAGTGCGAACGTCCTCGCGCTCAAGTGGGCGCTCGCTCGATCCGCCACCATACGGCCGGGCCAGGCGATGCCCCACGATGCGTACTACGGGTACGGCGTGATCGACGGACTGAGAGCCTTGTCGTACCTCTAGATCACAGATCGGCAGAGCGCGTGCGGGCCTTCACGTTGGTTCTCTTGCGGGCGACGCCGACGCGGCGGGACGCGAAGGCCTCAGGCCCCAATGATCTTCGTCGAACTGTCTCACGATGAGGAGCCGTTCCTCGATTGAGGCGTTCCCATCACGGAGCGCCTCGATCATTCGGAGGCGACGCTGGAGACCCGCGGCATTCGCGTTCTGGATTTCCAGCCCGGGCCGGCGGTTGACCTCCATGACGACAGGCCCGTTCCGCGCGTCCAACGAGATGTCAACCCCCGCGAACCCGAGGCCGGAGAGGCGCTGCGCTTCCCCCGCGAGCTCGAGGATCACGTCCCACGATGGGACGGGCTTCCCGAGGAGACTCACATCCGTGTCCGGATGGTTCGGTTGAGCCTGACCCCGCCACACGCAATGGATAATCGTCCCCGTGGACAGCCGGACGCCCGCGGCCACGGCGCCGAGATGGAGGTTCGCTTTCCCACCAGACGCCTGCGTCGGGATGCGCATCATTGCCATGACGGGGTAGCCTCGGAAGCTGATCACACGAATGTCGGCGAGGCCGAGGGGCGAGAGTTCTTTCAATGCGGGATGGGGCTCGAGGAGTTCCTCTAGGACCGCCGCGTCCTGGTGGTCCCCGCCGTACTCACCCGCAAGGATCGCGACAGCATGCACCTCGACCTGGGCCTCCGTGAGCGGTCCCATGCTCGTGTCGTACACGGCCCCGGTCTTGCCGCGGACGAGGAGGATCCCCTCGCCTCCGTGGCCCGATGCCGGTTTGAGGACGAAGCGGTCGTGCGTTGCCATCCAAGGGCGCATGGCCGCGACGTCGGTGCGGGTGCGCAGAATTCCGTAGGTCTTCGCCATGGGGATGCCGAGCGGGATCAGGATGCGCTTGGCCTCGTCCTTTCCAAGCTTCCCCATCGTCTCGGGAGGATTGTACTTCGCGACGAACTCGCGGTTCCGGACGTTCATCGTGAGGATGTCATCGCCGAAGTCCCCGCGAATCGGCCCGTCGCCCATCGCATGCCCGGAGATGCCGCCGAAACGGAACCGCTCGGAGAGGCGGAAGCGGACCCGCGTCCCGAGGAACCAGTTGATCAGGACGAGAATGACCCAGGTCAACGGGTTGAGCATCACGAAGTTGACGAGGGGGTCTTGCGTGATCACAACGAAGGAGACGACGATCGCGACCAGGGTCCAGATGAGCGCCGCGGTCGGCCTGTCCCAGCCGACGCGGACGACCTGTTCCACGTACCGTTCCGCCATCCATGCGCTGATGAGGACCGGGAACAGGACGGCGAAGAACAGGTTGTGCTGTCCCGCCTCCAGGCCCACGATCGCGATCGACGAGATCGTGACGCTCACGATCGTCACAAGAATCGCAACACGGTGGGCCTCCTGGACCCGCTCGCGGACGAGGGCGCCGCGTGCGACAAGCACCACCCCGAGGATGAAGCCGAATACCGCGAGGCCGAGGACGAGGCCCGTCGCCAGGAACGCCAGGGCGATGATCACGGAGGCGAACATCCCGAGGGTCCTCACGCCGACTAGATTGCGGATTGATGCGATGACCACGGCAGCGATCGCGACCTGGAAGAAGATGCGGACCAGATACAGACGGCTCAAGACGTCCGTCAGGTAGAACTGGAGATAGGCGCAGTAGACGGTGAAAGCCCCAACGAAAGCGAGGAAGGGCAGGTGTCGCCGGACGGACCGTGCGCGTCGGCTGGAAGGATGTGCGTCTCGCCGGCTCGGGGAGTCCATCCACTCCCTCAGGGCCACGGAGGCGGTGGGAGATCGCCGGCCGTCGCAGGTGGCGCTTCGGTTCGGTTTCCCGACGGTCGGAATCCCCAATAGACTTCGACTGCGCCCAGGACGAGGAGGGCGGCACCCGCGGCGATCGCAAGGACGTCCACGGAGGTGTAGGTCCGCTGGAAGTTCACGGTCTGCGTCACGTTCAGATATCCGGTCCCGTGCAGGAAGAGCATGTAGTACGTGTCCGGCACACTCGAGGTGAAGTCGACCTGGCCCGTCGCGGTCTCCGGGAGGGAGTAGAGGCTCGCGGTGCCCATCCGCGCCTGGTATGCCGCGAACTGCGCGCTGCTCATGACCATGAACTCGATGGGCCGTCCTGCGGTCTCCTGGAACGACCCGGTAATTCGGGTCTGGTCCCGGAGGTTCGCGCCAATTTTGAAGAACTTCCCCGGCAGGAGATTGAAGGTCGACTGGTAGGCGTGGACCGGGTTGTAGTTGAAGAGCGTGTAGCCGCCAATCAAGAGCAGGATGAGTCCAGCGGCGATCAGGCCGCGCTTCCGGAGCGCCATTCGCAGGCCAGGCACCGGGGAGCCCCATGAAGCTTTTCTGACGGTTATCGAACTTCGATTTTCAGGCGGCTTCGGGGATTGGCGGGCGACTCCACCGGGATTGCCGGGACGCTGATTGCTATTTGGATAGTAATGAATCTTTTGCCGAATCGGCATCAAAATCCGAAAAAAGGGAATGGGGGTGGCCCATTCCTACATCGCGTGCGGACCCGTGAACATGCTCGGGAACTGGGCGATGATCCCGGCGCTCAACATGTCCGCCATCTGCAAGATCTCTAGGTGGACTTGGTCGTACGTCGAGATGCTCGTCAAGTAGTCGCCGGTCAGTTGGGCGACGGCCTCCTGCAGGGTGAGGTCCAAGTGGGTCTTCATCATCATCTGCATGTCGGCCAACGCCCAATTCGTCGGGTTGGCGCCGTTCAGAAACGCGGCGATGTCGTTCGCGTTCTGGTACCAGAGCGTCACGTTCACATTGACACCGTCCGTGTTGCCCGCCTTGGCATTCATGAGGATGTTCCCCGCGAGGACGATGTGGGTCGTCAAAAGCGCGGTCAACTGATTTCCCGCCGCGTCACCGTAGAACGGCTTGATCGCATTCCCGATGTGGACCTGATTCTGGAGCAGTCTCTCCAAGGTGGCCTGCGTATCCGCCGTCCCGAACGCGACATCCACGATCACGAGGCGCGTCCAGGTCACATGGTCCTCCCACAGCTTTCGCATCCCGTCGTGGAAGGAAGTCGCCGATATCTTTTGGCCATCGGCGAACCCAACGGCAGCCAGCGCCAAGGCCCCCGCGAGGGCGATTGCTATCAAGGCTGCGGCAATCCCCAGTCGTCTTATTCCTTTCCTCTTCCTATTTCCGAACATATAGACACCTCTTGGTGTCCAAACATAGCGCGCCAGATTTAAATACCTTCGCGTATCTAAACTACGTAATCGGTTTGCGTGATCCCGTGCAAGAAGTATCCCTGCTGGGTGGTACGAAGTCGAAAATCCTCCACGAATTGCGTGAGAGGGACCAAACCGCCCGAGATGTCGCTGCACGCCTCCGCGTCCAAGTCAGCGCCGCGCGGAAGCACCTCGAACGTCTCAAGGAGCTCGGGCTCGTCGAGGAGCAGTTCGTCCGCCAAGGCCCCGGACGGCCGAAGAAGCTCTATCTCTTGACCGACGCCGGCAAGGAACTGTTCCCCCGCCGATACGACGCGATCCTAAACGCTGTCCTCGCACGCATCACTCGGGACCGGGGGGGCGACTACGCGGAACAGCTCCTCAGCAACGTCGCCGACGACACCGTGAAGGACATTGGGCTCAGCGGCACAAACGGACGAGCGCGGCTGAATCGATTGATCGCCGCGCTGAACGATCTCGGCTTTGATGCAAGCGTTCAGCGGCGAGATTCAAACCGAACAATTACCAGCCGGAACTGCCCCATCCTGCGCGTCGCTCGCGCCCAACGCGAAATCGTGTGTCGAGGATTTCACGCCGAACTGATTCGAAAGGCGACCGGGGCTGCGACGATACAGCGAGGGAAATGGATCGTCGACGGCGAGCCGGTTTGTACTCACGTCATCACAGAGGTTCAGTCGGGTCTGACGCGAACCAAGAAGTCCTCGACGACTCGGACCTAACGGGGCGGGTCACGGCTTCGGGGCCGGCCTCGCCGCCAGAAGAACACCCCGATCGCGAGAGCGGCGGCCGCGACGAGAGCGCCGACTAGGACCAAGAAACCCGAATCCACGGGAGGAGGTGGCGGAACCGCGATTTCGAACGAACCTTGTCGTGATTGGACGTTGCCTGCCTCATCACGCGCCCACACCGTGAACGCGTACTTTCCGGGGTTCATGAAGGCGCGGCTCACGTAGAACGAGGAAGGGCCCAGACGCGTCATCGACAGGTTCGCGTCAAAGGATGGACCCACGATGTGAGCGGAGACGTTCGCCACGGCCACGTTATCCGTCGCTTGCGCGCTAATGTTCACTGTCCCGCCAGGGACCTGGGGATCCGGATTCACCGAGACGGCCGAAATGGTTGGAGGGATGGAATCGGTCGATGCGTTGGTGACCCAGGTGCCCCGCATGGAAGGCGCGTGGATCGCGCACCAATAGGTGAAGGTCCCTGCTCGCAAGGCGTCGAACATGAACCAAATGGTCCCCGTGAATTGGGGAGACTCGGGTTCGCCGGCGTCGATGACGCCGTTGCCGTTGTAATCAATCCAGAAGATATGAGGCATCCCATCATCGCTGGTGAGCTGCAGAGCGACGTGATCGCCGAAGTTCGCCGAGAGCATTGGCCCCGGGTCGGTCTCGTTCCCCGGCGTGGGCGACCAACCCGTGGGCGGCGCGAACCGTCCATAGAGGTGGAGGGTCACGTCCGCGACTTGAACCAGAGGCGCGTGGGCCGAGGCGACTCCGAGGAGTCCGATTGCTGCAAGGCTAAGTGCTAGGGCAACGGCTCTCCCCCACGCCTCGGGGGCGCGTGTTTGGGACCACACTCGGATCGCGCCTTCACGGCTGCTTCGGCTCGGCGGGCATTCCCCCGCGGCCTTTCCGCACGAGCATCGCGGCCAGGGCCACGATGACGATGATGAGGACGATTAGGCTCCCGTAGAAGACCGTGGTATCGATCCCTCCCGCGGCCGCAGGTGGCGTCGCGGACGCGGTCACCGTGACCGTCTTCGTCGAGGAGTATTCCGTTGGGAGTGCGGTGTGGTCGTTGTTGAACAGCTCGACCTTGAACGTGTGGGTTCCGAGGCTTAGCCCGGAGAACGTCCAGCTCGACCCCGCGGTCGCGCCTTTGTAAACCGGCGCGCCATTCACGACCTCGAACACGTGAACGTGCCCGCGGCCCGCTTCCGGCGTACCGCCGAACGCGCCGGCATCAAGGACGAAGCCGGCCACCGTCCACGTGAGCGTCAAGTCCTCTCCTTGCACGATGGAGGTCGGCGCGGTGAGTGCGATGGACGGGGCTGCGACGGTGATGTTGACCGAGTCCGAGTAATCGGCCGGGAGTTCCGTGTGGTTGTTGTTGTACAGTTCCGCCTTCAGGGTGTGAGTCCCCACACTCCAGCCGGTGACGATGAACGTCGTATCCGGGGTCGCGGCCTTGTAGATCTCGTTCGTGCCGACGAGATCGAAGATGTGCATGTGGCCCTCCCCGGAGAGGTTCCACCCACCGAAGTCCAGGGCCGACATCGTGAAGTTGGAGACCGCCACGCGGAGACGGAACCCCAAGCTGCTGACGCTCAACCCGTCCGTCGGTTCCAGGATCTTGATCGACGGAGTGCCCGCGGTGACCTGCACCGAGTCCGCGACGATGGGCACGACGAGCCCGTGATCGTCGTAGTGCAGTTCTGCCTTGAGGGTGTGCGCCCCGGGAGTCAGACCCGAGAAGACGAACTCGGTCAGCCATGTCGCCCCCTTGTACACGCCGTCGACGAAGTAGTGGATGTGACCGTGATCCGTGATGTTCGTACCGCCAAAGTTCTGCTGGTCCAAGATGAAGCCGCCGCCGACTTGGACCACGATTCGGACACCCAGGCTGCTCACCTGGGCCCCGGTCGCCGGCGAAATCACCTTGATCGTGTAGCCGGCGGCCGAGCCGGGTGTCGCGGCGAACAGCGGGACGACGAATGCCGACATCACCAGCGCAAGACTGAGAAACAACACCTTCCTCATCGTTAGCCCCCGGATTGAACCGGGTCGGTCCACCCGGGAGCCCCCTTAAGACCATTTTCCCAAAAGGGGCTCTGGGTTTCATCGCCCGTTCGGCGACTGCCGCTCTCCCAACGCGCCGGCTCGCCGGACCTTGCATGTCGACCCATGGCTGGGTGATCCGAGACGCCATGCTGACGAAGCTAGATCCCTTGCTCCTCTAGGCAGCAGTTCGTCAGGATGACACCCTTGACCGTTTTTCGAATAGTGACTGAGTTCGCTGTTCGGTTTGTGACTTCGAGCTCCCCGAACTTGACTGTCTCCTTCGGACGGATGCGGACCTCTGCTCGTTGCTTTCTCGCCATTCAGAAGCGGACACGTCCCACGTCGAATAAGAACCCTGCGGCGGCACTGCCTCGACGTGTGTGACCGGTACGTGGGTAGCGCCGGGAACATCTGGTAGGCCCCGGGGGTGCCGACACTAGGCGGTTAGGTGATTCGGTACGTCCGGCTCTGCGGTCGGACGAGTCGGCCCACCCAGTACGAGATGAGCGGCAGATACCAGATGTACAACCGGGTCGGAACGCCAAAAAGAGTCCACTCCCAGAACTGCGGGGCGATCGAAACCGCCGTCGCGAGCGACAGGATTGCCAACCGGTTCCTCCCGTTGCGGAAGAGTCGAGCCAGTTCCGGCGCGACGAGATTCCTCTCTTCGATGCTGATGACGTGAGCGAAGGCCGCCAAGATCAGCATGATTCCGGTGAGGTCCAAGGCAAAGAGCGTGGACGCGTAGTTCCCGATTGCGGACACCTCGGCCGGGCCTAACGAGGGGTTTGCGAGTTCCACGCTGTTCAACAAGTACGGAATCAGCGCGACGAGCAGCAGGAGGGCCACGTTGAGGAAGGTTATGGCCCTCACCTCTCCGGGGAGGACGGACATGTACGTCGTGTAGATGATCCAGGCGGTGATGAGCACCAGGAACGTGAAGCCGAACGCGTAGATGTGGCTGTTAATCTCGCTTTGCGTGGTCGGAGCACTGGCAATCAAGCCGATGGCCCCAATCGACAGGGACAGGCCAAACACGAGGTCGGCGAGGGTCTCGATCCGCGGACGCGGACGTCTCTCGCCGGGCAACGGCTGAATCGACATCCTGTTCTCCTTCATGTGGGGCGGACGCCGTCCAGGAAATCTCGGAGGACCTCGATGTAATGGGACCGCTCTTCCCACATCGCCAAGTGAGCGCTCTTCTCGAAACGAACGAGTTTGGATCCCTGGATTCCCCGATGAATGCTCTCGGCGACGCGGGGGGTGACTTCGTCGTACCGTCCCACCGTCACGAGGGCGGGAATACGGATGGTGGGCAATTGGTCCGTGACGTCCCAATCCTTGATTGTGCCGATGATCGTGAATTCGTTTGGCCCGTTCATCGTAAAGTAGACGGGTCCGCTGATGTGCTCGAAGCTGTACGTGACCTCGCGAGGCCACACCGGGAGACGACACACATGCCTCCGGTAGAATACATCGACCGCCGCCAGGTACTTCGGATTCCGGTAGTCCTCCCGAGCCTCGAATTTCGCGAGGGTCGCGCGGACCTTCAATGGCAGCTGGTTCACCAGGCGCCGCATCTCGCGGACCGTCAACGGAACGCTCGCGAGGCCTCCCGTGACGATTAGGCTCCTCAGGTTTCGCTGATACTTCAACGCGGTCGCGATCGCCAGCGCGCCTCCGTAGCTCGACCCCATCAGATGGATCTTCCCGAGGCGAAGTG
>Ga0066685_10000844_pt1 | contig 12057 bp, 9 predicted proteins | sample GraSoiAngelo_134_FD_62305 | JGI IMG/M metagenome (GOLD analysis project Ga0066685, IMG submission 62305) | Grasslands soil microbial communities from the Angelo Coastal Reserve, California, USA - 14_0929_05_30cm | ecosystem: Environmental > Terrestrial > Soil > Grasslands | place: USA...
TGACGTTCGGTCTCACGGCGGTATCCGACATCATTTACGACCCGATACAAAAAGTGAGAGTGCTGTTTCTGTCCGACGGCAGGAAGAATGGAACTCTGATCGAGCTGGTGGAGCCAGCCTCCGAGGACTCTCCGGTGGGGGCGTTTCTCAAGACGAAAAACCGCTTCTATCACGTGTGCTACGAGGTCGATGATCTCGAGCGAGCGCTGCGGCACGTCCGCGCCCAGGGCACTCTCGTTCTCGAACAGCCGATGACCGCCGTCGCGTATGCGGGCCGCCGCATCGCTTGGTGCTGCACGCGGGCGGGGAACTTCGTAGAGCTGCTCGAACGAGGAGTGCCACCTCGCGCAAGCGCCGACCCCGGACCCCTCGTGCCATGACCTTCCTCGAGGCCCGTCAGATCGTATCGACCTTCCAGCGCGGTGACCCGCTACCCTTCCTGCTGGCCATGTCGGGTACCGCCGATCCGCTCGACCTGTTCGTGCGGGCAGCGGCCGCGAAGCGCGGGCGCGCCGCCGAGATGCGGGCACTGCCCTTCAACACCCTTGGCCAAGCGCTGCGCGCCGCTCCAAGGCCGGAAGAACGCGAGGTCTTCCTCCTGCTGCCGTGGGACTTCGCGCCCGAGGCCGACTGGCGCTCCGGCATTCCGGCAAATCCCTCGAGCGCCGCGGAGCTTCGAAGTGGCGCGCAGCGCACGGCAGACCTGCTGGTCGCCCGCCGCGCGGGCCGTGTGCTGTACGTACCGGCCCCCCTCCCGCCGATGTTGTCGGATCCCGCGGAGAACGCCTCATTCGCACACTGGCTTCTCAGTCTCGTCTGGTCGCTGAATGGGCGGGTGCTACCGCGCGACGCATTCTCACTCGGGATCTATCTGGCAGCTGGCTGCCCGATCGGGGGGGCCTGGCTCGGCAGAATCGCGGAAGCCGTCGTCGACCTGGCCCTCTCAGAGGTCGCCGCGAGCTCTCGAGTCCTGGTCACCGATCTTGATAACGTGCTCTGGGGAGGGGTCATCGCAGAGGACGGAATGGAAGGCATTGCCTTCGCCCCCGAGGGAGGCGGCTACCGGCATTTCATTTTTCAGAGTCTGCTCGCGAGACTCAAGCGCGAGGGCGTGCTCTTGTGCGCCGTGAGCCGGAACGACGGGGAAGTGGCCAGAGAGCCGCTCCGCAGCGGCCGGATGCTGCTCGGGGAGAACGACTTCGTCGCCGTACTCGCGAGCTACCACGCGAAGTCGGCCCAGATCAAGCAGCTCGCAAACCAGTTGAACCTCGGGCTCGACTCCTTCGTGTTCGTGGACGACAACCCCGTGGAACTAACGGAGGTCTCCCTCGCGCTGCCCGACGTGCGGTGCGTGAGGTTCCCGCAACACGACGACGACCTGGCCGCCTTCCTTAACGAAGTCTCGAGCCTGTTCTCTCGCCGCGCGACGACCTCCGAGGACCGCGAGCGGACGGAGATGTACCGGCGTCGTCTCGAGGGGATGGTGCCGAGCGACCTCCAGGGCGCCGACCTGACGCGCTTCCTCCAGGACCTGAAGATGACCCTGACGATCCACGACCGGGCGTGTGGGGACCGCACCCGAGCCGTGCAGCTGATCACCAAGACCAACCAGTTCAACCTCAACGGCAGGCGCCTCACAGACGCCGAGGTCGGCGCGATTCTCGATGCGGGCGGTCGCCTCTTCGGTGCAACCCTGACCGACCGCACCGGCAGCCACGGTGAGGTCCTGGCTTGCCTGGTGGCGCCGGACAGCACAATCACCTCGTTCGTCATGTCGTGTCGCGTGTTCCAGCGCCGCGTCGAGTACGCGTTTCTGGCTTGGCTGGCTGCCCGGCCCAGCCCGCCCATCGGCATGCACTGGGCGAAGACCGCCCGTAATGCGCCGTTCCAGCAGTTCCTGTGCGAGGTCGCGGGTCCGACGGATGGCAACGGTTTGGTGCGTCTGGACCCAGCAACCCTCAGAGCGCGTTACGCGCGAGACCTGGAGCTATTCACCGTTTCTGAGGGGTGAGCGACCCGCAATGACCCCGTGCCTGCGGTTCCCAGGAGACGCGCGCTTCGCGTTCACGATCATAGACGATACCGACGATGGGACGGTGGACAACGTCAGACCCATCTATCGGCTGTTGGAATCATTGGGGCTGCGGACCACGAAGACCGTCTGGCCGGTGCGCTGCCCAGAGGGGAGCGAGGACTTCTGGCTCTCCGAGACGATGGACGATGCGCGCTACCGCGACTTTGTGGTCGACCTGCAGGCCCGCGGATTCGAGATGGCCTTCCACGGCGCAACGATGGAGACGAGCCCGCGCGAGCGGACGGTGCGGGCGTTGGAGTGTTTCCACCGCGTGTTCGGGGCGCCGCCGCGGATACACGCCAACCACGCGTTCAACCGCGACAATTTGTACTGGGGGGCTGCGCGCGTCGACGATCCGCTGCTGAGACGGCTCTATCGCTTCCTTTCCCCGCACGCGCCGGACTTCTACCAGGGGCACTGCCCCGGGTCGCCCTACTGGTGGGGCGATCTCTGCGTCGCGCAGGTCGAGTACGTGCGCAACTTGACCTTTTCGGAGATCAATGTGCTGCGCGTCAATCCCTCGATGCCCTACCGGGACTCGAAACGACCCTTTGTGCGCTGGTGGTTCTCCGCCGCGGATGCCGACGATGTCGACGAGTTCAACAACCTGCTCCGGCCTGAGCACCAGCAGCAGCTGGAGGAGGAAGGGGGCGTCTGCATCGTGGCCACGCACTTCGGGAAGGGGTTCGCCCGAGACGGCAAGCCACACCCCCACACCCGGCGTCTTCTCGAGTTGCTCGCCGCTCGGAACGGCTGGTTCCCGCCCGTGGGAGAGCTGCTGGACTGGCTGCGTGCGCGACGCGAGAGTGAGTGCCTCGCGGCAGCCGAATGGCGCCAGATGCAGTGGCGGTGGGCGTGGGACCTCCTGGCGCGCCGGGCACGCGCGCTAGCGCACCAGAGTCAGCGGCGGGCCAGGATGCTGTGGCGCGGCGGCTTGTCGCCAAACTTGCGCTCGACGTGGCGCTAACGCGTCGCCGCACCGGCCCGGACGCAGTCTTCGAGCGCATCGAACAGCACTCGAGCCTGCGCGCGCCGACTGAAGCGACCATCGGCGGCGACGCGGCGAGGGCGCACCCCAGTGGCGAACTGCGAGTAGCGCGTCCGCAGAACGTGTGAGATCCGGTCCACATCCTCCGGCTCCACGACATCCGCGGCCGTCCCCCGCAGCAGCAGCTCGCTCGCGCTGTCGCGCGTGGCCAGCACCAGCAGCCAGGCGTCGAACTGCATGTACTCGAAGAGCTTCGAGGGAATACACACCGCAATATCCTGAGGCAGGCTCAGCAACATCGTAGCCTGGGCGAGCACGGCCAACGCCTCCCGACGCGGCAACGCCGCGCGCGTCCGTAGGTATCCTGCAAGGCCCTCCTCCTGGGCGATCACATCGAGCGGTACGCCGCCGAAGCTGTCCACGGACCCGATGAAGTCGAACCCGAACTGATCGGCCGTGAGTCCCAGCTCGCGCACCACGCGAGCGGCCGCGCGGAACACGATCCGAGGATTGCGGTCGATGTAGATCGAACCGGCGTAAGCGATAGTGAAGCGACGAGTCGCAGGCACGCTGGGCATCTGCTCTTCGTCGCACCCGTTCAAGACCGCGATGATACGACCCCGGACCGTCGGGTAGAGCCTCTGCATCGCGACACGCAGCGGCTCGGTATTCGCCACGACGAGGGCGGCACGCTCGACAGCGCTGCGCTCGTACCGTGCCGCCAGCCAGAACCAGGCGGGACTCGCCACCGAGACAGGTAGTCCCGGGACTAAGCTCCACGGGTCACGCATATCCATGACGTGCGGCAACCCTGTCTCCCTTGACACCAGCCGTCCGGCCTGATGGACCATATGCGGGGGACCGCTCGTCACGATCGCCTCATGCACGCCGGGCTGAGCGAGCCGCAACGCGGTCAGGCCCGCGGCCCGGCTCCAGACGCCCTCGCGGGCGAAGTCGAGCCACGCCTGGAAGGCGCGCACGTAGTCCCGAACGGCGGTCGCGCGCCAGCGCACCTGCTGGCGCCGCACGAGTCCGGCCAGGGCCCAGACGTCGGCCGCGGAGGGGGCATCGTCACGCCGGTGGTGGGCCTGCCGGCGCGCGGCTGGCCGGAGGCGGCGGTAGGACCGCGAGAGGAGTCGCACCACTCGCTCTGCCGGGTGCACGCGCGCGGGCACGCCGAAGACGCGGATCCCGGCGGGCAGGGCTGCCAGCCGACTCCAGTCTGCGGCCGGGAGAGAAGCGGGATCGAGCGTGACCACATCCAGGCCCCAGCCCCGCTCGACGGCGCAGGCGGCGAGCTTTTCCCACCGCAGCGCCCCAGCCGCCTGCCCCGGTGGGAAGTGATAGCTCACGAGGAGCAGGCGACGACGCAGCTCCAGGACCGCGCCTTCTCGCGACCGGATCGGCTGAGGGAGTGTCGCTGTCACGGCCTCATCCGCGGTGCGAATCCCAAAGGGTCATGTGCCGGACCAAGGATCGCGCCCCGCGAGCACCTGCCGCTCATAACAAAACACTCCTCTCTCTGCCAACGCGAAGGTAGCGTCGTAAACGTCGCGTGCCCGTAGCAGGATGAGACCGAGGCGGCCCACGCGCCACTCCCGCCACTGCTTCCGTCGCTGGAGCTCCGACGCGAGGGGATTGAGATCCCGGTGACCGGCGAGGCGCAGCGAGAAGAGTCGCATCCTAGAGACCCCTACCGCACCGGCCTCATCCTTCCAGCGCAGCGCATATCCTTCCGGGGCGAACACGGGAAATGGCATCCGCGGCTCGAGTTCCTCCTCTACGAAATGGAAGAACGTCATGGTGCTGACCGGGACTCCGGCGAACAAGATCTTCCCGTCGTACTCCAGCAGCCTGCCGTAGGGCGTGGGCCGACCACAAGGGGTCTCGGCCACGTGGTGTCCGGCGACGATCGCGTCAACGTTGTTCCCCCACACCGCCACGGAATGCGTCGGGTGCAGGCTGCGAACGACCTCGGGGCCGCGCCGGAATACCTCAGTGATGAACCCCATCCTCGAAGGGGTCCGCCGCACGTCAAAAACCAGGTCTCGCGAGGTGTATTCGATGGCGCTACCTGTGAACGGAAGCGTCGGCATCATGAGCGTGCCGCGCGGCCCTAAGACGTCCTGCAGTGCCCGAATGACCTCGACAGGACCGCCCCGGAACCCGAGGAATCGGTCAAACGAGCTGTGTACCATCAGGACGTCGCCGGGTACGACACCCAAGTGCTGCAGCGCGTTGCGGAGATCCGCGGCGGTGAACGGCCAGAACGTTCGCACATAGGCGCGCTGCAGCCGCTTGAGGCCCATTTTCGCCCCGGCTGGGAGCACGCGCGAGGCGACGGTCGCGAGGGGGTGGCGCAAGGCGGCGATCTGCACCGTTGTCCTAGGCCAGCACGGAAACCGCTGAAGCCGCGCCGCGGCCGTGGGTCTGGATCGCCTCGTGCCGCATCAGCGCATCCGCAAAGAACTTGGTCGCCCAGTTCAGGACTTCGTAGGCTCCGTAGGCACCGCCCACCGGCCACGCACCTTTGATCCCGCCCCGCACCCCCGGCTCCCGACTGCGCCGGTTCTGCGTGCGCTTGAGGAACCGCAATACGACGGGCACCGGCTCGAGCCATCGCGAGTCCCCGGTGATTTCAGCGAGGCGGATCCAATTGTTCGCCATCTGCGCCTGGCCCGTGAGACAGGACCAGCCTACGGCGGGCGACCAGTCGGGGCGGTAGCGACCGGGCATCCAGCCATCCGCCCGGACCGCCGCCATCAGAGCCCCTGCTGTGCGCTCGGCGGCGCGGAGCAGACGCGGGTCGCCGAGCACCCGTCCCCCTTCTATCAGTCCCCCGATCGTGTAGGCCAACGTGTGCAGAAGCGGGCGGTCCGGGTCCGATAGGCAGCAGTGGGGCAACCACCCGTTCGGAGCCTGCAACGCGGCAGCGGCGCGAAGACTGTGCCCGGCAGCGCCGGTAAACTTGTGATCATCCAGTCGGACCCCCGCCTCAGCGAGCGCCCAAGCGGTGCGGGCATTGTAGAGCGTCGCGTCAGCGCGGGCGAAGCGCGAGTTCCCCCTGCGCCAGTGCCCATCCCCGTCGAGCATCGCCACTAGGTAGTGAGCGGCGCGGCGCGCGGCGTCGGCGAAGCTGCCGTGCCCGGTCTCCTCAAAGGCGGCGAGCCAGCCAAGAATCACCTGCCCGGTGTTGAACACGGCCGGCGATTCCGGCTCGCCGATCACGCCGCCACGAACCGCGCCCGTTGTGAGCTGAATCGCAATCTCCCAACGCGCTGCGCGCTCGGCGCGGGCAGCGAGGTCGGGACGTCTGAGACGCCGGGCAGCAGCATATAACGTGGGGATGATGTAGCCCGTGGTCTCTGGATAAGACGGCTGCCAGCCCCGGCACGCGAAATAGGGGTGCCAGACGAGGCTGAAGGCGCGTGAAATACCGCCGTCCGGAGTGGCATCATGGGCCCGGACCAGCCAGTCGATCGCTGCCACGAGGTGGGGCTCGTGCTCGGGATCTGCGGGATAGCCTCCGAGCCACTCGCGCGATACCTCCGCTAGGGCCGTCGGGTTGAGCAGCGGATGAGCGCGGATCCTGCGCAGCCAGCGCCCAAGAGGGGCCTGGAGGCGCGCGACTGGTGACGGCTGGAATCCCGCATGTGCCGACGTCATGGAGTTCGAGGTGACTGCCCTGGGGGGCATCTCTGTCCCGACCTGCCGCGCCGCGCATCCAACAGCCCGTCCAGCAGCGGACCCAGCGTCGTGGCCGCGAGTTTACCATTCGCCTGCTCGGTCGTGTGAGAGATGTCGTCGAGAAACACGGTGGCCGTGTCGTCGTCGAACACCCGGGTCAGATTGAAGAACCGGCCTGGAGCGACAGCGGCCATCCGCGAATCGATCGCCGAGGCCGCGGCGAGATAAACGGCTCGCAGCCGCTGCTGAAACGGATCGGCTGCGATGCCGGCCCTGAGCGCCTGCTCGTAGGGCGTGAGCGGCTTGAGGCTCGTGTGCAAGGCGGGCTGCCAGAAGTAGAACGCGCAGAAGCCGTAGCGTCGCGCCAGCGCTTCCACCAGGTCAGCGGTGGAAGCGTAGGTGTCCACGACATCGCGTCCCAGAGTATCGGCAGGGGGGCCGGAAACGGCGGCGCTCGAGGCCAGGGCCGCGAGCCGTCGCAGCAGGTGCGAGCGAGCGGCAGTCGCCAACCCGAGCATCCCCAGTGCCCGCAGGTCATTGTCGGAGGCGAGCAGGCGCCCGAGGCGGTACTCGTCCACACGATTGGCCTCATTCTGCGGCAGCCCGGCCCCGCCGTCGAGAACCGCGGACGCTACGTCGTCGAGGCCATCCAGGAAGACCACGACATCGGGGCGCGATCCGCGCCGGAGCTCGAGCGCAAGCTCGAGCAGGCTCTGGGTGAACACGTAGCCCGTCTCCCCGAGGTTCGTGATCGCGACGTCGCGCACACCGCGCTCGGCGAGTCGCGCGGCGACCTGCGAGGGAATCGTCATCTCGTCGCGCGCGCCCGTGCCCCACATCGTAGACCCGCCGAAGAAAAAGACGCGGCGGACCGTACCCCCGCGGGCGACGCCTTGAGCAGTCCGGCGATGGCCCGCGCTGTCCACGTTGACGTAGCGGCCGACGTGTGGCTGACGGCGCCAGTACACATACGGTTCCCATTGCGTTGCGAAGCTGGCCTGCAACTCGGCCTGGTAGGCCGGCCACCACGGCTGCGAGGCGTAGGGGTGCGGCACAGTCGGTCGAGTGGCGGACGCCACGCCTTTTCGGACCCCGCTCTGGATGCGATAGGCCGCCTCAAGAGCCACCAGCAGCGCGAGCGTGACGCCGCACACCGCCCACGCCGTGCGCAGCCCCAGCCAACCGCGTGCCACCCACCGGCGAACGCGATTCGTTACCACCTCGCGCCCGCTATGGGCGTCGGTTGCCGACAAACCGGGTGGCAGCGTCACCGTGCGGGGCGCATCGACGGTTTCCCATCGGAATGGCGGAGTCTCACGCGCCGCAGGCGTTGCAACACGCATGCCCGACCAGGGTGAGCGCCGGCGTCGCGGGCTTTGGGGCGCCGCACAGGGAGCAGAACTTGAGTGGCGGGGAGAAGCACTGCACTGTGGCGCGAGCGCAACATCGGCGGTCCGATCCGCGCGTCGAGTCCGGGTGATGGCAGGCGTCACCCCCATCATGCGGGGACGACCCGGATGCGCGTCATGGCATTGGCCATGCACGGGCGGTGCGGCGGGCGATAGCGGGGACCATGCGCATGGCAGTCATTTCCGATTCCCACTGGAACCCATTGGGGTAGCGGTCGCTCATCGTCGACATGCACCCTGCCGAGGAGGCACTGCGAGCGTTGGTCCTGGTGACGCGATGACTTCACTACTCCAGCAGTGGGTCACCGAGCAAGCGGAGCGCCGGCCGGACGCGACCGCCGTGGTGATGCACGACGCCCGGTTGACCTACGGACAACTGGAGGCCGCGAGCAACCAGCTGGCCAGAATGCTGAAAGCCGCGGGGTGCGAGCGGGGCGACCGAGTCTGTCTGGCGCTCCCCAAATCGCCCGTGGCCATCGTGAGCATGCTGGGCATTCTCAAGGCGGACTGCATCTATATCCCTATCGATCCGTCGAGCCCGGTGCCGCGAGTCGCGAAGATCGTCCAGTCAGGGGAGCCGCGGGTGATCCTGGCGGGGCCGCGTACGGCCTCGCTGCTCGACGGCCTCCTTTCGGACGAGCGGCTGGGGAAGTCGGCGTCGGTCGCGTGGATGGACACGGAGCGGCTCCCCGGGGAGCGGTTCAATCCGGCGTTCTCCCTAGGGGACGTACAGCGGGCCTCGACCAGTCCGGTCAACTATCGCAACAGCCCGGGAGACCCCGCTCATATCCTGTTCACGTCGGGTTCAACAGGCACGCCGAAAGGGGTCGTCATCTCGCACGCTAACGTGATCCATTTCGTGAACTGGGCCCGGCGGTACTTCGGACTCGGGCCCGCGGACCGAATGTCGAGTCATCCCCCGTTGCACTTCGATCTGTCTACGTTCGACGTCTTTGGCACGTTCGCGGCAGGTGCCCAACTGCACCTCGTCCCGCCCGACCTCAGTTTGTTGCCCAACGCGTTGGCCGAGTTCATCCGAGCCTCGGAACTGACGCAATGGTTCTCTGTGCCGTCGCTGCTCAGTTACATGGCCAAGTTCGATGTGGTGGAGTTCAACGATTTCCCCACGCTGCGGCGGCTGTTGTGGTGTGGAGAGGTCTTTCCCACGCCGGCGCTGAGGTATTGGATGGCGCGGTTGCCCAACGTGACGTTTACGAACCTGTACGGCCCCACGGAGGCCACCATCGCCAGCAGCTACTACACGGTACCGAGATGTCCGGAAGATGACCGCGCGGCGATCCCGATCGGGACGCCGTGCGAGGGTGAGGAGCTGCTCGTCCTCGACGAGGCTCTGCGGCGGGTGTCGCCGGGGGAGGTCGGGGAGCTCTACATCCGCGGGGTCGGCCTCAGCCCGGGATACTGGCGAGATCCGGAGAAGACCCAGGCCGCGTTCTTGCACAATCCGTTTTCTTCAGACCCCGCTGATCGCATCTACCGGACTGGCGACCTCGCCAAGATTGGGGACGACGGTCTGGTGTACTTCCTCGGTCGCGCCGACTCGCAGATCAAGAGCCGGGGCTATCGCATCGAGCTCGGCGAGATTGAGACGGCGTTGAACGCCATGAGTTGCTTACAGGAGTGCGCCGTTGTGGCGATTCCCACTCACGGCTTTGAGGGTACGATGATCTGTTGTGCCTATGTGCCCCGCCCAGCGGTCTCGGTCACTCCAGCCGAGCTGCGTCGGGAGCTGGCCAAGGTGTTGCCCGCTGCCATGCTGCCTTCCCGCTGGATGGCGTTCGAGAGGCTCCCCCGGAACGCCAACGGGAAATTCGACCGGCGGCAGTTGCAAGAGGCGTTCGCCAATCATGAAACAGTTATCGCTCGAACGACCTGAGCTGATGGAGGCAGTGGTGCGCGCAATGATTGTCACGCTCGCAGGCGCGGTGCGGCTCTGCGAATCCGTCCCGGTGCCATGAAGGCCTGGCCCAAGGTGCTGGTCCTGGGGGCCGACCAGCACCAAGGTTTGGCGGTAATCCGAGGCCTCGGCATGGCCGGGATTCCCGTCGTTGCCTGCGGCACGAGCCCCCGAAGCATCGGCTTCTATTCGCGCTACGCAACGGAGACGTGGCGGTACACTCCGCCGTCGGACGACCGGAAGCGGTTCCTGGACGACGTCGCGGGCATCCTCAGCCGCAGCCGCCCCGGTCTCGTGATCCCCGCGGTGGAGTCGACGCTCGTCGTGCTGAGCGATGCGCGCGAGCTGGTGGAGCGCTACGCGACGCTCGCTGCCCCGGCCCCCGAGGTGCTGGAGTACGCCATCGACAAGGGCCGCACGCTCCGGCTCGCCGAGCGGCTCGGCGTGCCCGTGCCACGCACGGTGCGGGGCGAAACCGTCGGGGAAATCCTCGCGCAGGCCGGTGCGCTGCGGTTCCCCCTAGCGATCAAGCCCCGCGGGCATGGCCTCCACCTCAGCACGGCCCATGCGCTCGATTTCAAAGTCCGCTACGCGCGCGACCAGCGAGAGCTGGAGCAGGTGATCCGGCCGTTCGCGCAGGATGCGAAGGCGCTGCTGGTGCAGGAATACGTGCAGGGCGTCGGGCGCTGTGTCGCGGCCGTGTGCCGCCACGGCGAAGCCCTCGCCCTGCTCGCCTACTCGCGGGAGCGAGAGTATCCCCTCAGCGGTGGGGTCAGCGTCGTACGCAAGAGCATCCCCCTCGAGGAGCGGCTCGCGGGCTACGTCACGACCCTGCTCGGTGAGATCCGCTGGCACGGTGTCGCGATGGTCGAGTTCAAGTATGACCCCCCCGGCGATCGCCACACCCTGATGGAAATCAACGGCCGCTTCCAGGCCTCGACCGCCCTGAGTCTCGACGCCGGGATCAACCTGCCCTACCTCACGGCGTGCGTATACGGCGTCGGAGAACCGGGGCCGGCGCCGCCCTACCGGGTTGGCGTGGTAGAGCGGTGGCTGCGCGGCGATCTGTTGGCGCTGCGCGACGCGTTGACGACACGGTGGCGCCACGCGCCAGAGATCGGCCCGATCGGGGGCCTCCCGTCCCGCGCCCAGGTTGTGCGGCAATTCCTGCACGACTGCCGCCCGGGCGTGTGCTACGACGAGTTCAAGTGGCAGGATTGGAAACCCGGGCTCGTCGAGGCGGCGTCGCTGATCGCCATGGTCCTGGGATGGGCGATCCACTGGACAACGCGAGTCGGGCGCGGCGCCCTGCGCGCGCTCGGCCGGCGCTGCCGCACGGCCATCGGCTCCCCCACGCGCCGGGCGATGCGCGCGTAGACCTCGGTGAGGTGCGGGCGCTGTCGCGCGCGCGCAACACATCGTCGTAATCCCCCCGTGCGTCCGAGCGCCTCCCCGTGGCATCGTCCATGCCACCCAGCTCACCGCGACACGGCTGCGGGGACCATGCGGCTCGCCATCATTTCAGACATCCACTCTAACGTCGACGCGCTGCAGGCGGTCCTCGCCGACATCCGGGCCAGCGACGTCCAACACGTCGTTTGCTTGGGCGATCTCGTCGGCTACCACACGTTCCCGCGGGAGACGCTCGCCGTCCTCCGCGACAGCGAGATCCGGAGCGTTCACGGCAACCACGACCTGATGGCGGTCGGCCGCCTCCCTCGCGACGACTGCGGGCCCGTGGCCCGGAAGGCCATCCGGTGGACGCAAACGGTGCTGACGGAGGAAGACCGTCACTACCTCGCGAGCCTGCCCAGCGAGCTGTACCCGCAACGCTCCATCCTCTGTGTCCATTCGGCCCCTGGCGATCCGCTCGTGCGCCTCCGGACCAGTGGCCAGTTCTACGGGGAGTACCTCCGCATCGGCGAGAGCGACCCTGAGGTGCGCCTGTGCTTCACCGGGCACACCCACGTGGCCCGCGCGATGA
>Ga0066685_10000847_pt1 | contig 12038 bp, 10 predicted proteins | sample GraSoiAngelo_134_FD_62305 | JGI IMG/M metagenome (GOLD analysis project Ga0066685, IMG submission 62305) | Grasslands soil microbial communities from the Angelo Coastal Reserve, California, USA - 14_0929_05_30cm | ecosystem: Environmental > Terrestrial > Soil > Grasslands | place: USA...
ATCCGCGAGCGCCGCGTGGTTTCGCGCGACGTGCGCTGGCTCCAGGGCGCGGGCAAGACGGACGAGGCCGAGCTGCTGCGCGCGTTCCTCACCCTCTACTACACGCGGGCGGAGCAGGTCCCCGCGTGCGTGCTGGTCGAGGTGGAGCCCGCCGAAGCGAAGCTCCTCGAGCAGGTGCTCTCCGCTTCGGCCTCATCCGGCGTGCGCGTCCGGACGCCGCGGGGGACCTCGGAGCGCGCGCTGGTGCGAAACGCGCGTCGGAACGCCGCGCTTCTCCTGGGCCGCGAATCCGAGGACGGGGAGCGCGAGCGTCCCCTCTCGCGGAACGAATTCGACGAGGCGCTCGAGCTGCAGCGGGAGCTCGGGCTGCCCACGCTGCCGCGCCGGATCCGGGCCTTCGATGTGTCCACGATCCAGGGCCGGCACACCGTGGCGTCCATGGTCACTTTCCGCGACGGATCTCCCTTCAAAGGGGAATACCGGAGGTTTCGGATCGAATCGGTCGCGGGACAGGACGATTTCGCCTCGATGTCGGAGGCGGTGGGACGGCACGCGGCCCGCGTCCAGGAGGGGGAGATCGAGCCCGCGGACCTGATCGTGATCGACGGAGGTGTGGGACAGCTGGAGGCGGCCCGGAGGGCGGCCGCCGGCACGCCGCTCGAGCGGGTGCCCATCATCGGGCCCGCGAAGCGGCTCGAGGAGATCTTCCTCCCCGGCAGGCACGATTCGCTGCTCCTGCCGCGCCGCTCGCCGGCGGTGAAGCTCCTGATGCGCCTCCGTGACGAAGCACACCGCTTCGCGGTGGGATATCACCGGCTCGTCCGCACCAAGGCGGCCCGCGCCTCGGCGCTGGACAAGGTTCCGGGCCTGGGCCCGAAGCGGCGCGCGCTCCTGTTGCAGAAGTTCGGGTCGCTCGAGCGGATCCGGAGGCAGCCTCTGGACGCGATCGCTTCGGTGCCGGGAATCGGCGTCCGCATGGCGGAGCGCATCCTTCGCGAGATCGGAACGGCGAACGGAGTGAACGCGTGAGCGGAGCGCTGGAAGTCGCCTCGGCCAGCATCGCGACCGACCTGGGCCCCGTCTGGATCCTCGCGACCCAGGGCGGACTGCGCGGCCTGGGACTGGGGGAGCGCGAGGCGCCCTCCGCGCGCGAGGCGCGCGCGCTGGGAATCGCCTACGTGAAGCGGCCGCGGTGGACCGATCCCGCGCGGCGCGCGCTGGAGGATTACTTCGAGGGACGCGAGCCCGCGCTGGATTTGAAGCTGGATCTCGCCGTGGGCTCACGCTTCGAGCGGCGCGTCTGGGAAGCCACGCGACGGGTGGCGTACGGAACCCTCACGTCCTACGGCGCGCTGGCCGTCCGCCTCGGCGTTCCGGGCGGCGCGCGCGCGGTGGGGAACGCGCTCGGGAGAAATCCCGTGCCCATCGTCGTGCCGTGCCACCGCGTGATCCATGGGGATTCCTCGATCGGCGGGTTTTCGAGCGGACTCCGCTGGAAGCGCTTCCTGCTCGAGCTGGAGCGCGGGCAGCTGGAGCTCGACTGGGTTCCCGACCGGACGGCCGGGAACGCCGAGCGGCGGTCCCGGCGCCCATGAAGAAGCCCTCCACGAAGGCGCGGCGCGGGGGAGGCGCGGAACCGGGCGTGTTCGGGGAACGGATCCGGCAGTTCCGCGAGCATCTGAGCCTGGAGCGGCGGCTCGGCGACCACACGGTCCGCTCCTACGTCCTGGACCTCGCGCAGTACGAGCGATTCCTCGCGGCGCGGGGCAAGGAACGCGGAGCCGCGGTGCAGCCCGAGGACGTGGAAGCCTACGTCACGGGGCGCGCCTGGGCGGCGTCCACCGTGGCGCGAAAGATCGCGTCGCTCCGCGCCTTTCACGAGTTCTTGCGGCGGCGAGGGTACGCCGACGACAATCCCGCGCTCCAGATCCGCCCCCCGCGGCAGAGCCGGCCCTTGCCCGACGTGCTGGCGGTGGCCGAGGTGGAGGCGCTGGTGCAGGCGCCCCGAGGGGAGGAGCCCGCGGCCGTCCGGGACCGGGCGATGCTGGAGCTCGCCTACGCGGCCGGGCTTCGCGTGAGCGAGCTGGTGCGCCTCACGCTGGAGGAGGTGGACCTGGACGAGGACCTCGTGCGGTGCTTCGGAAAGCGGTCGCGGGAGCGGTTGGTCCCCTTCGGAGGGAAGGCCAAGGCCGCGCTCGTCCGCTATCTGGATTTCGCGCGCGCGCACTTCATTCGAGATAGGAGCGAGCGTTCGCTCTTCCTGACCCGGCTGGGCCGGAGGTTCACGCGCATGGGCTACTGGAAGCTGCTCGAAGGATACCGGCGCGCGGCGGGAATCGAGCGTCCCATCTCGCCTCACACGCTGCGCCACACGTGCGCCACGCATCTCCTGGAGGGAGGATGTGATCTGCGCGTCGTCCAGGAGTTCCTGGGTCACCGCTCCATCGAGACGACGCGGATCTACACGCATCTGGACCGGAACTACCTGCGCGCGGAATACAAGCAGTTCCACCCGCGCGCGTGACGTGACGTTGGCCGGGCCCGGGAGGAATGGATGAACGTACGCGGGATGGGCATTGCCGCGCTGCTCGCGGTCTCCGTGGTGGGAGCCCCACCGGGGGCGGAGCCGGCGCGCGCAGGGAACGAACGGGAGACGTTCTGGAATGGATCCTCGGGGGCGCGCTCGGCGGAAACCTGGATGCGGCGGCAGCCCGCGCCCGTCACGCCGCGAGCGCTCCCGCCGTTGCGGCGGCTCCGGAAGGGAACCATCAGCCTGGGAGGGCAGGTCGGCTACGGGGTGGTTCGCGGCTCCTCGGAGCTGAACGACCACTTCGACAACGGACCCTCGTACGCCTTCCGGTTCCGGTACATGCTGAGCGCGCGCGCGGCGCTCGGCTTCTCGTTCGAGAACCACCGCTACAACACGCGCGCCGGCCTGCCGCTGGACACCAGTCCCTTCGCGGCGGCGGACAGCCATGCCGTCGTCACGACGGTCGGGACCGAGATCGTGTTGTTCGTCCACCGCGAGCGCGAGACCACGCCATACTTCCTCACGGGGTTCGGGTTCGCGAGCCCGAACGTCATCTACGAGAGGAAGGAGTCGCGCCGCGTGGACGAGGGCCCGTTCCTCACCGCCGGGGTGGGACTGGAGCGGTTCGTGAGGCAGAGGTTTTCGATCGACGTCTCGCTGCGCGGGTATGGTGTGGTGGGGAATTCGGAGCTGTCCCTGTTCTCGCAATTGACCGTGGGACTCCATCTGTACCCGGGAGACTGACCGCGTGCGGGTGACCTTCTGGGGCGCCGCGCGGACCGTCACCGGATCGAAACATCTGCTCACGGGCCGGTCGGGGACGATGCTCCTCGATTGCGGTCTCTTTCAAGGGAGGCGGGCCGAGTCGGAAGCGCGGAACCGTTCCCTTCCGTTCGACGCAGCCTCGGTGGATTGCATGGTTCTATCGCACGCCCACATCGATCATTCGGGAGCGATCCCGTTTCTCTGCAAACAGGGATTCCGGGGTCCCATCCACGCCACGGCCGCGACCGCGGACCTCTGCCGCGCCATGCTCCTGGACGCCGCCCACATCCAGGTCAAGGACGCCGAGTTCCTGAACCGGCACCACCGCGGCAAGGCTCCGGTCCTCCCGCTCTACACCCCCGAGGACGCCGAGCGCTCCCTGGATCGCTTCGTGGAGCACGCCTACGAGGAGCCCTTCGAGCCGCTCGAGCGAACGCGCGTGGTGCTCCATGAAGCGGGGCACATCCCGGGCTCGGCTTCGCTGGAGATCCAGTGGAAGGAGAACGGTCACGCGGGGTCGCTCGTCTTCTCGGGGGATCTGGGACGGCCGGACCGGCCCATCCTGAAAGACCCGGCTCCTCTGCCGAAGGCGGATTATCTCGTCACGGAGGGGACCTACGGCGGCAAGAAGCACCCCGACGAGATCTCGCTTTACGAGGCGCTCGAGCGGGTCGTGCACCGGGCGATCGAGCGCGGGGGGAGGATCGTGATCCCCGCCTTCGCCGTGGGAAGAACTCAGGAGGTCGTGCACGCGCTCGACCGGCTGTTCGTGGAAGGTCGAATTCCAGAATTACCGATCTACGTGGACAGCCCGCTCGCGGCGGAGATCCTGGTCGCCGTGGGGCGTCACCCCGAGGTCTTCGACGAGGAGACCATGGAGGCGATCCGCCACGGCGAGGATCCCCTGGGGATGCGCCGCATCACGCTCGTGCGCGACGCGGAGGATTCCAAGAAGCTGAATGAGAAGCCGGGCACCTTCATCACGATCGCCGCGTCGGGAATGTGCGAGGCCGGAAGGATCCTGCACCACCTGAAACACACCGTGTCCGATCCGCGCCACACCATCGTCATCGTCGGCTATCAGGCCGAAGGGACCCTGGGCCGCCGCCTCGTCGAGCGCCAGCCCGAGGTGCGCATCTTCGGAGAGCCCTATGCGCTCCAGGCCACGGTCGAGGTTCTGAACGGATTCAGCGCCCACGCCGATCACGAGGCGCTCGTGGCTCAGGTGAAATCGTGCGGCGCGCCGAAGGGCTGCGCCGTGGTCCACGCGGATCTGGAGCGCGCCGAGGCCCTGCGCGCCGCGCTCGTTCCCTCGATCCCGACGCGCATTCCCTCCGAGGGGGACGTGTGGGAGCTCCGATGATCCGCTCCATGAGCCGGGCGCCCCGCGCGGGATTCCGGGTAGGGGACCGCGTGCATCACCGCGAGTTCGGCGAAGGGCTCATCGTCGAGGTCCGGGAGCGGGACGGCTTCGAGGTGCTGGAGATCGCCTTCCCGGACGGGATCCGGAGGCTCACGTCGCTCTATCCGCTGGAGACGGCGCGAGGGCAGGGGCGCGCGCGTCCGGGAGCGGGCTCCCAGACCGCTGCGACGGCATCCGCCACGGAGGCGGCGCCGCTCTCGGGCGGGCTCGCGGTTCCGGCGCGGACCCAGTTCCGAGTCGCGGGAGGATCCGAGGACCTCTTCCAGACACTCCGGACCGGACCCTACGACGATCCGCGCGACTTCGATCTGCGGCTACGCATCGAGCGCTTCGCGCTCCACCGGGGCTTCGACCGGCTCCTCTCCCTGGATCTCCTCCACGACGTGCAGAAATACGACCACCAGAGTCAGGCCTGCATGAACGTGCTGCGGCGGCTCCGCGGGCGCGCGCTCCTCGCGGACGAGGTGGGTCTGGGGAAGACGATCGAAGCCGGAATCATCCTCAAGGAGTACCTCCTGCGCGGGCTCGTGCAGCGCGCGCTCATTCTCGTGCCCGCGTCGCTCGTCGAGCAGTGGGATCAGGAGCTCCGCCGGAAGTTCGACCTCGAGTTCGCAGTCTTAAAGCACGGGACCGCCTGGTGGGAGGAGCCGCTCCTCCTCGCCTCGATGGACACGGCCAAGCTCCTTCGCCACCGCGACAAGGTGGCGGCGGCGTCCTTCGACCTCGTCGTCGTGGACGAGGCGCACCGGCTCAAGAACCAGAAGACGCTCGCCTGGAAGTTCCTGGACCGGCTCGCGCCCCGCTACATCCTGCTCCTGACCGCGACACCCGTGCAGAACGATCTCCACGAGCTCTACAACCTGGTCCAGCTCCTGCGGCCGGGCCTTCTCGGAACGTACCGGACGTTCGGGAGGGAGTTCATGCGCCGCGGCGACAAGCGGATGCCGCAGAACACGGGCCGGCTCGCGGCGCTCCTCTCGGAGACGATGATCCGCACGACGCGCGCCAGCACGTCGATCCGGTTCCCGAAGCGCGAGGTGACGAACGTGATGTTCGATCTCTCCGACGCGGAGCGGGAGCTCTACGACAACGTGACCAAGTTCGTGAGGCGGGTGCTCCACGCACACCGCGAGCCGCGCCGCGGCGCGATCAAGCTCACCCTGCTCACGCTGCAGAAGGAGATGGGCTCGAGCACCTTCGCGGCCATCCCGACCCTGAGCAAGCTCATGGCGCGGGAGGGCCCGGGGCTCGAGCGCTCGGAGATGGAGGCGCTCCTCCGGCAGGCTCGCTCGATCGAGTCGAACGCCAAGATGGAGGGGACCGCGAAGCTCCTCTCGGGCTCGCGGGAGAAATTCGTGATCTTCACCCAGTTCCGCGCCACGCTGGAATTCCTGGCCCGCTCCCTCCGGAACCTCGGCATGAAGGTGGCGGTGTTCCACGGAGCGCTCTCGCTGCGGGAGAAAGAGGCGGCCATCGAGCAATTCCGGGATCGCGCGCGGGTTCTGGTGAGCACCGAGGCGGGCGGGGAGGGCCGGAATCTCCAGTTCTGCCACTACCTCGTGAACTACGACCTGCCCTGGAACCCGATGCGGATCGAGCAGCGGATCGGCCGCCTCCATCGCCTGGGACAAACTCAGGACGTGCGGGTCTACAACTTCACGGCCCGGAACACCGTCGAGGCCTACGTGCTCCAGATCGTGCACGAGAAGATCAACATGTTCCGGACGGTGATCGGGGACCTGGACATGGTTCTGGGACCGTACGCCGAGGCCGGGACCTTCGAGGACGAGGTCTTCCGGATCTGGGCCGCGGCCAAAGGGGAGCGCGATCTGGAGCGCGAGTTCGGGAAGCTGGGCACGGCGCTCCTGGTGGGACGGAAGCGGTACGAAGCCGTGGAGGAGCTGGACCGGAAGCTCCTGGACGAGGTGGATCAGAATGGGTCGGCGTAGATCGGACCGCCGGCGGGCGGAGCTGCCCGAGATCCTGGCCTCGGTGCTGGAGTACCGCGGGGCCACGGTCTCGCGCAACGGAATGATCTGGGAAGCGGATCTGACGCCCGAGCTGACCACGTCGCTGGGCGTGAACCGGGTCCGTCTGGTCGCGGCTCCGGCGGGACGCGCGGCACGCGGGGCCGAGATGGATGCGGCCATGACGGAGCGAATTCTCCTCCTGGGCCGCTCGCACGGGCAGGTCGCGATGCTCGTCGCTCCGGTGTCCCCCTCGAGGGAGGCTTCCGCGGTCCCTCGGATCTGGGCCCGTCTCCACTGGCGCATCCGGTACGGGAGCGACGAGATCCCCGAGGAGCTCCTGGTCCAGGAGCTTCCGGTGGGGAGCGTGGGCGGAATGCGCCTGCCGCGAGAGTCGCTGTTCCGGGCCGCGACGCCCGAGGAGATCGAGCGGCTGCCGCGTCCCGCCCAGGACGCTCTGGGAGCGACCTGGACCCGGGCGCTCCGGCTCCTCGAGGGACGCGCGCGGCGAAAGCTCCGGCCTCACGAGGACCGCGCGCGCCGTGAGCTCCACCGGGAGATGCGCACGCTCAGCAGCCACTACCGCTCGCTCATCGCGGAGGAGCGGGCGGGGCGCGCCCGGCGCCCGGAGGACCGGGAAGCGGGGCGCATGCTGCAGCTCAAGGAGGACTGGGAGCGGAAGCTGGTTCAGGTGATCCGCCAGCGCGCCTTCGAAACGGAGGCGACGCTCGTGGCCGCGGCGCTCCTCTACGGAGTTCCGGAAGACTGAGGTTCACGATTTCGGCGCGTCCTTAGGGGGCGCGTCGTTGACAGAGCACGGTGGAGCGGGGTAGACTCCTCCGCTCGTCCTTCCCACGGAGAGATTCATGACGACTCGTCTCGTGAAGCACCAGAAGCTGACCAAACGCCAGATCAAGGAAGATCCGCTCGTGACCGCGGCCTTTCGCGGAACGCAGGTATGGGAACAGCACGGAAACCGGATTCTCCTCGGGGTCGGGGCGGTCGTCCTGGTGGTCCTGCTCGTGTTCTTCGTCTCGCGCACCCGCGCCCAGTCGGAGGAGCGTGCGGAAGGGGACCTGTTCCGCGCGGAGATCTCGGTGGCGCAGACCGATTACGCCACCGCCACGCAGATGCTGAAGGAGATCGTGGACTCGGCGCCCGGAACCAAGGCCGCGGCGAAAGCCATGGTGTACCTCGGCGACGTCACCGCGGCGCAGGGGAAGGCGGCCGAAGCGGTGAGCTGGTACCGCCGCGCCCTCGCGAAGGCGGGACGCGACGAAGACCTCAAGGTCGCCGGCCTCCACGGCCTGGCCGCCGCGCTCGAGGACCGTGGGGATTTCACTCAAGCCGCCGCGAGCTACGCGGACCTCGCAAAGCTGGGCGAGAACGACAACCAGCGGGGTCGCGCCATGCTGGCCGAGGCACGCTCCCTGGCGAAAGCGGGGCAGACGCAGAAGGCGATCGCGGTGTACAAGGAAGTTCAGCGGCTCCCCGTGGTGGACCAGACGCTCATCAACACCGCGGGCGTGGGAATCGGGGAGCTCTCCGCTTCGAGCCCGGGTCCGGGCGAGACCCAACACCCGGCTTCGAGCCCGACCCCCTAGATCCCCCGCCGTCATGGCGGATTCCGTCCTGCTCGCGCTGGTGTGGCACATGCACCAGCCTTCCTATCGCGACGCGCTCACGGGACGGGTCCTCCTTCCGTGGACCCGCCTCCACGCCACGAAGGATTACGGCGACATGGTGTCGGTGCTCCGGCGCCACCCGCGCGTCCACGCGACGTTCAATCTGACCCCCGTGCTCCTGGATCAGCTCGAGGCGATCGCCTCGGGGGAGTCGGACACGTTTCTCGATCTGGCGCGAACGCGCGCCGAAGAGCTCACCCCCGAGGAGCAGCGGTTTCTCTCTCGCCATTTCTTCAGCGTGAACCCCGCGAGGATGCTCGAGCCCTATCCCCGCTACCGCGAGCTCCGGACGCGCGCGGCCGCGGTGATCGGAGGGCCGCGCCTGCCGCGCGAGCAGCCGCTGACTCCCGAGGAGATCCGGGATCTCCAGACCTGGTTCCATCTCGTCTGGGTGGATCCGGAGTACCGGGACCAGGAGCCCATCCGGTCGCTCTTCAAGAAGGGCAGGGGATTCACGGAGGAGGAGAAGCGTTCCCTCCTGGACTGGGGCGTGGCCCTCGCGTCGCGCGTGGTCGAGGTCTATCGCGATGCGATGGGATCGGGGCAGATCGAGATCTCCACCTCGGCCTACCACCATCCCATCCTGCCCCTGCTCGTCACCACCGATGCGCCGCGCGAGGTCTCGCCCACGATCGCGCTCCCGCAGCCCTCCTACAGCGCACCCGAAGACGCCGCGGCTCAGCTGAGCCGCGCGAGCGCGAGCCACGCGCTCCGCTTCGGCGCTCCGCCTCGAGGCACGTGGCCGCCGGAGGGCTCGGTCAGCCAGCAGGCGCTCACCCTGGTGCGCGAGGCCGGATTCTCCTGGTGCGCCTCCGACGAGACGGTGCTTGCCCGCGCGCTCGGGCGGTCCGAGCCGGGGGGCGACGGCTGGGCGGCCGCGCTCTGCCGCCCGTACCGGGTGGAGACCGGGAAGGGAGCGATCTCGATTCTCTTTCGCGAGCGCCCGCTCTCGGACCGGATCGGGTTCCTGTATGCGGCGTGGGAGCCCGAGCGGGCGGCGGAGGACTTCGTGACCCGCGTCCGTGAGTACGGAGCGCGCGCCCGCCGGGAAGGACGGAACGATCCGGTCGTCACCGTGATCCTGGACGGCGAGAACTGCTGGGAATCCTACCAGGACGACGGACGGCCGTTCCTCGAGGCGCTGTATCGCCGTCTGGAGGAGGGAAACGGCGTCGAAGCGGTCACGGTGGGGGAGGCGCTCGAGCGCGTCCCCCCGAGCGACACGCTCCCCCACGTCCCCGTCGGATCCTGGATCGCGCCCGACCTCTCGGTCTGGGTCGGGCACGCGGAGAAAAACCGCGCGTGGTCGGAGATCCGCCGCTTGCGCGAGCGTTTCCAGGAGGCCGACCGGAGCGGATCCGCGGCGCCGGCGCGGCTCAAGAACGCGTACGAGGAGATCCTGCTCGCGGAGGCGAGCGACTGGTTCTGGTGGTACGGCGACGATCATCAGAGCGCGCACAAGGACGAGTTCGACGCGCTCTTCCGCTCGCACCTGATCCGCGGCTACAACCTGCTCGGTCTTCCGGCGCCCGCGACCGTGAGGCGCAGCCTGCGGGGCGCGGCGCCGTATTCCGAGGACGTCGAGCACGTGCCCTACATCACCCCCACGGTGGACGGGCGGGATACCCACTTCTACGAGTGGAGAAACGCCGAGCTCTTCGATGCGATCTCGGTACAGGGGGCGGACCACAAGTCGACGCTCTTCATGCGGCGCGTGCTCTTCGGACTGAATGTGCGCGATCTCTTCGTGCGCGTGGACGGGCTCAGCACGGCCACCGGAGGATCTCGCGCGGTTCGGCTCCGGTTCACCGAGCCGCTGCGCGCGGAGGCACGGATCCCGCTGGAGCTCGGCTCCCGTGGAGCGCTCGCGTGGACGGGCGAAGGTGCTTCCGCGGGGGACGCCGGGGAGTATGCGATCGGAAGGGTGATCGAGATCCGCGCTCCGCTCGCGCGCCTGGGAGCGGGGCCGGGGGCGCTGCTCCGCTGGCGCGTGGAGCTGGAGGACGGGGGGGAGATCGCGGAGGTGATCCCGAGGACCGGCGAGCTGACGACGCCCACGCTCGAGCCGGACTTCGAAGCCCGAAACTGGTCCGCCACCTAGCGGGGGCGGGGGCGCGGCTCCTTGACGCTCCCGGCCACGCGTGCTATTCCTGCCTCGTGTCGTCCGCGTCGCCATACGATTCGATCGCCCCGGAGGACGTCCAGCGCGGGCGCCTGCTCGCCGCGGTCGCCTACCTTCCCGGTCTCTGTCTCCTGGGGCTCCTCGGCGCTCCCGAGAACGCGTTCATCGGATTCCACGCCCGCCAGGGATTCCTGCTCTTCATGATCGAGATCGTGTTCGTGGTCTTCTTCTGGATCTACGACGTGACGCTGGGACGGATCCCGTACGTGGGGCCGTTCGTCGGATACCTGGTCAAGTTCCTCGTCTGGACCTCGATCCTGTGCGTGACCGCGTACAGCGCGGCCAAGGCGGCGAACGGTGAGGTGATGCGGCTGCCGTACCTCGGCACCCAGATCGAGCGGGTTCCGTTCTGATGTCTCCCGCGACGGAAAAGCGGTTCTGGCTGCTGCGGCGGCTCTCGAAGGTGATGAGCGTCCTGGCGTGGATTGTTCTCGTCATCGTGCTGCTCGTCGTGCCGGTCGGATTCGCGCGGGCGATCATCGCGCGGTCGCCGGAGGATTTCACCCAGACCCTGGCGTACGGAGTCTCGGGCGGGTTCATCTTCATCTATCTGCTCTACACGGCCCAATGGATCCAGGTGATCCTGGCGGTCGAGGAAAATACCAAGCAAGCGACGTATGTCCTGGAGAAGCTCACCACGCTGACGCAGCAGGTCCGCGACCGTCTGGGCGAGACCGCCGACCGCAGGGAATCAGGCGACCTTCCGGGCTGATCCAATCCAACGAGCGTTCCCAGGCCCGAGGGCGTACGGCGTTTGTCGTAGAAGAGATATTATGTCAACTACGATCCGGGGGAAGCTTGGCGTCCAAAGGTCAACGCTGAGGCCGGATCGCAGTTGTCATAATATCCTGTGGTTCCCCACCATGAGCCGGAACGGGATCAGTTACAGCTGATCGTGAGCACTTCCAGTCACCATCACCAAGTTCTTCTCGTTGCAACGTTGGTTGCGCTGACCATTTTCGGTTGCCCTCATCGTCCCCAGCCGGATTCTGTGCGGAAATCTTCCGAGCTGGGTGCTCCGTACTCCTTGTTAACCTACTATAGAGCCGCTCCATATGGACCACTCGCCGGCTCATTTGTTGGCTCCGTAGGTGGCAGGCGAGGGAAGGTGATGAGATTCTACGTGCTAAGGAAAGTGCGTCCGCGGTCGTTGCCGGAAGACTCGTTAGGTTTTCAAGCCTGGATGGCTGCGTCCAGGCGCGTCTATCTAGGCAGTGATGTTCCCGGTGATCCTGCTGCCCGGGCTCTCAGAATCGGAAGCCCTGAGGAGAGCGAGTTTACAGAGGTGCTGCGTCGGGCGGCAGCGCGGGACACTTCTGCGGCTACACCGTCGCATCTCAGGGCTCTAGCTATGCTCGCAATGGGTACAGTCCGTCTCCTCGAATTCAACAGGCCGGACAGCGCGTTCTGGTTCGATATGCCGTGAGCCTAGGAAGGGCCACGCATTGAACTCGAGATTCGTCATCATGGCCGCGCTCACGGTCGG
>Ga0066685_10000850_pt1 | contig 12026 bp, 16 predicted proteins | sample GraSoiAngelo_134_FD_62305 | JGI IMG/M metagenome (GOLD analysis project Ga0066685, IMG submission 62305) | Grasslands soil microbial communities from the Angelo Coastal Reserve, California, USA - 14_0929_05_30cm | ecosystem: Environmental > Terrestrial > Soil > Grasslands | place: USA...
CCCGGCTGCGAGGTTTATCGGCCTCCCTGCCTCCACTCAATGCGCGAAAGCTTTTTCGTCTTCGGCCAACGGTTTGTTCACTGTTTCGGGGGCCCAGATGAGGGCGATGATTCCAAGCAGGTAAGACGAAGCCATCAGCATTGCCGCCAGGCGGAACCCGGGCATGGCCGTCAGTCCTTGCGCCGCCTGGGCGAGCGGGCCGAGCAGAAAAACGCCGAAGGCCGTGACGTATCGGCCAACGTTGTAACAAAAGCTGGTGCCGGTGGTCCGCAGTCGCGTGGGGAAGAGTTCCGGAAAATAAATCGCGTAACCGCCGAACGGCGCAAAAACGCAGAAGCCGATGATCGGCCACAGATACCAGATCTGCGCCGGCCGGCTGAAGGTGGAAAAAGCCCAGATCAAACTACCCCAGGCCAGCACCAGCGCGATCAGAAACGAAACACGACGCCCGCGTCGCGCCGCGAGGGCCGTGAAACAGGAAATGCCCAGAAATGCGCCGATCTGCTGCAGAATGCCGCCGATGGACTTCAATCGTGTCTTCTCATCGTCGGTAACCGCTTTATCAAGCAGGCCGCGAATCTCTTCCTTGCGGTCGGAAGTCAGCGGCGTGTTCAACTCCCGGATCGCGTCAGCCTTCCCCCCGCCCCGTGAGATGCGCGCAAGGAAATTGGCGTATTTGCGCTTTTCCTTCTCGTCCAGCGCGCCCACTGCGGCGACGTGGGCATCGAGCGAACCGGCGCTGAGGATGGCTTCCATTTTCGGCCGGGTCTGTTTTTCAACGGTCGGGATCGCGGAATCGATCAACTCAGGCGTGTAAAACCCAACGCCCCACAGCCCGATTTGGCCGGCAATGGCAAGGCCCAGCCCGACGAGTGTGTGACGCCGCCAGCGCGCGTCGGTAAAGAGATCACTAATCCGCCCAAACTTATCCATGGCCTGTGCTTGCGCGGCGGCAGCCTTTGCGGCGACCCATCGCTCCGGCTCTTTCAGCCGGGCAAAGACAAAAACAGCGATGAGCGCGGGCAGCGCGCCCAGGTAGTAAAGTCCACGCCATCCCCAACCCAGTTTGTCACCCGGGACAACGACCCCCAGGGAAAGTGCCGCGAGAATGTTCCCGATCGCCGACAACGCCTGCAATGATCCGAGCGCGTGCGGGCGCGCGCGGTCCGGCATCACCTCCGCCAGGAGCGCCGCACCGACGGCAAACTCGCCGCCGACGCCTGCGCCAGTCAGGAACCGGAAGATGGCAAACATCGACCAGCTCTTCGCAAATCCGCTCAAGCCTGTGCAGACCGCGTAAACGAGAATGGTCACGGCCATCGTTTTGGCCCGGCCCCATTTGTCCCCGATGCTGCCAAAGATCAATCCGCCCGTCGCCCAACCCACGATGAAAATGGAAGTAGCCCAGGTACCGAATTTGACCTGCGTCAAGGTATCGGCCTGGGGCATGAGATCCTGCATCGTGATCGAACGGGAGTTCGTGAAGATTTGCTGATCGAAGCAATCGAACATCCAGCCGAAGGCGGCGATCAGGAAAACAAACCAGTGATAGCCGGTTAACTCACGCCACCAGGGTCCGGACACGGGGGAAGCGGAGGATGTCGCAGAATTCATTGATTCAGTGATTCCGTCGTGGAACGCGATCCTAGCTACACGTATTTTTTTAAAGAGCCAAGTAATTACTTCGCAATTGCGCCGCGCCGGAGCGCGGGCCGCCAGCCCGCGTGAGCAGGCCGCCACCGCCAGCGGGGGGTGATGAGCCGCCGCTCGTGGCTGGTATTTTTAGGCGAGGCGACAAAAGCGCGGAGAGTTCTCTGGACAATCTGTCCGGGCGCTCGGCTTCGCGGCAACGCTGGGCCGGCTGCCCGCGCTCCCAACAAAAAGGCCCGTTCTTGCGAACGGGCCGCCAAGAAGAAGCACAATTCGTTTACTTGTTTGCCGCGGCCGCTTTCGTCCCGGCCCCCGCGGTCGCCGGTTCGGCCGCCGGCGCAATAAAATCCACCCATTCCAGAATCGCCCACTGCGCGGCGTCGCCCTGGCGCTGGCCCAGTTTCACGATGCGCGTGTAGCCGCCGTTGCGCTCCTTGAACAACGGCGCCAATTCCTCGAAAAGGATGCGCACGACGTCTTCGCCTTTGCGCCAGGCCTCGCGTTCGGTCTTGCTCCGGTGCAATGTGCGGGCCTGATGGCGCAGGCGCGCTGCCGCAAGGCGGCGGGCGTGAATTGTGCCGGCCTTGCCCAGGGTGAGGATTTGCTCCGCAACCGAGCGGGCCGCTTTCGCCCTGGCCAGCGTGGTGGTCACGCGTTTGTGCTTGATGAGACTGCAAACCAGGTTGGCCAGCATTGCGTTGCGGTGTTGGCCGGTGCGACCGAGCTTGGCGGTTCGTTTCCGATGACGCATAACCGCTCCTCAGACCTGCAGTGCTTTGGCTTCCTCCTTGGGCGCTTCGAGCAAAGAGGGGTCGATGTTCATGCCCAGGGTCAGTCCGAGCGCCGCCAGTTTCTCCTTGATTTCGTTCAGCGACTTCTTGCCGAAGTTGCGATACTTGAGCATTTCGGCTTCGGTCTTCATCGCGAGCTGGCCGACAGTCGTAATATTTGCGTTGTTCAAGCAGTTGGCCGCACGCACGCTCAACTCGATTTCATTGACGCTCATGTTGAGCAGTTTCTTGAGCTTGGCCTTCTCGTCGTCCTGTTTGGTTTCGGCTTCCTCGAACTCGACCGCATTCTTGTCATAGCCGACAAAGACATCGAGGTGATGCTGTAGAATCGCCGAGGCCTGGGTCAGGGCGTCGTCCGGCGAAATGCGACCGTCGGTCAGGATTTCCAGGATCAAACGGTCGTAATCCGTGCGCTGGCCGACACGAGCGGCTTCCACGGCGTATCGAACGCGTGTCACGGGCGAGAACAAGGAATCGATCGGGATCACGCCGATGAGCTGGTCGATCTTTTTATTTTCGTCTCCAGGGCAAAAACCTCGGCCCACCTTGATTTCCAGTTCCATCTCAAACTTTTTCTTTTTGTCCAGCGTGCAGATCAACTGGTCGGGGTTGACCAGCTCGACGTTCTGGTTCAGTTTGATGTCCCCGGCGTTCACCGCACCGTCCTTGCTCACGGAAAGCGTCAGCGTTTGGGGTTCGCGCGTGTGGGCCTTGAACTTGATTTTCTTGAGGTTCAAAACGATGTCGGTCACGTCCTCGACGACGCCGTCGATGGTGGTGAATTCGTGCATCGCTCCGTCGATTTTGATGGAGGTGATCGCAGCGCCTTCGAGCGAGGAGAGGAGGACGCGGCGCAGTGAGTTGCCAACGGTATGGCCGTAACCGGTTTCAAACGGTTCGGCGATAAACTTGGCGAAGGTTTCCGTGGCGGTTGAATCCTCCTTGGTCAACCGCTTGGGCATTTCGAAACGGCCTAAACGTACTGGCATAGTTTTCTTTCTCGCAATTTTAATCTGACCCGAACCGATTCATTCCCGCCGCAGTTCGGGTCCGTATAATTGCATCGTGCTCTCACTCAAGAGCGGCTGCTCAGCGGGAATAAAATTCGACCACCGCCTGCTCGTTGGCAATCGGTTGGATTTCGTCGCGCGTCGGGATGCGAGCGACGGCGCCTTTGAAGGCCTCTTTGTTGAGCGACAGCCAATCAGGGACCACCCGACTGGTGGCCATCTCCAGGTTCTTCGAGGCCATCTGCCGCGAAACATTCGAGTCCTTCACTTCCACGACATCATTCACTTTCAACGCGCAGGAAGGAATGTTGACCTTGCGCCCGTTCACTCTGATGTGGCCGTGGGACACCATCTGGCGCGCGGCCGGACGCGTGTTCGCGAAGCCGAGATGATAAACCACGTTGTCCAAGCGGGTCTCCAGAATCTGCAGCATGGTTTCGCCCGTGACACCGCGCCGCTTGAGCGCGCGCTCGTAAACGTTGCGAAACTGGCGTTCCATTAAACCGTAGTAGTAGCGCAACTTCTGCTTTTCGAGCAGGCCCAGAGCGTAATCGGTGACTTTTCGGTGGGCCTTCGGTCCGTGCACGCCGGGGCCATAATTTCTCCGTTCCAGATATTTCGACTGGCCAAAAATGGGCGTGCCGAAACGGCGGCTAATGCGAGTGCGCGGTCCTGTGTAACGAGCCATAAATTAGATTTGAGATTTCAAATTTGAAATTTGAGATGCGCTAGACGCGGCGTTTCTTGCGAGGACGGCAACCGTTGTGCGGGACCGGCGTGACGTCTTTGATGGACGAAATTTCCAGGCCAATCGCCTGCAAAGCGCGAATGGCCGACTCCCGGCCGGAGCCGGGTCCCTTGACTTTCACTTCCACTTCTTTCATGCCGTGCGACATGGCCTGTCGCGCCGCGTCCTGGGCCACCTGCTGAGCGGCGAAGGCGGTGCTCTTGCGCGAGCCTTTGAAGCCGACGCGACCGGCGCTGGACCAGCCGAGCACATTGCCTTGCATGTCGGTAATCGTCACCTGCGTGTTGTTGAAGGTCGCCGAAATGTTGGCGATGCCGGAGGCGATGTTTTTCGAGCCTTTCGCCTTGATGATCTTCCGGGTGGCGGCCTCGTCCGCCAGCAACTCGGCCGCGGTGGGCGCTGCGGGGGCAGTCGCCCCGGCGGCGGGCGCGGCTTCTGGAGCTTTGGCAGGCGCAGGCGTTTCGGCTCCCGCAGACGTCTTCCTCGGCGCTTTAGCCGCTTTGCTTTCGGGAGCCGCCTTGGAAGTTGCCGCGGCGCCGGCAGCTTCCGGTTTGGTTTCCTTCTTCACTGCGGGTTTCCTGGGCTTGGTTTCTTCCGCCATAAAATGAATTCGGATTAGTGGATGCCCGTCTTCGCGTTCGGATTGCGCTGGACGCCGACGGTCTTGCGCGGTCCCTTTCGCGTACGGGCGTTGGTTTGGGTGCGCTGGCCGCGCACCGGCAATCCGCGCAGATGACGGATGCCGCGATAACACTTGATGGCCTGCAGCCGTTTCAGGTTCAGACCGGTTTCGCGGCGGAGATCGCCTTCGGTGACATATTTGCCATCCTGGATGGCGTGAACGATCTGCGACAACTGTTGTTCGTTCAGATCCTTGGCGCGGAGGCCCGGGTTAATGTTGGCTTTCGCCAGGATTTCCTTCGAGTTGACCGGGCCGATGCCGTAGATGTAACGCAGCGCGATTTCGATGCGCTTTTCCGCAGGAATATCTACTCCCAGAACACGTGGCATGCTTGGCTCCTAACCTTGACGTTGTTTATGGCGCGCGTTGGTGCAAATGACGCGAATGACACCCTTGCGACGCACAATTTTGCAGTGCTCGCAAAGCCGTTTCACTGATGCGCGGACTTTCATGTATCAAATATTCTGTTCTTCGGTAATGCAACCCTTTGACAAATCGTAAGGCGACATTGCCACCGTTACTTTGTCTCCGAGCGAAAAGTGGACGAATTTCAGCCGCGCCTTTCCCGCAATATGCGCCAGGATCCGATGTCGGTTCGGCAGTTCCACTCGGAACAGGTTGTCTTTCAAAACTTCCACTACCGTACCTTCAACTTTGATGGCATCTTCTCGAGGCACGTTAAGATTTCCGGCTCGGACCCGGTCACCAATACCGTATGCTCAAAATGGGCGGACAGTGAACCATCTTGCGTCACCGCTGTCCAGCCGTCTTTCAGGATTTTTACCGCTGGTCCGCCGGCATTCACCATCGGTTCAATAGCCAGGGTCATACTCGGCAGTAATCTATGATCCTGAGCCTTGGAATCCACGTAATTCGGCACCTGGGGCTCTTCATGCACCGAGCGACCGACTCCGTGGCCCACGAATTCCCGCACGACACTGAACCCATTGCCTTCCACGTAATTCTGCACGGCCCGCGAGATATCGCTGACCCGGTTGCCAGGAACTGCCTGAGCAATCCCCACATACAGCGACCTCTCGGTGACGTCCATCAGACGCTGGGCTTCCAGACTGCAGCCCCCCACCGCCACCGTCCGTGCCGTGTCTCCGACAAAGCCGTTGTAAACCACGCCCACATCCAGACTCACGATGTCGCCAAATTGCAGTCGCCGCTCGTTCGCCAGTCCGTGCACCACTTCGTCGTTCACCGAAATGCAGATATTGCACGGATACTTCCGGTAACCAAAAAAAGCGCTTCTGGCCCCGTAATGTTTGATGCGCGACGCGGCGTAATAATCAACCTCATGGGTCGTCACGCCCGGCCGGATGAACACCGCCACTTCCTCAAGCACCATGCTCGCCACCGCGCAGGCCGGTCGCATCGCTTCGAGGTCCCGCCCCGTTTTCAGAATGATCTTCAATTCAAAGCCGCCACGGTTTTCGCGAACCGTTCCTCCGGCGGCAGCGCGGCCTCAACCACTGTCAATTTGCCCTGTTGCCGGTAATGCTTCGCCATCGGTCTGGTTTGACGCGTGTAAATCTCGAATCGTTTGCGCACCACTGGCTCACTGTCATCCGCCCGCTGCGTCAACTTGACCGGGCAATCGTCGCAAATCCCGGCCACTTTCGGTGGCACGGAGTAAATATGATACACCCGGCCGCATTTCGGGCAACTCCAGCGTCCCGTTATCCGATCGAGAACAATGGCCAGATCGCAGTCGTATAAAATGACGGCCTCTATCGGCGCGTTTCGCGCTGCCAGCCATTCGTCCAGTGCCCTGGCCTGGCTCAGCGTTCGCGGAAAACCGTCGAGCATGAAACCGTGCTCGAGCGGCACCGACTTCATCCATTCGCCCATCAACTTCAGCACCGTCCGGTCCGGCACCAACTCGCCTTTTTCAAGGAACAATTTCGCTCGCTGCCCGATGGCTGAGCCGTTTTCCACTTCGCGTCGCAGCAAATGGCCCGACGAAACGTGGTCCAATCCGAATTCCTGCTGCAATCGCGCGGCAATGGTCCCTTTTCCCGACCCGGGCGGACCCAGAAGTATGATCCGCCGCTTCATACATCAGGTGAAGCGGCCACGAATCCGTCCCTTCTTCAAAAATCCGTCATAATGCCGCATCAACAGGTGCGACTCCATCTGCCGCATCGTGTCCAGCAAGACGCCCACGGTGATCAAAATGCTCGTACCGCCAAAAAACCGGGTAACCGCTTGGGGAATCAGAAACACCTGTCCCAACAGCGAAGGAACGATGGCAATCACCGTCAGAAAGATCGCGCCCGCCAGAGTTATTCGGCTCATCGCCCGGTGCAGATAATCACTGGTCTGTTGGCCCGGCCGCACGCCCGGAATGTAGCCGCCGTGCTTCTTTAAATCGTCGGCGATCTGGATTTCGTTGAACTGCGTCGCTACCCAGAAGTAGGAGAAAAACAGAATCATCATCGAATAAAGAACGTAGTAAACCAAATGCCCCTGCTCCAATTGGCGCCCGATGTCCGCAAAGAACTTCATGCTCTTAAGGTTGCTCAACAGGTAGCAAATCTTGCTGGGGAACATCAGAATTGCCGACGCAAAAATGATCGGCATCACTCCGGCGTAATTAACCCGCAGCGGCATGAACGAGCTTTGCCCGGCGTAGACCTTTCGCCCGACCATCCGCTGGGCGTATTGCACCGGAATTTTCCGTTGGGCTTGCGTGACCGCGACGACACCGGCCACCACCGCCAGCAACAGGAAAACCAACGCCACTCCGTGGAACAGATTAAACTGGCGTTCGGCGCCGCCGTGCGGAGTAAACATGACGTAAGCCGCCTGAACGGCGCTTGGCAGGTCCGCCACAATTCCGATGGTAATGACCAGCGAAACGCCATTGCCGATGCCGCGTTCCGTGATTTGTTCCCCCAACCACATCAGCAGCAGTGTGCCGGTCGTCAGAATCAACACAGTTTGAATCCGATACCACCAGAGGTTCTCTTCCAACACCAGCGTGCCGGTGAACTTCGGGAGCTTCTCCGGATGTTCCCAGGTCAAAGCCATGAGCGTCCCGTGCCCAAGACACAATATGACTGTCAGGCAACGGCCATATTGGATAAGTTTGGCGCGCCCGCCTTCTTCCCGCGCCAGTTTGCTCAACTGGGGAACCACTGCCGTCATCAATTGGATAATGATGGTCGCGGTGATGTAGGGCATGATTCCCAGGGAGCCAACGGCGCAATGTTGAAGCGCGCCGCCGGTAAAGAGGCTGTACATGCCTAAAATGGAGCTGCCCAGCGTCTCGGCGTTCTTCTCGAAATATTTCATCAGCTCCGCGCCGTTCAACCCCGGGATCGTGATCCAGGCCATGACCCGACAGATGCCCAGGAGCAATAGCGTGAAGATGATTCTCGACTTGAGTTCCGGAATCTTGAAACAGTTGGCGAAGGTGTTGGCTATGGCCCGGAACATGCGTCAGCGAAGGAAGAGGGACATGATTCAAGCTTTGGCTGGCTTACCCTTTCCGGCGCCGGCGATCTCGCAGACGCCACCCGCCGATTCAATCTTGGCCCGCGCCGAGGCGCTGAACGCGTGCACGCTAATGTTCAATTTCCTTTTCAACTCGCCGTCGCCGAGAATCTTGATGCCGGCCCCGGGGCCGTTCGCCAGGCCGACCGCCCGCAACGCTGCTTCATCCACCCGTGCGCCGTTTTCGAATCGGTTGAGCGATTCAACGCTCACTGGAATATAGCGGGTCGTGTGACGCGCATTGTTGAAACCGCGCTTCGGCATGCGCCGAATCAATGGCATCTGGCCGCCTTCAAAACCGATGCGGATCGAGCTGCCGGACCGCGCCGTTTGGCCTTTGCCGCCGCGTCCACTGGTCTTGCCGTGGCCGCTGGATTCACCCTGACCGAGTCGTTTGCGACGATGTCGGGCGCCGGGACGAGGTTTAAGATCGTGTAAACGCATAAAAACTAAGCCGCAGACGTCGTTTCCTTCGCGCGCGTGTCCAGACCGCGGCCGCGGTAAATGTCATGGCGCAAGCGGAGTTGCTGCAAGGCCCCCAAGGTCGCCTTTGCCACGTTGGCGGCGTTTTTGGAACCGAGCGATTTGGTCAACACGTCCTTCACGCCGGCCGACTCGAGCACCGCGCGAACGGTCTTGCCGGCGATGACGCCGGTGCCTGGCGAGGCCGGCCGCAGCAGGACGCGCGCGCCGTCGTAGGCCGAGAACACCTCATGCGGGATGGTCGCCTCTTTCAACGACACGCTCACCATGTTTTGCCGGGCGATATCGCCGCCCTTTCGAATGGCGTCCGCCACTTCGCCGGCCTTTCCCAGGCCGAGACCGACGCGGCCATGCTTGTCGCCGACGACAATCAGGGCGCTGAAGCTGAAGCGGCGCCCCCCTTTCACGACCTTGGCGGAGCGATTGATGTAAACCACCTTCTCGCTCAGCTCGTTCTCGCCCTTGCCCTCGCCCGAGCCATCGCCCGATTCCGACGCGGGCCGGCCCCGGCGCGAGCCCCGACCGCGGCCGCCGCGGCCCTGTTCCGGATTGGTTCTGATTACGTCAGCCACGTTTTTTCCTCGTTCAATTAGAATTTTAGTCCCGCTTCCCGCGCGGCGTCCGCCAGCGCCTTCACCTTGCCATGGTAGCGGGCGCTGCCGCGATCAAACACAACTTGTTCGATACCTTTGGCTTTTGCCGTTTCGGCCGCCATTTTGCCCAGGCGCGTCGCGCCGGTCACGTTGGCCGCCAACGGCGCCCGATCGGGAACCGCCTTGCTCAAACTGGAAACCGCCGCCAGCGTGCGGCCCGCGTTGTCATCAATGAATTGCACGTAAATGTTCCTTCCCGTGAACTTGACGCTCATCCGGGGACGCTCCGGCGTGCCGATCACTTTCTTGCGAACCCGCCAGTGGCGGCGCCGGCCCAGGTCCTCTTTCTTTTCAGGTCTCATTTCAATCCGTCCTGGGTTCTGCCGTGAATCTTTATCATTTATTTCTTTATCATTTATTTCAAAAACCTATTGCACCGTCTTGCCTTCCTTGCGGACCACATGCTCGCCCAGATACCGGACGCCCTTGCCTTTGTAAGGCTCCGGCGGATAGAAGCTGCGGATTTCAGCGGCGACCTGGCCGACGACTTCTTTGCTCGGGCCTTCAATGGTGAGCTTCGTGTTTTCCTCGACGGTCACTTTGATCTGATCGGGAATCGGATAATTAAGCGGGTGCGAGTATCCGAGGCTCAGGTTAACCTTGTTTCCCTGCACAGCGGCTTTGAACCCCACGCCCTGGATTTCCAATTTCTTCATGAACCCTTCGCTGACGCCTTTAACCATGTTATTCAAAATCGCCCGGCTCAACCCGTGCAGCGCCCTGGCCTCGGCCTCGTCGCCGTCGCGATTGACTTTGATCTGCGCGCCTTCAACGACCGCAGAGGTTCGCCTGGGCAACTCGAAATCGAGTTTGCCCTTCGGCCCTTCGACAAACACTTTCCGATCCTTCACCTCGACTTTGACCTTGGCAGGAATATCAATCGGCAATCTTCCAATTCTTGACATAAATCAACAACGGGTTGGAGAAATGGAGCGGTGGAGTCTTGGAGTTCCGGCGCGCGCCATTCGTCTGCACTCCACCGCTCCATTACTCCGATACTCCGTTATCATGTTCTCACCAGATGTAGCAAATCAGTTCGCCGCCCAGGTCCTGTTTGCGGGCCTCCGCGCCCGTCATCACGCCGCGCGGGGTCGAGACAATCGCTGTGCCCATGCCTCCGAGCACGCGCGGAATCTCTGTCGCGCGAACGTAGCGGCGCAGCCCCGGTTTGCTTACGCGCTTCAAGCCGATAATGACGCCCTTGCGCCCTTGATATTTCAACTTGAGTTTAAGTTTCCTGGGCGTCTTGCCCTCAACCGAGCAACCCGCGATATATCCCTCGTTCTTGAGGATATTGGCGATGCTCTCCTTCATCCGCGAGTGCGAAACCTCCACTTCCGGCGCCAGCGCGAGGCTCGCGTTGCGCAGACGCGTCAGCATGTCTGAAATCGGATCGGTCATGAGCTTACCAACTGGCTTTCGTTACTCCGGGAATCAAACCGGCCAGGGCCATTTCCCGGAACGTCAACCGCGAGCAGCCGAACTTGCGCAAATAAGCGTGCCGCCGGCCGCTGATGGCGCAGCGATTCACGACGCGCGACGGGCTGGCGTTTCGCGGCAACCTGGCCAGCGCCGCATAATCGCCCTTCGCCTTCAACTCCGCCCGCAGCGCGGCGTACTTCTTCACCGTCTCCATCTTCTTTTTGTTGCGCTGTTTCCAGGCTTCCTTGGCCATAAATCATCTCCCTTCCGCAAACGGCATGCCCATCAGTTTTAACAGATCCAGCGCCTCTTCATCGGTCGGCGCCGTCGTCACTATGCTGACGTCCATGCCCTGGTGCCGCTTGATCTTGTCCAGGTCGATTTCCGGAAAAACGGTCTGGTCCGACAGGCCGAGCGAATAATTGCCGCGCCCGTCGAACGAACGGCCGGAAACGCCGCGAAAGTCGCGAATGCGGGGCAGCGCGGCAGCGACCAGCCGGTCGAAAAACTCATACATCACGTCACGGCGCAGCGTGACGTGGCAGCCGATCGGCTGGCCTTCGCGCAGCTTGAAATTCGCCACGCTCTTGCGCGACTTGTTGATCACCGGCTTGCGCCCGGTAATGAAGCCCAAGTCTCTGGCCGCGTCATCCACGGCGCTCTTTTCCAATTGTGCGCTGACGCCCATATTGATCACGATTTTCTCGATGCGGGGCACTTGATGGACATTCTGATACTTCCGCTTTTCCATCAGCGCGGGCCGCACTTCCTCGACGTATTTCTGATAAAGTCTGGCCTTCATGTCACGGGGGACGCGGCGCCATGTTTGGCCGCGCGCGTGTCAAACTTATCCGCCCGCATCACGTTCGAAACATGAACCGAACCTTCGCGCTCGATGATGGCGCCTTGCGGATGCTGCTGGCTCTTGCGCTGATGTTTCTTGATCATTTTGACCCCTTCCACGATCACACGCTGTTTGTCGGTGATGACCGTGATGATCTTGCCGCGCTTGCCGCGTTCAGTGCCGGCAATCACCACCACTTCATCGCCTTTTTTCACGTGAAATCGGCGCATAACCTCAAA
>Ga0066685_10000851_pt1 | contig 12023 bp, 14 predicted proteins | sample GraSoiAngelo_134_FD_62305 | JGI IMG/M metagenome (GOLD analysis project Ga0066685, IMG submission 62305) | Grasslands soil microbial communities from the Angelo Coastal Reserve, California, USA - 14_0929_05_30cm | ecosystem: Environmental > Terrestrial > Soil > Grasslands | place: USA...
GTGCCATCTTCGATGAAGCAACGGGAAAGCGCATCAGCGTCCTTAGCCTCCTCGGCGGCCAGGGATTCAGCGACTGGTTCGGGCACATCAAGAGCCATGCTGTCCTCCTCCGTGCGATTGCACAAACAGAAGTTTCGCAGCATACTGGCGAAATGGGAAGTACGCACGAAAAAGTGCGTTATGAGAAATATGTATGCCGAAACGCTACACGCCCACATCCGCCGCCGCAGACGTAGAAGCAGCGCTCCGTCTTTTGGAAGGAAGATGGAAGCTCGTGATTCTGTTCCATCTATTCGGAGGCAAGGTGATGCGCTTTTCCGATCTGGAACGGGCGATACCCAACATCACTCAGAAAATGCTGGGGCAGCAACTCCGCGGGATGGCAGCGGACGGAATCGTTGTGCGGACGGCCTATCCCCAGGTGCCACCGAAGGTTGAGTATCGTCTGACATCATGGGGCCAATCCCTTTGTCCTACGCTTGACGCCATCCTGAAGTGGGCCGATCGACGGCCAGCAGACCGAAGAAAGCGCAACTCGCGCTGACAGTTTGCTACTCCTGAATAACGGGCAACCCTTCCAAAATCCGGCAAGGGAAGGGTTGCCGACAATACTCCCAGAATGAGCGAGCGCGAACGGCAAAGCCACCATTCCTAAAGGGGGGCACGCTAGTAGCGCGGCTGGCGTCGCTAGCTTGACATGTGGTCTACCCCTATGTAGCATCGCTATATAGAAAATGGACGATACTCCCAAACTGTCGTACACATCGGCGCTGGTGCTCCAGACCATCAGATCTGGATACAGCTATGGCTTCGACATAATGGACGTTACTGGTCTCCCGAGCGGTACCGTCTACCCTGCGCTTCGGCGCCTTCAGCAACTGGAGTTGATCAAATCCAATTGGGAAGGAGAACGCACCGCCTTCGCTGAACAGCGACCGCCGCGCAAGTATTACAGACTGACCCGGGAAGGTAAGGGGACGCTGGCCAAGGCGCTTGAGCGCTACGCGCTCTTCGAACAACTCGTTACTGCTGAAAAGAGCAAGCGTCGCAAAGGAGAGAGTGATGGGTGAGCGCCGATTAAAAAAGTTGCTTTGGTGTTGCAATCACGTACTCCGCTTAGCGAGCTGGATTGTTCCGCGTCGGCAGAGAGTGGAGTGGCTCCGGGAATGGGAAGGAGAAGCCTGGCATTGGTGTCACTTTCTCGTGGAATCTGGGCGGCTGAGCAAGCGCACCGAGCAAGAACTACTGCGACATTGTTGGGGGGCATTTGCAGATGCCACCTGGCACCGTTTCAATCGTGTTGCATTTCTCAGTTTCATTCATGAATGGCCACGGACGCCTCGATTTTGCATCTTCGCGATCCTGGCAGTGCTGGTGGTGTTCCTTGCCGGTGACCCAGCTTCAATCTTTTCCGAACTCATTGCTCCTCCTCCTTATACAGATGCAGAACACCTCATAACCGTCTTTGTCGTGGGCCGATCTCCCTGGTTAGCACCCGAGCTTCTGCGCGACAGGATTTTTCAACTATCAAAGGAAATTCCATTGATCACGGGGGTTGCTGCTTACGCATGGAGACCGAGCCTGGTACGAGGTCCGTCGGGAACGGAAAGCATTCTCAGCGCGAGGATTACACCTGGACTATTTGGGCTTCTCGGTGTTCGTCCGAGTCTCGGGAGAGGGTTTCAAGAATCAGAGTTGCCAACCTGTGGAAACTGCATAGTGCTGAGCGATGCGATTTGGAGGAGTCAGTTCCATAGCGATAGGCATGTTATAGGGCAATCGTTGTTTCTTGACGGCCGGCGGGTCGAGATCATCGGTGTTCTCCCGCCACATTGCCGGCTCGCGGCGCGCGAAGTTGGCGTGTTCACTCCGTTTGGGACGGGTTCGCGTCCACTGCTTCCGATGTACGAATGGCCTGGTGCGTTGCTTCGCATACCTGCGGGCGTAGATCCGATAGAGGCTAAGAAAGTACTCGAAACCTCCATGAACCGAGCGAGTTCAATGCCGCCGAACACGAGGCTTGGAATCCTCTCAGTGAAGGAATTGGAGTATGAGTTTCTGGAATCATGTCTGACGTGGTTTGCCTTGGCATTCTTAATTCTTCTCATCCTCATGTGGCGGCCAGTTGCGCGCCTAGCTATCACTGGTCCGCGCGGGAATGTGCGTGATGGCTTCCACTGGTGGATGTTCTTTGCTCTCAAGAGCGCTCTCTTGCTGATGGTGATACTCGTCATTTGCCTTGACCTAGTTCACCTGGCGGGGCTCGGAAGCGGCGGGAGTACGCAGTCAGTTATGAGTGCAGGAGCGATGTGGCTCTTTTGGATTGGAACAACAATGGCACTCGCATGGTCCATTCGCGACCATCTTGGCCGCTGCCGCTCCTGCCTAAAACGTCTTGGAACACAAGTGAATTTGAGGAGCGCCGGAGACTTTTTTCTGGAAAGAAGTGGAACGGAGTTGGTCTGCGATGGAGGCCACGGCATTCTGCATATACCGCTCATGCAGCCGAGCTGCGTTGATTCAGAACGCTGGACATATTTGGACGATTCATGGAGCGCCCTGTTTGGAGAACGCGAAGAGGTTTTTCCCGGTTCTCAATTGACATTTCTTCCGCGTCGGACAAATTGGGAGGAAGACGACGATGACTAGGTTACTTCCATACGCTGCTGCCCGTGCCCTGGTAGTGGCGTTTGAGAAACCTGCAATGACAAAGCAGGCCGTAGACCAGCCTCAACCAGTCCCTCCTGGAAAGCTAGTGGATGTTGGTGGTCGCAAGCAGCACGTGTACTGCACTGGAGATGGCAGTCCAACCGTGGTTCTGGAAAGTGGTGCGGGGCTCCTTTTCGATTGACTGGGCGCTTGTGCAGCCCGAGGTCGCCAAGATTACGCGTGTGTGCTCATACGATCGTGCTGGCGATGAGTGGAGCGACGCCGGACCGGAATGGGACACGATTAAGCAGGTCACGCACGATCTTAATGCACGGCTCCAAAATGGTGGTGAACGCCCGCCCTACATTTTAGTCGGACAGGCAATCGCCGGGTTGTTTGTGCTCTGGTACCACCACGAGCATCCTGATCAAGTCGCTGGCATTGTATTGGTCGATCACCGAGCCATCGGTGCCCCAGTTGACGGCAAAGTGGTGCCAATCTGGACTCTTTCACGGGAACAATTACAAGCGACGCTTCCCCCTCCATCCCCCCTAAAAGAACCTCCGCTCCCAACTGAAGTGCACCCGCCGGCCAACTTGAATTCGACACATGTATGGTTGGAGCGGCACTTTTTGAGACAGTGGACTTCAACAAGGGGCCCGCGATGATGGAATCCTGGCCCGCCGCGTTTGCGGTCTTGTGCCAAACGTCCCCTGAATCTAAGAAACAAGAGCCGTCCGCACGTCTCCCGATCATCATCCTGACCGCCGATGACAACAGTGCTGAAGAACGGCAACAGCAAGCTGACCTGCTGCGCCTGTCGCAAAACGCGAGACAGATAATCGCCGTTCACAGCGGCCACTTCACTCAACTTGACTTGGTGATCGATAGCATTAAGGATGTTCTGGCTGCGCAGCCAGTGGGCCGCCATTTGCCGTGAGAGGGACAGGCGGGTCTACGAAGATGTGCTCCGTTGGCACTGTGACGATTGCGCCCGAGTGACGAGCCAACCGGAACCGCATTAGCCAGCTCCTGCTCTGAGCCGAAGTGAAGTGATCGGCCATGCGCTTTATAACGGCAAGTCCGCGCCCCTCACACTCCCCCTTGTGCGGTCATGGCTACATCGCCCGAAGAAGCTGTCAACTGCCTTCCGGATTCCCAATTTCATTCGCGACGTGCCTGTGATGAATGTAGTACGCTCACGCCGCCAGGGGAGAAGCGGCATGAGATTAGTCGTGAGAAGGCATTTGGTCGGGCTCGCGTCCGCGACGATTTTTTCGCTGGCGGCCAATGTGCAGGCCGCGCCGGCGCCACAATCTGCGGGAGAAAAATTCGAGGTGTCGTTTCCCGCATCGGCGCATGCCGGACCAATCACTGGACGCGTTTTTGTCATGATTGCGAAGAAAGAGACACCTGAGCCGCGAATACAAGGTGGAGGATTCGGGGACATACCTCCGATCTTCGGTTCCGACGTGAACGCATTACTACCCGACACGGCTGCAATCATTGACAACGCCACGCCCGGTTATCCGCTGCGGAATCTGCACGAGATCCCTGCGGGCGACTATTACGTGCAGGCGCTTCTGAACATTTATACTGAATTTCATCGTTCCGACGGGCACACGATCTGGGCGCACATGGACCAATGGGAAGGCCAGCAGTTCAACATCTCGCCTGGAAACCTGTATAGCGAAGTCCAGCGGCTGCATTTGGACCCGGCAGCTGGTTACGACATTCGACTAAGCTTGACGAAGGTAATTCCACCGGTGCAGACGCCTGCGGACACGCCGTGGGTCAAGCACATCAAAATCCAGAGTGAAATGCTCACCAAGTTCTGGGGCCATCCAATTTACCTAGGCGCGATTGTGCTGCTGCCGAAAGGCTACGATGAGCATCCCAACACGCACTATCCTGTGATTTATGAGGAAAACCATTTTAGTCTCCGGCCACCGTTCGGATTTTCCACCGAGGATGGATCGATCAGCGCCGGACGGCGCGCGCAACTGGCCGACCTAAACCGCGAGACGAGCTACGAGTTTTATCAGTCGTGGAATTCCGAAAATTTTCCCCGCATGATTGCGGTTACGTTCGAGCACCCGACTCCGTATTTTGACGACTCTTATGCGGTGAATTCGGTGAACAACGGGCCCTTTGGCGATGCGCTGATTAAGGAGATGATTCCGTATCTCGAAGCGCATTTCCGGATGATCCCTAAACCGTTTGCGCGAGTGCTTACGGGCGGTTCAACGGGCGGGTGGGAGTCACTCGGCGTACAGGTTTTCTATCCGGACTTCTTCGGTGGGACATGGACGCTTTACCCCGACCCAATCGATTTTCGGCGTTATGGGCTTTCGAACGTATACGAAGACGAAAACGCGTTCTTCGAGCCGGAACATACTTGGCAGCAAGCGCCTCGCTACATAATGCGCAAGTCCGACGGCCAGCCGGAACTTACGGCGCAGGAGTTAAGCCAGCACGAAGACGTATTGGGCAGCCATGGACGTTCGGGGCAACAGTTGGAAATTTGGGAAGCAACTTACGGACCGGTAGGCGAGGATGGCTATCCAAAGCCGTTGTGGGACAAGCAGACGGGGAAAATCGATCACAGCGTGGCACTATACATGCGCGACCACGGGTACGATCTGACCTACAACCTCAAAACCAATTGGGCCACCCTCGGGCCAAAGTTGCGAGGAAAGATTCATGTGTACGTCGGCGACATGGACAATTTTTATTTGAACCTGGCGGTATACAAGCTTGAAGAGGAGCTGAAGGTGTTACAAAACCCGCCGTGCGATTGCGAATTCAAGTACGGCCGACCGATGAAGGGCCACGGCTGGCAGCCCACCTCGACTGCGAACCTAGTGCAATGGATGGCGGAACACATTGTGAAGAACTCCCCGCCCGGGGAGAACACGGCTGCCTGGCACTATTGATTGCCAAATTTGAGCAAGTGATGAATACCTATCCACGGCCGGTCGCCTCCACTGGCGAAACGAGGAAACAGAGGCAAGTCAACACGTCCGGTATAGCTGATATTCGACTTTCGTAATAGGATTGTCTTGTCATGGCCTTTGGACACCCAGTCGCCTCCCGCCGAACCGGCATCTCCGCTCCATTACACTCGCGCTATCATTCGCCCCATTTGAGGTGCATCCGTGTCTCACTACACCAGACGTGAATTCCTGAAAACCGGACTCGCCGCCGGCGTCCTTGGCGTCACCGGGAGCCTCCCGCTGAGCGCGGCGCGCCAGACCGCGACAGATTGGGTAACGCTCGGAAAATCTGGAGTGAAGGTGACGCGGCTCGCGTTTGGTACAGGCAGCTTTAGCGGCCGGGTACAGCGCGACTTGGGACAAGACGGGTTTACTAGGCTGGTGCGCTACGCCTACGACAGCGGCATTCGCTTCTTCGAGACTGCTGAGTCTTACGGCGAGATGCACAGGATGCTCGGAGTGGCCCTAAAGGGCATTCCACGCGATAGCTATCGCCTTATGTCGAAGGTGACCACCCGACAAGGTGTGAATCCGCAAGAGAAATTCGACGAACTCCGCAGACTCGCGAATACCGAATACTTCGACGTCATGCTGTTGCACTGGCAACATAGCGCAACATGGCCCGCGGACACGAGCAAGTGGCAGGATGGAATTCTGGAGGCTCAGTCGAAGAAAGCTATAGTGAGTCACGGCGCGTCGGTTCACGGGCTTCCGGCGTTGCGCCAAGTCCCCGGAAACAGGTGGCTCGACATCGCCATGATCCGGATGAATCACAAGGGCATCAGAATGGACGCCGAGGATTACAACACCGACGGACTGGGCAACGTCACCGAAGTTGTCACCCACGTCAAGCAGGTACGCAAAGAAGGAATGGGCGTAGTCAGCATGAAACTTGTGGGAGAGGGTACGTTCAACCGTGAGGACCGCAAGGCGGCAATGAGATTCGCGATCAAGAACGCCGGTGTCGATTGCGTTACAGTCGGCTACAAGAACGCTGCCGAGATCGACGAGGCGATCGAGAATCTGAATCTGGCACTCGCCTAGTGGGCCGGGGCGACGCCCTCGTATTATCCTGCCGGCTGGCGATTAAGAAGTAAACGATCGGCTTCTGAACGTGTGCCGGGTTGGCAAGCTGTCATCGCGGTCGCCAGTTTGTTGGCATTGTCGGAGGCTTTTTCTTCAGTGCAAACGCGGTGTGACTCCCGAAACGTGCGTTCTCTATCGGAGGTGGTCCGGCAGATAGAGTTGGATCGGGGCGATGGATTTCATTCCGGAGCAACCGACGCACCTATTCCACACCGCTAGACTCCGCTAAGATTCCTGGAGGCGCACACTGAAAATCCTAGCCCTCGGGCTTGCGCTTCTGGCCGCCCCTTTCACTGCTCGTGCCCAAGAATTTCCGCGGTGGGAAGCGTTCGGGGCTTCTCCTATGCGAACGTCAATCTCGGTCCACAGGCGTCCCTATTCAGCTCCAGCAACAGGAATTACGACGGATTCGATTTGGACTTCAGTTTTAATCCACACCGAAATATCCGGCTGCTTGCTGACGTCGGTTTCCAATTCGGGAGAACTACAACGACCCCTCCGCCGCCGTTCACCAAGGTTCATCTGCAGACAACAGAGGCGCTTTTCGGCCCTCAATTCACTCTTCGGAGACACAAGGCTACCGCCTTTGGCAATATCTTGGTGGGTGTCACCAACACGCGATTGTATGGACAGGCTGGCACACTCTACGAGGACCTCATTCGTCAAAACAGTCTCACGTTGGGTCTCGGCGGTGGTCTGGACGTCAACTGGACACGACTTGTGGCGATTCGGGCGTTCCAAGTTGAATATCTTCCTACTCGGCGGAGCGCTTGGGAGACAACATACACGCTCACGGCCGGAGTTGTTTTTAGGTTTGGTTTCCGCTGAATTGGCGACAGCGAGTCGAATGTTCTGATGGTTGCAGGCCTTGGTAGTTGGGCCGACTTCTTGGAGTTCCGTAAGCTGGTCGGATCGTGAATGGTCGTAAAACTGATGAGATTTTATCGACCTGGCAATTTGGGTACGGAAAGTTTGGGGAAGATGAGTTTCGGGACTAAATCGGACGGAGATGATAGCCCCTTTTGCTTTTGGGCGGATGCGGTTGCGTCGGTTCCGTTTCTTCTTTCATCTCTCCGATTCTTGCGCGAGCGTAGGATAGGCCAAGCATCGTTCCAAACGCTCCCTCAGCTGAACGGACGGTATGCGGGGCCATAAGAATATTTGACGCAGGGCAACAGGGACAAACCGTGAATACACGCAGCCGCTCACCAAGGCAATCACAGACGGAATCCAGTCAGCGGCCTAGTGATAGGCCCCCCAATTCCAGACTCTGGGCCACCACCTGGCATTGAGATAGTACAGGGCCAACTCAGCGACAATCACAAGCGAAGCGGGCAGAATCAAGAATAGCTGTCGCGAACAGCTAATGGTTCCTCGGTCAACCGACGGGTTTCTTCATGAGCTGTTCTAAGCGTTCGAACGTGCTGAGGTGACCGCATATTTTGGCGGCCTCAGGAAGCTCATCTCGTGCGATGCCTATTTGCGCAATGTCCCTAGCGAGTTGGGTATATATCCTGCTGTACGTGGGGTCTCCTTTGGGCGTGCCTTTCTTCTTCTGCTCATTCAGCGCGATCTCCAGGCTCCTGAAATACTCGACGACTTCGGGCTGAGTTTCCATCGCCGTTCCCTCCCGATGCGGGATTCTATCACGCACCATCAACGAATTCGGTATGGCGAGGGCGGAAGCTAGCCGGGGGCGCGAGCAATTCAGCGGGCCGGGGCCGCCAACTCCATCGCCCAGCGCATATTCAGGATTTGATTGAAGGCGCTGGCATCGTCTTCGAATTGCCAACCGGACGGCATGGACCTAACGTTACGGCGTCAGCCCGAACTCAGCCGTCCTGCAAAGCGATCCTGATGGCTTGCTCGACGGGCGAGTACGCCCCATCCGTGCGGTTGAGAAGAAAGGGCCCAGCCGGCACAAGAGGCGGCTGTGCGAGAAAGCGCGGGCGGGAACCGCGATGCTGCTGAGCCGCATGCACCAGAAACGGATGGCACAGGTAGACGGTGCCTGCGTCGCCTGTCGCGAGTACCTCACGCCGCGCAGCCGTTTCAGCAAAACCCTCCGCAGCGGCTAGGTCTCTTGCCGATAAACCGTTGTCCCCCGCTGGGGAGAGAATCCTCGCGACATCGAGATGCGAACCGACACGAATGCGGGTTGGCGCATCACTTTCGCCGACATCGGAGAAAAGAAACAGCATCAGCAGGGCTCTTCCCTTAGAAAACACGTTGATGCGCCAGTTCCGAAAATCATTGGTATCGCCGAGATCAGGAGGGAAACTGCTATCCACGTGCCAGCCCGCGTCTCCTGGATCGTCGGGCGACGGAAATCGAATTGGGAACGTCCCGAGATCGCTTCGAGGCCGCCATCGGCCTGGACCGACCAGTTGATCGAATGCTTGGTGCAGGACTGGCATATTGGCGGCCCTGATAAACGGCGCTTGTTCATACATGCCGAGGCGGATCACCGGCTTCGTCCAGGTTGTTGGGTCGGCCTCATCGCAGCCCGTGTCCCGCCAGAGGATGGAACGGCTCTCGTCCGCAAGCTCACGCGGAAAAGCCTCCTGAATTTTCACGAACCCATCACGGATGAACTGCCTGATCTGCGCATCGCCCACCACCGATGGCGCATGAGCATCAAGCGTTAGGCGATATCGGACAGCTTGTTCGTGGTCCACGGCGCGAACCTAACTCTGTTCAGTATAGGGTATGGGACAAGGTAGACCGAGTAGTCGATCGCCTTCGTCCACCATTCACAATTTCCGACCGGATAACAGACCACGCGAAGTAAATGCACATGCTTGATTACTTGCCGGACGACTGGAATCCAGCCGGCTTCCCCCGAAGTCATGTCGGAGGAAATGCGCCGCGGGGGAGTACTCTCGCGTCTCCTCGGACGCCGTTCTTGGATGACGGGGGCCACAAGTGTGAGATGCCGACTTGCCCTAGATCGCCATAGCCAGTGCGGATCGACTCCCCTCTCATGGAAGCGCTCCGGCACAGTCTAGTGTCACGAAGCGCTCAATCTGATTGACGCGACGTCCCGCCCAGGTACCACATCGACTTGCAAACTTGGATCGGCGGCCGGCACGTAGGTCACAGGCAGGCCAAGCTCGCGCCGAATGATATTGCAGCCCTGTGCGATCGCACTCGCCTTGTAGAAGGCGATCTCTCGGTTGCACCCCTGACGGCCAAAGCCGCAGTCGCTCGATACAATCAAATGTTCTGCCGGAATGAACCTCAGCGCCTTGCGGATCTCGGCGGCCACGTCTTCCGGCCGGTCCGCCTGCAGCGCGCGATGGCTGACGGCGCCCACAGCAATTTTCTTTTTCAGGCCTTGCTTGAATGGCTCAAATAGTTCGAGATCTTTCTGATTACGATCCCTCATTTCAAGCGTCCACACATCGCCCCGGCATCGCTCCAGATAGATCTCGATGGACTTCGCGTAACTCGTATCTTCCATCACGCGCTGCATGTTCGGATTGCCCCAACATGTATGGATCCACAACTCGACGTCATCCAGCCCTTGGACCTCGCGGTTGAACGCTTCGACCATAAACTTGACCTCTTCATGGTCTTTGCCGTAGGTGTTCGCCATGAAGTGGAACGTCGGCTCCTCGATTTGGATACACCGGCAACCTGCATCACGCAGCGCGAGCAATTCCTTATTCATCGCTTCTGCCATATCCCAAATCACTTGGCGCTTGTCCTTGTACTTGGGCGTGTGGATGTCCAGGAAGAGCGCCATCACCTGCGAGCAGCACGTGCCGAACTTTACCGGCTTGCGAGTCTTTCCCTGCGCCATCCGCCACAATTTTGGATAGCCGAGCGGCTTGTGCTCGATCTTGTCGACAACGTGCGGCCATCTCCAGCCAGTGTAGATCTCGTTCAGTAGCGTGCCGCATGGATAGTGGAGCCAAGGCGCGGTCGTCTGCTCCGGCTGCAGATAGTCCCCTTCAAAGCCGGCCCAGCGCTGGAGCGGGTAGTGGTGCCACGCGCGGCCTGCCATGTCCTCATCGAGGTGAAAGTCGCCGTGCGTGAGGATGTCGAGCCCCGCTCGCTCCTGATCACTTATCACCACCGCCAGCGCGTCTTGAAACTTCTCGCGAAAGCGGATATCGAGCATGCAGGTGTCCAGCGGGCGGCCCCACATACTCACGTCGAACCAGCGTGGTCGCGGAAACGAGCCTGTGACAGTACTTGGAAGAATCAGGTTGGCGGTGGCAGTGAACATGGGTTCCTCCGATCGGCATTGTACATCCACTCATGTTCGGTCGGGAGTCGACGTAGCTGCAGGCGGTAAACCCACGGTAAGCCTCTCTGGTAGTTCTAAACAGGCTTAGGAAAAAGTCTTGGAAAGATACGTCCCGATCAACGCGGTTGTCGGAGATCAGCCGGCGGCTGTTCGAGATGCAACCCGCCGAAATGCGGCCGCTGCGCGTAACCGAAGGCGGGCTTTGGCAGGCTTTCGATGCATTTTTCGGAGCACGCGTGCACCAATAGCGGAAGCACGTCAGTCGCAACTCTCAGTGAAATCCACGCCTGATGTGTTTTCTTTTGCGAGAACAGTCCGCCGCACACAACGTAGGTTGCCGGTGCGAGCGCCGTCGGAATCTGCGGCAATCTCGGAAACGGAGGTCGGTACTTGTAGTTGCCGTAAAGACACCGGGTACTGACACGACTTCGAGTTAGGCGCTCGCACCTCGTGATCTCGTATGGAAACCAATGCAGACAACGCGAAGTATACGGATCGAACTCTTCTAAATTCGTCATGTCGCCTATCTCGGGAGGGATTCGCACAAGGTGTCCCCCATGCAGACTCAAAACTTTGACTGACTTCAGTGTGCCAATCGATTTAGGCAGCGTGACGATCTGCTCCCACTTTTCGGAACCGATTCCCACCATCGGATTTAGCTCATCGCACCCTTCCTCGCGAACCTTCGCGATGTACGCTTCCAGCGATTTCCATGCGTGAGAATCTGTCTCCTGAACTTCTGTATGAAACAACAGCTCCTGCCACTCGGGGCGAAGGCCATGTTCCCCGGCAACCTCATCTTCCACTTCATCGGGTTCGTATTGCGCATCGAGGCAATGGCACGACGCGTAGCGCCGCACCGGGTTGGGTTTCAATTCGGCGTCCCCTGTTCCTGATTGCTGGTTAAAGCGGGGGCGAAACAGCTTCACGAGCGGATCTTCGGCAGCGGAGTTCTTCAGACCCTTGCAGAGAAGGATGGCTATCACGGCACCCGCGGCCACGATAACAAACAAGCTGAAGCGATCCCAGAATACGGG
>Ga0066685_10000859_pt1 | contig 11994 bp, 9 predicted proteins | sample GraSoiAngelo_134_FD_62305 | JGI IMG/M metagenome (GOLD analysis project Ga0066685, IMG submission 62305) | Grasslands soil microbial communities from the Angelo Coastal Reserve, California, USA - 14_0929_05_30cm | ecosystem: Environmental > Terrestrial > Soil > Grasslands | place: USA...
CGTTGGTGTCACGCCATCGCCCGAGCGTCAATGTGCTGTTCCGCTCCGTAGCGCAGGCTGCCGGCGCCAGCGCGGTGGGCATATTGATGACCGGAATGGGCGACGACGGTGCGGACGGCCTCCTGGAGATGAAACAGGCCGATGCGCTAACGATTGCCCAGGATGAAGCAAGTTGTGTGGTGTTCGGAATGCCGCGAGAAGCGATTCTTCGGGGCGCCGCAGAAGAAGTTCTCTCGCTGTCCAAGATTCCCGGGGCGATCCTGCGAAACAGTTTCGCGCGGAAATCCTGAACACCGCTCGGGACTATGGAATCCTGAGGAATAAGTGGCGCGCCAGGAGGGATTCGAACCCCCGACCCTTAGCTCCGGAGGCTAATGCTCTATCCATCTGAGCTACTGGCGCGCAGCAGGCGCTCCTCGATGGTGCTAAAGGGCGCAAAACGCAGGAACTTCCATGAACATTAGTATTCTATCCGGTATGATTCTCGGGCGCTAGGGCGCATTCTCGAGCGGCAGGCCGGTTCATCCTTTCGCGCGGGACCTGATTTCTCTGGCCAGTTTTTCGATTTCATCGGTCTTTCTCAGCATGGCAAGGGAGAGCACCTGGACCGAATCCGTTTTTTCCACTTCGGCTTTCAGTTCACTCGCCAGGTCATATAGTCTCTCGACATTTTTCTTGATTTCCTTTTGATTGGCCTCGAGGATCAGTTTGGGATCGACCTTGGGCGGACGCGTATCATCATCCTTTTGTTGCGGGGGATTCTGCGGCTGGCGGGCGCGAACCTGTGCGCTGGGTATGAGGGCGAGTATTCCCGCTGGCACGCCTGCCGCGATTGCGGTTGTCAAAAACCTGCGCCTTGATTCCATGGTCAGAAAACCCCCTTGCTTCCCCTCACTCCCCCGCATCAGGGGGAGAATACTTCTTCGGGCCCCTTCCAATGTTATACTCCCCTTCTCATCAAAATCATGCCTAGTTCCTTCAATCGCCTGTTGGATTTGGCGCTTCCAAACGCACTACACCTTCTTGGGATTCTTGTCATCGCGCTGGTCCTGAACCGGCTGCTCCGCGCGGTAACGAACCTGGTCATCAAGCAGGCGTCGGGACAGGGCCGCCCGGCGCAACTGCGCGAACAACAGACGCGCACGCTGGCGGGAATCCTTTGCGGGACAGGGAGCAAGATCGTCTGGGCCGTGGCGCTGCTGACGGCCCTAGGCGAATTCCATATCAATATCACCGCGGCGGTCACACTTGCAGGTCTCGCCAGCCTCGCCGTGGGCTTGGGGGCGCAAACGCTTGTTCGGGATGTGATCACGGGATTTTACATCGTGCTGGAAGACCAATACGTGGTTGGCGACACGATTCAAATCGCGGACTACATTGGCCGGGTGGAACATTTGACGCTGCGGCGCACGGTGATGCGTGATGCACGCGGAGCGCTGGTGACCATCGCGAATGGGGAGATCCGCACGGTCAGCAACCTCAGCCGAGACTGGTCGCAGACATTCGTGGACGTCTCGCTCGCGCCGGAAAGCCCGATCGAAAAAACGCTGCAGGCGCTGGAGACCGCGGCGGCGGATTTGCGAGGCGATCCAGCGTGGTCGCAAGCGCTGGTAGACGGACCGCGGATTCTTGGCGTGCAGAACTTTGACCGCAATTCGTCGACGGTGCGATTGCAGGTGAGGACCGCGCCGACACGGCAGGATGAGGTCGCGCGAGAGCTTCGGCGGCGCATCCAAGTGGAATTTCAGAAGCAGGGTATACCCATCTCGAGCGTGCAACGCATCGAACTTGCGGGCGTTTCCCATTCCTCGCAGGAAGCGGTCCAACCAGACGCGGCGAGTTAGAGCAAGGAGGACCGGCAATGGCCCAAATTACCTACGAAGAAGTGAACCTGATGCTGCGCTTGTATGACATGAGACGCGAGGCGCGGCTGCGCCAGGCGCGCGCGTGGTTCGTCGAACACTTTCATCCGGAATCGCCGGAAGAAATGATGCAGAAGTATCCGCAAGGCAGCGAGGAAAACACCTACATCCGCATGGTGATCAGCTACTGGGACATGGTCGCGGGCATCGTCAACCGTGGACTGATCAACGACGAATTGTTCTTCGACAGTAATGGGGAGATCTGGGTGGTGTGGGACCGCATGCGATCGATCGTGCCGACGTGGCGCGGGGCCTTCAAGAATCCGCATCTTTTCCACAACATTGAAGAGACTTGCAAGCGGCTGGAAGCCTGGCGGGAGAAACGCGCGCCCGGATCCACGGCGGCGATGCGGCAAATGATGGGGCAAGCGAAACCAGGTACGAAGGGCACCTAGAGTTTGCGGAGCAGGGAAGTTTTCCGAGAGCGAGTCCTATCTGACGATCAGCGCCTCACCCGAACAGGCAAATGAACATGCGAGTCCAATTCGGCAGAAGAGGTTTTCGGACTGGCGACTTTCACGCAGTTGCGTCCGGCCGCCTTGGCCACGTAGAGCGCCGCGTCAGCCTCATGAAGAAGTTCTTCCACTGGCCGGCGGCCCCACTCCTGGTTCAGCAAGAGCCCGAGGCTCATCGTTATCGGAACGGGACCGCAGGATGATGTCACCGGCTTTTGGGCGATGGCTTTGCGAATCTCATCGGCGCGGGCAAATGCGTAGGCTGGATTGCAATTGTTCAGGACCACCAGGAACTCCTCACCGCCATAGCGGCCGACGAAATCATAGGATCGCACGGAAGCAAGCAGGCGCTTCGCCGTTTCCTTCAAGACGTCATCGCCGACTAGGTGGCCGTAAGTATCGTTCACACTCTTGAAGTGATCCAAGTCACACATGAGAATTGCGGTTGAGAAATTCTCGCGAATGGAACGGGCAAGTTCGCGCCCCAGCAGATCCACGATCATGCCGCGATTCCAGAGCGCCGTCAGTCCATCATGAGTGGCCTGAAAGCGCATCTCCTCGCGCGCCTCGATTAGACGGTCTTCGAGATCGAGTATCCGCAAACCGGTGCGCAAGCGCGCCTTCAGCTCTTCGGGGTCATAAGGCTTGGTCAGGTAGTCATCGGCTCCGGATTCGAGTCCCGCGACGACGTCTTCCTTTGACTCCTTGGATGTGAGCAACACCATATAGACATAGGATTGCTGTTTCCTTTTCCGCACTTCGCGGCAGACGCCCGGCCCATCCAACTCGGGCATCACCCAGTCCAACAAGGCAAGCCTGGGTCCGTTTGCTGGGCAAAGTTGCTCGGTGGCCAAGCGGCCGTTTTCCACGGCGGTCACTTCGTAGCCCGCGCGCTCCAGGGTTTTCTGGAGGAGCTTCCGCGACATCAATTCGTCATCGGCGATAAAAACCTTCATCCACACACCTCTACCATGTACGCGTCTAGCTGCAGCAGGAGCTCTTTGCTTATGCTTTCGAAGGACGCGCAGGCTTCCCGAAATTCGGACACTTCTCGACTGCGGCCCAATTGTTCGAGCCTAGCGGCGGCATCTGCCACCGGGCCGGCAGCCAGATTGGAGAGCATGCCCTTCAAGGTATGCGCCTCGGCTGCGACTTTTTCGCCATCCAAGGAATCCGCGGCAAGGCGCAAAGCCTGGAGATGGCGGGGAAATTCCTCCTTGAAAATCAGGAAGAGATCGCGCATGAGTTCACGATCATTTTCGACGCGGGCCAAAAGTTCAGCGAGATCAACGGTTGCGCTGGGCATGTATTCTTCCCCCTTCTGGGTGGGACGAGGAGTTTCGGCGAGAGCTGGTCTGGTCAACCGCTCAATTTCCGCACGAAGGAATCCGGCTCGTACTGGTTTGGAGACGTAGCCATCCATTCCAATCGACAAGTATTTTTCCGCGTCTCCGGCCATAGCATGTGCCGTCATAGCAATGATCGGGATATGGCCGCCGGATTGGTGTTCACCGTCGCGAATTTTTTGTGTGGCCTCGACTCCGCCCATCACGGGCATTTGGATATCCATTAAGATCAAGTCAAAAGAATTCGGCTTCAACAACTCGAGCGCTTCCCTGCCATTGATAGCAAGTGTGACTTGGTGCCCCATCTTTTCGAGCAGGCGCAGCGCCAGCTTCTGATTCACGCGATTGTCTTCGACGAGTAGCAACCGCAGGCCGCGGGCTTTTCCCATTTCGGCGCCGGGGGTAGGAGTCTTTTCGGAAGGAGCGGGAAGCTTTAGTCCGTGACGAATGGCTTCAAGCAGGGTTGCGCGACGCAGCGGTTTGATGAGACTCCGTTCAATCCCAAGCTTCTTCAAACGAGCCGCATCGACCGAGCCCGGCGCCGAGGATAAGATGACGATCACAGGCTGGTCTTTCTTAGCGAATTGACGCATCCGTTCGGCCACCTCATATCCATCCATGCCGGGCATGTTTTGATCGAGCAGAACGACAGAGAATGGAGTGCCCTCCTCCAAGTTCTTTCTGAACAGTTCAAGGGCTTCCATGCCACTCGCTGCGCAAGTTGCGAGCAATCCCCATTGAGGAAGGATGTGCATCAATAAGATCCGGTTTATTTCGTTATCGTCGACGACTAAAGCCCTCTCATTCTCCATCGCGGGGTGCGCGTCCTGCGGAAGCATGGTAGCGGCTGCTGTTCCAATCAAGAACGGGACTGTGAAGGTGAAGGTGCTGCCTTTGTCCGGTGCGCTTTCGAGTTCTATTTCGCCCTTCATCAGCCGGATCAGTCGGGCGGAAATGGAGAGTCCCAGCCCGGTGCCGCCAAACTCACGCGTCGTTGACGAATCTCCTTGTGAGAAAGCATCGAAGATCTGCTGCTGTTTGTCTTTGGGGATACCCATGCCCGTATCGAAAACGGAAAAACGGATGGGGATGAATCCGTCCGCGGATTGGAGGCGTTGCGCCCGTACGCTTACTTCCCCTTCCTTCGTGAACTTGATGGCGTTACCGGCGAGATTGATAAGAATCTGGCGCAAGCGGGTGGGATCGCCCAGAAGGACTTCGGGGACTTCGCCCTGCAAGGCCCAAGTGACTTCCAACTCTTTCTGTTGGGCGCGAACAGCAAGAGGTTCTAATGCACTCTCGATGCAATCCAGTAGGGAGAAAGGGACACTCTCAAGATCAAGCCGACCGGCTTCGATCTTTGAAAAATCCAGGATGTCATTGATGATCCCTAGCAAGGATTCGGCCGAAGACCGCACCATTTCGAGATACTCGCGTTGCTCGGGCTTGAGTTCGGTATCAAGCGCGAGCTCGGTCATGCCAAGGATACCGTTCATGGGAGTACGTATCTCATGGCTCATGTTGGCCAGAAATTCGCTTTTGGCTCGGCTGGCGGCTTCCGCCGCTTGCTTGGCCTCCACCAGACGCTGCTCTGCCGCACGCTGCTTGGTAATGTCTTCGATTACTCCCACATATCCCTGCAAGATCCCATCGGTTCCCGCCAGCGCTCGTGTTTGCCATTGCACCCAGTTCACATGGCCTTCCGGTGTAAGAAACCGGCACTGATCTCTCAACTCAATCTGCAACGCGAAGCCGCTTTCCCAAAGTTTTTCAACCATGGTGCGGTCTTCAGGATGCACCGCATCCGCCCAGCCTTTGCGCATCGCATGTTCTGCCGTACGACCAGTCATCTCTTCCCAACGTTTGTTGGTGTAAAGAATTTTCCCTGTAGCATCCGTATAAAAAATTCCAATCGGCGCGGCTGCGCTTACAGTGCGGAAGAGCTCCTCACTTTCCCGCAGAGCGCGCTGTGCTTCCAAGCGCTCGCTGATGTCTTGGTATAGCGCCAGTACATTGTGTTCCCCGCTTTCCAACGGCAGCGGTACGGCATGTACCTCTACGTCCACCAGATCTCCGCTTCTCCTCTTGCGCTTTGCCGTTTCGTGGATGGAGTCCTTTTTCACATTCTTCAGCCGTTCATCCATTTCCTCCCTGTTGAGACAGGAAGGGTAGAGCAGGTCGTCAACTCTCCTGCCGATGGCTTCCTCGCTTGTATATCCAAATAATTTTTCGAACGCAGGATTTACAAGCTCCAAGTTCCCGTCGGGCCCGCCCACAGCGATCGCGAGTGGGTTGTTAGTGATCAAAGTATTTAGAAACGCGGTGCGCTGCTGAAGCTCTTGCTCGGTGCGTCTTCGCTCCTTGACCTCCATTTCCAGTTCACCGGTGCGCGCGGCGACACGGAGTTCCAACACGTCGCGCGCTTCGTTCAATGCAGCATCGCGCCTCTCGATTTCATCCAACATGTGATTGAAATCTGCTCCGAGCTGCCGGAGCTCGCGCCCAGCGAGGGGCGGCGCTCGCAAGGAATAGGACTTCTCGGCAGCGAATGAGCGCGCGATAGCGGCCAAATTTCGGATTGGTCTTGTAATTCCCCGCTGCAGGACTGCAGTCAGTAGGTAAACAACCAGCAAACTTCCAACAGCGATTAACGCCGTCAATTGTTCAAAACGCCGCAGCCGCTCCTGCAGGTCCGTGATGTCTGACTCCAAGTAGAGCCAACCCAGCCTTCGCCTCTCTAGACGCACCGAAGTAGAGTAGGAGACGCGATTCTTGCTCCAAACCATTCCGTCGGGGGGGCGATCGGGTGGAAGAATCTTTGCGTTCAGATCAGCACGGATATAGGACGCAAAAAAATCTCCGTCAGAACGATAGAGAACTCCAAAGCGGATCTGACTTCGCGTGCTGAGCGCCTCCAAGAGTTTTGACCCGCCAATAGCATCGTCAAAAGCCAGGGCTGCCGTGGAGTTCGTGCCGACGAGGTCCGCAACCGATCGTAGATCCTCTTCCTTGTGTTCTTTCGCGACATGCATGTCATAAGCGAGGAAACCCAAACAACCTAGCAAGACTCCGATGCCGCTCGTAAGCATGGTCAGAAGCAGCAACCGTTGGCGGAGAGAAAGTTCGCGAATCGTGCCGATTGGCATGTCAGCTCTTTGCCGCCTCTGTCTGATTCACGACGTGGCGTGCCAAGGCGAGCAGCCGGGAACTGATTTTCAAGTGCGCTTTGTTGGCAGCTTCCAGATTCACGTCAAATTGAATCGTTCCTTGCTGGCCGGAGAAGCTTAGAATTCCACCGGCGTCGAGAAATTCCGGTGTTTCCCCCACGGTGAATACCATTCGCCCGCGCACAGCGTCCAGCGCCTGGGTGTATCTCTTCTGCTCCGAGCGGCTGACGAACAGAATTTGACACGCGGACAATTCCTGTGGTTTGCGTATCCAGCGAATTTCAATGCGCCGATCGTGGACCGTCGCGCCCCGGGTTATTTCCGCCAGAGAAGTTCCAAAAGAAAACTCCCCGAACACACAAACCAGAAATGATGCTTTCCCTTGCGGCCATGCCTCCTGCGGCCACTCCACAAAGCTTGGAAAATTCGCAAGATAATTGGCTTTGGCGCGATATTCAGTCGCCACGGGGCTTTGCGCCGGAAGTGGAAGTGAAGCCAATACAAAAGACAGTGCCGCGCCAACGCGCAGCAGGGCTCGGGACGGCCATCCCGGCGTGGTGAACAGACTTCGATTCTTGCAGTGATGGCAAGACACGAGAATCCCCAGGAGAACAAGGGCACGCTGGTGTCCAAGTGCGAAGGCATCATTCAGGCTAGGTGATTGATAAGAATCGAGTTCGGTTCAGGTGTTTGGCTCTGCTCGGAAACCGGATACCCGCGATGGAACGAAATTGAAGAAATGGTTCAATTTGAAACTAGCAGCTGGAACACCTGATTTGGATAAGGAAATCCAAGAGGTTTGGAGGCGCGGGTGGGATTCGAACCCACGAATGGAGGTTTTGCAGACCTCTCCCTTGGGCCACTTGGGTACCGCGCCGAATCTTTAAGTATAGCAAATCTGCTCGAACTCTTTGGACATCCCTGGCAACGTTGCTTCTGCCAAACTTTACTTTTTTTCTGCGACTGACGAGATTTTTGCCTCGCGCAAGAATCGCGCGGACTCTTCAGGCGGTGTCGGATTGATGTAAAAACCCGTGCCCCACTCGAAGCCGGCTACTTTCGTCAACTTCGGAATGATCTCGATATGCCAGTGGTAGTGATCGTTGATCTCTTCCCCGATCGGAGAAGTGTGAATCATGAAGTTGAGCGCGGGCCGGTCCAGCACCTGGTCGAGGCGCATAAGGGTATCCTTCAGCATTCGCGCCAGGCTGGCATACATGGAGCTCTGGTTATTCTCATAAGATGACCCGTGCGCCTTTGGCAGCAGCCACATCTCGAACGGGAAGCGCGGCGCATAGGGAGCAAGCGTGATGAAATGCTCGTTTTCACCGATGACCCGCTCGCCGGTGTCGCGCTCCTGCCGGATGATGTCGCAAAAAATACAGCGCTCTTTCTCGTCGTAGTAGTGCCAGCAGTTGTCGACTTCTTCCCGGACGCGGCGGGGAACGATTGGCAGGGCAATTAACTGCGAGTGTGGGTGATCGATGGTCGCCCCCGCAGCTTCCCCGTGATTCTTGAAAATGAGGATGTAGCGGAAGCGCTTGTCATTCTTCAGGTCCAGCATGCGGTCACGATAGCCCCAGAGCACGTCCTCCACGGCGCGTTCGGGCAGGGTGGCGAGCGTCGCAAGATGGTTTGGCGATTCAATCACGACTTCGTGCGCGCCGATTCCGTTCATCTTGTCAAAGAGACCTTCACCTTCGCGGTCCAGTTCACCTTCGATGCCCAGCGCGGGAAATTTGTTTGGCACAACCCGGATGCTCCAGCCTGGCGTGTTTGGGCCTCCGCCGTTCCGCCCGTAGACGAGGATTTCCGGCGGAGTTCGAGCTTCATTGCCCATGCAGAAGGGGCAATTCTTCTCTTCTCTTGGGATGACGCTCTCTCGGAGGAAATCGTTTGGCCGCTTCCCTCGTTCCGTCGATATGATCACCCATCGGCCCGTGATCGGGTCCTTACGCAACTCCGGCAAAGCATTCCTCCTCGAACAGGTTTCAGTCACCCGCGCGGGGCGAGCAACCTAGAGACTCTGAATTGTACCGCGTCTGGCGTCTCCGTGAAGGTGTTCCCGTCAGCCCTTCACATTTGAGGGCTGAAGGCGTCTTTGTGCAACCGTACCACCGGCGGCTGGCCCGGGCAGTTATCAATGGCGATGACATCAAACCGGCAGGGACATTCGCCGACGTGACGTTCCGCCAGAAATCGCTGCGCGGTGCGGACCACCAAGTGTTGTTTTTCCCTGGTAACGCTGAGTTCGGGCAGTGCCGGCAAGTCCTCCCGGACCGTGCGCGTTCTGACTTCCACGAATGCCAGCGTCTTACCATCGTAGCCGACGAGGTCGATTTCGCCTTTGATGCCACGCGGAGTGTAATTGCGAGCCACGAAAACGTACCCCTGCCTACGCAAATACCAATAGGCATAGGTCTCTCCGCGGATGCCAGTGCGCCGGGCTTCCAGCTTCTTCGCATCGCTGGAAAAACTCTCCTCTTCGCACAGTCCGCGCCGCGCCGCCCAGTGCACGGCCCGAAACATCAGTTGTGAAAATATCGGCATGGTCCAGGCACCGATTCCTTGGCGTTTCGCGAAGTATAAACAAAAATCCCGTGGCTGCCATACTTCTTCCGTGGCAACCACGGGAATCTATTTGGTTCGCTCTGAAGATTCTGGCCCTCGGTGATCTCTGTGTCAGACCTTTTTCTCGGCCTCACGGAAGCAGTCTTCCAGTGTCCGCACGGCAAAGTCAGCCTGTTCCTGATCGATCAAGAGCGGTGGTGACAGGCGAAGGGTGTTCTCACCTGCACCGAGCACCAACAAGCCCTTGTGAAACGCCAGATCGACGATCAAGTTGCGCAGATCCGCGGCTTTTTCCTTGGTCCGCTGATCCCGCACGATTTCGATGCCGACCATCAATCCGCGTCCCCGTACATCGCCGACGATCTTGAAGTTTTTCGTCCAATTGGCCAGGCGCCCGAAGAGGTAGTCACCCATGCGATGGGCGTTCTCCTTGTACTCGCCTTCGATCAGGTCCATGGTGGCCAGCGCTGCCGCAAGGCATACCGGGTTTCCGCCGAACGTCGTGCCATGCGCGCCGGGCCCCCAGCGCATCACGCTTTCTCTGGCAATGATCGCGCCGAGCGGCATCCCGCTGGCAATGCCCTTGGCGGAGCAAAGAATGTCCGGTTCGATTCCGGCATGTTCACTGGCCCACCACTTCCCCGTTCGTCCGATGCCCGACTGCACTTCGTCCACGATGAACATGATGCCGTGCTGGCGGCAGATGCGCTGCAGTTCCTGGAGGAAGAACTTCGGCGCGGGTACGTACCCTCCTTCGCCCTGAATGGGTTCGATGATGATGCCAGCAACGTCTTCGGGGTCGAACAAACGCTTGAAAATTTGTCCTTCAAGTTGCTCGAGAATTTCCGCACCGCAGGTCTCCGCGGTATGGCCGTGCGCGCAACGGTAAGCGTAGGGATATGGGATGTGTTCGATTCCACTGAGCAACGCGCCGAATCCTTTTCGTTGTGTTGATTTCGACGCCGTCAGCGAGAGCGCGCCCATCGAACGGCCGTGGAAGCAGCCGTAGAACGCGACGAATTTGTCGCGCCGGGTGGCGTATCTCGCCAGTTTGATGGCGCCTTCGACCGCCTCGGTCCCTGAATTGGTGAAAAAAACTTTCTTGCTTTCCGCACCCGGCATCGTCCGGCCCAGGCGCTCCGCCAGTTGCGGCATACTTTCGTAATAAAAATCCGTACCGGACATGTGAATCAGCTCGGCAGCCTGCCTCTGAATCGCAGAGACAACTTTCGGATGACAGTGTCCGGTCGAGCACACGGCGATACCCGCGGCGAAATCGAGGAAGGAGTTACCGTCCACATCCTCCACGATCGCGCCGTGTCCGCGCTTAGCTACCAGCGGATAGTCGCGCGTATACGAGGGCGACATAAATTTGGCGTCTTGCTCCAGAACGCGCTTGGCGTTCGGCCCGGGCAGCGCAGTCACCAGCCGAGGTGTTTTCACTTCCAAAGTCGTTGGCATCTCTTCCTCCATAGAAGAAACAAAAGGTTGGAGTTAATCGAGACTGCGGGGCGAGAGCAGGCGCGCGAACGGACGAATCCGGGAGTGGCCTGCGAGAAAGTAAACAAGATTTAGTTAGTCGACGCCGTAGAGTTGTGGCCGCTGGGCGGCCGGCGGGCAGTTCCCCGGGAGGAATGAAGGGCGAATTTGAAGGTTAAGGCTCACTTGCGTTTCCAGCGGACGCTGCCATCTTTCGCGTCCTCGATCATTATACCACGATTTGCCAGTTCTTTACGGATACGATCGGCGGCGGCAAAATCGCGGCTTTTCTTAGCGGCGTTGCGCTCCGCAACTAGCCGATCGACCTCTGCGTCGTCCGGTCCGTTCTCTGTGCTGCCATATCCGAGAGCACGAAGCTTCTCGCCATCATTGTCCTCCACGACGGCGAAGACCTTGTCGAACGTAGCCAGAAACTCCAGCACTGCTGGAACATCACCCTGGCAGAATTCACCTTTATCGACGGCAATATTCGCCTCGCGCACTAGGTCAAACGCTGCTGCCAGCGCCCGCGCGGTATTCAAATCGTCCGCAAGCCCCGCATGAAACTCGTCCGCCGCCTGCGCAATGCGCGCGGCCATACCCTCTTGCTTGCCCGCGGGAAATTTTCCCCGCTTCAACCGATCGGCAAAATTCCGCAGCCGTTCCACCGAGCTGGCCGCCTGCTGCAGACCATCGAATGTGAAATTGAGCTGCTTGCGGTAAGGAACACTGGCGAGTGCAAACCGCAGCGCCGAGGGCTTATAACCTTTCGCAAACAAATCGCGTAGCGTGAAGAAGTTCCCCAGCGACTTGGACATCTTCTCGCCTTCGACAAGCAGGTGCTCGGCATGCAGCCAGTAGCGCACGAACGGCTTTCCCGTCGCGCCTTCGCTCTGCGCGATTTCGTTCTCGTGATGCGGAAATGCCAGATCAATTCCACCGGTGTGAATATCCAGAGTCTCGCCGAGATATCTCATGGCCATCGCGGAACACTCAATATGCCAGCCGGGACGTCCGCGACCAATCGCTGTCTCCCAGAAGTGCTCTCCCGGTT
>Ga0066685_10000862_pt1 | contig 11988 bp, 5 predicted proteins | sample GraSoiAngelo_134_FD_62305 | JGI IMG/M metagenome (GOLD analysis project Ga0066685, IMG submission 62305) | Grasslands soil microbial communities from the Angelo Coastal Reserve, California, USA - 14_0929_05_30cm | ecosystem: Environmental > Terrestrial > Soil > Grasslands | place: USA...
AAAAAGCGAAAGCGGGACAGATTTTGGAATTGCAGGTTTCATGGAAAGAAAAGGCGCGACTTATCTCGTTTTTCCCAAATCGCTGAAACGCTTTGCGGATAAGCGAATCGTCGGGATTGATTGGGCGCTTCTTTCCCGATAAAGGCAACGCTCCGTTCCCGTCGCATTCTAAATCCGGACCTAGCCCGGTGGCCAGGCGAGCGCACGTTTGCCAAGCAGATGTACGTGCAAATGCGGCACGCTTTCGCCTGCGTCGGGTCCGCTGTTGATCACAACGCGATAGCCACTGGAAAGATCGAGCTTCTTTGCGAGATCGCTGGCGACAAGAAGTAATTTTCCGAGTAACGCGCGATCGTTTTCTGTCGCATCCCCGAGACGCGGCACCACCCTTTTTGGCACAATCAGTACATGCACTGGCGCTTGCGGATTGACGTCGTGAAAAGCGATTGCGTCGTCATCCTCCCAAATGATTTTCGCTGGAATTTGTCGTGCGATAATTTTTTCAAAGATGGTCATGACATTTTAAACGCTTGGAAGGTCAGAAGCTGGAATCGGGGTAAATCTGCGCAATCTGGCGGTAATTCAAATGCGAAAACCAGAGGCTAATGAATTTCTTGGAGACCAATGGAGCCCAAAGAAACCCGAGGCAATCAGTAAGCCAGGGAGATCTAGCGAACTTCAACGCAGCGAACAATCAAGCCGCGGAAGGTCAGTTTTCGATGTTAGTTTTTCGCGCACGAAGCAGACGATTTCTGCGCGCAGAGTATCACAGGCGCGCGTCCATGTTTTCACACCGCGAAGGTGTTTCACGCAAGATTGCAGCGAGCAAAGCTGCAGATTGTCCACGCCGGTTTCAATCAGCGTGTTAATTCGCTTTTCCAAAAGATCAAAAAACGCGAGTTCGTATCCGGTGCCCGCTTGATGGGCAACGTCCACCAACGAGATAGAAATGGGCGGCGGCGAGGGCGTAAAATGCGGGACAATCTCCTTGTAACCGATCACTTTCAGGACGTAACGCACAGTCTGAGATAGCTGGCTGAACGCGACCACGTTTTCGTCATTCCGCAGGCGCAAGTAAAACGCGATGCTCTCGGTCACATGATCGGTCAGCCACCAACTCGGATACCCGGCTTCATCGGCCGCCCGCGTGATGGCGGCGTGCAACCAATCGCGATTGAACTCGAAGAGTTGCCCTGAGTCTGTGCGGAGATATGGAAATTCTTCCTTAAAGGCGACCATGATTCTTATTGATTGCGATGTTGCGCGATCCGGCTGCGGGACCCGATCCCTCTTGTGGTGGCTCAGGCGGAAACAACTCCCGCTGGAGCGTATTCGGCTTTACTCGGCGGCCAAGGGTGTGAATTGCATCTACAAATTGATCGACATCCTGAAATCGCTGGTGCACAGAAGCGTAACGCAAATACGCCACCTCATCGAGACCGCGCAATTTTTCGAGCACCTTCGCTCCGATCGCCGACGAAAGAACCTCACGCCCGCTGGTTTCAAGTTCGTGCACAATTTCGTCTACCATCTCCTCCAGAGTCAGAAGACTGGTGGAGCGTTTTTCAAAAGCCTTGGCGATGCTGGCGGCCAGCTTGCGGCGATCGAACGCCTCGTGTGTTCTGTCCCGTTTTACAACGCGCAGATCCGAGCGCTCGATTTCCTCATAGGTGGTAAAGCGATATTTGCATTTCAAACATTCGCGGCGACGACGGATGCTTGAACTATCCCGCGACTGACGGGAATCGATGACTTTGTCATCACGAGACCCGCACTTGGGGCAACGCATAGTGTGAACAAGTTAATTAGCATACTATTTGTTGTAGCGTCAATGCTTCTTTACGTTGTTCTTTCTTCGTCATCGCGTTTTGAACTCGATGTCGTAAAACAAATCGAGACGAATGGTAGGGCGCGACTGCCGTACGCGCGCCGGAGCACAGCCATCTTGACTGTGGGCCGACGGGCATCTTGCCTGTCGGATCTGGTTGATCGCCCATATTGACGTAGCGCCATGCGAGCGCTAGACCCATTCGAAATGCAACACCGGGCAACGCGCCGCGCTACATATGGTCCGTGGCTCGTCGGTCTCGGCGCGGCGCTATGGGGGACAGAAAGCGCGTGGCGTATCCCGCTAAACGCGCTATTTGATGCCAGCGTAATCGTTTTTTGGGAGCACGTGCTGATCCTGATCATGTTCCTGCCGCTTCTGGTGTCGCGCTTGGACGAGATTCGCAAAATCCACGCGAGCACCTGGGGATACCTGTTATTCTCCGGGTTCGCAGGATCGGCTGTCGGCACGATTTTCTTCACCCTCGCGCTGAAATATGGCAATCCGACCGTCGTAAACGTCATCCTGAATATTCAGCCCGTTATTTCAACGATGGCCGCATTCCTGATCTTCGGCGACCGACTTGCCGATCGCTTCTTTCTTTACGCTGGTATCGCGATCCTTGCCGGCGTCTTCGTTTCGGTTGCACATCCAGCGCTAATCGGCGTCTCATTCGAGCGCGCCGGCCTCAATCGTGGCACAGGCTTCGCACTTATTTGTGCCTTGTTCTGGGGACTCTCCACCGTCGCAGGTCGCGGCGTCATGATCGGCATGTCACTTAGGCTCGCCTCAAGTCTGCGCATCGTCGTCGGGCTCACCTGCATGACGCTGATCCTTCTCGGCTACGGGAAACTTTATGGTGCATCTCTCTGGCCGGCGGCCGCGCAGGCGCACGCCACAAAAGCAATAGTCCTGCTGCTTCTGCTTGCGTCGTTCTCAGGTGGTATTCCGCTCTTGATATACTTTCAAGGGCTGCACCTCACAAGGGCATCAACAGCGGGCTATTTTGAGATGATGCAGACGCTCGCTGCCGTGTGCATCACGTGGGGCTTTTTCCATGCCAGTCTTTACCTGCACCAGGTAATTGCAGCCATCGCCCTGATCGCTGCCCTGGCGATGGTGCACCACGTGCAACAACAGATCGAAACCCGCAACCCCGAAAGCATTCGGGGCTGATGCCTGCATTCGCGGCAGACGTTTTGCGCTCTAAACCATTAATCGATCACAAAAAACTTGGCTGGCGGCGAACATTTTTCTTGCCACGCTTTTCGGAAGCTGGCAAAACCGCCGGCGATCTTATCCCCCTTCATGAGATTTCCCCGCCATCCGTACCTTTTCGTATTGCTTTCGGCATGGCTGGCGCATGCAGGCGTTTCGCAGCCAGACCCCATCCAGCGCCGGGTGGCAGCGGGCCTGAATCACAGTCTCACCTTAAAGGAAGATGGGACATTATGGACTTGGGGGGCTAACAACTACGGTCAGCTCGGGATGGGGACCACGCTGGACCAGTGGTTTCCGGGCCAAGTAAGTGCGTTGAGCAATCTAGTGGTAGTGGCTGGAGGCGCTTACCATAGTGTCGCAGCCAAATCAGACGGCACTGTCTGGACGTGGGGTTACAACGCATACGGACAACTTGGGGACGGGACGACCACACAACGAACCAGTCCGGTTCAGGTAAGCGGGCTAGCGAACGTAGTGGCGGTTGCGGCTGGCGACTACCACACGGTCGCGTTAAAAAGTGACGGGACTGTCTGGGCGTGGGGCTATAATTATTACGGACAGCTGGGAGACGGAACGACGACCAATCGGACTACTCCGGTGCAGGTGAGCGGATTAAGCGGGGTCACGGCAATTGCTGCGGGCCAGTATTTTAGTCTGGCACTGAAATCAGATGGGACGATCTGGGCTTGGGGATACAATGGGAACGGCCAACTTGGCGACGGCACAGCAACCAATCGCTCCATTCCGGTGAGGTCGGGAACTATCTACAATGTAGTGGCGATTGCGGCTGGCCAGCGACATGGTGTTGCGTTAAAGGCTGACGGGACAGTTTGGGACTGGGGCTACAACGCCTACGGCCAGCTCGGCGATGGAACGACGACTCAACGGTTGACGGCCGTGCAAGCCACTGGGGTGGCGAATATAGCGGCTGTTGCAGCCGGGCAGAATCATACCGCGGCAGCCAAAAGCGATGGAACCGTCATGGCGTGGGGTTGGAACACTTATGGCCAACTTGGCGATGGAACGACGACCCAGCGAAACGCTGCGGTTTCGCTTTTGGGCGTAAGTAGTGTTGCTGCGGTCGCGGCGGGCAATCATACGGTGCTACTGAAGAGTGATGGCGGCGTGTGGGGCACTGGCTTCAATACAAGCGGACAACTAGGAAAGGGAACCGCGGTAAACGCAAGCACTGTCGCATTCGTTGTAAACTTCACATTTGCTGGCCAGGTTGGAATGCCAACCTTTGCTCCTTCGGGAGGCCAATACTTGCAAGCTGAGTCAGTGACGGTGAGCTGCGCGACACCTGGTGCGACGATCCACTACACGACGAATGGGAGTGATCCGACAGCGTCCGATCCTGTAGTTGCTTCCGGGTCTTCGATCAATGTTGGCAACACGACGCTCTTGCGAGCCAAGGCTTTTCTGGCCGGCTGTAGCCCGAGCAATACGAAAAGCGCGGTTTATCAGATTGGTGGTTACGTGGCTAGCTCTCTTTACCACAGCCTGGCAATCAAACCGGATGGGACGTTATGGAGTTGGGGCTACAACTCCTACGGTCAACTGGGGATTGGAGGCACGACAGATCAATGGCTTCCGGCGCAAGTGAATGGTTTGAGCAATGTGACGGCAGCAACCGCTGGGACTTACCATAGTGTAGCAGCCAAAGCGGACGGGACCGTCTGGGCGTGGGGGCGTAATAATTATGGGGAGCTTGGGGACGGGACCACAACAAATCGCTCCATCCCGGTGCAGGTAAGCGGGTTAACTAACATAATCGCGGTCGCAGCTGGCGACTATCATACGGTGACCTTAAAGAGTGACGGGACAGTGTGGGCGTGGGGTTACAATGGCAATGGACGCCTGGGAGATGGAACGACGACACAGCGCAACACTCCGGTGCAGGTAAGCGGCCTAAGCGGAGTCATCGCAATTGCGGCCGGGCGGGATTTTACTCTGGCGTTAAAATCGGATGGGACCGTGTGGGGCTGGGGTTACAATTCCAATGGAGAGCTGGGCAACGGAACTTCGAACGATAGTTACGTTCCGGTGCGATCAGGAACGATTTATGACGCGGTAGCGATCGCGGCAGGCCAGTTACATGCTGTTGCCTTAAAGGCTGACGGCACAGTCTGGGATTGGGGTTATAATGGTTATGGCCAACTTGGCGATGGAACAACCACGCAGCGCTTGACGGCCGTGCAGGCCATTGGAGTCACCAACGCCGTTGCTGTTGCAGCTGGCCAATATCATACGCTGGCTGTCAGGATGGACGGGACGGTGATGGCGTGGGGTTACAATGCTCAAGGTCAACTGGGAGATGGGACTAACACGAACCGGAGCACTCCCGTGGCAGTGATTAATCTTACGGGGGCGACCTCTGTAAGTGCTGGCACCCACAGCGTTGCGGTGAAGAGCGATGGGACCATTTGGAGCTTTGGGACAAATACCTATGGACAATTGGGCAACGGAACAAATGTCAATTCGAATGTCCCAACGCTGGTTGTGAACCTCAGATTGGCCGCTCAGGTTGCGACGCCGGCCTTCAGTCCCGAAGGAGGGCGTTATTTGCAGCCTACGAATGTGACGGTGAGCTGTGCAACAGCTGGTGCAACGATTCGCTACACGACCAATGGAAGCGATCCGACAGCGTCGGACGCTGTGGTAGCTTCGGGATCCTCACTGAGCATTGGCAATACTACGCTATTGCGCGCCAAGGCATTTTTGTCCGGGTATGGCCCGAGTGATACCAAGAGCGACGCGTACCACATTGGGGGCTACGTGGTTGCAGGTCTCAATAATACTTTCGTGATTAAGCCAGATGGGACGCTGTGGAGTTGGGGGAGCAATAACTACGGGCAGCTTGGGATTGGGAGCACGGTCGATCAATGGTTTCCAGCGCAAGTGAGTGGGCTAAGTGGTGTGACGGCAGTTGCGGCTGGGACTTACCACAGTGTGGCCGCCAGAGCGGACGGGACGGTCTGGGCGTGGGGACACAATAATTATGGACAGCTGGGAGATGGGACGACGACGCAGCGGACCACGCCTGTACAGGTGAGCGGGTTGACGAATGTGATAGCGGTGGCAGCAGGGGACTATCACACAGTGGCCTTGAAGAGTGACGGGACTGTCTGGGCATGGGGTTATAATTATTACGGACAGCTGGGAGACGGGACGACGACCAATCGGCCTACTCCAGTTCAGGTGAGCGGATTAAGCGGGGTCACGGCAATTGCTGCGGGTCAGTATTTTAGTCTCGCATTGAAATCCGATGGGACGGTTTGGGCTTGGGGATACAACGGTTACGGGCAACTTGGCAACGGCACGACGACCACTACTTATGTCCCGGTCTGGTCGGGAACCATTTATGACGCGGTGGCGATTGCGGCTGGCCAGCGACATGGTGTTGCATTAAAGGCTGACGGGACGGTTTGGGACTGGGGCTACAATGTTTATGGCCAACTTGGCGATGGGACGACCACACAGCGCTTGAGAGCGGTGCAGGCTATCGGAGTTACCAGCACCATTGCGATCGCCGCTGGTCAATATCACACGGCGGCTCTTATAAGCGATGGCACTGTGATGACATGGGGATGGAACAATTACGGTCAACTCGGCGATGGCACTCTCATTCAGCGGAATACGCCGGTTGTAAGCAGGTTTGCCGGTGCGGTCTCTATAGCGGCAGGCAATCATACAGTGGTACTCGACGCCGACGGAGAGGCCTGGGGCGCCGGACTGAATGCGAGCGGACAGTTGGGAAATGACGCCAACGCAAATACCACCTTTCCGGTAACGGCTGCAAACTTTACGATGGGCGACCAGGTTGCAATGCCCACGTTTGGCCCAGAAGGAGGGTTCTATACCCAACCTCAAACTGTGACGGTCAGTTGCGCCACGCTAGGCGCAACGATCCGCTACACGACTAATGGAACTGAACCGACGGAGGCTGATCCTGTCTTAGCTTCTGGATCGAGCGTAAACGTCGCGAACACGACCATATTGCGCGCCAAGGCTTTTAAGACCGGAAGCGCTCCCAGTCAGGTGAAGAGCGGCGCTTATCAAATAGGGCTTCAACTAACTTCCGGGGAGAACCACAGTCTGGCAGTAAACACTGATGGAACCGTATGGAGTTGGGGGGACAATTATTATGGGCAACTAGGCATTGGCAACACCACGGACCAATCGACTCCGTCCCAGGTCCCGAGCTTGAGTAACGTCGTGACCGCAGCCGGCGGTGGATCACATAGCATTGTAGTAAAGAGCGACGGCACGGTTGCCATATGGGGTTACAATAACTACGGGCAGCTGGGTGACGGGACGACAATGCAACGAAACAGTCCCGTCGCTGTCACTAATCTTTCTGGTGTGACTGCGGTCGCAGCCGGAACAAGCCACACCGTGGCGCTGAAATCTGACGGAACTGTGTGGGCTTGGGGGTCTAACGGCTATGGGCAGCTTGGGGACGGGACAACGACGCAGCGCAACATCCCGGTCCAGGTGATTGGACTTAATGGAGTTATCAGGATTGCCGCCGCAGGAAATTTTACCATGTCCTTGAAGGGCGACGGAACGGTATGGGCGTGGGGCTTAAACTGGCATGGGGGGCTTGGGGACGGCACGACGACTAATCGCTCCATTCCCGTACAAGTAAGCGGATTAAGCGGAGCCGTGGCAATTGCGGCCGGGCTGTATCACGCAGTGGCTTTAAAGTATGATGGCACTTTGTGGGCGTGGGGTTACAATTATTTCGGCCAACTTTGCAATGGTGGGACAACCAACACCTCTATTGCAGTCAGGTCCGGGACGATTTACGACGTAGTAGCAATCGCGGCCGGGGAAATACACACGTTAATGGTCAAAGGTGATGGTACCGTCTGGGGTTGTGGCGCAAATGGTTATGGGCAACTTGGGGACGGGACAACGACGCAGCGCCTTGTACCGGTGCTTGTAAACGCACTAGCCGGCGCGACATCGGTGAGCGGCTGGGATCATTCCTTGGCGACAGCCCCTTACAATGGCTCTGTTCTTTTGTGGGGCTGGGGCAGAAACACGAACGGACAGGTTGGAGACAATACTTTGCTGAATGAGTACGTGCCGGTCATAGTCAGTTTTGCGTATCCTGATTCAGATCACGATGGGATCCCTGATTGGCGAGAGATCGATTTGGGTAGCGACCCCAATAATCCTGATACTAATGGCGACGGGATTTCGGACCGAGACGCACTCGCGATGGGAATAAGCTTGACTAATATGGATATGGATGGTGACGGGCTGACAAATGCTCAAGAACTTGCACTGGGCACGAATCCATTTTTGCCCGATACGGATGGAGATGGCGTTCCAGACGGACAGGATGCTTTTCCATTAGATCCAACGCGTTCCCAAGGACCAGCGCCTGATCCTAACGATCATACTCCGCCCGTTATAACGATCACCTATCCAACCACGGGAATCACTCAGCTGTAGCTCCCTCGAATACACATGCCTGTACTTTAATCGAATTCGAACTCAATGATTCATAGAACAATCGTTACCTCCTTCAGGCTTACTGCACTTCTTTGCAGGTGGATGATTACATTCATCCTGTTGCTTGAGTTGAGTGTATTGCCGCATGGCATGCGTGCATTGGCCGCTGGAACGAGGACATCGGCATCCAAAAAGCAAACGCAATCTACCGCCGCCAGTGGCAAGGGCGTGCAGACGGGAACGCCGCAGCAGCCTGTGAGAAAGATCAGCCTGAGACCGCTCGATCTAAGCCGACCGCCGACTGAAGAAGAATTAAAAATGGCTGGCCAACTAGGAAGTCCGTTGAGCCCATCAGCATCGGCAGATCCTGCAAAGATTGCTAACGCTGACCAGCGTAAAAAGCAACAAAATGACAATCTGCTTTTCGGACAGGCCATCCAAAAATGGAACCAGCATAATTACCCGGACGCGATCAAGCTTTTTCGTCAGCTTCGTAACGAACATCCAGACAGTCCGTGGGCGGGCGAAGCGGAGTTGCACTGCGGTTGCGCGGCGCAGTTTAGCGGCAGCTGGGATGAAGCGCAATACAGCTTTGAATGGATCCTTGGACATCATGAAAAGGGATCGGACATCTATCAGAAAGCGAAGCTGCGCCGGTCCGTCTTGCACATCGACCAGGGACAACTTGACGAAGCAAGCAATTCCTTTGCGGAAATGCTGGGGACGGAGACCGATTGGGAGCGGCGCACTTATGCGCAGTCCTGGATTCAGCAACTCAGCCTTTATAAAGCGCATGAGATCGCGTTGCGTGACTGCGGAGCGAAAAGCTTGGCGTATGTCTTGCGGCAAAAAGGCCACGCCCGCGAAGCGGACAAAGCGAGTCGCTCGCCTGCGCCTGAATCGCGAGGCTTCTCACTGGGAGAACTGGCTCAGTTCGCGCGAAAGCTGGGATTAACTCCCAAGGCGGTTCGCGCAAACCGCGCACAGCTCCAAAAGCTCCCGGTCCCATTTATTGCCCATTATTCAGATCAGCACTTCGTTGTTGTCACTGGATTTGGAGATTCAGGTTCGGTCAAGCTCTTCGACCCCCGGCTGGATCGCGGCACTGAGCTGACGCATGATCAATTCAACGAACAATGGTCTGGTCTCGCGCTCGTTTTTTCAGCTCCACCGAGAAACATAAAGCTGGCAACAGCAACGGAGCTGAATCGGGAAATGGGTGGCTGTTGTGGAATTCCCAGATACCCAAGCGATTTAGGCCCCAATCCTGATCAGCCACCCGATTGTGGCGGTCAGAATCAAGGTAATGCCAAGGGAATGCCCGCATGGCAGGTCAATCCAGTGAACATGAACCTGGTGGTTCAGGATGTTCCCATGTGGTCCGACAGTGAGATCGGTCCGAAGATCGCGATCGAAATCACTTACAACAGCCAGGACTCCTTAAATCAGCTTCGCCCATTTGGTAACAAATGGGTTTTCAACTATTCATCTTACGCGATGGAATCTCCAGGTGGTGTACCCGCGGGATCAGTTTTGATCCTAATGCCCGGTGGAAGGGGCGACACTTATCAGCCGGACGGCAGAGGAGGATATGTTTCACCGGCTGGGATTTTCAATAAACTATTGAAACTTGCTGATTACACGTTTGATCTCCAACTGATCGACGGAACGATTTACCACTACGGCGTACCACCCGAGATGACTGGCTTCTCTTCTTTGCTACTCTCGATCGAAGACCGCAACCATAATTTTGTCACGATCACGCACGATGCTAACGGCGCGACTACGGGAATCAAAGACTCACAAAATCGTGTTTGGACGTTGACTTACAATGCGCAGGGGCTGGTGAGTCGCGTGGACGATCCCTTTGGGAGAAATGCGACATTCACCTATGACGCCAATAACAATTTAGTCGGGCAAACGGATATGGGCGGGCTATCGTATGGTTACGCATACGACGCTAATGTGTACCTCGCTAGTATAATCAAGCCGTCTGGCACAACTGGGTTTTATATCGAACCATCGACCGGGATCTACGTGTATGGTGGTTATCCGCCGCCTGGCGGCGAGATGGGACTGCAATACAGGATCGCCATTACTGACCCCTTGGGATTTAAAGAAGAGTATTATTACAGTGGAAACGGCAGTGGATGGTATAGAGACAAGAATCAATATCTCCAGGGTGGATCAACCCTTGCCGCGCTCAACGGCCCCCACACGGCCTACGGTTACTCCCTCCTAAGTGGCAAAGGGGTAGTCTCGGCGATTATCTATGCGGACGGCAAGGTGATCGTCTATTCCAACTTTAACACGGCCCGGCAACCGCAAACGATTAGAGATGAGAACGGCCACACGACCACATTGACTTACAACTCGATGGGCCAGGTCTTGACCCGTGCCGATGCGAGAAATGTCGCTCCCGCTAACCAGTACGTGACAACGTATACCTACACTCCAAACAACATTGACCTCGTTAGCGTGACAGACTTTTTCCACGATAGCGCTCATCCGGCATTTCAAATCGGGTACGATGCAAACAGGAACGTTACTTCGATCGCAGATGGACTCGGACGATCAACCGTCATTACTCGCAATCAATTCGGCCAGCCATCAACCGTGACCGACGCAACGGCACAGACGCGAACATATAATTATAACACGGCGCATCGACTTACATCGGTGACGCAAAACGGAAACACATTGTTCTCGATTACGCCCGACGCTGTGGGCCGGCCGGGCAGCGTCACGAACTCCAATGGATACACCCTCAGTTATACATACGATGGGTTAAATCGTCTGCTTCGCGTCATCTATCCGGATGGTTCTTATATCGAAAACGATTGGGGATGCTGCCATCTGGATGCGCAACGCGACCGCGCAGGCTACCTTACGTGGTTCGATTACAATGAAGTTAATCGACTTATACTCACTGTCGATCCGCAGAACCGGATAACCGAGTACGTGTACGATCCCGCGGGTAACCTGACGAAATTGATTGATCCAAATCGGAACGCCACTCAATGGCAATACGACAACCGGAACCGTGTGGCGAAAAAGACTTACCCTGACGGCAGCAGTTACGTTTACGATTACGACGGCGTCGGGAACCTCCGGCATCAGACTGACGCGAAAGGCGTGGTGACGACCTACACGTATGACGTGGTCAACAACTTGGTAAGCATTGCTGCCCCTGTATTGGCCACGATTAATTTTACTTACGATTCCCTCAACCGCCGAACACAAATGACTGATGGGATAGGGACAACAACATTTGGTCACGATCTGGCGAGCCAGCTCACAACGATTGATGGCCCCTTGGCGAATGACACGATTACCTTGTCATATGATGCGCTCGGCCGAATGACCGGGCGATCGGTCAACAACACGGGAACGGCCACACTTGTTTACAACGACTACGGGCGCCTGCAGAGCGCGACCAACCCGCTCGCCACATTCACCTATAACTATCCTGA